>Ga0335069_10000868_pt1 | contig 48501 bp, 55 predicted proteins | sample Lox_Sample_11_FD_206714 | JGI IMG/M metagenome (GOLD analysis project Ga0335069, IMG submission 206714) | Soil microbial communities from Loxahatchee National Wildlife Refuge, Florida, United States - Lox_Sample_1.1 | ecosystem: Environmental > Terrestrial > Soil > Wetlands | place: USA... | reverse complement strand
CACTTTCGTACCAACCAGCGTATTCAGCAGTGTGGATTTGCCCGCATTCGGCCGCCCCAGGATCGAAACGAAACCGGAATGGAAGCCGGGAACCGCGCCGTCCCACGTCGGATGCAGGCTCAAGCGCTTACCGCCTGCGACTTCCGTGCGCGCACCCGCTCCACGCGCCGTTCATCGCTGGCCAGAACATCGATATGGATGCCGTCGCGCTCGACGAACTCGCCGGCCTGCGGTACGCGGCCCAACCACTCGGTCACCAGACCGCCCACGGTGGTGGACTCAATCTCCTCCTGCGGGCGGAACTCGAGCATGTCCTCAAGGCGCGCCAAATCGAAGTTACCCGACACAATGTAACCGCCTTCGCCATCTTCCGTCACGTCGGAATCCGGTTCGTGCTCGTCGCGAATCTCCCCCAGGATCACTTCCACGAGATCTTCCATCGTGGCGAGTCCGGCCGTGTTGCCGTACTCGTCCACTACGATCACCATGTGGGCGCCATCCTGCTGCATTTCCCGCATGAGATCGTGCACCGGCTTGGTCTCCGGCACGAAGCGCATGGGCCGCGTCAGTTCCCGCACACTGCGCCGCGCCCGTTCATCCTCTTCCAGTTCGAACATGTCGCGAACGTGAACAAACCCGATGATCTGGTCAATCGAGCCGTCAAAAATGGGGATGCGTGAATATTGCTCGTTGATGACAAGTTGGCGCAATTCTTCCAGCGTGGAGTCAGCTGAGATGGCGACGATATTGGGCCGTGGGGTCATCACCTCGCGCACCACTTTGTCACCGAACTCGACCACCGATTGGATGAGCTTCCGGTCCTCTTCCTGGATAAGCCCTTCCTCGGCGCCCGCCTCGATCAGTGCCTCGATATTCTCGGCCTGCGTCGCAGGCTCTTCCGTGCGGCTGTCCTGGTCGCCCGCCTCGATCAACGAATAGAAAAAATTGAACGTCGCCGCTACGGGTTTCATTGCCAAGGCGAGTACCCGCAGCATCGGAGCCAGGGGGGCGAGCCACTGGCCGCGGGTTCGGCGATACAGGATTTGCGGAATGGCGTAGCCCGCCGCCAGCATCAGAGCCAGGGCTGTGACACACGCTTCGAGAACACTTTGCCAGGTGAGCCCGCCGGCGAACAGGTCCGCCAGTACCAGCACGCCCAAGACGGCTAATGTCGCATGCTTGACCAGCGAGAACGAGAGCGCGCCCGCGTCGGTTTCGAGGCCGATTTTTTCCTCGATCGAGGTCTTGAAGAATTCCAGCGAAGGAAGGTCGCGAGTTCGCAACCGCAAGCTCTCCAGGTAGAGGAGCTGCACGGCGCTGGCGATCGTGAGCAGGGCCACAGCGAGCACGGTCACCGCGAACAGCGCATAATTCATGCGCTCACCCGTTCAATGAGTCCGGCGGGCAACCCGAACTTCTTACGCCATGCCCTCTCCACGCGGCTCATGGCCCCGCGGTCGCGCTCGTGGTCCATCCCCGTCAGATGCAGTACGCCATGCAGCATCAAGATGCGGATTTCGTCTTCTAGCGTGTGGCCGAACTCGCCCGCTTGTTCGCGCGCCCGCTGAGCCGAAATAGCCAGCTCACCGAGGCCGTCCGCGCCCGGCCCGGCGGGAAACGACAGCACATCTGTCGGGTAGTTCTTGCCCAGAAACCGGCGGTTGAGCTGCTGCAATCGAGCGTCTCCCGTGATCAGGCAGTGGAATGGTTGGCCGCCGGCAACGCGGTTGCTCAATTCCCGCGCGAAGGCCTCGATAGCACGGCGATTCAATCCGGAAGGAACGCGACGGAACAACACCAGCGGTTCAGTATCAGGCATCGGAACCGCTCAGGCGGTGGGCAGCTCGGCGCCGTTTCCCACTTCAACGGGAGCCGGTTCGGCGGGCGCTTCCGCGGTTTCGCTTGAGAGACGCAGGGTCATCTGCCGCCCCGCGCCTATCATCTCATTGTATTTCTCGTAGGCTTTGACGATGCGCTGTACCAGGCTGTGCCGCACCACATCGCGCTCATCAAAATTGATAAAGCTGATGCCCGTCACGCCCTTGAGAACATCGAGCGCGTCCAACAGGCCGCTGCGGCGCCCCAGCGGGAGATCGATCTGGGTGACGTCCCCGTTTACCACCATTTTGGAGTTGAATCCCTGCCGCGTCAGCACCATCTTCATCTGCTCGGCCGTCGAGTTCTGGGCTTCATCCAGAATGATGAAACTGTCGTTGAGCGTGCGGCCGCGCATAAACGCAATGGGAGCGACTTCGATGACCGCCCGCTCGAGCAGCTTCTCCACCTTGTCCGCTTCGAGCATGTCATAAAGCGCGTCATACAACGGGCGCAGGTACGGATCCACCTTCTCTTGCAGCGTTCCCGGCAGAAATCCCAACCGCTCTCCAGCCTCGACCGCCGGCCGCGTCAGGATAATTCGTGCCACCCGTTTCGCCAGCAACGCCGAAACACCCATGGCTACAGCTAGATAGGTCTTGCCTGTTCCTGCCGGTCCCACGCCGAATACCAGATCGTTGCGCTCGATCGCCTCCATGTAACGCCGCTGGTTGACGGTCTTGGGCGCGAGCAGCTTCTTGCCGAACGTGCGCTGACGGCCGCTGGAGACTAGCGCCCGCAGGGTGACTTCGGGATCTTCCGTACAGACTCGGAAATAGCTGTTCAAGTCGCCATTGTTGAAGACGTGCCCCTCGCGAACCAGGGCCGCGTAGTCTTCGAGGATGTTCTCCGCGCGCGAGACATTGGCCGGCTCACCTTCGATCTCGAGCGAGCTGTCCACCAGATGAGCGCTCACTTGCAAGCCGGACTCCAAGAGACGGATGTTCTCGTCGCGTGTGCCGAACAGGCTTTCGATTCCGCGAACGATGGGAACGCTGACTTTCATTTAGGGTGTATCTGAATACTTCAGGTTATGCATGGATAGCTGCGCAGTCGCAGACTGACCGTGTCATTGCGCGCAAAAACGATGATATGTCGGAGGGAAGCGAAAGTATCGTAAACTGCCCGCCGTTGCGGGCGGCATTACCTGCCATCTAAATGCATTATATCAGGATCGCGGAAACTTGCTCAAATCCCCGGTCACCTGGTTCGAATAACGGCAAGGTTGGCGGACGCGCACCGGGTGGGTGAAACGAGCCTAGACAACGACTTGCGACAAGGGCGCGTGAATGTCGGTAGCTCGGCGATGCTGGTGCTCGGTCTGTGGTGCCAGACACGCTTTGACGATCAGACGCTCGCTACCGCAGTCGAAGGGCATAACCAGCCAGTCCGTATGATGAATGCTGGCGGCGGTGAAGTTATGGCCGAAGACCACGACCGGAATGCTCATACTGATCGCCCCAATCTCGGGTTCGAGCGCGTTCTTGAAGCTGCCGACGATCATATTGGCGATTTCCCCCATCGCATCCAGGACCTCCTGATCGATCGAGGCGAACTCCGACATCAGCAGTTGCCCCGAGATCTTACGGGCAAAATCTCCGGTGCAGGCGATGCCGCCGGTGCCGACCCAGTTTCCGGTCAGTCCAATGAGAGCCACAACTCCCTTTGTCGGCTCGGGTTTGCTGGGTTGCCGGTATGGCTCGCCAGCGGCCACCTCGATGCCCAGCATGGTGGAAAATACTTCCTCCGTGGCGGCGCGAAGTGCCGCGGCCATCTTTGTTTGGTCCAGTTCATCTGGCATAAATTCTCCTGGTTGACGGGCGCACTATCCCTCCATGGCGGAACCCGGACGGCGACGTGTTGGTTTCTCCGGCTGCGGTGACAGGCACGCCTTCACTTCCAATCGCTCGCCGTCGCAAGCGAAGGGGACCACCACCCAATCCGTGCTATGTGTCGTGCCCGCCATGAAATTGTGCCCGAAAACGACCATCGGAATGCTCATCCCCATCGGCCCAGCTTCTTCTTCCAAAGCATTCTTGACGTTGCCGATGATCATGTTGGTGATTTCGCCCATGGCGTCCAGTACTTCTTGATCCACCGAGTTGAACTCCGACATCAGAAACTGGCCGGAAATCTTCCGCGCCAGATCTCCGGTACAAGTCACGCCGCCCGTGCCCGTCCATTTTCCGGTGAGCCCGATAAGACCAATCACGCCGTTGGCCGGCTCGGGACGGCAAGGCTGGCGGTACGGTTCCCCGCTCTTGATTTCCACACCCAACATGGTCGAAAACACGTCTCCCGTTGCGTGGCGAATCGCGGCGATCATTTTTGCTTGGTCGAGCTCTTGTGGCATGATTCTCTCCTGGTGGGACACCGCGCGGATTCTAAAGAATGCCGGCCAATTTTTCTTTGATCTGGTCGGCCGTGAACGGCTTGCGGACGAACCCCTGAGCGCCCAACTGGACCGCCTCCATGACCTTGGTCTGGCTACCCTCGGTGCTGATCATCAGCACGGGCACGTGCTTCCATTGTTCATGCGACCGCAGTTCCCCTAGAAATTGCAGGCCGTCCATATTCGGCATGTTGATGTCGGAGAGGATCAGCCCCACGGGTTGCTGTTTGACCGCATCCATGGCCTCGCGTCCATCCGCGGCCTCGTACACTTTCCCTACTCCCAGGTTTGCCTGTGCTAACACCCGTTGCAGAATCTTTCGAATAGCAGCAGAATCATCTACGATCAGTACGTCCACAGGCATCCAGTCTCTCCTGTAGTTCTTGATCGGCGGGCGCGTGCAAAAGCTTTAGATCTGCCGCCTCGCTGATCCGCCCTGGGCTCTCCAGCGCGCCAGGAACGCTTCACCAGCGAAGCTTTCGAGCTCCCGGTTCCAGGCGGCGCTCCATTGCTCCAGTTTGCGGTGGCGTAATTTCTCTAACAGACGAACCCGGCGATGCGCGTCGACCACGCGGGCCTGTTGATCGGCAATTCGTTCGGCAGCCTGCCGGCGCGCGCGCGCGTTGGCCTCGAGATCCCGTTCCAGCCGGGCGCGAAAGCCACTCAGGGCCGCGAGGTCCGTGCCATAAACAATCCCCCCGGCCGACAACTCCCGTCCGGCCCGGTCCCACGCCGTGAGGATTTCACGCTGCGCCGTTTCCAGTTGTTGCAGCGCGGACACCAAAGGACCCAGGCGCGCCTCCTCGGCTTCGAACTCCTTGCGCCGCCAGCCCAGAATCCGCTCCAAGCGAAACCGAAAGGCTTGCATGGCACTTTCAGCCGAGAGCCGCCGCGAGCGAGGCCAGCCGCGAAACCGTTTCTTCACGGGGCACCGAGACGTGTGCATCCTGCCGGAGAAACTCCAGTAAGCCCTCGCGCACCCGGATGCTCGCATCCAGCCGTGGATTGTTGCCGGCTACGTAAGCGCCCAGTTGAATCAGATCCTCCGCCTGCTGATAGGTGGCGAGCGCCTCACGCACTTTGCGCGCCGCCTCCTGCTGCTCCGAACTCGCGACCCGCGACGTCAACCGGCTGACCGACTGCAAAACGTCGATGGCTGGATAGTGGCCGGCATCGCCCAGCCGCCGCGACAACACGATATGACCATCGAGAATGCCGCGTACCGCATCACAGATGGGCTCGTTGAAATCGTCTCCTTCCACCAGCACGGTGAAGAAGCCGGTGATCGAGCCACGCGCGAAATTCCCAGCCCGCTCGAATACCTTGGGGAGCAGATGAAACACCGAAGGTGTGTAACCCTTTTGGCTGGGCGGCTCCCCCGCCGCTAATCCGATTTCGCGCTGCGCCATCGCCAGGCGCGTGACGGAATCGAGCACCAGCAGCACGCTGGCACCCTGGTCACGGAAGTATTCGGCTACCGCCAGCGCGACAAAGCAGGCCCGCACACGCAAAGGAGCCGGGCGGTCGGATGTGGCGGTCACTACTACGGCGCGACGCCGCGCTTCCTCGCCCAGTTCCTGTTCGAGAAATGCGCGCACTTCGCGGTTGCGCTCACCGATCATCCCGATCACCGTGACATCCGCCGAGTGATTGCGCGACATGGAGGCGAGCAGCGTGCTCTTACCCACTCCGCTGCCGCCAAAAATCCCCACTCTCTGCCCCTTCCCGCAGGGCAGCAGGCTGTCAATGGCACGGATGCCGGTTGCGAGCGGCTGGGTGATGTGTTCGCGCTCGAGCGGGCTGGGCGGTGTGCGGTGTAGGTCGTACCAGTCCGTGCCCAAGATGGGTGCCCCACCGTCCATGGGCCGTCCGAATCCGTCCAGCACGCGGCCGAGCAGGGCGTCGCCGACGGCCACCCGGGCGTCTTCCGATCGCGCCACGATGCGATCGCCCAGCCGCATGCCGCCGGTCTCCTCGAGCGGCATCGAAAGCAGGTTGCCCTCCCGGAATCCGATCACCTGCGTGCGCACCGCACGGCTATCCGCGCTCTGAATCTCGCAGAAATCTCCGATGCCCGCCGCCGGGCCGCGCGACTCGATCAGCAAGCCAACTAATCCCACCACCACGCCCGAACGCGCCAGCGGATCGAGATCGGGGACGCGCTGCAGATAAGGGTTTAGATCGATGGCGTCCCGGATCACCGCACGCTCCGAAATCGGTCGGTGAGGCCACGCTCGATCTCCGCCAGTTGCGTTTCGGCCGACGCATCCAGATCGCCCCGCGCCGTCTCAAAAAGGGCTGCGCCTCGTGCCAACGTGCCGTCGGCAGTGACGGTAATCGACCCCCGGCCGGCCTCCGCCAGGAACCCGCGTAGGATGGCCTCGTGCTCGGGGTGAACCCGCAAACGAGCGGATTCTCCGGCCGCCAGTTGTTCGAGCGCTGCCTTGACTAGGCCCGTAATGGTCGACGGGTCCACGGTGAGTTCGCGCCGCACCACGCGGCGCGCAATGGCCACCGCTAACCGGATCAGATCCTCCTCGGCCTGCTCGCGCAGACGCGGCCGCAGCGCGGCCAGCTCCCGGGCGGTGTGTGCCAGTTGCTCGAGTACCGGACGCACTTCGGCCTGTGCCTGGGTTCGTCCCGCTGTCTCTCCTTCGCGGTACGCGGCGTGCCGCAGCGCGGCCAGATCCAGCTCGGCCGGCTTCGGCGCTTCCTGCGGCGCTTGCTCCGCTTGGCTGGCGGCGCGCGGACCCGCCGCTGGACTCGAAAGCACTTCGCCCACCGCCGGCCACACGATGGGGTCGCCTTCGGTGGATTGTCGCCGCACGAGCGCCCTAACTGACATACTGTTCCCCCGGAGCCCCTCCCTTGAGGCTGAGGACGCCGTCGGTTTCGAGCTGCCGGATCACCGCAATGATCTCTTGTTGTGCGCCTTCCACATCCCGCAGCTTGATCGGCCCCAGGGCGTCCATATCCTCGCGCAGCATGTCCGCGCCGCGTTGCGACATGGCCTTGAGGAAATGATCTTTCAACTGTTCGCTGGTCCCTTTGAGCGCAATGGTCAGTAGTTTGCGGTCGACCTTGCCCAGCAATTCCTTCAGGCCGTTCTGGTCGATCATGAGGATGTCTTCGAACACGAACATCAAATGCCGGATGGTCTCCGCCAGGTTCCCGTCCTGCTGCTCGATGTTCTCCAGAATTTCCTTGTTGGTCATGGAATCCAGGCGGTTGAACAATTCGGCCACCGCGCGAACACCGCCGTAAGACTCGCGGCTGAATTCCCCCAGCGCTTTGAGCTTCTGCCCGATCACCGCTGCGATCTTGTGCACGATCTCGGGAGAGATCTGGTCCAGGTTGGCCATGCGCATGGCCACGTCAGCCCGTAGATTGGTTGGCAACGAAACCAGCAGGGCCGCCGCCTGTGGGGAATCCAGGTGCGACAACACCAGCGCGATGGTCTGGGGATGCTCGCTGTGCACGAACTTGGCCAACTGCTGCGGGTCGGCTTTTTGCAACGCGTCCAGGCTGACGGCTTCGGCCCCCAGAGCTTTGATAAGCCGGTCCACCAGCCTCTTCGCCGTCTCCTGGCCGAAAGCATTATTGAGCATGTTGCGCGCGTAGTCGAGACCTCCCTTGATGGCGAAGTCCCGGGCCATGCTCATCTGGTAGAATTCCTCGACCACTGCCTCGACCTGCTCGGCCGTGATGGTGTTGATGCGCGCCACCTCGCGGCTGACTGCTTGCACTTCCTCCTCGGAGAGGTTGCGGACAAACTCCGCGCTGGTCTGGTCACCGAGCGCTACCAGCAGGATCGCGGCCTTGCGAATGCTGCTCAGGCTGTCGATAGCCTTTTCAACGGCGGCTGGCATTTGTCCCTTCTATCGTCAGATCAGTACTCTTTCTTTTGCGGGATATCGCCGATCCACGTGCGCAACACGTGGGCCCCCACGCTCGCGTCTTTCTTGCCTTGCTCACGCACCTGCTTAATCAGTACTTCGGTTTTTTTGGTGGTGACCTTGGGCATCTTGATCGAGCTCAGAGCCTCTTGCTCCATACGGTGTTCCAGTTCCGCCTGCTCGGCCAGGCGCGCCTGGATCTGCTGGTCGAGCGACGTCGTGAGCGCCGCCGCCTCGGCCGACGCCAGCGCCGGCGCCGATTCTGCCCGGACCTTGCGCTTGCGGCTGCGCATCCATAGGAACGTGAGAGCGGCGATCACCAGCACGGCGCCGGCAATGGCGCCGGCCGCGACCTTTGGATCGCGCAGCATTTCAAGCCATCGTGGCAGCGTAGTCTTCGGCAAAGCCGTGGCGGACGCTGGCCCCGATGGTTCCGGCGCGTCGCCGTCGGGATGCAGAGTCGATTCAAACGGCAGTGTTTCCACGGTGAGCTGATCGCCGCGCTCCGTTGAGAGACCCGCCACTCCGGCCACCAGATCGCGGATGGCTTTGAGGGTCTCGGGTGCCGGCGGAACAACCACCCGGTGGCGCTGTTTTCCGGTTCCTTCCCAATGCGCGGCCTGATCCACCAGGACCGCGAGTGACAGCCGCTTCACGGTGCCCTGCGGCAGCCGCGTGCGGCGCACTGTGCGCGTGGATTGATAGGCGATGTTCTCGGTGCGGCGCGAAACTCCAGCAAGCATGGTGCCGGGGCGCGACGTGGGCCGTGGCAGATTGGACGCGGTGCCGGGAACTCCATTCGCGCCCGTTCCCCCGCTGACATCTTCCGTTTTTTGCGAACTGACCATGACCGAACGCGTGGGATCGTAAATCTCTTCGCTCTGTTCCACGCTCGAAAAATCGCAATCTACCGAAACACCCACGCGGAATTTGTCGGCTCCCAGCAACGGCTCGAGCTCCGCGCTGATCTTGCGCGCCAGATCGTGCTCGACGTTTTGCCGGAAATCGAGCGATCCTTCCGACGGCTCCGCAGCATCTCCCGGCAGGCTTTTTCGTGGCCGGTTCAGCAGGTTACCCTGCATATCCACCACCGAGACAGCTTCTGGTGCCAGACCCTCGACGGCGCTGGCTACCAGATAACTGATGGCGGTGACATTGGCGGGCGCAAGGCGTGCGCCCGTCTTGAGCCGCACCAGCACGCTGGCCTTGGCCGGCTGGCGTTCCTCGGTATAGATGGAATCCTTGGCCAGGGTGATGTGGATGCGCGCCTGCTCCACCTCGCCCAGGCACATCACCGAGCGCTCCAGTTCGCCTTCGAGCGCGCGGTGGTAGTTGATGTGTTCGGTGAATTCGGTGGCCCCGAGATTGTTCTTGTCGAACAGTTCGAACCCGATGCGCCCGCTCTTGGGCAGCCCGGCCGCCGCCAGCGCCAGGCGCGATTCCGCGGCTTTGGTCTCCGACACCAGTACCGACGATCCGTTGTCCGCCAGCCGGTATTCGACCCCTGACTGCTTGAGTTTCTCGACCACGGCCGCCGCGTCTTCGGCCGCGAGCGACGTGTAGAGCGGGTGGAAGCCGCTTTCGTGGCGCCAGTGGGAAAACGTGAGAGTCCCGGCTACTACCGCCGCCGCTGTCAGGAGTATAACGATGCGCTGCCGGAGGCTAAGACTTTGGATGAGTTTTTGGATTTGATCCATCACCGGGGCGGGTCAGGCGAAACTTACACCTGCATGCGCATAATCTCCTGGTAGGCCGAAACGACTTTGTTTCTCACTTGCAAAAAGAGGTCGAATGACAGACTCGCCCTTTGCACGGCCAGAATCGTCGAGTGCAGTTCTCCGCCTTCTCCCGACAGAAAGTTCTCGACGGCTTGTGTGCCCGCGTTGCGGCTGGTTTCGACCGTAGCGATGGCGTTCTCGAGGACCCCTTGAAAGCCGCTTCCGCCCGATGGCGCCGGAGAGATCGGGTCAGGAGCCAGGGGAGGGACGCTGGTAACGGGACTGAAGGAGACCGGCATCGGCTTAGTGGAACAAATCGATCGAGTGCTGAATCATGTCTTTGACCGCAGAGACCGCGGCTACATTGGCTTCATATCCGCGCGCCGCGCCCATCAGGTCAACCATGTCTTCGGCCGGGTTCATGCGGGGAAAGGCAACGTAGCCTTCGGCGTCCGCATCGGGATGTCCCGGCAAATAGCGTTTTTCGGGGTCGCGATTGTCAATGCTGATGTCGGCGACGCCCACGCCCTCGAGTCCTCCGGCCGCCGTAGCGCTCGATTGCGCTTCGAAGATCGATGCGAATGGCGATACCGTGTAATCGGTGGCAAACACGGCGTCTTTCCGCCGGTACGGGCCGCCCTCGGGCGTGCGCGTGGTCTCGGCGTTAGCTAGGTTCTCGGTAAGCAGTTCGGCGCGCGTGCGCTGGGCCGACATACCGGAAGCACTGACCGAGAGCGCGGAAAATAAACTCATGAGCTGCTCCCTTCGTGGATGGCCTCATGCATGGTCTGGATTTCGGAGCGCATGAGTTCGGTGGCGATGTTAAAGCGCAGGGCGTTTTCCGCGAGCAGCCGGGATTCCCGATCCATGCTGACGTTGTTGCCGTCGTTCTTGATCTTGAGGCCGGTGACCTCGACAACCGTGGGGGAGGCGTGATCGATGGCGCTCTGGAATTCACTTTGGAAGTCGATGTCCCGGGTTTTGTAGCCGGGGGTGTCGGCGTTGGCAATGTTCGAAGCGACCAGCTTCTGGCGGGCGCTCACAAGATCCATGTAGCGCTCGATGTGCGAGGCGAGGCCGTCCAGCATGGCACCCTGGGAAAAGCATGCCAGTGGCCAAGTTTCCGTGCTGACCGGCAACGAGATAGCCCTCGTAAGAGCGGCAAGAACGTGCCGCCGCTACGAATCTGCCGCTCAGGCCGGCAGTTTCGGTGCTACGCGGCGCAGGCTAGGCCTGCTGTTGCCGGAAAGCAGGGTGACAATCGGGAATCGCCGCCCCGGACTCGGCAATCTGGTCCACATAACGTAGCGCCTGGCGCGCTAGCTCAGCGGGCAGGGGATCGTTATGGCGCAACAACCTAACGAGCAGCCGGACCCAATCCAATTCCTGTGGCTGGAGCCCGATCATGTAGCACTGGCGCGATGGATTCACCGGCATTAACCTCCGTAAGTCTCTTCGGCGCACGCGGCGTATGTTTGAAGAAATTTTCGCCTCCGCGTTAGACAAAGTGCCATTCTGCCGATGTGTCTCGTATGCGCCTGCTCGCCACCGGTGGGGTCGCGTTCGCCTTGCTGGGCCAGGACCTGCCCCAGGCGAAGATCGGGGCGCTCATGGAGCCTTCGCTGGAACGGCAAAGGGCCGCTGTGCGCACGCAAACCGCATCCGCACCGGATGCCTTCTTTGTGATGCCGGCTTTCTTCCTGCCTCCGCCCCAATCGTTGGGCGCGGCTCACGTGGCGGTGGCCGACACCGGCTGTACTGCGCTTACGGACTCCGAACTCAAGCCTCTCGTTGCCGAGGCGGCACAGGCAGCCGGGCTCAAGCCGGAGTGGCTTTTCGCGCTGGTGGCCGAGAAATCCCAGGCGCGTCCATGCGCCGTCTCACCCGGGGGCGCCGTGGGTCTGGTGCAACTCTCGCCCGCTGCCATCGACCAGTTGCACCTGCCGGATCCCTTCGATCCGCGGCAGAACCTGGCCGCCGGTGCCCGGCTGCTGGCGCAACTGGTGGCACACTACCACGGGGATTTCGAACGCGCGCGAGCGGCCTACGATGGAACGGCCGGCGCGACCCTGCCGGTATCGGGCCCCGTCCCGGCACTCGCGCCTCCGATGGTCTCTGGGCCGTCCGAAAACCAGTCTCTTAAGGCCGATAAGAATCAGTGAGAGCCGTCGCAGCGTTGCCGCCCGCGGGCTCTTGCCGGCTATTCGACGGGCGTTGGAGAAACCTATGGACGTGGCCCCGCTGCACAATGCTTCGATCGTGGCGTCTGCGCCAACCTCGGTGCCAGCCGAACAGCAGTCCGAGAATCTGCAACTCGTCCAGGCCGTGCACGCGATCAATGCCGCCGAGCTATACGGCGAGGAGAACGAACTGACATTGGCTCTCGATCGACGCACCCGGCGCGCCACCGTACGGCTCGTCCACCGCAAGACCGGGCAGGTGATCCGTGAGGTCCCCGCCGACCAGGTCCTCAGCATGGCGGCTCCCGGTTCGTACGGCGACTAGCCGCTCTTTCGGCGCCAAAACGGCCTCCGGATTCGCTCAAACCCTAGCCCGCGGAGCCGATATGCGGTGGTGGAGGCAGTAACATCATGAACCGCGCGCACGAAGCGTACCTGACCCAGAAAATCCTCGCGGCGGACCCGGTCGAACTGGTACGCATGCTCTACAGGGGACTGTCGGAATCGGTGGAAGCAGCCCGCGTGCAACTTGCCTCGCGGAATATTCGGGCACGGTCGGCGGCGATTTCCAAGGCCGTCGACATCCTCGCCGAGCTGGGCGGTACGCTCGATCATAAGCGCGCACCGGAACTCAGCCGGAGCCTGGCCGCGCTCTACGACTACATGCAACGGCGCCTGCTCGAAGCCAACTTCCGCCAGGCCGACGCGCCGCTTGCCGAAGTGCAGGATCTGGTTCACACGCTGGCCGAGGGATGGCACGGCGTTTCCGGGGACACGACGGCAACGGTTGCTCCCGCGGCCGCACAGAGACCCGCCGCTCCGAAGAATGTCTGGGTGGCATGGAAACCGGCTGCTCCGTCGCGCGAGCCGGAGCTGGCGCTTCACGGCTGAGCTGAAGGCGCGGTGGTCGCCCGGGTCTCATCTCCGCGAGCTTGGGCGTTGAGCCCGGAAACCACCAGACGAGCGAGCCCCAGGCCTCCGTGTCTGGCCATCGATTGCGCCAGTTGCTCGTCGGCCAGTTCGAGCGCCGGGGCGCCCGCGTCATCATCGTCGGTACCGGTCCATCCTCCATCGCCCGATTCATGCATCGACTTCAGCATTTGAGCGATCAGGAGCGCCTCGAATTGTTGCGCCGCGCCGGCGATTCGCGAAGGGCCTTCCGATGGCTTTTGAGACTCGGCCATAGCGGGTCCGAGCAACCCGCTCACGCCCGAAACGGGCGTCATCAGATCACCTCCAGGTCGGCTTCGAGCGCTCCGGCGGCATGTAGGCCCTGCAAAATAGCGATGACGTCGCGCGCCGAAGCGCCGATGGCGGCGAGTGCCCGCACCAGTTCCTCGACCGTCGCGCCCAGCTTCAGCACGACGTTTCGCGCCTTTTCCTGTTTCACCCCCACGGTTGTCTCCGGCACCACCTGGGTGGTGCCCGCGGCAAAGGGAGCGGGTTGCGAAACTTCGAGTGTGGTCTTGATTTCGACGGTCAGATTTCCCTGGAGAATGGCCACCGGCCCGATACGCACGTCCTTGCCCAGCACGATGGTTCCCGTTCGTTCGTTGACGATCACGCGCGCCAGACGGTCGACGGTCACGGTAAGGGCTTCGAGCTCGGCGACGAAATCGGTCGCGCTGGCGGAAAAGGCGGCGGGTACCGCGACCGTCACGAGCCCCGCGTTTTCGGCATGGGCGATGGGCGCCGTGCCTGCTGCAAAGCGGTTGTTCACGGCTTTGGCCACGCGGGATGCGGTAATGAAATCGGCCTCGCGCAGCTGCAGTTTGAGGGAGCTCTGGGCGAGGCGGGAAGGGGCCAGCCGTTCGATGATCGCGCCGTTTGGCACGCGGCCGACTGTGGGATGATTCACCGTTTGCGTTGTCCCGGCTCGGCCGGCAACGAAACCGCCGGTCACCACCGGGCCCTGTGCCATCGCATAGACGGAGCCGTCGACTCCCTGGAGCGCCGTCATCACGAGCAACCCTCCCTGCAGATTCTGGGAATCGCCCATGGAGGACGCGGTGACATCGATGCGCATGCCTGGCTGCGCAAAAGGCGGCAGCGTGGCCGTCACCATCACGGCGGCCGTGTTTTTCACCTGGATCGCCGTGGGGTCGACCACGACGCCCATGCGCTGCAACAGGTTGGCCAGACTTCGCGTGGAAAACATGGTCTGCTGCCGGTCTCCTGTGCCGGCGAGACCAACCACTAGGCCGTACCCGAGTAACTGATTGTCCCGAACTCCTTCGAGCGTGACGAGATCTTTCAAACGGGTGACGGCCGCGGTATCTTCTGCCGACCGCAGAGGCCCGCAGGCTATGGCCAACACGCCCAGAATGGTGGGGATGGTCTTCATAAGGGCAGGATTCCCATCAGCATGCGGTAAAGGATGAAGGGCCGACGGATGGCGTCGCCGACGACTCCTTTCCCGTTGAGCCGGATCTCCATCTGGCCGAGATGGTCACTGCGCACGATGTTGGCCGTGGACAGATCCACCGGCCGCACCACGCCGCGCACCGTGATGGCCTGGCGCTCGGAATTGACGTCGATGTCCTTGGAGCCCTCGACCACCAGGTAACCGTTGGGCAACACGTGCGTGACCCGCGCGGTCAGGGTGGTCGAGAACGTGATGTCGCGGCTCGTGGAACCCTGGCCATTGACGGCGGTCGTTCCCGACAGGTTGACCAGGTTGGCCAGCGCGCCGGTGCTCTTGGTGACGCCCGCGAGGCCATTGATCGCACTCGAGGCCGACGAGGTGCGGCCGGTTTTGGTTGCCCCCGTGGTCGCCGCCGATGCCGACTCGGCGACCAGGATCGTAACGACATCGTCCACGTGGCTCGCCCGCAGCTCGCTCGTCAGGTTCAGCATCGGCGCGGCGGCAGACCACAGCGATCCGAGTGCCCCATCACCCGCCGCGACGGTTCCAGCGCGCATCGCTTCCGCGATGTAACGGTCAAGCGGACTGGGTTCCGGCGGTTGGGAGTTTTTTTTGTCGGGTTTTCCAGCGTAACAGGCCAGACCCAAACCGAGTGCAACTGCCAATAGTTTGCGAAACATCATTCTTCTCCAGCAGGCACCGGCCCGGACAAGCCGGGCACGATCACCGACACTCTCCCCGCGGCTTCCACGCGCGCGCGAAACGTCTTCCCGGTCACCGGGTTTTTCACCGGGATGAAATCTCCGCGGCGGCCCTCGCCGCAGGCCACGGCCTCGAGTTTCACGCCCGCACGGCCGCTGGTTACACGCACCGTGACGGCGTCGCCCGAATGGATTTCGAGAGGAACTTCCAACTGCCCGGCCAGGATGGGCGACCCGGCCGGGATGGGACGGCGCGGGATACGCCCCGCCACCTCAGCCAACGAGCGCGCACCCTGCGCGGCAAAAGGCGAAACATGGACCGCGTCCAACCGTAGTTGCTCCGCCAGGATGGGCCGGCCGATGGCTAAATCCGTACGCGCGAAGACCTCGGTTGTGTGCACGGCGATCCGCGCCCGCACCCAAATCGAAAACCGCCCGCGGTCCCCGTATTTCACGAATCCCTTCCACAGGATAGGCGCCTGCGGGCCGTTGCCTTCCGGGACCGCGGCCGTGAGCGGAAATTCGATGGGTCCACGCGGCACCGCGTAGCGGCTCCAGTCGAGGATCTCGACGCTGGCCCCGGGATCCCCCGCGGCAAGCGCCAGAGCGGCCTGTAAAACCTCCGGAACGAGCGGAGCCGTGGGCCGCTCCACGCAGATGTCCGTTAAGCCCGCGGTATCGAGTTGCTGGCGTGCGGCCAAGCGGCGGAGCTCAGCCGCACGCAGGACGCGACGCAGTCCGGGGGCCGGCGAATAACCGAGTTCGCTCTCGGGTGGCCATCGGGCGATTGCAGTCTCGGCGGCCGCCAGATCGCGCGCCAGGATGCGGTCCCCTTCGACCGGCACGCAGGCCATGGCTGTCCAGAGTCCGAGGGCAAAGATCATTGCGTCAGGTTGTTGACATCCTGGTACATTTCGTCGGCGGCTTTGATGACTTTCGAATTGGCCTCGTACGATCGCTGTGCCACGATCATATTGATGAATTCCGTCACCACGCTTACGTTGGATTGCTCGACATAACCCTGCTGCAGCGTGCCCAGGCCCTCGGGACCGCCCGGGCTCGCGATGGTCGCGTCGCCCGAGGCGTCGGTCGGCGTGTACATGTTGTGGCCGATGGCATTCAAGCCGCCCGGATTCGGGAACAAAGCCAGTTGGATCTGACCAGCCGTCTGGGCCGCCGTCTGCCCCTGGGTCGTGAAGCTGACCGTGCCATCGGCCGCGATGCTGATGTTTTGCGCATTGGGCGGAATGGTGATCTGGGGCACCAGCGCGTTGCCATCGTTGTTCACCAGGCTGCCGTTGCGATCCAGGTGAAATGAGCCGTCGCGCGTGTAGGCGAGGGTGCCCGAAGGCTGCAGGATCTGGAAAAACCCGTTGCCCTGAATCGCCAGATCGAGCGGATTCTGCGTCTGCTGCAGGCTTCCTTGCACAAAAATGACTTCGTTCGAAGCCTGGCGCGTCCCGAGGCCCACCTGCAGGCCGCTCGGATACACGGTTTGCTGCGCGGCGGCGGTGCCGGGCTGCGTGGTGTTCTGGTAGAGCAGATCCTGGAACTGCGCCTGCCGCGTTTTGTAGCCGTTGGTATTGGAGTTGGCGAGATTGTTGGCGATGTTGTCCAGATTGGATTGCTGCGCCGTCATACCGCTCGCGGCGCTGTAAAGGGCCCGTATCATCGATATCTAAACCTCCTCGGATCTTGTGCTAGGTCTTGGCCACCTGCTCGACGGCCTGGCGGTTCATTTCGTCTCCCAGACTGGCGGCCTTCTTGAGCATCTCGAACTGGCGCATGACGTTCACCAGACGCGCGGCGCCTTCGGCGCCGGTGGCGTTGGAATTCTCGACCATGGCCTGGCGCAGCTCGAAATTGGTGGCCGCCACCGGTTTGGCGTTGCTGTCGGTCAACTGAAAATAGCTGTGTCCCTGTTTGCCCAGCACCGACGGATCGGAAAAGTCCGCGATGGCGAGCTGCCCGGCGGGTGTGCCGTCCTGGCTAACTGTCCCGTCGGCAGAGATCGCGACCGGCCGAGACGGGTCGACTGTGAGCGACCCTCCACCCACCTTTTGCAACAGATAGCCCTCGGCGCCCATCATCTGTCCCGAGGAGGAAACGCGGAAGCTGCCGTTGCGCGTATAGAGCGGGCCGTTGGGGCCGGCCACGGTGAAGAAACCCTTACCGGAGACCGCTACGTCCAGCGGATTGCCGGTTGACCGCAATTCGCCCTGCGAGAAATCGGTCCAGGGCTTTTCGATCACGGGCAGCGTGTCGGCGTCTGGCACCGAGCCGGCCGCTTCCGGCGCTACATATAAGCTATAGAACTCGCGATCGACCTTGTAACCGCCGGCCGAATCGTTGGCCAGATTGTTGGCCAGCATATCGAGCGAATCCATGCGCGCCCGTAAGCCGCTGGCCGCCGAAATAGTCAGTGGGTCCATGACAATTCCCGCGCTGCTTCCATGCAAGCGTCACGCCGAACCACAGGACCGCGATAAGTTTCTAATAAATCACGGCGGCGGGCCGATAAGGGAACTAGAGCGAGGCGCCAAGATCCTGTCGGTCCCCGGCCAGCGGCACTTTTTTGCCGCGGGTCACCCTCGGCTAACCAATTGAAAAAGGGGCTGTCCCCTTTTGGCTTTCGATCTGCACCTGTCTTCTGCGTGAACGTCTCGGCGCCTGGCTCTCCTCTGGTTCTACTGGCTCCCGATCCGCAACCGTCCACGGGGCTCGCACCTCGCACCAGCAAGCGCGCGGGCCGCGCGGCGGTTTCGCCATCGGTTACCTCATCCCACCAGTCCTCTGCGCCAGGTGCACCGCACAGCCCCGCACTTACCGTTCCCGCGTTCGCCGCACAAAAGGCTCCACTGGCTCTCCCGTTGGGGAGTCACGACGGCGATGCCTCGGGCGATGCAGCCGCGTCTTCGATCCACGACTTTTCCGGAATGTTGAGCGAACTCCAGGCGGCTACGGTCGAAACCTTAGATCACGACTCATCGCTTAGTCCGCAACCGAAAGCGGCGAGCGGCGTGGCTTCGGGGCCCACGTCCGCCAGTCCCTTATCGACCGGCTGGCGCACGGCGAGCTTGGGGAACGCCCAGCGTCCTACCACGCCGTCACCGTCCGCGCTTTCCCGGGCGACGTTCGCAGCGCCCGGCAGCAGCGGCAACGTGCTTCTTAAAGGACACGAGCCAGCGCCGGCTGCATCTGCTTCACGGACCGCTCGAAAGCCGCTTGCGCCGCAGGGGGCCGGAATTCCGTCGCCGGCGCCTTCGAATGGTGAGGACGTGCTGTCGGAGACCGCGCGAACTTCAGCTCCCGCTGCGTTCGTCCCTGTCGCGAAGATAGCTGGCTTGCCGGAAACGCCGCAAGCATTGGTGTCAGACATGCCACGGAATGCGCGGCCAAAGGACCATGTTGAGGTTTCGATCACTGCGGCCATGGTTCCGGCAGCCCGTTCGGCGGTAACGGGATCGCAAGCACCCCGTCCCACACCCCGGGTGACCGGCACCGATGACTCGAGCGACGCTGTGGACCAAACGGTGCAAAGCCCGCCGCCGGAATCCGATGGTTCCTCCCCGAATCTGTCGGTGGAGGACATCGCATTTGGGGCCCGGCTAGTCACGCGCGACCTAGAGCAGCCAGCGCAGGCGGCGCCCGTTCGTTCGTCGCAGCCCGCGCAGCGCTCTTCTTCGGGACCTTCGGTTGTAAGCACGACTACCGGTGCTGGGCAAGAGGCCGCGCAACAAGCGGGCCCGTCTCGAAATGGATGGAACTCGGGCACCGCGGAGGATAAGAACGATCCGAGTTCTGAAACGAGCGCGCCATTGCCGGCGGGCGTGCGTTCCGAGCACCCGGCCGCCGAAGAAAATTCGGCCGCGCACGCCAACCTCTCGAATATTTCGGCCGCTACACATCACCTGGTGGTCCAGGAACCTGGATACGCTCCATCCACGGCGCGTGAGTTTGAAACCGGGAACGTCACGCCCTCCGCCCGCACATCCGCGTCTCCGTCAATCACCGGCGTGCGCGTCCCCGAGACCGCCGCTCACGAGGCGCCGGTTGCAGGCAGCGCACGAGATATCGCGCTGCGGCTCAACGCGAGCGACAACTCCGCCGTCGAGGTTCGCTTGAGCGAGCGTGCGGGCGAGGTGCACGTCGCGGTTCGCTCGGCCGATCCGTCGCTGACTGAATCTGTGCGCGCGCGCCTGCCCGAGTTAGTCGACCGCCTGAATGCGCGGGGTTTTGAGACCGAGATCTGGCGCCCCGAGCAACCGGCGGCGGCGGAACGCGGTGGCAGCCACCCGAATCCCGATTCCCAACGCGAGCAGCCCTCGGAGCAACAGCCCGGGAACGGCCGGCAAAAGCGGGACCAGGCGCAGCCCGAATGGATGGAAGAACTGTCCGAAAGCCTTCGGCAACCCAATGCAGTCAACAGGAGCACAAACCGATGAACATTGCGAGCGCCCTAACAGCCAATGGCGCCCTTGCCCAGACCCCAACGCCAACCCAGTCCGGAACGGGCACTGGCTCGAGCTCCGGAACATCCAGCTCCGGCTCGTCCAGCTCAGACCCTAGCGGCATCTCTAATCTGGCCACGCAGGGCACGTTTATCACGCTGCTGGTCGCGCAGCTCGAAAATCAGGATCCCATGAACCCGACTGATGCCACCACCTTCGTTACCCAGCTCGCACAGTTCACGCAGGTTGACCAGATGGTCGGCATCGCCCAGAACGTCCAAACGATCACCAACGACCTGGGGAGCGCGACCGGCTCGAATGGGACATCCACGCAGCCAACGACCGGGTCCTAAAACATAAAAAACTTTCTTACCAGAGGAGAACTTATATGCCATTTACTTCATTTTCCGCCGCTCTTTCCGCGCTGAGCGCCAACACAACGGCCATTGATGTCGTGGGCAACAATCTGGCCAACCTCAGTACCACCGGATTCAAGGCCAGCATCGTTTCCTTCCAGGACCTGGTCACCGAGTCGCTGGGTGCCGGCTTGGGCGAAACCCAGGTTGGATTCGGCGTGGGGACGCCCTTGACGACGCGGGAATTTAACCAGGGGGCGCTGCAATCCACCGGAGGCGTGGATGATGCGGCGGTTCAAGGAGGAGGATTCTTCGTTCTCAGCGATCCCACCGGCGCCCAACTGTTTACCCGCGCGGGGAATTTCAACGTGGACGCCAACGGCAATCTGTTGAGCGCTTCGGGAGCCTCGGTGCAGGGCTGGAACACGGTCAATGGCGTTCTGGACACCAACGGTCCCATCGGCAACATCAAAGTGCCGATCGGAACCCTGCAGCCGCCTGTCGCCTCCACACAGTTTTCCGCCAGCATGAACCTGAATGCCTCCGCCACAGTCGGTTCGGCGAACGCGACCTTCTCCACCCCAGTCACGGTATACGACTCGCTCGGCACCTCGCACGTCCTGACCGTGACGTTCACCGAAACCGCGGGCGGCACCTGGAACTATTCGGTCAGCATTCCGGGCCAGGACCTCACCTCCGGCACGGCTGGATCGCCGACCGTTCTTACCACGGGCACGATCAACTTCGACCAGAACGGTACGCTCATCACGCCACCGGCTTCGGCGGGCCCCATCACGGTCACCGCCACTGGCCTCACCGACGGCGCGGCGGACTTGAATCTCAATTGGAATCTGTACGATGCCAATCAACAGCCGCTGCTCACGCAGTTCGCACAGAATTCGGCGGTATCGTCCGTCTCGCAGAACGGGCAGGCAGCCGCTCAGCTGGTCAATGTGGGCATCGCCAACGGAGGGCAGATTCTCGCCAATTATTCGAACGGCCAGCAGGCGGTTGTGGGTCAGCTAGCGCTCGCCTCCATCGTCAATCCGCAGTCGCTGCTCGCGGTGGGCAACAACAACTATGAAGCCAGTTCCATCACCGCGCAGCCGGCCATTGGCGTTCCGGACACCGGTGGGCGCGGCGAGATCCTGGGGGGACAGCTCGAATCCTCGACCGTGGATATCGCCACCGAGTTCACCAACCTGATCGTGTATCAGCGCGGCTATGAGGCCAACGCCAAAGTGGTCAATACGGCCGACCAACTAAGCCAGGACACCATTAACCTGATCCGCTAATTCAGGCGATGACCCTAAACGAAATTACGCGTTTCGCCGATGTACCAGTTGAGGTCGAAGTTGAACTCGACCGGCGGGTGCTTTCGGTTCGCGAGCTTTTGGAACTGGAAGCCGGGAGCGTCATAGGCATGATGCGGTCGGCGGGCGAAAACATCGACCTGTACGTGGGCGGGAAGCTGGTGGGCTACGGCGAGATCATGCTCATCGAGAGCAACATCGGCGTCCGCATCACGGATTTCAAGATCGAGGATTAAGCCGTGGAAATGATGGATCCGATGCCCGCCGTGCTGGCGGTGGTAGCCGTGCTCGCCGCAGCCCTGTGGTGGCTGCGCAAGAAGGGAACGGGCGGATGGCTAAGGCCCGAATTGCGGCGGAAGACCCGCCGTCTCGAATCGATGGAGCGGTTGGCCCTCGCACCCCATCACTTGATTCATCTGGTCCGGGTGGACGACCGCGTGATGCTCATTGCGCAGTCGCCTTCCGGGCTCTCGCTCATGGAAGGGACGACTGCCGCACCGCCGGCTGCGGCGATGCGCGCCGCGGCGGCGGAGCGCGCGTGAGACGCGCCATTCGACGCGGGATCCTGGCCATGCTGGCAGCAGGCATTCCCGCCGGGGCGGCGCCTGCACCCTTGTTCAGCAATCACACGAGCTCCGCGAGCGGACTGGGCGTGCCGATGCAGATTCTGCTGCTGCTCACGGGCCTGACACTGGTCCCGGCGGCAGTCATGTCGATTACGCCGTTTCTGCGCCTGACCGTGGTGCTGCATTTTCTGCGCCAGGCGCTCGGCACGCAATCCACTCCCTCCAACCAGGTGCTGGTGGGCCTGGCGTTGTTTCTGACCGTCATGATCATGCAGCCGGTGGGATCGGAGATTTATCACAAAGCTTGGGAGCCCTTTGAGAACGGTCAGTTAGGCTACCAGCAGGCGCTCGACGCCGGCTCCCAGCCTCTACGAACTTTTCTGCTGCGTTTTGCCCGCCAGCCGGACATCCGCCTGTTTTTGGAGGCTTCTCATCGCCCCGCGCCGCGCAATCCTTCCGACGTCGATCTGAGCGTGCTGATTCCGGCCTATATTCTTTCGGAACTGCGGGCCGGCTTCCAGATTGGCGCCGTGCTTTACCTGCCGTTCCTCATCATTGACCTGGTAGTGGCTTCGATCACGCTCTCGATCGGAATGGTGCAATTGCCGCCGGTGATGATTTCCGCGCCCCTGAAGATCCTGCTGTTCGTACTCGTGGACGGCTGGAATCTAGTAGTGGGATCGCTCGTCAGGAGTTTCTACCAATGAGCGGGAGCCTCGAGCCATGACGCCGGATTTCGTGGTCCAACTGCTGCGGCAGATGCTGCTCACCACCCTGTGGATGAGCGCGCCCTTATTGCTCATCGGCCTGGCTGCCGGAATCTTGATCAGCCTCGTCCAGATCGTGACCTCGATTCAGGACGCGGCATTCAACGCCATACCAAGGCTGGCGGTGTTTCTCACCAGCGTTTTGCTGTTGCTGCCGTGGATGCTCCAAAAGCTGATGGCCTACACCATTCACCTGTTCGCGGACCTGGGCCGCTACGCACACTAATGCCGGCTTCACTCCTTATCGGATTTGTTTTAGTCCTCAGCCGGGTATCGGGTTTCTTCGCCTTTATCCCGCTGCCTGGCGGCAAACCGGGCCCCGATGCCGTGCGGGTGGTGCTTTCGCTCAGTTTCACGCTGGCGCTCTACGGACAATGGCCACGTGTCGCGGCGGATGCTTCCTTCGGGTGGTGCCTCGTAGCGCTTTTCTCGGAAGCGGCCCTGGGAGTGGCTCTCGGCCTTCTGGTGGCTTGTCTTACGGAGACCTTTCTGATGATGGCACAGGTGGCCGGAATGCAGGCTGGCTACGGTTACGCATCGACCATCGATCCCACGACACAAGCCGATGCCACCGTAATGCTGGTGGTGATGCAACTGGTTGCCGGTATGTTTTTCTTCGCCATGGGGATGGACCGGGAAATCCTGCGCGTGCTGGCACGCAGCCTGGAAGCACATCCTCCGGGGTGGTTTACGCCGAGCCCCGCATCCGGCGAGGCAATCATACACCTTGCTGCAGGCATCTTCTCGGGTGCCGTGCGTTTGGCGTTGCCGGTGGTGGCCCTTCTCACGCTGGTGGATCTGGCGCTCGCGCTGATCGGCCGGCTGAACGCGCAACTTCAGCTGGTATCCCTGGCATTCCCCGCGAAGATGCTGGTGGCGCTGGTCGTGCTTGCTGCCGTGGCTGCTCTCTACCCGCGGGCTTATGCGGCCGGAATGCGGGAGGCCGTTCGTCTCGCCGCGCACCTGGCGGGAAGTTGATCAAATCATGGCCGATACCTCGCAAAAAACCGAGCAGGCCACTCCCCGACGCCTCGAGAAGGCGCGGCAGGAGGGGCAGTTCCCGGTTTCGCGCGAACTGGTGGGCGCCTTCGAATTCCTGACTTTCACGGCCCTGCTCGCCATGGGCGGTCCGGCCTTCTTTGCTCAGCTTCGCGAATCCATGCGATGGCTGTTTACGCGCGCGTTCATGCCGCTTGGAAGCGACGCGGGTCTGGCGGATGTGGCTCGCGGCGCGGCCCTGCGGGTTTTCGCCCCTCTGGGGATGGGCGCGGGCGTACTGCTGGCCGCAGCGCTCGGTACCCAATTGGCGGTCACCAAGATGGGATTCAGTCTCAAGAAACTCGCGCCCGATTTTGAGCGCCTGAACCCCGGGCGTAAACTTCGCGAGCTTCCCAAGCAGAACCTGCCGTCCGCTCTCCAGGCGTTGTTGCTGATCCCGCTTGTCGGCTACGCCGTATACGTGATTGCGCGCGATGGCTTCGTTCAGTTCTTCTGGCTGCCGCTCGGCACCGCGGAAGCGGGAGCACGTCTGGTGGCGCACTCGCTCCAGCAGCTTCTCTGGAAAGCGGGGATGCTCTTTCTAGTTTTTGGCCTGGTGGATCTGATGCGCCAGAAGCGGCGCTACGAACAAGACCTGCGCATGAGCCGCCAGGAAATCCGTGAGGAAGCCAAAGAGTCCGAAGGCAACCCGCAAACCAAGCAGCGCATCCGGCGCTTACAGCGCGACTTGCTGCGCCGCCAGATGATGAAGGAAGTCCCCACCGCGACTGCCGTCATCATGAATCCGACACACTACGCCGTGGCCCTCCGCTACCATGCGGACTCGATGGCGGCCCCGGTGGTCGTGGCGAAAGGCAAAAACTACCTGGCCCTGCGCATTCGCGCAAAAGCCGTGGAGCATCAGGTGCCGGTGATCGAGAACCCGCCGCTGGCACAAGCGCTATACCGGTCCGCGGCCGTAGGCCAAGAGATTCCCGCACATCTTTACCGCGCGGTGGCCGAGATTCTGGCCTATCTTTACCGGCTGATGCACGGCCGGTTGCCGGGGGTGAGATAGATACTCATGGTAGACGCGAAAGCATTAACGGTTCCCGCGCCTCCGGCGGCGGCGGCGCGTATGGGCTGGGCCGAAATGGCGGTGCCCATCGCGGTCCTGGCCATCATCCTGGCACTGATCGCGCCGGTACCCGGGTTTGTACTGGACGCCCTGATCGTCACCGACATCATGTTGTCGGTAGTGGTCCTGATGGTCTCCATGTACATTCTGCGGCCGGTCGAGTTCAACGTCTTCCCCACCACGCTGTTGCTCCTGACACTGTTTCGCCTGGCGCTGAACATTTCGTCTTCGCGCCTCATTTTACTCGACGGGAATACGGGCACGAGCGCCGCGGGCGACGTGATCCAGGCCTTCGGCAACTTCGTGGTCGGGGGCAACTACATTGTGGGCGCCGTGATCTTCCTGGTCCTGATCGCCATCCAATACGTGGTCATCAACCACGGCGCGGTGCGCATCTCGGAAGTCACCGCGCGCTTCACTTTGGATGCGCTGCCAGGCAAGCAGATGTCCATCGATTCCGATCTCAACGCGGGACTGATCGATGAAGGGGAGGCGCGGCGGCGGCGCAAGCAGCTCGCATCCGAAGCCGAGTTCTACGGCGCCATGGACGGCGCTTCCCGCTTCACCCAGCGCGACGCAGTGGCGAGCATCCTGATCACCGGCATCAATATCGTGGCCGGCCTGTTGATCGGAGTCCTGCAGAACGGCATGGATTTCCGCCGCGCCATCGAGACGTACACCGTGCTCACCATCGGCGACGGGCTGGTCACCGTGATTCCGGCACTCATGATCTCGATTTCGGGTGCTCTCATCATCACTCGCGCCAGCGCCGATGCCCGCGTGGGCGTCGAGTTCCGCCGCCAGGTTTTTGGCTCGGCACAGCCGCTGCTGCTGGCCGGAGGCGTCCTCGTAGCCATGGCGGCCTTTCCCGGACTGCCGAAAATCCCGTTCCTGTTCTTGGGCGCTGGCCTGGGAACGGCCGGATGGCGCATGCGCCAGAAATCCGTGGTGGAAGCCAAGAGCGCGGCTACCGAGCGCGAGCCCGCTCGTGAGAATCTCGAAGCGCTGCTGAAGGTCGAGCCGTTGGCGGTTGAAGTGGGGTTGGGCCTCGTGGGCATGGCCGAGGGCGGCTTGAACTCACCCCTGCTGCGACGCATTGCGGGAATTCGCCGCCAGCTGGCCACGGACCTGGGTTACATGCTGCCGCCCGTGCGTGTCACCGATAACCTTTCGCTGCGAGCGCGCGAGTACGTCATTCTCCTGAAAGGCGCAGAGATCGCGCGCTATGAGCTGCCGCAAGGGGCCGAGCTCGCGATCGCCGCCGGGCGCACCGAGAAACCGCTCGAGGGACAAGCCACGCGGGATCCGGCCTTCGGCATGCCCGCGTACTGGGTTCCGTCCGGTGCCGCTGAAAATGCCCGAGCGGCCGGCTACACCGTGGTCGACGGCGTCAGCGTGCTCGGCACGCACTTGTCGGAGATCTCGCGCCGCTTCGCCCACGAGCTGTTCTCGCGTCAGGATGCCAAGAAGCTGCTCGATCGCGTGGCCGTGGAGAGTCCGCGTCTGGTCGAGGATCTCGTGCCCAAGCTGCTGCCGCTTGCCACCGTGCAGCGTGTGCTCCAGAACCTGCTGCGCGAGCGCGTCTCCATCCGCGACGCCGCCACGATTCTCGAAGCACTAGGAGAAGCCGCGCCCACCAGCCGCAACGCCGTATTGCTCACCGAGTACACGCGGCAGGCCATCCGCCGCTCCATTGTGAAGCCTTATTTGAACGCGTCGGGTGAGCTGGCGGCCTATTTCCTGGAAACGTCGGCGGAGCAGGCCGTCGAGCGGGCGGGCGAACACGGCGAGCAGTCGAGCTCTTTCTCGCTCGATCCGCAGATCATGCGCGACCTCATCCAACGCCTATCGAAAAAGCTGGTGCAGCCGGAGACGCCTGTCGTGGTGATCACCAGCGCCGGCGCGCGCTATTTTCTGCGGCAGATCGTGGAGGCGCCATTGCCCAATCTTTTTGTCGTGTCGCACAACGAGGTGCCGCCGGGAGTGAAGGTGGTTTCGCTCGGGGTGCTGCCATGACGAATGAAACAGGGAGGATTCGACGATGTTTATGAAGTCGTTTTTCGCCGCAACCGTGGAGGACGCTCTGGCCCAGGGAGGCCGCGAATTGGGACCCGATGCGCTGCTGGTGCAATCGAGAAAGGCATCCATGGAGGCACGGCATCTGGGCGAGTACGAAGTGGTCCTGGCGCTCGCGGAACCCCCAGGAGCTCCCGCGCGCAACGCCCTCCAGGCCGCGTCCGACCCGGTGGCGCGAGAAATTGCCGAGCTCCGGCGCCAGATCGACGGCATGGCACGCTCCATGGCCCACTCGACGCTGGCGCCGCCGCGGTGGCTGGCACCGTCATCGCAGACCGCCCGCATCTACACCATGCTGATCGAGGCCGAAGTTGCGCCGTCTCTGGCGGAGCAGGTCGCCGAAGCTGTGGGCGCGCGCCTGGGTCCTGCCGCCGATTTTGGCCAGGCGGTCGCCGCCGCCCGCGCCGAAATCGAAAATCGCATCACCGTGGATGCCACTTTGGGGCGCAGCGGAGCAGGGGAGCGGATCGTCGCGCTGGCCGGTCCGCCGGGATCCGGCAAGACCAGCGTTCTGGCAAAGCTTGCCGTCACCTATGGTCTTGCCGCGCGACGGCCGGTCGTCCTGATTTCCGCCGACCATTACCGCATCGCCGCGGCCGAGCAGTTGCGCACCTACGCCACGATCCTGGGAGTATCGTTCGAGGCGGCGGAAACGCCCCGTGCTCTCGCTCAGGCGCTAGCGCTGCATCGTGGTAAAGAGCTGATTCTGATCGATACTCCGGGCCTCGCTGCCGACGACATGGAGGAGGGCGCGGATCTGGCGGCGTTCCTCCGTTCGCGCCCGGACATCGATACCCACCTGGTGCTATCGGCTTCGATGAAATCCGCCGATATAACTCGTGCGGTGGAACGATTTGAAGTTTTTGAGCCCGCCAAGCTGCTGTTTACCAGACTGGACGAAACCGGAACGCTGGGTCCGGTACTCAACGAAGCGTCGCGTACACGGAAGCCGGTTTCTTTCTTAACAGCGGGACAACAGGTCCCGGAACACCTCGAACCGGCCACCCAAGGCCGCATCGCTGATCTGCTGCTCGGTTACGGATCGGGCGAAGCGCGGGCCGCCGCGTGACACGGCGCTGACTTTTATGAGCGGTTATCCCACGACGCCCGAAATCAGTGCGGAGGAGCGCGAGAGGTTGATTCTCGAGCATCTGCCGCAGGTGCGCCTGATCGCCCGGCGGATCCATGAGCGGCTGCCGGACAACGTGGCGCTCGACGACCTGATTTCGGCCGGTGTGGTAGGTCTGATCGCGGCCATCGATCACTTTGATCCGCAGCACAACGTCAAGCTCAAGACTTACGCGGAATACAAGATTCGCGGAGCCATTCTGGACAGCCTGCGCGGTCTCGACTGGGCGCCGCGGCAGAAGCGCAAGATGGCGCGCCAGGTGGAGGCGGCCATTCAAGCAGCGGGCCAGCGCCTGCATCGCGAGCCTACCGAAGAGGAGATCGCACGCGAACTCGAAATGGACCTGGCGGAATACCACACGTGGCTGGCGGATCTGCAGGGCCTGTCGATCGCCACGCTCGAAGCAGCGGGGGAGGACGGCCGGGATTTGCTCGAGTACATTGCCGACGATACCGAGCACCTGCCTTCGCGGCTGGTGGAGCGCGCCGAATTGGAGCGGGTTCTGGCGGAAGCCATCGAGCAGATGCCCGCCATTGACCGCACCGTCATCAGCCTCTACTACTTGGAAGAACTGACCTTGCGGGAGATCGCCGAGGTGGTCCATCTGCACCAGTCACGCATCTCACAACTGAAATCCCAGGCTATTCTGCGGTTGCGGACTTATCTGGCCCGGCGCTGGCCGACGGAACGGGGGTTATAAACATGCCCGACGGCGATCCCATGCACGACCACGCGCGTTGGCTGCTGGAGCAATGGACGGCGGCGCTCGCGGCGGCCATCGACTCCATGACCGAGGAACGTCCCGGCGTCGAGTTTGTTCCGGATTCCGGCGAAACCGGGGACGCTTCCGCCGCTGCCGGAGACTTGTGCTGGGAACAGGGGTTCCAGGACATTCCGCAACCCGCGATGTGGGTCACAGCGCCGGAAAAAACCTGGCTGGCGCTGGGTGAACGTACCCTGCGGGCGGCCGGCATCGACGCGGCCGAACCGGCCGATGCCCGCAACACCTATCTGGAAATCCTGAGCCAGTCACTGGCGGCAACGGCGCAGAGCATCGGTGGCATGCTGGGCAAAGAGGTCGCCTGCGAGCGTGGCACGGAACGCCCCGCGGCGGGCACAGCGGCCCAACGGTTCGATGTCACGCTGCGCTTTCCCGACGGCGAGTTGAGTCTCTCGGCGAGTGTGAGCGCAGCTTTGCTCGCGGTGTTAGCCAGCCCCCCGGCGGTTTCCAACGCTCCGGCGGAGCCAGAGGCTGGGGTAGTCGCGGCCACGCCGGCCACGACCTCGACCGCCAAAACCATGGATGTGCTGCTGGATGTCGAACTGCCGGTCAGTGTCTCGTTCGGCCGCACACAGCTTCCCATCAAAGAGGTCCTTAAACTCACCACCGGCTCCATTGTGGAGTTGAACCGGTCGCTCAACGAGCCGGTCGACGTGGTGGTGAACAACTGTGTGGTGGCGCGTGGGGAGGTGGTGGTGATCGAGGGCAATTACGGAGTCCGCATCCATCAGATCGTAAGCCGGCAGGACCGGCTGCGGAGCCTGCGGTAATGGTAGCGCGCGATCGAATGCGGGGCAGGAGGCGGTTACGTTGAGCCTCACGAACCTGGCAGCCGTGGTGGTCGTTGGCCTGGGATTGGCGCTGTTTCTGGCGCTCTATCTTTTCTGCACCCTGAAGGTCGAAATCCGCGCCGCCGGACGTCGGAAGGCGGTGGCCACGCCTTGCGAGACGCGCGAGACCGGCGGCCGATTGGATCCGATCGCAGCGCGGTCCGGCGCTCAGGTCCCGCCGGAATTCGAACCGGCTGCCCGGGCCGAGCCATCGGCCGTACCGGTGCGGCCGGGCATGAACCTGAACCGGCGCAGCCAGGCGCTACGCCTTGCCCGCCGTGGCGAGTCACCCGAGCAGATCGCCTCGCGGTTGGGCTTGCCCACCGGCGAAGTCCGGCTCCTGCTCAAGATTCATGGAAAACTGATGCAGCAAGCCCTGGCGCGGCCAAGCGATCCCGGCCGTTTAAAGTCCGATAACGAATCTGCCGATACTCTCAGTAGCGCGACCGAAGGCTCGGCGCGCGTGGTGTAATTCAGATGAAAGTCCTCGATAGCAATCTCACCGGAACTTCCGCCGCTGCAGCGCCACCGGCCGGATCCGTGACCCGGCAAACCGGTCTGACGGGCGCACAGCCAGGGAAGACAGCCGGTGGCGACAGCGTCGAACTCTCGGGTTTCGCGGGCAAGCTGAGTGCGACGCTCGCGGCGCAATCTGCCAACCGCACCAGCCGCGTCGCGGCGCTGGCGCGCGCTTACCAATCCGGCGGCTACCAGCCCGATGCCCGAGCCACCAGCCGCGCACTGGTTTCAGAAACGCTGGCTGCGAGTACCCCCGCCGGTAACGCTGTCGGGAACGAGGAGACGGAATGAGCGCTCCCGCGGAGCTGATCGAGCGGGCGTCGGAGGATTTGCAATCGGCGCGTGAACAGGCGGCGGCCGGTCTCGGAAGCCTCGCCGCATCATACGGAGCACTCGTGCGATCCGTGGCGCATCTGCAATCGGCCGTGAGCCGATGGGTCAGCGACCCCTCTTCGCGCGGGCACGATGCCTGGCGCGCGCTGGAACGTTTTCAGACACAATTGCGAATCCAGGCCGCGCTCCACGCGAGCGCGGGAGCTCTTTGCGCGGAGTGGGGACGCGTTCTCGGAGGCCCCGGGGGCCAGGCGTATTCACCGGCCGGCGAACGCTTGCCGATGCGCTTTCCGAGGAGCCAGCGCGTTTCGCTGGAAGCCTAGCCAAGGAGGTCGCCATGTCGCTGCTTTCGTCACTTTCGACAACCGCTACCGCGCTCAGCGCCTTCGACCGCGCTCTCACCGTAACCTCCAATAACGTCAGCAACTCCCAAACCCCGGGCTATGCCACGCAGATCCAGAATCTGACCGCGCAGCCTTTTGACCCGGCTGCTGGTCTCGATGGTGGCGTGACCGTGGGAACTGTGGCCAGCACCCGGAATGAGTTCGCCGAGCAGGCCGTCGATCGTGCGCAGACCTCGCTTGGCATGGTCTCGCAGCAAGCCTCCAGCCTGTCCGATGTGCAGAACGCCTTGAACCTTTCGGCGCCTAACGGCATTCCGGCCGCCCTGGGAAATCTGTTCTCGAGCTTCTCGGCATGGAGCCAGGATCCGGAAAGCGAATCCAGCCGCCAGGCGGTGATGACCAGCGCACAGCAGGTAGTCGATAGTTTTCAAACTACCGTCAGCAGTCTGCAGCAGGTCCAACAGGACACGGAAAATCAGATCGGTCAGACTGTGAATCAGATCAACGCCTATGCGCAACAGCTGCAAACCTACAATACGCAGATCGCAAACGGCGACCACAATGACGCCGCGCTGGACGCTAAGATCCACAATACGCTCGAGAACCTGGCCGGCCTTGTGAATTTCACCTACACAGTCGGCGGCGACGGCGAGGTGACGGTGCTCGCGGGCGGAGAGACGCCGCTCGTGGTCGACCAGCAGCAGTACAACATCTCGGACGTGATCGCCGCGCCTGCCCAGGCGCCCGGCAGTCCAGGCGTTCCGCCCACCGCGACCATCCTCGACTCGGCTGGCCGCGACGTGACGCAGCAAATCACCGGCGGCCAGTTGGGCGGACTGCTGGATACCCATAACAACGTCCTGGCCTCGCTGTTGGGGGACGCGAGCCAGCCAGGATCCTTGAATCAACTGGCCCAAACCTTTGCCGATCGCGTTAATCAGTTGCTCGCTCAGGGCAACGTCTCCGACGGTCCTCCTCCAGTGGCGGGCTCTGCCCTGTTCTCCTACGACACCACCAACGCGACTAACGTGGCGGCTACGCTCGCCATCGATCCCTCGGCCACAGCCGATACCCTGGCTGCCATCGACCCCGGGCCGCCCTATGTGAGCAATGGCACGGCGCTCAACCTGGCTGCGCTCGCCAACCCGCAGCAGTCCGCCGACGAGATCAACAATATGAGCTACGTTGAGTTCTTTGGCGACATTGCATCCGGAGTGGGGCAGCAGTTGTCCGCTGCCAACGACCAGCAGACCATCCAGCAACAGGTCGTAGCGCAAGCCCAGAGCACGCGCCAGCAGATCTCGGGCGTCGACCTGAACCAGCAGGCCGCTTTGCTTGTGCAGTACCAGAACGCCTACCAGGCCAACGCGCAACTGTTTACGGTTCTGAATAGCCTGACGCAAACCGCCGTGAACTTAATGCAGCCGACGGGTTAGCGGCCGTGCGCGGAATCGGGAACGGGGAATAAGGGAACCATATGATCTCGGGCATTGATCCTTCGGGTGCCATGTTCCTGGCGGACATCGCACAGATTCAGAACAGCATGCAGCAGGCCGAAACCGAGTTGTCGAGCGGGCTCAAGTTTCAGAATGCGTCCGACGCGCCCGACCAGGTGAGCGATATTCTGAGCCTGCGCGCCGACATCAGTCGCAACAATGAAGTGCAATCCAATCTGAGCGACGTCACGACACAGGTCAACACCGCGCAGCAGGCCGTTTCCACCGCCGAGCAACTGGTCGAGAATGCGCGCACGCTGGCCGCGCAAGGTGTCACCGGGACGCAGACTGCGTCCACTCGTAGCGAGCTCGCGCAGCAGGTCGGAGCGATTCTGAGCGAGTTGCTCTCGATCGCCAACACTCAGGTGGGCAACCGTTATGTCTTTGGCGGCGACGACTACATGGCCGAGCCTTATCAGGCGGACACGGTAAACCCCGATACGGGCGGCGGTGTCGTGCAATTGACCGTCACCCAGGCCACCCGCCAGGTCCAGGACCCTCTGGGCAACACGTTCAGCGTCGATCTGACGGCGCAGCAGATTTTTGACGACCAGAATCCCGACGGTACGCCGGCTGCCGACAATGTATTTAACGCCGTCAACCAGTTGCGCGTAGCGCTCCAGAACAACGACGTTAACGGCATCCAGACGCAGTTGACCGCGCTCGCTACCGCCGATGACTACTTGAACCAGCAGATTGGCTTTTACGGCGCCGTGCAGAACCGCATCTCGGCGGCGACCAGTCTTGCGCAGCAGATGGACCTGACCTACCAGACCGCGCTCGGCGGCAAAACCGATGCGGACATGGCCCAGGCCGCGACCCAATTGACCGAGAGCCAGACGCAAGAGCAGGCCGCGTTACAGTCGCGCTCCATGGTGCCGAGGACCAGCCTGTTTAATTATCTGGGCTGAAGGTGTGTATGTCTAAAGAACCAGCCGCGTGCGAACGATGAATAACCAGGAGGTCCGCGGCGTCCGGTGAATCGTCAACTCTCGCAACAGGAAATCGACGCAGTCTTTGAAAATCTCGAAGACCGCAAAACGACAGGCGGGCCCGCGCCGGCGAAAAAAGGAATTCGCTTCGACTTCCGCCGTCTGGACCGCATCGCCAAGTCGCAGCTGCGCGCCATCCACCTGCTGCATGACACGTTCGTGCGCAACCTGGGCTCCAGCCTTTCGGCGTACCTGCGCTCCTACCTTACGGTGAATCTGGTAAGTGTCGAGCAGCTCTCCTACGGCGAGTTCCTGGAGGGCCTTCCCTCGCCTACGTGCATCACTTCGTTGAGCCTGAAACCGTACGAGGGCAATGCCGTGCTCGAGCTCAATCCCTCCATCATCTTTCCGGTCCTTGAGATGCTATTGGGCGGCAATGGCAAGAACCCCGCCGTCGTGCAGCGCGAGATTACCGAAATCGAACAGAGCCTGCTTGACGGTTTGTTCCGCATCATCCTGCACGATCTCACCGAAGCCTGGAAAGGCGTCACGACCATCGATTTCAAGATCGATAGCATGGAAAAGGAACCGCAGCTTCTGCAAGTGCTCGCGCCCAACGAAGCCGTCGTCGCCGTGGGTATCGAGGTCCGCACCGGCGATTCCACCGGCATGATGAACATGGCCATGCCGGCCATCATCATCAAAATGATGCGCCAGAAGTTCGAGCAGCAGTGGTCCGTGCGGAAAGCCGAATCGAGCGAAGCCGAGCAGCAGCGCATGCTCGGTTTTCTTTGCGATGCCGTGGTCGAGCTGGACAGCCGGCTCGAGGGCGCGCGATTCAGTGTGGAGGACTTTCTGAGCCTCGAAGAGGGCGATCTCGTAATGTTCGATCACCCCCTGCACCGCTCCGTGGACGGGATCGTCAACGGAAAAGTGAAGTTCAAGGGCCAACTCGTCCGGGTCGGCCACAATAAAGCGTTCCGCATCGAGTAGACCGTTCCCCGGCAAACCCGCTACAGTGGGAGTCTGTTCTCCGTATTCTTATCCGGATCCATGGCGGTGGCATTTTTGGCCACCCTGGCAGCCCTGGCAGGCGCCGTGATCGGTGTGCTGCTCGAAAGTACGGGCCGCGCCACGCGCGTGATGGTGCCTTTTGCGGGCGGGCTGCTCGTAGGAATCTCTCTGTTCGGTGTGTTGCCCGAAGTGGTGGCGGGCGCAGGCTGGGGGGCGGGACCCCTGCTCTTCGCCGCAGGCTATGGGGTATTGCGCGTAGTCAACCGTTACCTGTTTCCGGTTTGCCCATCCTGTGCGCATGACCATGACCATGAGGCCTGCGCCGCTGTGCTGCATGGTTTCGCCGGGCCCATCGTGCTTGCCGCCGCCGTCCACAGCACGCTCGACGGCTGGAGCATCGTTACGGCGCAATGGGCCGCCCTGCCGGGTATGCGGCTGGCGTTGCCCCTCGCGTTCGTGCTGCATAAGATTCCCGAGGGCATTGCGCTAGGCGCACTCCTTCGCGCTTCGGTGCGCTCCCGTTGGCCAGCGCTCGCTTGGTGCCTCTTGTCGGAAGGCATGACACTCGCCGGTGGGGCGGCGGGCCTGGCTCCGCTTGCCGGTGGGAGTTGGACCGCGTATCCGCTGGCCATCGCCGGCGGAACGTTTCTCTATTTGGGTTTCCACGCGGTGCATGGCGAATGGAAGCGGCGCGGTGCGATTCCAGCATTCGTTCCCGCACTCACCGGCGCGGCCGGAGCAGCCGCACTGCAGCGGGGCGCCGAGGCTTTTCTACGGTGAAGCGCGCGTCCGGTCACATCGCTCGCAAGAATTTTTAACCGCTTCTACAAAACCTCGACATTGACCCCCAAGCGGCGAAGGCGCGCTGGTCACGTATCTCCAGACCTGGTACTTACCCCAATTACATTCCCTATTGACAGCGGCGCGAGGCCGGTCTACACTTCCCCATAGATAAACTATGGGAACACGCGAGAACCGTCGAACCGAGATTCCGCCGGGCACGCTCGACATGCTGATTCTCAAATCGCTGGCGCGAGGGCCGATGCACGGTTACGGGATCGCTGAGCACATCCACCAAATGTCGGAGGACGTGCTGGAGGTGGAAGAGGGCTCGCTTTATCCGGCGCTGCAACGATTGTTGATTCAGGGGTGGGTGTCGGCAGAGTGGGGGCAATCGGAAAACAACCGGCGAGCCCGCTTTTACCGAATGACGGCATCCGGCCGCAAGCAGCTGGAACGCGAGCTTTCCGAGTTCCAGCGTGTGATGCGGGCGATCACGCGGGTGATTCAAACGGCGTAGGGACACGGAATGGAGCGGTTTTGGCGCAGGTTCATCTATCTCCTTCGGCGGGAAAGATTCAACCGCGACCTCGAAGATGAGATGCAATTTCACCTCGCGATGAAGGCGCAGGCGAGCGGGCACGCAGCGCAGCGGCGGTTCGGGAATGCAGTGCTCCTGCGCGAGCAGAGCCGGGAGCAATGGGGGTGGGGGTGGTTGGACCGCCTTGCGCAAGACCTGCGTTACGGCGTGCGCATGCTCTGGCACAATCCGAGCTTCACGCTCATCGCCGTGCTGACGCTCGCGGTAGGGATCGGCGTGAATACAGCGATTTTTACGGCATTCAACGCCGTGGCGCTGCGGCCACTGGATGTGCCGGAGGCGGAGCGCATCGTCTACCTGGAGCGCACGACTCAGGCTGGCCTCTTTCCGTATCCGGATTACGCCTATTTGCGTCAGAACAGCCACGTCTTCTCCGCACTTACGGCGGCGATTCCTTACGTTTTCTCGATGAGTGGCGTTCCATCGTTCAACTCCGTCCAGCAAAGCGGGCTGGCCGGCGCCGCAGGATTCAGTTTTCCCGAACCGCTGACGGGCCGGAATGCCGAGCCACTGGTCGGCATGCTGGTGGAGGGCAATTATCTTCGCGTCCTCGGCATTCAGCCGGCGATGGGCCGCGATTTCATTCCCGGCGAAGACGACAAGCCCGGGGCACATCCGGTGTTGCTGATCAGCGACAACTTCTGGGAGCGGCGGTTCGCACGGGATCCCGGCATTCTGGGGAGGACGGTCGTCATGAACGACGTGGCATTCACGGTGGTCGGCATCACGCCGCGGGATTTCACGGGTACGGCGCCGCTGGTTCCGTGCGTGTGGGCACCGATTGCGATGCGCGACCGCCTGGAGCCGGGCAGCGACCTGCTGCATGACCGGAGCGTCGTGTGCTGCCGATTGTACGGGCGGCTGGCGCCGGACGCCGACGCGCAGCACGCGCAGGTGGAGACGGATGGTTTGTATCAACGGCTGAAAGCCGCTTATCCGGACAGAAACGCGCGTGCGCAGCAAGTCGCCGATTCGGTTGTTGTGAAACCGGCCTCCGCGTTTCCCAATCCGGAGGATCTGCGCATGCCGGCGATGTTTGTCCTGGGCGCAGTGAGCCTGGTCCTGCTGATTGCGTGCGCTAATGTGGCCAGCCTGATGCTGGCGCGCTCCGCGGCGCGACAGAAAGAAATCGCCGTGCGGCTGGCGATCGGCGCGAGCCGCGGACGCCTGATTCGGCAACTCATGACGGAGAGCGCGCTGATCAGCATGCTGGCAGGAGCCGCGGGTTTGATGCTGGCGTGGTGGGTGCTGCACCTGCTGATGCTGAAGATTGCGGATTCGATTCCCATGGTGTGGGTGACGCTTGCCTTACACCTGGCACCTGACGAGCGCGTATTCGCGTACCTGCTGGTGCTCTCCATGGCGGCGGCCATCGGATTCGGACTCGTGCCGGCCCTGCAAGCGTCAAAGCCGAATTTGACGTCGGCGTTGAAGGAAGAGACCGGTGGACTTGGCCGGCTGAGCAAGACCGGGCTACGGGACATGCTGGTGGGCGTGCAAGTGGCGGTATGCCTGCTTCTGCTGATCAACGCGGGCCTGCTGGCGAGGGGATCGCAACGCGCGTTCGGCATTGATTTGGGTTTCGACTACCGGAACATGATCGGAATCGAATTTCGCTCAATGCGTACGAGCCAGTTACCGGAGGAATTGCGAGCCACGCGGCGGCAGGTGCTAGCGCGTATCGAAGGGATCGCCGGTGTGAGGTCGGTCGCCGCGGCATCGCGGATGCCGCTTACGGGCGGAACACGAAGCGTGCTGGTAGCGCTCGACGGGCGCCCCATCGACGCGCAGCATGCGCTTGACGCGCTTTACACCGCCGTAAGTCCAGGTTACTTCGAGACATTGGGAGTTCCGATTCTGCGGGGTAGAGACTTCACCCAACGAGATGTCCGCGACAGCGACGATTTCAACGGCGCTCCGGTCATCATCAGCGAGCGTACGGCGCGGAAGTTCTGGCCGGGACAGGACGCGATCGGTCGCACCATTCGTTTCGAACCACCTCCCGATGATTTTGCGTTTCCGGGCGAACGGCATCCGCATTCCACATCGAGTGTGGTGATCGGTATCGCCAGGGATATTCGCAGCGCGGCGCTTCAGGAATTCGACGAGACGGCGCTCTATTTTTCGGTCACTCGGGAGTTTCCCGATGGGATTCTGGTGCGCACGGCGGGTGACCCGCGGGCAGTGTCCGCGGCGCTCCACCGGGAGCTGCCGGCGATCGATCCCAAAATGGAAGCGTTCGTGTTCGACTTCCGGTCGGGGTTCTCGGGTCAGCCGGTGTTTGTGATGTCGCGGCTGGGTGCGGTAGGTTCGGCGATCATCGGCATCCTCGGACTCGTGATGGCGTCGGTCGGGATCTATGGCATGGTCAGTTTCGCCGTGAGCCAGCGGAGGCATGAAGTGGGGATTCGCATGGCATTGGGCGCCCGCCGGGAAGAGGTGCTCCGGCTGGTGTTGCGCCAGAGCATGCGGCCTGTCTTGATCGGGATGGCGGCAGGCGTAATGATCGCTTCCGGCGTGGCCCGGCTGCTGGTATCGATGTTGTTCGGTTTGAGCACCTTTGATCCTCTGACTTTCCTCGGCGTCTCGGCGATTCTTGCGGCCGTGGCTTTCGTCGCCGGTTATATACCGGCGCGACGTGCGACGAGGGTCGATCCGATGGTGGCGCTCCGGTATGAGTAAACTTTGGCGCAGACTCGCGTTCTTGTTGTTTCGGCGGACATTCGACCGGGTGCTAGAAGACGAGATGCGCTTTCATTTAGACATGAAGACGCGGGCGGCCGGCGGAACGGCGAGTGCGGACCACGCGGCGCGGCGGCAGTTCGGTAACGCTACGCTGCTCCGCGAACAGAGCCGTGAACAGTGGGGATGGACGTGGCTGGAAGATCTGCTGCAGGATCTGCGTTACGGCGCGCGTGTGCTGCGAAAGAACCCGGGTTTCACCATCGCGGCCGCGTTGACGCTGGCGTTGGGGATCGGCGCAACCACTGCCATCTTCAGCGTCGTGCATGCGGTGCTCTTGCAACCGCTGCCTTACCGCGATGCGAACCAGATCGTGGCGCTTTGGGAGTGGAATCTGCGCGAGCACCACATCAACACCGTTGCCGGCGCCAATTACGCGGATTGGAAAGCGCGCAATCATGTCTTCGCGGACATGGCGTACTCGTGGGACGAGGCTTACACGCTTACCGGCACGGCCAATCCGGAAGCTGTTTCTGGCTACACGTTTTCATGTAACTTCTTTTCTCTGCTGGGCACTAAGCCGGTCTTGGGGCGAACGTTTCTTCCCGAGGAATGCCGGGCGGGAAGCGATCACGTGGTCGTGCTGAGCCAAGCGCTCTGGCAGCGGCGGTTTGCCGCTGATCCCGGCATCGTCGGGCGCTCGATTCAACTCAATCATCAGCCATACACGGTGATCGGCGTCATGCCGGCCGGGTTTGCGCATCCTTCGCGCGAAACGGCGTTGTGGACTCCGCTAGCGCCGCCGGCGGATTTGATGGCAGATCGCAAGGAGCACGTGTTACGCGTCGTGGCGCGTCTCAAAGCGGGCGTCACCATGGAACGCGCCCGGGCGGAGATGAACGACCTGGCGAATCAGATGGCGCGCGAGCATCCTGACAGCAACTCGGGCATGAGTGTCGAGATGTGGCCGATCCGCGATTTCTATGTCGGAAGTGTTAAAGCCTCTCTGTGGGTTCTGCAAGCGGCCGTGCTGGTGATGCTGCTGATCGCCTGCGCCAATGTCGCGAATCTGCTGCTGTCGCGCGCTGGAGCGCGCGGGCGGGAGATGGCGGTGCGGCTGGCGCTGGGAGCAGGTAGACTACGGCTGTTTCGCCAGCTCCTGACCGAAGGAATGCTGCTGGGGGCACTCGGTGGCGCGGCTGGGGTTGCCCTGGCATTCTCGGGCGCGGGTGCGTTGGTTACGCTTCTGCCATCGAGCGTTGCTTCTATGCTGGACGCGGCGCATCCCGCCCAATGGATCAGCATGCCAGTGCTGTTGTTCGCACTGGCGCTCTCCATCGCGTGCGGCGTGGCGTTTGGTTTAGCGCCGGCGCTCTCGGCATCTGTCGCGCCCGATACGACGGTAAGATCGTCGGGGAGGAATCTGACCGACAGCCGCGGGAAGATGCGGTTGAGCAGTGCGCTCGTAGTTTCGCAGATCGCCTTGTCGCTCGTGTTGCTGACTGGTGCGGGTCTGCTGATTCGCAGCTTCCTGCGATTGGAAATGCGCGACTACGGATTCCGCACGGACCATGTGCTCACGCTACAGCTGATGGGACGCTCGACCGGATTCGGGTCCGAGGGAATGCGGTCTCTACTGGAGCCCGCGCTGGAGCGCATCGAAGGTCTGCCGGGTGTTCGTGCGGCCGGCGCGATTGCGGCGATGCCGCTGACCGGATTCTCCGCTCACCGTAACTTCACCATTCCAGGGCAGCCGGCGTTGTCCTATGGCCAGCAGCCCGTCGCCGGATTTCATGTCGTGACGCCTCGTTATTTTCAAGCTATGAGCATTCGCCTGTTGCGCGGCCGCTACTTCGATGAGCGCGACGACAAAAACGCCGCCGGTGTCGCGGTCATTAACGAGACCTTGGCGCGACGGTTCTTCGCGAACGAGGATCCGATTGGTCGCACGATCAGCGCGGCCGATGGCGGCACTCAGGCGGTGCGTCAAATCGTCGGCGTGGTGAGCGATACCAGGCATGAGCAGCTTGCCGATGCGCCGGATCCGGAGATCTACCGCCCGTTTGCACAAGCCGATTGGCCGTTCGCCGGGATCGTGGTGCGAACCGCTGGCGACCCGCTGGCGCTGGCGGCGGCCGTTCGCGCTGCAATTTGGGCGGTCGATAAAGAGCAGCCCATCGATGCCGTGATGACGATCGAGCAGCGGGCCGAGGCCACGCTCGGGCCGCGGCGCGCCAACCTGATGCTTCTTTCTCTGTTCGCGGCCATCGCTCTCGTGCTGGCTACCATTGGCATTTACGGAGTGAGTGCTTATGCAGCGAGCCGGCGCACGCACGAAATCGGAATTCGTATGGCACTGGGAGCCGAGAGCCGGCAGGTGAGGGGGATGGTAATGGGCAAGGCGCTGCTGCTCGCGCTGGGCGGGGTGGGAATCGGCATGGTCGCCGCCGCGGCGGTGACACGTCTCATGGAAGGCCTGTTGATAGATGTCAGTTCGCTGGATGCCGTGACGTTTCTGGCGGCACCGGCGGTATTGGGTGCAATTTCCGGAATCGCGGCGTACCTGCCCGCGCGGCGCGCCGGCAAGGTCGACCCCATGGAGGCGCTGCGGTATGAGTAAGCTATGGCGCAGACTCGCGTTCCTGTTGTTTCGGCGGGGATTCGACGGAGACCTGGAAGAAGAGATGCGCTTCCATCTCGAGATGAAAGCACGCGCGAAGGGTGGAACCGAAGACGCCGGCTATGCGGCGCAGCGGCAATTCGGCAACGCGTTGCTGCTGCGCGAAAAGAGCCGCGACATGTGGGGATGGGTCTGGCTCGAGACGCTCATGCAGGACGTCCGCTACGGTGCGCGCATGCTGGCGAAGAACCCAGGCTTCACAGCGGTCGCGACCGCGACACTCGCGCTGGGAATATCGGTCAACACGACCATCTTCAGCCTCGTGAGCGGCTGGTTGATCAAGAAGCCGCCGGTGGCGGATCCGGACCGCCTGGTGGTGGTGGTGGCCACGAACGCGAAGAGGAATTTCGACCGCTCAAGGGTATCGGCCGTTGATTTCCTGGCTTGGCAGAATTGGAACCATGTGTTCGCGGATTTAGCGGCGGCGGAACCGTATCACGATTTCAGCCTCACGGGCACCGGTGAGCCGGAGCGCATCAGTGGGATGCGCGTGACCGTCAATTATTTCTCGACGCTTGGGGTTTCGGCGTTTCTCGGCCGAACGTTCCTGGCGAGTGAAGCCCAGCCGGGGCGCGATCACGTCGCCGTGCTGACCTATGGTTTTTGGCGGCGGCGGTTTGCGTCGGATCCCGGCATCATCGGAAAGCCGGTCCTACTCGATGGCGAAAAGTACGTAGTGATCGGCGTGATGCCGGCATGGTTCCGGCAAGTGGAGTATCTGCCGCACCTCTGGACACCGCTGATCCTGCCGCCGGACCACCCGGATGCAAAGGCTCGTGACACACGTTCGCTCGTGCTATTTGGCCGCCTCAAGCCCGGTACTGAGCTCCAGCAGGCGCGCGCGGAAATGACTACGCTCGCGCAGCGCGCGGAGCAGAATGATCCGGCATCCGAGAAAGGCTGGAGCGCCAATGTTCTCACGCTGCAGGAGTACGCAATCCAGGAAGATCAAATTCGCACGCCTCTGATGCTTCTTATGACGGCCGTGGTACTGGTGTTGGTGATTGCCTGCGCGAACATCGCGAATCTGTTGCTGGCGCGAGCCGGCAAACGGCAGCAGGAAATCGCGATTCGCATCGCGTTGGGTGCTGGACGCCTGCGCGTCATCCGCCAGTTGCTTGTCGAGAGCCTCTTGATCGCCGTGATCGGCGGAGGTTTCGGATTAATCGGCGCGTACGGCGGCATTCGCGTTTTGCGCGGCGCACTGAATGTGAATGAGTTTCTTGGGGCGATGGCCGGCGATATCGGCCTTGATCAGCGTGTCTTAATCTTCACGTGCGTGATTTCTATGGGCGCGGCACTAGTGTTCGGTCTGGCGCCGTCTATTCGCGTCTCAGCCGCTGATCCGCAAGGCACGCTGCGGCAGGGCGGCCGCTCGGGCGATCTCAAACGCGGCTGGGGGCGCGACCTGCTGGTAGGTAGTGAGATCGCACTCGCCATGGTTCTACTCATTGGCTCTAGCCTGATCATTAAGGCCACGGCCGATGAGTTGACAGGCGATTTCGGCTACAACCCCAGGCAAGTCCTGGCAGCCGCTATCTCGTTGACGGACGCGCGCTATCGTGAACCGGCCCGGCAGTTGGCATTTTTTCAGAGTGTCGCGGAAAAGCTTCAGCAACTCCCCGGAGTCGAAGCCGCCGGCATTGCGAGTTCCGTTCCCTTTGCGGCTGAGGTGCGCGCCTTCACAGTTCGAGGGCAAGCTGCACCGATCGCGGGGCGGGTGATGGCGCGATATTTCGCGGTCAGCCCCGGCCAGTTCCGCGTTTTTAGTATTCCGCTGATTCAGGGGCGGACATTTCTGGAATCCGACAACGCGCGAGCTCCTCATGTGGCAGTCTTGAATCGCGTTTTTGCAGAGCGCTTTTTCCCGGGGCAGAATCCGCTGGGCCATTACATTCGTATCGACCGCGATCAATCGGAATGGAGCGAAATTGTCGGGATCGTCGGCAACGTCAGAGGGTCCTTTGGCCCGAAGGAAGAGGATCCACAGATGTATGAACCTTACTTGCAGGCCCCCATGGACCCGGAAATGTGGGTGGATGTGCGCGCGGCGGGCGATCCCAATTCTTTGGCGCCCGCTCTTCGTCGTACGGTGTGGTCTGTCGATCCCAATCAACCCATTGCCAGCGTGCGCACCATCCGGCGCATCATCGATGAAAACGAAGGCGGCGATTATGTAGGCGACACGCTTTTCGGAATCTTCGGCATTCTGGCGCTGGTGCTGTCGGCCATCGGAATCTACGGTGTGATTTCTTATGCCGTGGCGCAACGCACGCACGAAATCGGCATTCGCATGGCTCTGGGCGCGCATCGCGGTGATGTGTTGCGGTCGGTAATCGGGAAGGGGATGCTGCTCGCGCTCGTAAGTGCGATCATCGGCCTCGCTGCCGCGGCGCCTCTGCCCAAGCTCTTCGTCGCCACTTTGCAGGGTTTTCGCGTCCACAGTCTACCGGTTTTTGTGGGCGTGCCACTGCTGCTACTGGCGGTCGTGCTGGCGGCTATTTACATTCCCGCACGACGCGCGTCGCGAGTCGATCCTGTGGTGGCGCTACGGTATGAGTAACCCGCAGCTATAGTTCCAGCTTCCCGGCCGCGATCAGAGCTGCCGTGTCCGCCACATCCTGCTCGAGCGCGCGGTCGCGCGAGAGAAAATCCGATATCTGGCGGATCGCCGTGTGGACGCGGCGGTTAGGCGCGCCCAACCTCTCCGTAGCTCCGCGCAAATCCACGGCTTGCGCGGCAGCCAACAACAGCATCGCGGTCTCGTTCCGCAAGCACTCCAGTGCATCCATGGCCGTGACGGCCGCGTGCATCCCCAGACTCACCACATCCTGGTTGTAACCGTCGGTGGGCAGGGAGTGAATGGAGCTCGGCCCGGCGATCTGGCGCACGACGCAAGCCAGGCTGGTCACGCTCAATTGCATGCCTTTGAATCCGGAATTCACACCCGGCTCAGGAACCAGGGCCGCTGGAAGGCCCTTGCTGAACCGGTCGTCCACCAGCACGGCCATCAACGCATTGCCCCAATTGGCCATCACCGCAAAATCGATTTTCCAGGTATCGAGCAGGCGCGCGATGTGGCCGCCGTAGAAATTACCCGCGCGAAATAGCCGGCCGGTTTCCAGGTCGACCAGAGGGTTATCGTTAGCGGAATTGATCTCGCGCTCGAGCAGCGGCCGCGCATCTTCGAGCGCTTCCCATACCGGGCCGAGACCCTGCGGCGGGCAGCGCAACGAGTAACAGCTTTGCCTCGCCGAGTCGCTCACTGTTTTGCTGCCAATCAAATGTTCACGAATGTACTCGGCGACGGCGATCTGACCGGGATGCCCCTTGGCCTCCTGAACCCAGGCATCGAACGGCTCGGTGCCGGCTTCGAGAGCTTCGATAGAGAGCGCGATCGCGGCTAGCAGGGCGTGCAGCACACGCCGCGCGTCCACCCAGATCAGCGTCGCGGCCGCTGTCATCACCGTGGTGCCGTTGATCAGCGCCAGCCCTTCTTTCGGAGCAAACTGGAACGATTCGAGACCCGCCAGCTTGAGCGCTTCGAGAGCCGCCATGGGACGGCCTTGGTACTCGACGCCGCCCATTCCCACGAGCGCCCGCGCGATGTAGGCCGAAGGCATGAGATCACCGCTCGCGCCCACCGAACCATAGCGCGGCACCACCGGCGTGATTCCCCGATTCAACAATTCGATCAGCGCTTCCACCAGCTCCACGCGAACCGCCGAGGCCCCCGTCGCGAATGTCACAATCCGTAGCAGCGTGGCGGCACGCACCACGTCGGAGGGCAGCGGCTGACCGGTAGCGCAGGAAAGATGCCGCATGAGGTTGTACTGGAGTTGCTCGGCCTGGTCTTCGGTAAGCGCGAATTTGATGTTGCTTCCGACACCCGTATTGACGCCGTAAATGCTCGCGCCTTTGGCGAGCTGTTCTTCGAGCGCGATGCGCCCCTTGCGAATGCGTGCGCGGGCGCCATCGTCCAACTCAACCGGCACGGAGGACCGGGCGGCGCGCGCCACCTCTTCTATCACAAGAGGGCGGGCGCCCACCAATAGCGCAGATCCAGGCATGAATGTTTTATTCTAATGCGAACAATCCGGCAGAACGCTGAGCCATCTAACTCTACTCGATGTTGAAATCCGCTTTGGTTTCGCAGGTCTGGTTTCCCGTATGATCGCGAGCGGTGAGCACGATGCTGTACTGGCCCGGCCGGATGTTGCTTTGCAGGCTTAAGTTCATGGATCCGGGTACGTACGCTTTCGGATAGAACGACGAGCTCTTCTCCTCGGCGGCTTTATCCTGCGTGAACAGAACTTTTCCGCTGGGGGCGATTACCGAGATACCGTAATCCGCATCAATGCTGTTGTGCGGCCCAAACTTGTAGCCGACAATGTCGAACCGCGCCCACAGGGTGTCGCCCGGCTTATACGCTGCAATTGATAGCGGATCGCGATCCTCTTCGCCACGGTAGAAATGAAAGTTGCGAATGGCGAGCGTGTCGCTGGGCGCTACCTCCCGCCCGCGAACGGCGAGCGGAATGTCCTCAGTAACCGCGGCGCCGTGCGCGAGGTCGTCCGTCACTTGTACCGTGATTTTGTAAGTGCCGGAGGGTGCAATTGGAGGGATAAGGAATTGCTGCCGTACAATTGGCTTCCAGTTCTTGTCCTCCGGCGCGAGCGTAGTTTCCACCTGGTCTGCCATGGTTTCGATCAGGCGCACGCCTTTGGGGTCGAAGACATCCGTCTTGTAAGCCAGGTGGATCTTCTGCTCTTCGGAAGCTTTGAATCCCCCGATGTGGTAGGTCAGATAAACGAACTGTCCGGGAACGAAGGTGAAGCCGGAAACAACACCCGGGCCGTCCTCCATGTCGCTGATCGAGGGTTTGATAATCGCGAGCGGCACGGTCGCCGCATACGCAACAGTGGAAAGTGCCAACAGCGGGAGGAACCGGACTTGCATACACAACCTCCGCAAGCCCTATTCTAGGCTAGCCTGGGGGCTCGTTCAAAAGGCGGTCGAACTTGCGCTTCTGCTCGTCGTTCAGGATTTTGTAGATGCTGCGCTTTCCCGTAGCCAGCACATCGCGGTAGTAGTGGGCGAAATCGTCGAGCAGAACTTTCAGTTGCTCCGTCTGCGCAGGCGTCAAATCGAGTTCCCGCTGCAATCGGTTAATCGAAATCTCTTTGCCGGGATCGGTCCAGAAGGCCGCGCGATGCAATCCTCGGTGTGCGCCGTAGTTCATCACCAGCGCACCCGCCACAGCGCCGCACAGAAATACGACCGCCATCGTCAGGCAGAAAGCAGTCCTCGGATGCTGAAGGGGCCGAACTGCGCTGTATGTACCCATCGGGCTACGGTTCGTACGACGCGAGCGTCGCGAGCATCACGTCCGGATCCTGCGCGGGGGCGTGCTCTGCCATGATGACCTCGGGGTTCGGCGGTCCCGCGGAATACTCCGTCTCGCGGGTAATCAGATAGCTGCCCAGGACAGCCAGCGTCATCACCGACGCAAAAGCCACGCGTTTTCCGAAAACGGGATCCAGCCAGAACAGGCTTGCCAACGACCGCGAGCGTTGTTGCTCGAGACGCCGGGACACGCGAGCCGAGAAACCCATGGGCGGCGCGATCTCCTCGGAGCTTCGCAGAGCCACAAGAGCGCTCGATAATCTCTGCATCTCGCTCACTTCAGTCCGGCATTCGTGACAGGACTCGAGATGTGCCGTGAATTCCCGCGAACTCGGAGCACCGGCGAGGTGCTCTTCGAGTCGATCCAGAATCACTTGATGCATACGTTTCTTCCCTTATTCAGTAAGACATCATGCCCTAATTCCCGAGCGGATCTGCGTCCGCTTCAGGACACTATTCCCACCCCGGGTTTAGCTCGAAACCGGGGTACGATCCAACCGCTGCGCCGCCTTCACCAGCTTCTGACGCGCGCGAAATAATTTTACCTTAATCGTGTTCTCGTTCATCCCGGTCATCTCGGCCAATTCTTCCACCGAGCGGCCCTCTACCTCTTTTAGCATGAGCAGCGTGCGCTCTTCCTCGGAAACGCGCGTGAGCAGCTTAACCACGTAATCCCGCCGCGCCAGGTTCTGATCCACCGGTACCTGCCGGTCCACGGCCGGCTCCGTGTTTTCTACCCGCCGAACCTCATCCTCGCTCAGATCGCTCTCGTAAACCAGCTTCCGGACCTTCTTCTTCCGCAAATAGTCAAAGCACTCGTTCACCGTAATTTTGTAGATCCAGGTGATCAAAGAGCTGCGGAAGTCGAAATTGCGAAGCGAAAAGTAGACCTTCGAGAATACCTGCTGGGCGATGTCCTCGATGTCGTTGCGCTGCCGGATGATGCCGTGAATGATGGAAAAGACTTTAGATTGATAGCGTTCCACGATTTCGCGAAACGCAGACTCGTCTCCCAGCTGCGCCCGGTGCACCAGTGCCCCTTCCTGGCTGTTCTCGTAGTCCACGCGTTTTTTGACCGCAGCGCGGCTGCCGAACACGGGGAGGGGGAGGGCGCCTGTCGCTATACCCATACACCCATGCGTACGCACCCCGCCACCGTCCGGTTACAGCTTTCGCGCTATCCTCCTATGATTGATAACCCGCCCGGCCCAGCGCAAATTCCCTTGCAACCTCAGGTCCGCAAGTTCATCCAAACACGTAGCAAACGCGCTGCAGCTGAGTAGTTGGCTATTGGTAATGGCTGGCCAGTGTGATAGCTTATAATCGTAACGAATTAAAGGGGGTTCTGCACAAATGGTGCAATTGACCGAGAACGCCGTTTCCAAGGTAAAAGAGATCCTGGCGAGCCAGGAACCCAAGCCGGCCGGGCTGCGGATCGCTGTCGTGGGCGGCGGATGCTCCGGTTTCAGCTACTCGATGGCTTTCGAGAACCAGCCGAACATGCTCGACAAGACCTATAACTACGACGGCCTGAAGGTTTTTGTGGACCAGGCCAGTATGCTCTATCTGGACGGCGCGGAAGTCGATTACGTCGAGACCCTGGAAGGTGCCGGCTTCAAGTTCTCCAATCCCAACGTCAAGTCGACCTGCGGCTGCGGCAGCTCCTTCAGCGCGTAAGGGCTTGTCCTTAAAGGGGTGCTGTCTGCTCGTCGCCGCAATCGCGACGGCGTGGACGGCACCAGCGCCTGACGCGACGGATCCGCTCCGTATCCTCCCCGCCAACTATCAATTGGCATTAGAGAACGACTGGGTGCGGGTAGTGCGCACCCATTACGGCCCGCACCGAACAGCTTCCTGTTCACAGTCATTCCCAATGGCCTACCGTGTATGTGTATCTTTCCGATTCGCCCCCGGTCCAATTCCGCCATATTGAAAATCCCGCATTCACTTTGACACGCCCGCCCACCAGGATCGGCGCATTTCGGGTCAGTCCCGGACGCATCGAGGTGCACGAAGTGGAGAACCTGGGTGATCGCGCGTCGGATTTTCTTCGCATTGAGCTCAAGCAGATTCCGCTGGGCGTGAAGAATCTCTTCCAGCGGGGCGCGGCGCCTGCGGATTTATCCGTGACGCGGGTCTCGGAGGAATACGTTAGGCCGCAACTGGTGATCGAGCGAGTGGCAGTGGCGGATCACCACGCGG
>Ga0335069_10000866_pt1 | contig 48572 bp, 40 predicted proteins | sample Lox_Sample_11_FD_206714 | JGI IMG/M metagenome (GOLD analysis project Ga0335069, IMG submission 206714) | Soil microbial communities from Loxahatchee National Wildlife Refuge, Florida, United States - Lox_Sample_1.1 | ecosystem: Environmental > Terrestrial > Soil > Wetlands | place: USA... | reverse complement strand
TTACTCACTTCCGAGTCACTTACTTCATTAACCCCTGACCCTGTTTCGTAACAGCCTGCTAAGCCGGGCCTTTTGTTCTCAACGTGCGGTGCTCTACGGCGTGACCGTCTGTGTCGAGTGGTTGCCGTGCGGAACGATCGCAATTGCCGTTGGCTTTGCGTCGGACGGATACGGTGTTGCCTGCGCAGGAGTGAGGTTGCCTGCGTTTGGATCAAGCCGGAAACCCGAAACGGAGTTGCCGAGATAGTTTGCCGTATAAACGAAGCGGCCGAGGGCTGGGTCGATGGCGAGGGCCAGAGGCTGGGTGTCGGTCGAGTTCGTCGAACTTCCTGTCGGATTCACCGCTGCAGATGGTGTGCCCGTGGAGAGATCGATCACATACGCCGAGACGGACGAGTCGAGAGAGTTCGCCACATACATGTACTTCCCGCGAGGATCGATCGAGACGGCCTGAGGCTCGCTACCCGTCTTGAAGGGGCCGTTGATGAGGAAGTTCAGCTGGCTGCCGCCCTGAATGCCATAGCCAATGACTTGGTTGGAGGCAAAATCCGTGACGTACACAAACCGGTCTGTGGGATCGGAGGTGACTGCTGAGGGTTTGACGCCCGCCTGGTATGGGCTGCCCGAAGCAGGGGTCAGTGCGCCACCCGATCCGATTGCGAAGCCGAAAACCCATCCTGGATGAGCGGTGCTGGTCGTAGTCCCGCCCGGGTTATAGGCCGACTGGTCGTACACCGTGGCATAGACGGCATGTCCCTGGATCTGGCTATTGTCGGCCAGAACATTGACACCCGTTGGTACGACAGCATCGGAGGTGAATCCGGGGATTTGAAGCGCGATCTGAGTCGTCGCAGATCCTATCGTGCCCGACCCGGAATTGAGTGCGAACTCCGTCAGCGTTGCCGTCGTGGAGCCAGAAACAACGTAGAGATAGGTGCCTGTCGAATCGACGGCCAAAGCCGTCGGCGGGCCGCTTAAGGTCACCGTGTCCTTCGATGTCAGTACGCCATTATTCGCAATCGAAAAGTGAACAATGGTGTTGTCGCCGGCGTGACCAACGTAGAGGTTGGTGTAGTCAGCCGAGACTGCCATAGCAACCGGATCGACGCCGCCGGATGAAACCGTTGCAGCACCTTTGCGCAAAGCGCCCGACTGCGAGTCCACGGCGTAGGTGTCGATTTGCCCATTGGAGCTGCCTGCAGGGGCAGCCGAGCTCGCCACGAAGACAAAATCGATAGTGACAAGCTGGCAGGCTGCCAGAAGAGTGGCCACGAAGAGGCCGACGGCAGAGGCCAGGATCAGCTGGGTTAAGCCGACCCGACTGCGAACACCTGTCGCTGGGGACCCCGACAATTTGTTGAACTTCATGCGCTTCCTTCATTGCGGGCCATGCATAGGCCGAGCCCGATTCGTTCGAGTTAGTGTGCCCAGCAGGTGTCGTAAGAGCCACCCTCCAAGCACTTGTGAAATCGCTCTTACTCCATCGCGAGCACTACGTCTTGGGTTTTCCATGCGGAATCGCAGCCACCGCCGTGGGGTTTGCGTTGGATCCGTAAGGAGAGTACTGCGAGTTCAGTAGCGCGCCTGTAGTGGCATTCAGCTGAAAACCGGAGACGGTGTTGCCGAGAAAGTTCGCCGTGTAGACATATTGGTTCATCGACGGATCGATGCCGATCGCTACCGGCTGCGTTCCCGTCACGTAGTTGCCCTGAGACGTAAGAACCCCGCCATTCGATGAGTAGACGGTCAGATTCGAGTCCAGCGAGTTAGCCACAAAAACGTGACCGCCGGTGGCGTCTACGGCTACGGCCGCTGGGGCGTTGCCAGTCGGGAATGGGCTGCCGGAGACCGCCGAGAGTAAGCCCGAGTTGGCGGCAAAAGCATAGACTGTATTGCTCGCTGAATCGGTCACATACACGATGCTGCCGTCTGCTGTAGCCGCAATTCCTGAGGGATGCGTTCCGGCGGCGAAGGGGACACCCCCGTTTACCGGCGAGAGCGTGCCGTCGCTATTCACGCTAAAGCTAAAGACGTATCCACCGCCTGCTGTGGCATCAAAAGCTGTGACATACAAATAGGCGCCCGAGGACGCTGCGATGATCGCGGTGGGCGTCAGAACGTCGGAAGTGTGTGCCGGCAAAGACAGGGGCCAGTAGCTCGCGCTGATGGCGGAGTTGACAACCGGAGAACCTAGAGCATCATTTGAGCTGATTGGGAATACGGCGACCGATCCTGAGCAAGGAGCGGCCGTCGAGCAGGATGGAAGCGGCTGATAGGTGTCCGCAACGAAGAGGTACTTTCCGCCTACGCTGACCGCGAGGGGAAACACGCCGGGAGTGTTGACTGTGTTTTGCGGATAGACTTTGCCGTCGTTGCCAATGACGAACTGAACAATGGAATTGTCGTCCTGGTTCGCGACGTAAAGGTTTGTATTGTCCGGCGACACTGCTTCGGCGACCGGGTTCCGGCCTCCCGAAGGAAAGGGCGAGGCCGGAATCGTCCGCATGCGGCCGGACTCGGAATTGATCTCGAAAACGTCGATTTCGCCGTAGTTATTTGGGCCAGCCGCCTTGGCGCTGGTCACGTAGACGAAATCGACCGTGAGCGTACTACTGCATGCAGTCAAAAGACCAGCCGCTGTTAAGCTCACCGCGGAGGCCAGCACTAGCTGGCTCGACCTGTTCAACCTCATGGGCATCTTTCGTTGGCAGAGCAACAGTACTGCTCTACAAATCCTGGTTCAGAATTGAATCGGACTGCCGTGGCGTGGCCACTTGAGCGATTCAGCTAACGTCTGCAAGCATCCGGTGAATCCGTATGCCCGGGGCAGGGTCTCGGTCGTGCCGCGCACCCTGCCCAAGTCGAAATTCCCAAGCATCAGCTCGTACGGCCAGAGGCGACGCACCATGCCGCGGGTCCGGTGAGCGAGTAGCTCTTGTTGGCGGAGCCCTTCAACGGCGTGAGCACGCCCGAGTTCTGGTCGATCACGAGTCCAGTTACGGTGGAATCGTTGAAATTCGCGCTGTAGATGTACTGGTTCGATGGATCTTCGAGCAAGCATTGCGGTCCCGATCCCGTGCCGAACGGACTGCCGGAGAGTTCTTGCGGGATGTGCGACGCAGGATCAATCACGTAGCCGGCAATTCCACTCTGCGAGTTGGTCGAGCCGGTGTTATTTGTCCCTCCATTCAGCACATACAGGAACTTGCCCTTGTTCTCGAGCACCAGATAGATGGGATTGGTCAGAGACACGTCGTCCGGCACCGCACCGCCTGAGGTCTGTTGCAGTGCACCGTTGGCTCCTACGGTGAATTGGAAGATCCAGCCTGGCGCTGTGGTCGGAGTACTCTGTGAGCCGACCGCGTAAGTGCCAGACTCATTGTCGAGCACATACACGTCGCCCCCTGCGGCTACGATTGCTGTAGCCTGTGCGATGTTGAGCGGCTGCGAGCTGTTCTGGTTTACCGTAAGCTGGCCGCTCGCTGCGCTGTAGGTGTAGGGGAAGATCGTGTCGCCAGTCGTTGGTGTTCCGCTCAACGTAAGGATGTAGCTCGACGACTGAATAAAGTCGATGGGATTGGCCGGGACAGGGAAGTAGGAGAGCGGTTGGCCGCTGGCCGACGTGACTTGGGCGTTAAGGACCGTTGTCAATCGTCCCGTATTCGCGTCGACCTTGAATGCCGTAATGTCGCCGCAGGAGGTCACACCGGTGCCGAGCGCTAGCGCGCAGGTCGAGCTGTCAGGAGCGACCTGATCAAGCACATAGAGGTAAGTCCCCGATGTGTCGGCGATGATCCGCATCGGATTGATTCCCTGCGAGTAGAACGCCTGTCCTTGCGGCGACAGCACGCCGTTGCCGCCAATGGCGAATAGGCTGATGTTGCCGCCGCTGCACGGATCGGACGCTGTGCAGTTCGCGGTCTTCGAGGCCGTCTCACCCCGGTTCAACACATAGAGGAAGCGGCCTCCCGTAAGTAGTACGGTACGGCCCGGATTGGCCCCACCTGAGCTGATGGGCAGGCCGTTGATCGAGGTGAGCAAACCCTTGTTGTGATCGATTTTGAAGCCGCTGATAATTCCGTTTGTGCTGGATCCTGAATTGTTTGTTCCTGTGACCCAAAGATAACCGACCGAATAACTCTGGACGCAAGACGTAATTCCCAGGATGACGCCGGCAGAGAGGGCAATCATCAGAAGGGTCTTGCCGAATTTCGTAAACTTCATGCGCTTCCTTCATCCTGGTCGGGCGAAGCCGCCAAGTTTGGCTTGTTCCGCAGCAGAGCTGGGTTGGGAGAGTCCCTGCTGCATTGTAAAAGGCCGAGGCACCTTGTGCCTAGTTTGCCTTTCGTCGTTGTTGGGCTGAGCCGAGTCCCACCACTCCCGCCAAAACGGTGCACCGGAGCGGGCTTTGAAGCTGTGGAATCCCCTTCAGATTCAATTGTCTCTTGGACGCTGAGGCTGAACGAAATGTCAACCTCGCAAGAAGCCCTAATTGCAGCGGCTTTTCTGCCGGTTATGGCGGGATTCAATTGGGGATAGCAATCCCGGGGGAACCAGGTAAGGCGGCCCTCCGGGACCGGTATTACCAGACGCGGCAGGCCTGAACGGGGTACATCGGTTGCCCCTTCTTGCAGCCGAAGGCTTTGCCGAATTCGTCGAAGTTCTGAACCGATCCGTTCACCCGCCATCTACCCGGGGAGTGGGGATCGACAAGGGCCAGCTGCCGCGCCAGCTGCTCGGTCTGGTTCTGGCACCACACCTGGGCAAAGCCGATGAAATAGCGCTGGGTCTCGGTGTAGCCGTCGATCTTCTCGTCGATGGACTTGCCTTCGGCTGCCAGCGAGTCGAGCAGCGCCATGTAGGCGATGCGGAGACCGCCGTTGTCGGCGGTGTTTTCGCCCAGCGTCAGCTTGCCGTTCAGTTTTTGCTGTGGTTGGTTGTCATGCGCGGGCGCGGTCTCGAAGCCGCTGTACTCGTCGGCCACGCAGTCGGTTCGTTCGGTGAACTTCTTGCGGTCGTCGGGCGTCTGCCACTCGCGCAGATTGCCCTTGCCGTCGTACTTGGACCCCTGGTCGTCGAACCCGTGCGTCATCTCGTGGCCGATTACGACCCCGATGCCGCCAAAGTTGACCGCGGGATCGATGTTCGGGTCGAAGAACGGCGGCTGGAGAATCCCCGCGGGGAAATTGATGTCGTTCATCGACGGATCGTAGTAGGCATTGACCGTCGGCGGCGTCATGCCCCACTCCTTCTCATCGACCGGCTTGCCAAGGTGCCCGAGGTCGTAGTCGCGCTCGAAGACAGCCGACCGCTCCACGTTGCCGATCAGATCGTCGCGCTCGGCCTTGAGTCCCCTATAGCTCCGCCACTTCTCTGGATACCCGATCTTGTTGCGAAACTCGGCGAGTTTTTCCTCGGCGGCTTTCTTCGTATCTTCGCCCATCCAGGGCAGCGTCTTGATATCGTCGCCCAGGGACTTTTCGAGGGCCGCGACCAGCTTATCCATGCTTTCCTTGGCGGCCGGAGGAAAGTTCTGCTTCACCCAATCCTGACCCACAGCCTCGCCAAGAGCGCGATCCGTCGCCGAGGTGCACTGCTTCCAGCGCGGCTGAGGCGCCTGCTGGCCTGCCAGCGTCTTGCCGAAGAAGGCGAAGTTCTCGTCGAAAAAGGCCTTGGGCAGGTCGTTGGCCATCCCGTGGATGACATGCCAGCGGAAATAAGCTTTCCAGGCCTCGATGGGCTCACTCGACACCAAGGTATTGAGCTCTTTGAAGAAGTTGGGCGTCGCGACATTCAGACTGTCGAAGTGACCAACCTGCACATCCTTGAAATAGACGCCGAAGTCGAAGTCCGGTGCGAGCTTCTGAAAGTCTGCGACTGTGTAGATGTGATAGTGGTTTTCCGGCTGACGCAGGTCGGTGCGGCTGGTCGACGCCTTTGCTAAGGCCGTCTCAATCGCCATCACATCGGCAGCTTCCTTGGCCGCCTTCTCCGGGCTGTCGCCGGCCAAAGTGAACATCTTGATCACGTGGTCGATGTACTCTTTCCGGATCTGCTGAAAGCGGGCGTTGTCGACAATGTAGTAGTCGCGATCGGGAAGTGAGAGACCGCCCTGGCTGATCTGCGCAATTTGCTTGGTTGAATCTTTTTCGTCTTGACCCACGCCAAATCGAAAGAGAGGCGCCGGAGCGCCCTCAGCTTCGAGGTCTCCCATGATCGTGGCAACCTTCTGGGGACCATCGATACCGGCGATCTGCTGGAAGACAGGCTCGAGGGGTGTGAGGCCCTTCTTTTCCACAAGGCTGGTGTCCATGCATGCAGCGAAGAAATCCCCATACTGCTTTTGCAGCGGGGTCTTGGGATCCTTCGCGGCTGTGTCCAGTTCCTGCCACAGCAGATAGCGATTGCGCTCCTGAAGGAGAGAGAATGACCGGGCCCAACGAACCTGGTCAGACGGAATTGGGTTGTTCTTGTTCCAGTTGCCACATGCGTACTGGTAGAAATCCGTGCACGGATCGGCGGTCTTGTCGATCGCGGCCGGGTCAAAGCTCTTAGTCTCCGCCGGAGGCCTGGGCTGCTCATTCTCCGCGCTGGTCGACGGTGTCTGAGCGAGTGCACTGGCCGCTGCACAAAACAAAACTGAAGCAGAAAAGAGAGATTTCATTGGGATTCCTTGGAGGTGTCCGCAGGCAAGGCCGGCATCGAGCGAGCCGGAATGTGAGCCCCCTAACGTACCTTGGGTGGCCCATGCAAGATCGGCACTTTGCCTAGAAGGCTATCACGCGGACGCGCCAGGTGAAGGAGATTGGGATGAACGCCGGAGGACGTGCTTGGAGCACTGGAGGGGAACCGACCAAGGAAAGTACGCGGCTCTGCCCTGGTTCGGGGCGACTGTCCGAAATCCTAGAAGCGCATGTATGAACGGCGAACCTTCACGGGAGCAAGTCTGGGCAGGCCATTCTCATCGCGCTCCTCGGTAAAGACCCATTCACGCGGCTTTTTGTTCGCCGACGATGCCTTGGCAATCTGCGCAACCTTGATGGCGAAAAAGGCTAGGATTGGCACTGCGACAAACATCACTCCGTGAGAGGACAAACTCGTCAGCGGACCTGACCCGCTATTGCTGAGGATTGTCTCGACCATGCCTTGCCTCCGTGATTGCTCTTGGACCGGGCGACAGTTAACCCGCGTCCATATGCAAGAAGACTAGACATGGTTGAAGGGGTGGACAATGCGGCTTTGGTGGTGACCCCATGGCCCCTGGGTGTCAGAGAATAGCCCGTTCTGGGCAGGCCGCAGCATGGCAGTGGTGACCCCATTGGCTCAGATTCTCAGACCAAACTGCCACGCGGATGTGACCTGGAAAGAGCGCGACCTTGAGTTTCCCCTCCTTCAACCGATGGACCGCGTCGCTTGCTACACTCCCTCTACGATTCCCACGGAGGTTGCTTTGCGATTGAATTGGATTCCGGCGCTTAAAATTCTTCTGCTGCTGGCAATTTCGACCTGTGTCGCAGGGACGGCGCAGTCGCCTGCGACTTCGGTGCCAAGCCGAACGCTGGTTCGGGCAGGTCATCTGCTGGACGTGAAATCAGGCAAGCTTCTGGACAATCAGACCATTGTCGTAGTTGGAGACACAATTCAGTCCATTGGGCCGTCGGCGAGCATCGACGCGCAGCCCGGTGATCGCGTGGTCGATCTCGGCTCCATGACACTCTTGCCCGGCCTCATCGATGTTCATACCCACCTCACTGGAAACCCCGACTTCGATCCGTTCAAGGAGGTGACCGACACCGATGCAAAAGACGCGATCAACGGTGTCGTGAACGCACGCACGACTCTCCTGGCAGGGTTTACTTCGGTCCGCAATGTCGGTGCGTCGGGATTTGTCGATGTCGATCTACGCGATGCCATCAACTCCGGTCAGATGCCTGGGCCGCACATGCTGGTGAGTGGCCCGCCGCTTGGGATCACCGGCGGGCACTGCGATGAAAACCTGCTGCCGGTTCAATATCACGTAGTCGGCGACGGCGTAGCGGATGGCATTGCCGCGGTGCAGCATAAGGTACGCGAGAATATTAAGTATGGATCCGACCTGATCAAGATCTGCGCCACCGGCGGTGTGCTCTCGAAGGGCGATGATCCGCAAGCCTCGCAATACACGCTCGAAGAGATGCAGGCGATTGTGGCCGACGCGCATCGACTTGGCCGCAAGGTTGCAGCGCATGCCCACGGAGCGCAAGGCATTCTTTGGGCTACGGAAGCCGGCGTCGACTCCATCGAACATGGAAGCTACATCGACGACGCCGCGATTGCCGAGATGAAGAAGCGCGGCACCTATCTGGTCCCGACGCTCTATCTCGAAGACTGGATGATTCAGTCGGGGCATCTGCCCGCGATCTATCAACAAAAGATGATCGACGTGAGCTCTGTAGCCAAGAGCAACATCAAGCGCGCCGTTCAGGCAGGGGTCAAGGTTGCTCTCGGCACCGACGCAGCGGTGTATCCACACGGCCTGAACGCCCACGAACTCGATGTCTACGTCAACCAGATCGGCATGACCTCGCTGGCGGCTCTTCAAACGGCGACGGTAAATGCCGCAGACCTGATGGGCTGGAGCACCAAGACGGGTTCGCTCGAGCCCGGAAAATGGGCGGATATGATCGCTGTCGGCGCGAATCCGCTCGCCGACATTCGCGTGCTCCAGGATGTGAAATTCGTGATGAAGGGCGGGGTCGTGTACAAGGGAGGGCAGCCCTAGGCGGACGTCAGACGCCTGAGAATTCCTTGTGGATCGAGCGCACGCGCATCTTGGTCCCACAACTCACGACTGGCCACGTCTCACGCGGTTTTTCTCGCCCGGAAGGATCGCTGGAATCAGAGGCAGAAGCAGAAAAGCTGCCGTGGAGTACGGACCAGTTCTTCACATCGCCCCAGATTCCTTTGTCTTTACACCGCCGCCTGCGCCCTGCCACACTAGGGAGTGGACACCCAGACAATCGTTATTCTCGACTTCGGCTCGCAATACACGCAGCTGATCGCCCGGCGCATTCGTGAACAGAACGTCTTCTCCGTCGTTCTTCCCTGTACTGTGCCGATCTCTGAGATCCAGTCCTACAAGCCCATAGGCATCATTCTCTCTGGCGGTCCATCGTCGGTGTATGACCCCGACGCGCCCGCTGCCGACCCCACATTGCTCAGTCTCGACGCGCCCATGCTGGGCATCTGCTATGGCTTACACTTCATCGTCCACCACATGGGCGGCAAAGTGCGCACCGCGCCCAAACGCGAGTACGGTCACGCTGACGTAACCATCGAAGACACAAGCACGCCGCTCTTTGCGGGATTGGGCGAATCGATGCATGTCTGGATGAGTCACGGCGATGAAGCCCTCGCATTGCCCAATGGATTCCATCGCACGGCTGTCACCTCAAACGCCCTGGCCGGCATCGCCAATGAAAATCGCCGCATTTGGGCCGTGCAGTTCCATCCCGAAGTGCATCACACCCCGCTCGGTGCTCAACTGATCAAGAACTTTGTGTTTGCCATCTGCGGCGCGCGAGGAGACTGGACTCCTGCGCACTTCATCGAGTCGACGGTTCACTCAATCCGCCAGAAGGTCGGTTCGGGGCACGTGATCTGCGGATTGTCCGGCGGCGTCGATTCTTCGGTTGCTGCGGTGCTTGTCCACAAGGCCATCGGCAGTCAGCTCACCTGCATCTTTGTGAACAACGGCGTACTGCGCAAGAACGAGTTCGTCAACGTGCAGAAAACCCTCCGCGACAAGCTCGGCCTGAACCTGGTGGCGGTCGACGCGGGCCAGCGATTCTTGTCGAAACTGGCCGGCATTACCGATCCCGAAAAGAAAAGAAAGATCATAGGCGCCGAGTTCATCGCCGTCTTCGACGACGAAGCGAATCGCATCGCGCAACAGACAGGAGGCGTTGACTGGCTGGTGCAGGGCACGCTCTATCCCGATGTCATCGAGTCGTCCAGCGTGAAGGGTCCCAGCCAGACCATCAAGAGCCATCACAATGTCGGCGGGCTCCCGGAACGCATGAAGCTTAAATTGATCGAGCCGCTTCGGGACCTGTTTAAAGATGAAGTCCGCCGCATCGGGCGCGACCTCGGCATGCCGGAAGAAATTCTCGGCCGTCAGCCGTTTCCTGGCCCGGGCCTTGCTGTGCGAATCCTTGGCGAAGTCACGCCCGAGCGCATCGCTCTCCTGCAGGAGGCAGACGATATCGTCGTTTCCGAAATCAAGGCCGCCGGACTCTACAACAAAATCTGGCAAAGCTTTGCCGTGCTGCTGCCTGTGATGAGTGTGGGCGTGATGGGCGATCAGCGCACCTACGCCTACACCGCCGCTGTCCGGGCCGTGCATTCAGAGGACGGCATGACCGCCGACTGGGCTCCGTTGCCGCACGAAGTACTCAAGCGCATTTCCAGTCGGATTGTGAACGAAGTCCGCGGCATCAACCGCGTAGTCTACGACATCACCTCAAAGCCGCCGGGCACGATCGAGTGGGAATAGCCAGGTGCGCTGGCCCCAGCATTCGACGCTGATGGCGCCGGTCTCGAGGATTCGACACCCCGAGAGTTGCTCTCGCGGAGCCACGTGTCAGCTTCGCAAAGCTGCCACTTCGCGCGTCAAAGCATCGATTCTTGTCAACAGCTCGGCGTGACGTTTGTCGGCAATCGACGGCTCGAACGCTTCGACGTAGAATGTGCCGTTCGGCTCGAGTTCGCAGCGCTTCACATCGTGCACGCTTTCGAACCCCTGCCGGTGGATGACCTCGACCAGTTCCTCGCGCGTCAGCGACTCCCGCTCTAGGACTTTGCGGTCGACCTGCCCGTCGCGTACCAGAACGGCAGCCCGCCCCTCCAGCATGCGCGTCAGCCTTGGCGAACGAAACAGAATCCGCACGATGAGCCAGTTGATTCCCAGCAGGCTGAATGCGCCGATCACACCGCCCGTGACGGAGTTGTCGTCACCGATGATCGCGTTCTGCACTGTATTGGAAAGCGAGAGGAGAACCACCAGATCGAACGGGTTCAGCTGAGCCAACTCGCGCTTGCCGAAAAGCCGCAGCAGCAGCACAAGCACGATGTAGACAAGGACCGGACGAAGCAGCTTCTCGATCAGGGGAAGCGGCAGCTGAAACATGTCGTGAAAGACTTGCGGAAGTGCCATGGCCCCGAGCATAGCCGGAGTCAGGGCTTCTTCTCTAGTGTCAATTTCACATCGACCGTGTGTATATCGTCATGAGGCTGCAATACGTAGTGATAGGCGGCTCCGGAGAACACCTGGTCAAGTGCAGGGTTAGCCCCGTGTGGATTGAAGAACGCGGAGATAGCGCTTTCGTTAAAGACCGAACCTGCAGGCATCTTCCACGCCGCCAACATCGCCGCGCGCAAATCGTCAGTGACGTTGTCGATCGTGAGCTTGCCCATGGTGAACACCGGACCGTGATCGACAGAAACGAGATAGCTAATGGCCCTGTTTGCCGGATCGATGGTCGAAGCCGGTTGGACCTTTGCCTCAATATAGCCGTGGTTGTGGTAGCTATGTTCGACAAAACTCCAGGCTTCGCGCAACCGCTGTCCGTCGGGCACATCTCCCGGGTGGAAAGGGAATTGGCGATCGAATTCCATTTGGGATACCAGCAGATCCGAGGCAAGTTGGATCTTGCCAAGCCTGTGTTGTGCGCCTGGCACGATCGAGACGCGCAGAGGAATGCGGATGGCAGCAGGTGTGATGACCGGCTTCTCTCCCACTGTTGCGTGCACAACCGGGTCACTATATCCCTGGTCCCGGTAGTAGTCGACGAAGGCGGTTTCGATCTGACGTGGGCTGTTTTCTGCATCGTAAAGGGTCCCAGGAAACCTTGTGAGAATTGCGGATGCTTTGGGATCGAGCGCGACGATAGCACCTTCTGTTCGAACATCGCCGACAAACACCGGAGGCGAGACAATCGAAAAACTCACATCGTTGGCTCTGTGCGTCACCGGATCGTTGAGCGGCGCTGCAGCCACCAGAGCCTGAATCTTCTGTGCCGCGAGCATCTGCTCCAGTGCACCGCGCACGCTCTCGGTTAGCCCGCCCTGCGCAGGCAGGAGCCCGTGGTACAGAGAAAATTGGCGATGCAGTTTTTCATCGAGTTCCTTGTCCGCGGGAAATGGAAGATTGTGCAACCGTACGGGCAACAGACCCGAGGCTGGCGTCACCTCGAAGATCAGATCCCTCCCGTCGAACTTAAATGCCGCTGAGGAGAACACCCCGGTGTCGACCAGCTTCTGCGCACAAGTGTTCATCTCCGTGTAGGTCAATGTGGCCCCAGGCGTGATCTGGAGCGCGCTCAGCATCTCCTGATCGGTGTATTCTGGCGCGCCAACAAATCGGATCGCCTTCGGCTGAAAACTCTGGCCGAAAGACGGCAAAGCCGCAATGATGAGCAGTAAGGCACCCAGGGGATGCGGGGATATTTGGGGCATGCTGTGCCGAGCTTAGCAAACCAGCAACGCAGCAGAGTGTTTTTATGCCGCGGAGTCGGGACGAAAGTAAGGCATGCGCTCAGTTGGGACTGGTCGCGTAGTCCCTAAACTCCGACGTGAACAATGTGCGGCGGGTCGTGTAGGCCGCCGCCCCCGAGTCGCCGTTGGGGACAACCAGGGTATCAACATACGTCTTGACCGGTAGGATGTACATCTTTCCGCCAGTTTTGACGGGAGCGTAATCGATACGCGTGTCGACTTCATGCACCACTTCGGCTGGTTTCAACTCGGCCTCGACAATCATGCGCACCACGACACCTGTCGCCGGATCGATAAAGAACTCGCCATGGTAGGGTGCCGTCGTCTTGTAGTCGTGCCACTCAGTACGGGTCTGGAAATTGCCGGTCACTCCTCCGCCACCACCTGCGTCGCGCTCTGGTCCGGCGAGTATTGAAGCAGTGCTCGGGGTATAGAAGGTGGCGATACCAGTCTGATTGATATTTGGGAAACAGCAGACTCGCAGGTTGAGATGGGACAGTTTACGCGGCACAGCAAACTCAAAGACGGCAGTGGTAACTCCGGAGATTGACTCCCAGCGCAGCCAACGGGTGCTCCCGGAACTCTGTACCTCATGGAGGACTGCGAGCAGGCTTGGGTCCGGCTCCTGCAGCGCGATCATCTTGTTCGCGCCCCACGGAGTCTTGTCCTTCTCCGTGGGTGGCACTTCAGCCCCGTGGACGCTTGTAATCTGCGCTCGAACGGCGTTGATGTAGTGGACGAAGGTTGCCGGGTTCGAGAACCCGGAGCCAACCACAACATCGGTTGCTCCGCTATGCAAACCCGAACCCGCCGCGACGGCTTCGACATTGTCCTGGAATCGCAGCGTAGTCTTGCTGGCCGTCAGTTTGGGAAGCCTCGCATAGGTCTCCGTGACATAATTCGAGGCCTTGTCGAGAATCGCCTTCTGCGCGGCCTGATCCGGTGCGGCAGTGGGCGGCAGATCGGTGCTGGGAGGCGCCAGATCTGCACTCTTCGCCTCCAGCACGTAAATCTGCTCGGTCGATTGGGGCCCCAGCCCAGCTCCAGCCAGGCTGCTCATGACGTTCGCGGTCAATTCTTCGCTCAGCTCCACCTGCTTGAGGGCAGTAGCGATTTCGACGTCGGATCTCCTCTCCTCCTGCATGGAGTGCAACTGGTCTTGCAGCTGGGCAACCGTGATCTTCTTTGCACAAAAGGCACTCGCCGTCGTTAGCAGCAGCGCGCAGGCGCAAAATACCCTGAGGAACGTCCCTGTTTCTGGCGCAGACACGGAGAGGATGCCCCAACGGTTTGTGATAACTACGCTATTGACCCGCCGGTTGATAGTCCTTGTACTCCGAGGTAAACAATGTTCGGCGCGTCGTGTACTTGCCCGCCAGTCCCGAATCGCCGCTAGGAACCACTTCGGTGTCAATGATCGTCCGGAGCGGTACCAACAGCATCTTACCGCCGACCGTGGCCGGACCGTAATCGATTCTTTCGTCCACCCGATGAACAACATCGCTCGACTTCAAATCGGCCATCGTGATCATGCGGACTACGGCTCCGGTAGCCGGATCGATGAACAGCTCGCCGTGGTAAGGGGCATTCGCCTTGTAGTCGCTCCAATCCGTGTTGGTTTGGAAGTTACCTCGCGCCCGACTGGAACCACTCGAGATCCCCGAGGGAGATGGCATTGTGACCATTCCTGCCTGGTCCACGTTAGGAAAGCAGCATACGTTGATCGGGAAGTGCGCCTTCTTTTTAGGCACGGTGAAGGAATAGACAGCTGTCTGAATCCCGTTGATCGTTTCCCAGCGAACAAACTTCATGTCCCCAGCTGTCTGTGCCTCAGGAAACACGGTGCCCAGGCTGGGATCTGGCATCTGGAGCGCGATCATCCTGTTGACGCCCCAAGGGGTCTTGTCCTTCTCTGCCGGGAACTTCTCCGCGCCGTGGTCGCTGGCAACATGGAAGTCGGTCGAATTGATGTAATGGATGAACTCATGAGAGCTCGAAAACGACGAACCGACGGTAGCGTCGGTCGCTCCGCTGTGCAGACCGCCGCTCTGCGGAGCCACCTCCGTATTGTCCTGGAATCGGACCGTTGTCTTGGTCGCGGTCAGCCCAGGTAAGGCGCTGTAGGTTTTGCTCACATAGTCGGTGGCTTTGTCGAGGATGGCTTTCTGTGCCGACGCATCGGGTACCGCTGTGCTTGGGATATCCGACGGGGGCGGCGCGAGGTTTGCACTGCTCGCTTCTAGCACATAGATCTGCTCGGTCGAAAGCGGGCCGGGTACATCGGCGATCAAACTGTTCATTGTGCTGCGGGTCAACTCTTCGCTCAGTTCCAGCTGTTTGAGGACACTCGCGACTTCAGCATCGCTCTTGTTGGCCTGATGCATTGTTGTCAGTGTGTCTTTCAACTCGGCGACCGTTACCTTCTTGGCGCCCCACGACGGCATGGCCGCCAGCGTTAAGACTAGGAATAACCCCACCTGTTTCATCGATTCCTCCCTTTCGGCTCGATGGCGGACTTGCTTCGATAGGCAAAGCCGCATTTCCTGTTTGCTGCGTTCAAATGCAGGTTGTTATTGGCCTCTGCCCATTGCTGAGGAGGGGATGGTGACCGAACCCATCCGCCCTGAGTTTTCGTCCACCACCAGCACCCGCAATGAGCCCATCCCGGGGTTGGCTGCGACAAAATGCTCGAACGGCACACCTTCAGACAAAAGCCTTTCGTAGGTTGATGGTTTAAGCCTCAGTCCCAGCGTCTGTCCTTCGACGCGTGCGTGCAGGCCAGCATCGTCGCGCTGGATAAAGAAGATGTCCAGCCTGTCCATCCAACGGCTCCCTTGCTGCTGCATTCCGAGGTCCCTTGCGGCAATGTTGATCTTTACGTTGGCGCCATCGTTCGCAGAGGAAACACCCGCAGAGACCGCAATCTCGCTCATGTCCGCCGGACGCCACACGGCTTGTTGAAAACGTTCCTTCAAGGTCGCGGGCTCTTTTTCAAACACATATCCTGCCCGGTAGCTGAGCGTGAGCCCGTGTCTTCCGCTCAGCTTGACATTGATTGTGTGGTACAGTCCGTCGGCTGGTCCTTGCGGCGAGAAACTCAACATGTATGTGGCATGTCCATCGGCCACAATGCGATCGAGTTGACTGGTTAAGTCGCCCGACCGGCGGATCACACGCCCCCCGGTCGCTGCTGCCACCTGGCGAACTTCCCCCTGCACAGGATGAAGATCCTGGCTCATCGCCGCCTGGATGCGTCCAGGGCCGGTATTGCGCGGTGTCGCTCCTCCACCCAGGCTCGCAGCTTCCTGGGCGGCGGGAGTGAGTTGGACCTGCTCATGTTGCAGGTCGGCTTCCACAGCACCGCCTTCCAGTTGGGACACATCGAAGGGGTACACCGCCGCATGGGCTTCGTTCATTGCTTCCTGCACACGCAGCGCAAATCCAGTGGCATCTTTCGGGCTCTTGTCGATCGCCACGGCCTGGTCCATCCAATCGGCGAGAACATTGTCGCTGGAAACCCAGACCACTTTCTTGTGGCCCGGGATGGAAGCCAAATGACGGGCCACCTGGGCAAGAATAATGAACGAAGCCCGTGCGGGGTCGTCTCCCATCGTCAGCAACTGAGGATCGACGATTTGACCCGCGTCCGCAGTTTCGATGTGATTCCCATTCACTGAGTTCAGATCGGATGGATGATGCACTTCGTCGAAGTGCTGGCGGTTGCGGTTTTCTTCCTCCTGAGCTTGGCTGAGGGACTGTGCCGAGGGCATGAACTTCTGCATGCGGGCAATCAGCGCCCCATGATCGGTTGTTACTTCAGTCAGCACGCGAAAACCGAGCCCGGTCATCGTGTAAAGGCCAACCCGTTCCTCCGGTGCCAGCCCGCCGAGAAACTTGAGGATCTGACCTCGAGCGTAGCTCAGATCAGCCCAGGCGATGTGACTCTCGTCGATCACCAGGATGGTCGATCCGACATCGGAGGCAACCGCGGCTGGCACACCAGCTCGTTCGGCAGCATGGTTCGAGAAGCTCGGCTCCTGAGTCTCACGCACAGGTTCAGTGGCGGTCTGTGGGGCCTGCGCCGGAGCTTCCGCAGGCGTCGCGCCGGCGAGTGCAAATGAACGAATCTCCTGTTTCTTGCCGTTATCGTAGACCTCAAGCTCATCTGGCTTCAGGTCTGTGATCGGATGCCCTTTCTTGTCGTATGCGACCAGGCCCACATCCACCAGGCGCGATATGACTCGCAAGGAATAACTGCCCGTATCTGCATGCGCCTCGCTGGTCGGTCGATCCGGCAACGGTTCCGCTGCGCTCATGCTGACCTCAGGCAGTACGGGCGCAGCCGGTACAGTGGCTGGCGTCGTGGCGAGTGGAGTTGGTTGCGCATCTGCGGCCACTGGTTGTTCTTGGGATTGCGTCGGGACTGCAGGAGCCGGCACAGACGTTGGTTGGCTGGCTTCTGAGGATGGGCCACTCGCAGAAGCCTGTACCGGTGCGCTCGAAGGCTCCTCGCTCGGGGCTCCAGTGCCAGCAGCTTCCGTAAGAATCCTTGCGCTGGAACCGAGGCGGTGGTAATCCACGAAACTGGTTTCGTTGATCAGCAGGATCGGCGCAATCGGAGCGTTGGAGAACGGACTCTGCCAACCCGAATTGTCCGCCGTCAGCCGCGAGACCTCTTTGGCAGTTGAGGACCGCTCGACGGAAATTGCCAGACTCCGTGTCGGACAGATGAACTCACGGTCGCCGATTTTGACCGGACCGTACTCCACCATGGTTTCGGCCCGAAGCAGCGGGTCGTCTTTGCTCAACTCCGCCTGGATGCTGATGCGCAAGACTGCCCCCGTTGCCGGATCGATCGCAATGGTTCCGTGATAGCCAGGAATCTCGGTGTAGGTATGCTCAAGGTCGGTCTCCGCGGTGTGAAAGACCTGGCTTTGCCCCCTACCTCCCCCTCCGCCGTAGCCGAACTGATTACGTGCGGAAACCTGTTCAACCAGGCAGCAGTAACTCACCGAGTAGTGAGAAGACGCCCGTGGGATTGTGTAGCGAAAGACTGCAGCCAGTCGCGTTCCAATCTGCTCCCAATACTCGAACGCGATTTCCCGGTTGGCAATGTCGGCCAGCACCACCGTGAGCTCTGGACCGAATTCACCCCAGCTATGCAAGCCGATCTCCCTCTGGCTGTTCGCAGTCGGAGACGATGAGTCCGCTGGAGTGTCTAGGATTTCCTTCCCCTGGCGAAATGTGACTTTACGTTGCGAGGAGCCAACCGGTTGCAATCCGGAGCGAACAGGCCAGGTGCCCTTGACCAGCACATGTGGGCCGTCGTCGAACCGGTTGGTGACCCGGGTCACGAAAAAGTTGGGCATCCGCACCCAGGTCTGAACGGAGTAAGCCCGTGCAGCATCCAACATCCTTCGCTGTTCCGTTACGGTGGGCAATTCGGTGGCAGGTTGCTCGCTAGCCGGCGGGTCGAGGAACATGGACTGGTCGGAAAGAAGCTGTAATGCTAGGGCTGTCTTGGGACCCAACATATGCGTCGCCGCCAGATGGCCCAGCGTATTCACGGTGAGACGCTCGGTCATATCGAGTTCACCGATCTGGTGGGCGACCTCGAGGTCAGCGCGGTGAGCGGCATCGTCAGCAGCAAGAAGCTCCTGAAGCTGCTGTACCGAAACGCGCCGCGAAGCAGCCGCATGAAAAGCAACGGCCGCGATCATGCCGGCGAGCATCATCGTTCGCTTCATTTTTCGGGCTACTCTGAATGATCTGACGTTTGGACTGCCCTCTTGGCCACGTTCCAAGTGCAAAAACTTCTTTCCTCTGCTCTTAGAGCAGTCGAGTCAGAAGAAAGGAAGGAAAACTTGCACAGAAAACTGTACACACCTCGCCGGGCCTCGGACAATCAGGTGGGACGAGATGTGTGCTGCCACTTAACCGTACGTCCAGAACCACGAGGGGGTCTGCTAAAGTGAGACTGGCCGCCCACCATGCACGATCGGCGAGGGCCCATTACGGTCGACATGGCAAAGATAGGACTATTCAGGAGATCGGCGCCTAGCCCTGTGGCAAACCGAGAGGAATCCGTTTTTGCCGTGCTTTCACCCTTCCGCATTGAGCCATTCTTTCGCACACGGGTCTGGGGATTTCGCGACCTGCGGCCCTGGTATGACTACGTCGTAGAGGACGTGGCCGGCCAAGAGCCGATCGGTGAGGTCTGGCTGACTGGCGACGACTGCCGGGTCGCCTCCGGGCCGCACAAGGGTAAAACTCTCGCCGCTCTCTTTGCCGAGCAGCCTGAAGCGCTGCTGGGAAAGAAGGCTCCATCCGCCGGCTCGCCCCTCCTCATCAAGGTCATCTTCGCCCAGGAGAAGCTTAGCGTTCAGGTACATCCCGACGATGATCTTGCGCGCAAGTATGGTGAGCCTCGCGGCAAGACCGAGTGCTGGTACGCGCTGAGCGCCGATCATGGGGCACGCGTGGCCTTGGGGCTCAAGCCCGGCGTCTCGCTTGAGGAGGTTCGGTCTGAAATTCTTGATGGAACGCTCGAGAACAGCCTTCAAGTCTTGCCCGTCTCGGCTGAAGACATGATCTTCGTCGATGCGGGCACAGTGCACGCCATCTGGCCGGGCTCCGTCCTGCTGGAGACACAACAGTACAGTGATCTGACCTACCGCATGTATGACTACGGACGGCCCCGCGAGCTGCACGTCGAGAAGTCCCTGGAAGCAACAAAGCTGACGACGCGTGCAGGTAAGGTGCCGCCTCGCGTCCTTGCCGACCGGACAATCCTGATAGACCAGGACTACTTCTGCGTCGAACGCATACCGGTTCGATTCAGCCGTTCAAGCACCACGCTTCCCGCGCCCGAAGAACCTGCGCCGGGACTGTCGTACCTGTTCGCCGCCAACGGTTCGGCGCGCATCACTAGCCCTAGCTTCGGCGAAATCGAATTGCCAACGCGAAGCATCGTCGCCGTGCCAGCCTCCTCTCCGGTATTCGCCGTGCAGGACCTCGGCGATCTCGATCTGATGCGCATCTCTCCCCGCTGGCGCCGCTGATCGGCATTCTGCGCCGGGATCAGGCCCCAAATTGCCGCAAATGATGGTCGAGGTGTTTGTACATTAGAATCGCCCACTCGTCCGGTGTAAGGCGGCCAAAGAAAGGATGAGGGTTGGTTGTGCAAGCTCCTGGGCCACCCGCGACGAAGCGATCGATCCGAGCACATAGCCCATCGCGCTCCCTCACCAGATCACGCTGGTCTGCCACGATGAGATCGGGCGATGTGGGTGAATTGCGGCGCATTGGCTGGTCGTCTCGCAATACGAGCGGCTTCACGATGGTGCCAAGAATGCGTCCGATAAAGAGGCGCGGTGGACAGATTTGCCCGAGCGCCCAGCCCATCGAAATCGAACAATGGGCCACAGCCTGAGGCGCGCTCATTCTGCCCCATAGCCGTGGGCTTTCTGGTTCAAGGCATGCCAGACGCTCTTTGACCTCGGATGCGCGCGCTGGATCATAGAGATTCTTCATTCTGTGCCTGACCTCCGTTGTGTCGGGGAAGACACAACCCGTCGTTGTGATCTACCGCTGTGGCGGTCCCATCGGCTTTTCGCGGATAATCATCCACGATGTGCCAAACTTGTCGCGCAACTGCCCGAAGCGCGAAGCAAAAAATGTCTCGGCCATAGGCATGTAGACCTCGCCGCCATCGGCGAAGAGTTTGTAGATCCGTTCGGCCTCTTCGTCGCTGCTGACGGTGAGGCAAAGATAAGCGCTCCGCATGCGCCCGAAGTGCTTTGGATCCACGTCGCTCGCCATCACGGTTGAGTCGCCAATGGTAAGCGAGGCATAGAGGGCGAAGTCCTTGTTTTCCGGTGTGACATTGCTCTGATCGGGTGACTGACCATACGTCATCACCATGCCGATCTTCGCGCCGAGATTCTTCTCATAAAACCGAAACGCCTCAAGACAGTTGCCGCCATAATTCAAATACGCCTTCACCTTCATCGATTTGAGTTCCTCCGATTGGATTTGGTTGCGGATGGGAAAGGTGGAATCAACGGCGTTGGATCTCGTTGCTCCCAACGACGGTAGGTTTCGGCAAGCACCGCTTCGCGCCCCTTTTCCATCTGGTCGATAAATCCGCAGGGTGCAGCCGTCTCCTCATGCCGCGCTGCCCAGACCAGCAGTTCGAGCATCACAGGGGCGAGTGCAATGCCTTTTGCAGTGAGCCGATAATGAACCCGGCGGCGATCTTCCGGGGAAGGCTCGGCGACGATGATGTCGTGTTCGATCAGCTTGCGTAGCCGGCTTGAAAGGACATTCGTCGCGATGCGTTCGCCCGCAGTTTGAAACTCGCCAAAGGTACTATAGCCGCGCACCATCAGGTCACGAATGATCAGCAGCGACCATCGGTCACCGAATCGCTCCAGAGAGACACAGACCGGACATCCGGAGCGGGCTTTTGGCTTCGCTTTTCGCGTCACGGGAGCAACCTATCCAGTTCGCTTGCATCTTGCAAGCGATTTGTGATGTGATCTTCCGGCCGCCTCGGATCCGATCGGACGTGCGGTCTGTGTCGGATCGATCGAGCGAAATCCACCTCTTCGGATGGTTGCATGAGCAAATCCGAGCAGTCCCCGCGCATCACTCCTTTCCTTTGGTTCGACACAAATGCAGAGGAAGCCGTCAACTACTATCTCGGCGTTTTCAAAAACTCCCGTCAGACGGGCAAAATGGTTCGTGAGGTCGACGACCCTAGCGGTCCGAAGGGGTCAGTTCTCACCATCAGCTTCGAGCTCGATGGCCTCCCGTTCACCGCACTGAATGGCGGGCCATTCCACAAATTCAACAAGGCAGTCTCATTCGTAGTCCGCTGTGAGGATCAGGCAGAAATCGACCATTACTGGGAGAAGCTAACCGACGGCGGCAGCGAAATTGCCTGCGGATGGCTCAAGGACAGGTTCGGACTCTGCTGGCAGGTGGTCCCGGCGCGCATTGGGGAATTGGTGAGCCATCCCAAGGCGATGCAGGCAATGATGCAGATGAAGAAGCTGGACATTGCCGAGCTGGAGCGGGCGGGACGATCCTGAGTTTGCTGTCATCGGTTGGGATCGGTCCAAAACCGCAATCGCCGTTCCTGTTAGCATTGGTATTGACCGATGCAAAGCAAAAAACTGAAAATCATCCCCCTGGGCGGATTGGGCGAGTTCGGCATGAACTGCCTCGCCATTCGCTGGGAAGACGACATTATTGTCATCGACGCGGGCCTCATGTTCCCAGAGACCGAACTCCTCGGCGTCGATATCGTCGTCCCCGATATCTCCTATCTGATCGAGAACAAGGCGCACGTGCGCGCCATCATTCTTACCCACGGCCACGAGGATCATATCGGCGGTCTGCCCTGGATTTTGAGTGAGATCAAGGTTCCCGTCTACGCGACCGAGTTCACCCTGGCCTATGTCGAGGGCAAACTCGAAGAGCACGAACTGCTCGATGAAACCGAGTTGATCGAGATCGCCCCGCGGGAAAAGTTCTCCATCGGACCGTTCACCGTCGAGCCCATTCGTGTGACCCACTCATTGGTGGATTGCGTGGCTCTTGCAGTCGAAACGCCGGTCGGCGTAGTCATCCATACCGGAGACTTCAAGATCGACCTGTCCCCGCTCGACGACAAGCCGTTCGACCTACACACATTTGCCGAGTATGGCAAGCGTGGCGTTCTTGCTTTACTGCAAGACTCCACCAACGTAGAGCGTTCTGGCTACACCCCGAGCGAAGCGGCGGTGAAGCCGCGCCTCGACGAGATCTTTTCCCGCACCAAAAAGAAGCTCTTCTTCAGCTGCTTCTCGTCCTCGATCTACCGCATCCGCATCGCGATGGAGTTGGCCCGCACCCACGGTCGCAAAGTGGTCGTGCTCGGCCGTTCGATGATGGAATCGACCGAGATCGCACAGGACCTGGGCTACCTCGACCTGCCTCCAGGATTGGTCATTAATCCCGGCCAGATCCGCGACTTCGCGCCCGAGCAGTTGATGGTCCTGATCAGCGGCACACAGGGTGAGCCAATGAGCGCTCTGAGCCGTGCCGCGGTTGACAACCACAAGCACGCGCACATCGATCCAGGCGACACTGTCGTTCTCAGTTCGCGCATCATCCCCGGCAACGAGAAGGGTATCTTCCGCGTGATCGACCATCTCTTCCGTCGCGATGCCAACGTGATCTACGACGACGGCCAGCATGGGCTGATCCATGTCAGCGGTCACGGCAGCCAGGAGGAGATGCGGCTCCTAATCAATCTTGTTCGGCCCAAGTTCTTCGTTCCAGTCCATGGCGACTATCGCTATCTACGCCGTCATGCGCAGATTGCCATGGAGACCGGCGCGATCGAGCATGCCATCGTGATGGAAGACGGCGATGTGCTCGAGCTGGACAAGGACGATGCGATCAAGAAGGACAAGGTGACCGCGGGCCGCATCCTCATCGACTCCGGCTCCTCGATCGATGTCGTGGAAGACCTGGTCATCCGCGACCGGCGCATCCTCAGCGAAGACGGCATCGTTCTCGCGGTCGTGGCCATCAACAAACGCACGGGCCGCGTCGAGCGGGCTCCGGAATTGATTGTTCGCGGCTTTGGCGGCGCTGACATCAGCGACGAAGCCGGCGCGGTCGTTTTGCGCACACTCGACAGCCTCACCGAAGAAGAGAAATCCGACTACGGCATGGTGAAAGAGAAAGTCCGCGTGGAACTCAAGCGCCTGATCCAGAAGACAACTGGCCGACGCCCCCTGATCATGCCGGTCATTCTGGAAATCTGACGAAATCCTGTCGGCTCGTTCGGGTGGGATCCTGGAGGTCAATGTCATGAGCACTGCGACAGAAAACCTGACTTCACTCAATACCATCCGCGAAGCGGCTACTCGCATCGCTGGCATCGCCCTGAAAACACCCCTGATCCGGGCGCCTTTTCCCGGCGTTCCCGGTGAACTCTGGCTCAAGGCCGAGAGTCTGCAACCCATCGGAGCCTTCAAGATTCGCGGTGCCGCCAATAAGATCCTGCAGCTCTCGCCGGAACAGATCCGTCGCGGTGTAATCACCTACTCCAGCGGCAACCACGCCCAGGGCGTTGCCTATGCTGCACGGGCGGTCGGCGCGAAGGCTGTCATCGTCATGCCGTCGAACGCACCAGCCATCAAGCGTGCGGCAACCATCGCTTTGGGGGCCGAGGTCGTCGATGTCGGACCTGCCTCGACTGAACGCCTGGCAAAGGCTGAAGAACTCGTCCGCGAGTACGGTTACATCGTGATTCCCCCCTATGACGACGAGCAAATCATCGCCGGACAGGGAACCTGTGGCCTCGAAATCGTCGAGCAACTCCCCGACGTGGACCTGGTGCTCTCGCCCGTCTCCGGAGGCGGATTGCTGAGTGGCGTTGCTGCAGCCGTCAAGCAGCTCAAACCTTCGGTGAAGGTATATGGCGTCGAGCCGGAACTGGCGGGCGACACTGCGGCCAGCTTCCGCGATGGCAAAATCGTCGAGTGGCCTGCCGAACTGACCAGCCGAACCATTGCTGACGGCTTGCGCACCCAGAGCGTCGGCGTACACAACTTTGCCCACATCCAGAGATATGTCGACGGGATCATCACCGTCTCCGAAGCCCAAATCCGCGCCGCCATGCGTGCCCTCGTGGCCACGTCTCGGCTTGTTCCCGAGCCCAGCGGTGCCGTGGCGTCTGCCGCGTTGCTCTTTCATGCCGACGAACTGCCGCGGTACCACAAGGCCGTTGCGATCGTCAGCGGCGGCAACGTGGCTCCGGAATTGCTCGCTGAGGTGCTCACTGAAACTGGCTCGTAACGTCGTTGCACTATGATCGTTTCAGCGATGAAGTTTCGGGCTCAATCCTTTCGAGTGATTGTTGCCGCCCTGCTTGTGCTGGGTGTGTCTGCGGCCGGCCATGCTGACAAGAAGAAGGACCAGCTGGTGAAGCCCATTGCGGGCCCGCGCGCCACGGCACTTCGTGTGACTTGGCTCTACGTTTCACCGGACAAGAGTGCACAGAAGGTCGATCGCGTCCAGATCGGTCGCGAACTGGTCGTGGCCGAAAAGAGTGGCCAATGGCTACGGGTTTTCGCCAATACCGACATCGAAGAAGAGCACACCAGCGATCAGCCGATCTTTGGCACCAATGAAACGCCTCCACCGATCTCCGGGTGGATCGAAGCAAAAGGCGTCGTCATTGAGGACACGCCGAACGGAGATCAGATCCTGATGGGCGCGGCCGCCACACAGGAAGCCGAGGCTAGCGATCCACGGGGTCCGGCGAACGCAGCACGCAGTGCGCATCTGCTCTACCGACGTCTGGCAGAGATGTTCCCCAACTCGCCGCTGGCGTCGGAAGCTGCCTGGCGCGCGGCCGACATTCTCTGGCAGATTCAGAAGAGCGACTTCAGCTCTCTGCCTTCGGCCAAAGAACGCGACTCCTACCTGCGCCAGCAGATGGACGAGGATGCTCTGAAGAAAGTCATCAAGATGTATCCTCACACCCGCCAGGCCGATCTCGCGGATTACGACCTGATCGACAATAAGCTCTGCGGCGACTGGCAAGGATCGGAAAAGTGTCCGGAGAAAGAGTCCGAGATCTTTGAAAAGTATGCAGCCGAGCATCCCGACAGCCCCCGTGCTGCAAAGGCCCTCTATGAAGCGGCTTATCGCCAGGCAGCGCTTTCCGATATGTATGCTGCCGATGGCAACGACAAAAAGCAGGACGATGCGCACAATCACGCGCGCGATCTTGCGGCGAAACTGAAAGACAAGTTCCCCCAGTCGGATTACACCTGGCGGGCCGCTGCGCTCGTCTACAAATTGGACCAGGGTGTACCGGTCTACGGCATCGATCACCCCTAGCCATGGCGCAGTTGATGGCCGAACCAAGATAACCCACGGCTTTGTTCCGGAGGCTCTTTGAACGTCTACATCCAATCGATTCTTCTGGGCATCGTGGAAGGGCTGACCGAGTTTTTGCCGGTCAGTTCGACGGCCCACCTTCGCATCTCCGAAGCATTGATGCACATCCCGCTCGACGATGCCTACTGGAAGATGTACACGATCGTGATCCAGGCGGGAGCAATTCTGGCTTTGCTGCTGCTGTATCTCGAACGAATCGTTGAGTTCATGCACTCGTTTCCGCGAGGCGAGAGCGGAGATCGCACCTGGCTCAACCATCCGATCTCAATGACGTTCTTCGCCTTCGTTTGTACGTCGATTCCGGCGCTTGCCTTGAAAAAGTGGAGTGATAAGAACCTCGGGAGCCTAAGCGTGATCGCGATCGCCATGCTGGTCGGCGGCATCGTCATGTGGGCGGTTGACATCTGGGCGAGCCGCTACGATCCTCCGACCAACCATGTGGAAGAGATGGGCCTGGGGCAGTCGATCTGGATAGGTCTCTGTCAGGCGCTCTCGGCAATCTTTCCTGGCGTGTCGCGTTCCATGTCGACCATTGCGGCCGGCCAGATCGCCGGGCTCAGCCGCCCGACTGCCCTCGAGTTCAGCTTCCTCCTCTCGATCCCCACAATGCTCGCCGCTACAGGCTACGATCTGCTCAAGGAGATTCACCCCAGCAAGACCGCTCTTGCGGAAGGAGCAGTTCCGGTTGCCCACGTCGTTATGAACGGCCAGCGCTGGATCGTTCTCGCCATAGGATTTTTCATTTCGTTCATCGTGGCATTCGGTGTGGTGGAATGGTTCCTCGCCTGGGTACGCAAGCACGGCTTCGCCATCTTCGCCGTCTACCGCATCGCCCTAGGGACCATTTTGTTGGTCTGGGGAGCCAAGCTGATCGGTAACTAGAATCCTGCTCCCACAAACTGGGAGAGTCAAAGCCGGGGGTAGACAGCGTGGTTCCCCCGGGGCGGTTTTGCCCAAATTCGGTCCCCGCGAACCCGATAATGAAGGCTGCTCTGGGATTTGTCCGATCGGACTGACGGCATTCGTCTGCCATCGACCCGAAACATCCCTTCATGAAGGCCATACCGATCTCCCTTTCGCCGACGCGCAGTCGCTCCCTGAACGTGTTTCTGGGGTTGTTGCTGGCGCTGGTTTCGATTCTCCTTTTCCTCTCCTTGGCCTCCTATCACCCCACGGACCCCTCGCTGAATACTTCTACGGACGCCGTGCTGCCGCGCGCCGTCCACAATTGGGTTGGCCTGTTCGGCGCTGGCATGAGCGATTTCATATTGCAATCGCTGGGCGTCACGGCGTTTCTACTGCCCCTGTGGATGGTGAGCGTCGGTTGGGGCTGGTTGCGTTCGCGCGCTAGCGGTTCGGTCTGGCTGCGCTCTTTTGGCACTCTCCTTGCAGTTCTTTTCGTACCGGCAGTCTTCGGCCTGCTCCCTTGGCACTGGCGTTGGCTGCATGCGGTGCCAGTGGAGGGTGTGATTGGCCGTCTCGTGGCCGGGGCGCTGGCTGTCTACCTCAACACGCAGGGAGCATGGCTGGTCGCTTCGGTTCTCGCCGGCGCCGGCGTGTACTTTGCCTTCGCAGTCAGCTTTTGGGCGGTCAAGCAGTTTGTCGAGGACCGGTGGATTCATTTGATCGCCTTGAACGACCGCTGGCGCAATTGGCGTGCCGACCGCGCAGAAGCCAGGGCAGAGCGCGAGGCCACGCTGGCCGAGCAACAGGATCCCGGCCCTAACCAGAGACTTTTTGCGGGATCGGTTGCAGCTGCCTCCGAAGAGTCGCTGGAATCCCCGGAGAAGCACCGGTTCAAGCTTTGGGATTTTCTGCGCAGAAGAGGGGAGTCCGAAGCATCCGATCCGGTCGAAGAAATTCCTGCTTTCAGGCGCGCTGCCGCGCAGCCCGCCACGACACCTCAGATTCCCGAGATCAAGGTCCGCCGGCAGAGCATCTGGGAGAGAACTGCGGGAGAAACTACACTCGCTCCGGGGCCTCAGGGGCCAGTCGCCGTGCCCAACCCGGCGGTGGCTCACACCTCCGCCGCTGTGCCACGTCCTGTTGAAGCCAGGCCGACTCCTGCGCCAGTTCGCCCCATGCCGGCACCCCCCTCGGGCCCGCCGCCTGCCTCTCCATCGACCGAAACCATTGCCATCCACGAGCGTGCCGATGCCGATGTTCGCAACGTCACGGTGGCGCCGAAGAATGTCAGCGGATTCAAGCTACCGGCGAGCACGCTTTTGAACGCGGGATCGGGACCACAGGCGGTGCGCGAGGACGAACTGCGCGAAGAAGCCCGCGTTCTGGTGGAAAAGTGCGCCGAGTTCGATGTGCGCGGCCAGGTGGTGCAGATCAACCCAGGCCCGATGGTTACCACCTATGAGTTCAAGCCTGAAGCCGGCGTGAAGTACAGTCGTGTCACAGGACTGGCCGAGGACCTGTGCCTTGCCATGCGTGCCGAGAGCATTCTGATCGAACGCATGGCCGGCAAGAGTACGGTAGGCATCCAGGTGCCGAACCACGAGCGCGAGACAATTCATCTGCGCGATGTCCTCGAATCGGAGACGTTTTCCAAGGCCAAGTCACGCCTCACGCTGGCCATGGGCAAAGACATCAACGGCCGAATCGTGACAGCCGACCTCGCTTCCATGCCCCACGTGCTGATCGCGGGCTCGACCGGATCGGGCAAGTCGGTCGCGATCAATGCCATGATCATGAGCCTGCTCTTCCGCACGACGCCGCAGCAGGTTCGCCTCATTCTCGTCGATCCCAAGCGCGTCGAACTCGGCATGTACGAGGGTATCCCTCACCTGTTCACGCCCATCATCACGGAGCCGAAGCTTGCGGCCAACGCCCTGCGCAACGCCGTGCGCGAGATGGAGCGCCGCCTGAAACTGCTGGCCAGCCGTAGTGTGCGCAACATCGACCAGTACAACAAGCTCTTCGAGGGCGCCATGCCTTCGCTCTTCGATGATGGCGAAAAGGAAGAGCCGCTGCCCTACATCGTCATCATCATCGACGAACTGGCCGACCTGATGATGCTCGACCGCTCCAATGTGGAAGAGTCGATCACGCGCCTTGCCCAGATGGCCCGCGCCGTCGGTATTCACCTTGTCCTTGCCACCCAACGGCCCAGCGTCGACGTCATCACCGGCCTAATCAAGGCCAACGTGCCCACGCGGATCAGCTTCCGGCTGGCCACAAAAGTGGATTCGCGCACGATCATCGACACCAACGGTGCCGAGGCTCTGCTGGGCCGCGGCGACATGCTTTTCCTGCCGCCCGGCACCAGCCGCCTGATGCGTCTGCACGCGCCCTACGTCAGCGAGAAGGAAACCGCGGCTGTGGTCACATTCTGGAAGGACCAGGGCGCTGCCGAGTATGCCGAAGGCTTCCTCGAATCGCCCAAGGACGAGCGTGCTGCCACGGAAGGCGGAGTCAGCGGCGAAGAGGACGAGAACGACCCCATGTTCGACGATGCGGTACGGCTGGTCTTCGAGTTTGGCAAAGCTTCAACCTCGCTTCTGCAGCGCCGCTTGCGAATCGGCTATGGCCGCGCGGCGCACCTGATCGACCTGATGGAGCGGGATGGGCTCGTGGGTCCCGCCGATGGCTCCCGCCCCCGCGAGCTACTGAAGGCACCCGGATGGCTGCACGAAGTCTCCGTGTCCGAGGAATAAATTGGTGGTAAGGTCGGTCCTTCGGGCATTTGAGGTTCTGGCCATCGGAAAGTAACGTGTTCGCACTTTAGGTTCATTTGCGACAATATTTGCTGGTCGAGCACTCTCTCAAAGGTGCAGACTAATGGCGATGCTCGGCATAGGCGCGGACCGCAGTTTTGCGACGGTTTTGCTGATCGACGACGACCTGATCAGCCGCGAAGTAATCGCCACCATCCTGACGCTCAATGGCTACACGCTGCACACGGCTGTCGACGGAGCAGCTGGCGTGAAGATGCTAGACGAGAAGAAGTGCGAGCCGCAGGTGATGCTCGTCGATGTCCGGATGCCGGGACTTAATGGCGTGGAACTGATCAAGGAGCTGCGCCGTCGCAGCAAGGCCAGCGTTTACGCCATCAGCGGCAGCAGCCTTCCCAAAGAGCTGGAGTTGGTCGTCGATGGTTTTTTGTACAAGCCCTTTAGCCCCGAGGCCCTTCAAAAACTCCTTGACGACCATAAACCTCCGCCGGCGTCGGAGCTGGACTCCACCGAAGAGCCAGTCGTGAGCGCAAAGATCCTGAGCCAGTTTCGCCAGATGATGCCGGAACCGACTGTGCGGGAGGTCTACGCCGCAGTGATCGCAGATTTGAAGAAGCGCTCAGCCGCGCTCGACCTGGCGATTGCCAATTCCGACGCGGTTGAGGTCAGGCGGATCGGACATACCATCAAGGGCGGATGCGGCATGGCCGGGGCACGCCAAGCGGCCCGTCTGGGGGCTTTGTTAGAGGCCGAGAGTGACGAATTGAGTAACTCCGCAGAGATCCGCCAGCAGTTGAAACTGGCCCAGGAAAACCTGGAGCGTATGCTTGAAGTAGAATTTCCAAGGTAACTAAGGTTTAGGTGCCGTGGAATCAAATAGGTAGCAGTTGGTGCAGAATAGATCTGCAGGCGGAGTTTTTGGGAGATCGAGTGGAAGCGTTGACAAGGATCGTATTGGCAGATGACCACCCCGTGGTCCGGATTGGCGTGCGCAACATGCTCACGGCCGAAGAGGGATTCGACGTTGTCGGCGAGGCCGAGGACGGCGATGAGGCCATTACGCAGACGCTGGAGCTTCAGCCCGACATTCTTCTGCTTGACGTGGCCATGCCGCGTTTGCCCGGACTCGAGGCAATGCGGGCCATCATGAAGGGCTCGCCTTCAGTCAAGATCCTTCTTCTCACCTCGACCATCACGACACAGCAGATCATTGAGGCTCTCCACATCGGCGCACGCGGCATCGTGTTGAAGGACGCCTTGGCTGGTCATCTGAAGACTGCGATTCGTACAGTCACGGCCGGTGACTACTGGATCGGCGGGAAGCGTGTGGTGAACCTGATGGCCGCGCTGCACGACCTGATGCAGCAGGCGACGCCTCCTCAGCCCAAGACATATGGGCTCACGCCCCGCGAACTCGAAGTTGTGGGCTGCATTGTGGAAGGCTGCAGTAACCGCGACATCGCCAAGCAGTTCAGCCTAAGCGAAGAGACTGTGAAGCGCCATCTGTCGAACATCTTCGACAAGACAGGTGTTTCAACCCGTCTGGAACTGGCCCTCTTTGCCATCGCACACCACTTGGTCACGCCTCAGACATAGCTCCGGCCGCGTCGGTGGATGCGATTGACCTCAGCCCACTACAGGAATTGCTTTTCCAAGCGATCGAGCAATTCTCCGGTCGTAGCACAAACGCCGGTATGTACAGGCGATGTCTGGATGATGGTGCTGCGCGGAGAAACCAGCCAGTGGAAACGTTCGCGAGGCGAAAGTTGCGCGATAGTTCCGGCCCCAGGGTCCCCTTCGCAGATGCGCAGAACCGCATCGAGATGGCTGCCGACGAGTTCTGCGTCCACCTCGGGCCAGAGCGCTTCGAGACGCTCGCGATTGAGGCGGATCCGCGCGGCCAGGTAGTCCTTCTCCAGGCAGAAGACAACAATGCCTGCATTCACAAACTCCTCGCGCTCGACACGAGGCACAACGCGCAAAATGGCGTAATCAAACGAGGCGGGCGCGTGCATCCATCGCCTCCTTCTCGAAGATATGCGAGAGATGGAGCCGCTGCACCAGAAAATCAATGTAGCTGGCGCGTCGAGCAGCAGGGCTCATTTTTGGGGGAATCGCCTCAAGCCAGTCGTCCGGCACCAGGCCGACAATCTCTCCGATCATCTTCGGAGTAAGCCTTTCGTGCGCAAGCGCCGCGGCCTCCGGAATTTGTGAAGCCGCGTGAAGCAGAATGTGATTGCGGATCTCGGCGAAGGGAGCATCGACTTTTTTGTGCATGCTGTCCCAGTTGTGATGGAAGTAGAGTGCGGCGCCATGGTCAATCAGGTAGAGTTTGCGATGCCAGACCAGGAGGTTTGTGTTCTTGGCTGTTCGATCCACATTCTGGGTGAAGGCATCGAACCAAACGGCGAGCGAGGCTTCCTCTGACAGTGCAGTGTCTCGGGCGGCGGGATCGAAAGTGACAGAGCCCGGCAGATAGTCGAGTCCCAGATTCAATCCTGCGCTGCCTTTCAGCAGTTGGCGAATCTCATAATCCGGCTCGTTTCGGCCCAGTGCTGCGTCAATTTCGATGAAGACGATCTCGGGTACTCGCAAACCGAGCGCTCTCCCGATTTCACCGGCAATCAACTCCGCGATGAGCGCAAGGATACCCTGTCCGGCACCGCGGAACTTAACGACGTAGAGCCCAAGATCGTCGGCCTCTACAATAGCGGGCAGAGAGCCGCCTTCGCGTAAAGGTACGACGTAACGCGTTGCTCGAGTCATGCGCAGCATCGAAGGACCAGTGTACTTGGCGCCCGAGCGGCTGCGGTTAGGTTTATAGCGCTCTCGAATCCCAGGTTGCTTCCAAGGAAGGAAGAAAAATGAAGGTCGGATTTCTGGGGATAGGAAAGATGGGAAGACCGATGGCATTGCGCTTGCTCGCGGCAGGCCATGAATTGTCGGTCTGGAACCGTACTGAGGGAGCCACGGAGCCGCTGATCCGCGAGGGCGCGATTGCAGCAGCCACGCCGGCCGAGGCCGAACTGGGCGCGGACGCCGTCATCACGATGCTTTTCGACGATGCGGCCCACGAAGAGGTGCTCTTTGGCGCAAACGGCCTTGTCGATGCCCTTTCACCGGGCGCACTTCACATCTCATGTAGCACAATCAGCGTACGCTTCAGCGAGAGGTTGACCCAGGAACACGCCCGCAGAGGACAGCTTTTCGTTGCCGCACCGGTCTTCGGCAGGCCAAATGTCGCCGAGGCAGGCAAGCTCTGGACCGTCGTTGCCGGGGAAGAGAAGGCCATCGCGATTGCGCGTCCATTGCTTGAGACCTTCTCGCGCGGTATCTCGATCGTCGGCAAGGAACCGCGGCAGGCACATGCACTCAAACTGGGCGGGAACTTCCTCATTAGCGCCATGATTCACTCGCTTGGGGAGGGTTTTGTCTTCGCTGAATCGCAGGGCATTGACCCCGCGGTCTTTCTTGAGGCGGTCAATAGCGCGCTCTTCCAGTCGCCGTTCTACGGCGCATACGGCAAGATCATGCTGAATCCGCCGCAGACCCCAGGCGCAACCATCGCTCTTGGCGCAAAAGACAACCGTTTGCTGCGTGAAGCATCCGCCAGCGCAAATGCGCATCTCAGCCTGGCCGAGGATCTTGCACAGATTTTTGCCGAGGCCCAGAAAGCCGGGCTCAGCGCCGAAGACTGGGCTGTCGGTCAATACCGCATGGCTCAGAGGCGCAGCACGATATGAAAACCCTAAGACGAAATGCTACTCCACACGCAGAGCTCACAACGATTGCTCTTCACATACGTAGCACAGGTCACTTTGCGCCGCTCAACGGTTCGTTAGGATAAATCCATGAGCCTGAAGGGAAAGATCGTTTTCATTACGGGAGCAAGCGCGGGTATCGGTGCAGCGACCGCGCTGGCCTTCGCCGCCGAAGGCACTCGTTTGTTGTTGGCTGCGCGCCGCGCTGGAAAGCTCGCCGATATTGCCTCCCAAGCTCTGGAGCGTGGCGCGGCAGCCGTCCATTCGGTCGACCTCGACGTCCGCGACAAGCGCGCTGTACAGCAGGCCGTGGACGACCTGCCTGCGGAATGGGCTGAGATCGACATCCTCGTAAACAATGCAGGCTTGAGCCGCGGCCTCGACAAGCTCTACATGGGAAAGATTCCCGACTGGGAAGAGATGATCGACACAAACGTGAAAGGTCTTCTCTATGTAACACGTGCTGTGGTGCCGGGTATGGTCGTGCGAGGCCGTGGCCATGTCATCAATCTGGGCTCCACCGCGGGTGAGCTTACCTATCCCAACGGTGCAGTCTATTGCGCCACGAAAGCAGCTGAGCGCTCAATCAACGATGGCTTGCGACAGGATGTGCTCGGAACCCCCGTGCGGGTCACCAGTGTCGACCCCGGCATGGTCGAGACCGATTTCAGTTTGGTGCGTTTCCACGGGGACAAGGAACGAGCGGCGAAGGTCTACAAAGGAGTCAAGCCGCTGACTCCGGAAGACGTCGCCGATGTGATCCTGTGGGCCGCCAGCCGTCCGGCGCATGTGAATATAGCGCGCGTTCTGCTCACGCCGGTGCAGCAGGCCAATTCAATCCTGTTTCATCGCGAAGACTAGACCGGCAACAGTCGAAATGGAGCTTAGCCGAGTGTCGCGATTTGCGCTTCAATCTCTTTGAGCGCGGCTTCGAGCGCGGCGCGTCTCACCGGGTTCGAAGTGCGCTGCGAAAGAATCCGCTCACGCTGCAAATCGAGAGACTGCCTCTGGCGTGTCCGCTGCGCGCGTTCCAGAGCGGCGAGTCGTCGCATTTCCTCGCTGGAGGACCCAGAATTGGTCGTCACTCCGGCCTGATTTGAGGCTGTTGCCATCTGTTCCTCCACCGATTTACTTTCCCATCCGCGGGCCATATCTTCATTTTACGGGCGGTCTGTGCGCTTGTGTACCGCAGAATGACGCACGAGGCGGCTCAAGAGAAAAGGACAAAACATGCGCGTTTGGCAGATTCCCTCATTTGGCATTGATTCTTTAGAGCTTGCAGAGCAGTCCGACAAAAGGCCTGGCCCTGGCGAGGTCGAAATTGCCGTACGCGCAGTTTCGTTCAACTATCGCGATCTGCTCATGGTGAAGGGCCTCTACAACCCCAAGCTCAAGTTGCCACGTATCCCCTGCTCTGACGGTGCAGGCGAAGTTGTTTCGGTGGGCGAAGGTGTCGCGGCGTTCAAGCCTGGCGATCGCGTCGCCGGCATCTTCATGCAGAACTGGATCGATGGTCCGGCGACTCCCGTCAAAGTTAAGGGCGCGCTCGGCGGCGATATCGATGGCATGCTTGCTCAGTCGGTGATCTTGCGCGAAACGGGGCTCGTTTCAGTTCCAAAGCATCTGAGCTTCGAAGAAGCAGCCACGTTACCCTGCGCCGCCGTCACCGCGTGGAATGCACTCTCTGCTGCTGACTTGAAACCAGGCGCTACCGTACTGATCCAGGGTACCGGCGGAGTCTCGATCTTCGCGCTCCAATTCGCAAGGCTCATGGGGATGCGCGTCCTCGGTGTCTCAGGCAGCGATGAGAAGCTGGAACGGGCGCGCGCGCTCGGGCTGCATGAGGGGCTCAACTATCGACAAACGCCGGAATGGGACCGGTGGGTCCTGGATCAGACCGGAGGCGAAGGCGTCGATCTGGTCGTCGAAGTCGGTGGCGTTGGCACGCTGCCGCGCTCCCTCCGCGCTGTGCGCATGGGCGGAACGATTGCGCAGATCGGTGTTCTCTCCGGCCCGAGTGAACAGCTTCCTTTGCCGATGATCCTGCACAAACAGGCGCACATCCGCGGCATCTACGTCGGTTCGCGCCGCGACTTCGAAGAAATGAACTCCTGTATCGAACTCGCAGGCCTTCACCCAATCGTTGAAGGTTCTCCCTGGTCGCAAACCCGGGATGTGCTCCATCGCATGGATGCGGGCGCGCACTTCGGTAAGCTGGTGGTCACCGTCAGCTGAGCGTGTCCAACAACCGCTGATAGGTCGCTAGTGTTCCGGTGTCAAAACACACAAATTGCACGAGGGATACAACGCTCCTGGCAAGGTTGTCTCGGACGGTCTGAACCGCAATTTCGGCCGCAGCATCTCGTGGGTACCCGTACACGCCCGTGCTGATCGCTGGAAACGCAATTGAAGTGACTCCATGCTCGCGTGCTAGTTCAAGGCAGCGGCGGTAGCAGTTTGTCAGCAACTCTGGTTCGCCGTGGTCGCCACCGTGCCACACCGGACCCACCGCATGAAATACCCATTTCGCCGGCAGTCGAAAGCCTGGCGTCGCCTTCGCGTCTCCCGTGACGCAGCCGCCTAGTTTCCTGCACGCTGCCAGCAACTCCGGGCCGGCTGCGCGATGGATCGCGCCATCCACCCCGCCTCCCCCCAGAAGAGAAGAGTTAGCGGCGTTCACGATCGCGTCGACTTGAAATGTCGTGATGTCCCCTCGTATGGCAAGCAGTTGCGCCACGGTTTTTAGACCTCTCTGTGCTCCAACCGACGAACCAGTCTAAATGAACTGTTGGGAGGGCGGCGGTTTAGACGATCTCCTTTATTTGCATTACCTACGAGCGACACCCTGCCGCTCTGACCGGTACCCTGAACCAAATCTTTGGTCAAACCGGTCTAAACTCGAATCAGATATCTAGCGAAAAGGCGTATCAGACGCCTTGGAAGAGTCGAAGGCCGTTGAACTCCCCCCAGCCAGCAGCGATTAATCCGCAGCCGGCGCGTGTCTTCCACGCGCCACGGGATCTGCGCTGTCTGCGATTCATGGCGTCCTGGGCGATGCTACTTGGCCTGGCTCTGTTGGCTGGCTGTGGCGGGGCCGCAGTCACAGCGAACCAGACGAACAGCCTCTTCACCTTGACCCCAGGGGCAGCCCAAATCGACACCAACTGTACCGGCTGTAACGCGACCGATCCCCACGGCAATGCAGTTCATCAGTTCACCGCGATACTCAATCATGGCGGCGGAGCGGATGTGACCTGGTCGGTTTCAGGTGGTGATCCGACTGCGGGTGCCGGCATAATCGACGCCCGTGGTCGCTACTCGCCCCCAAGTTACCTTACCGCCGACCAGATCCAAGTCATCGTCACGGCCACGCTCAAAAGCGATTCCAGCGTCAAAGCGACTTCGGTGCTCAACGTGTCGCCGGGATTTCTGCAACCCCTAACGCCGGAGAACGTGGCACTCGGCGCCAATGGTGCTGTCGCCATCACGGGAATTCTGGCCGAAGCCGGCGGCAGCACTGCAATTCACTTTGCCGTGGCCGATACGCCGAGCGGCAAAAGCGGCGGGCTCGGGACGCTGAGTCTTCCCAACTGCCAGCGCGATGACCGTGCATTTACGTCCTGTACGGTGACCTACACTGCCCCGTCAATACTGCCCGCTACCAGCGTGACCTACATCGTTGCGACCGCCGGCGACTCGGCCGCAAAAACTGAAACAGCAGTCCTACTCAACACCGCGGGGGTGTCGAGCAACCCCGCCGATCATCAGGCCCGGTTCCTGGCGCCCATGCTACTGGGGAGCTCCGGAGGCAACAATAACGATTTCGATGCGCACGGCAACCGCATTGTCGATTGCTGTGCCGGAACACTCGGCGCGCTGGTCCAGGACGAGCGCGGCCGGCAATACCTGCTCAGCAACAACCATGTACTGGCACGGAGTGATCATGCATCCATTGGGGATGATATCGTGCAGCCTGGTCTCATCGACAACAACTGCACGCCCAATGGCGACGGACCTGGCATCCAGCCGGTCGGCGCCTTGAGCGCTTGGCTGCCCTTGAACTCGCGCGCGACGAATGTCGATGCCGCGATCGCCGAGGTGGCTTCGAATAGCGCCGATCCGCTTGGCAGCATTCAGGAACTCGGCGCACGCCAGGCCGACGGTACGCTTGCCGCGGCCCCCTTAGGTACTTCCTCGAGCGACGGCCGAGGCGAGCCTGCCACGCTGCAGCTGCGGGTGGCCAAGAGTGGCCGAACGACCGGACTCACCTGTGGCAGTGTCTCGGCCATCGGCGTCGATGTATCGGTCGACTATTACCGTGACTGCGCAGAAACGCGGCCTTATCTAACGAAGACTTTCACCAACCAGATCGGTGTCAGCGGCAATCGCTTGAGCGATGCGGGTGACTCCGGCTCGGTCCTGGTTGACACGGCAAACGCCGAGCCCGTCGGCCTCTATTTCGCAGGAGGGTCGGACGTTTCCGGCGCAGCCCAGGGGATTGCCAGTCCCGTCTCGGACGTTCTCGCCGAGTTGGGCGCACAAAGCGGCAACAGCAGCACCTACACGTTTGTTGGCGGGGACGATCATCCAGTGAGCTGCCTCAGCTACGGCGACAGCACCGTCCTCGCCGCCCAGGCCCGCGCTCTGAGCGAGTCTGAGACGGAGCGAGCCCAACACGCGCTCAATGCCGCTCGGCTATTGGTGGATCCCTCCGTCGGAATTCTTGGAGTAGCTGCAGGGAAGAGCAGCGACTCGCCTGGCGAGGCCGGAGTGATCGTGTACGTCGGCGGTGGCCAGAAGCCCGACGTCCCCTCGGCGTTGATGGGGGTTCGCACGATCGTGATCCAGACCAACGCACATGCCGTAGCAGTCGGGGCCGCGCCGACCTACGTCTCGCTTTCCGATGTACCTGTGCTATCTGCCCCTGTTCTCGACCATGCCCTCACCATCAAAGAGCAAGCGGCGCGCAAACTCATGCAGGGGAATGCAGCGATCTTCGGCGTCGGTGTGGGACAGAGCCTCGATGCTCCGAGCGAAGCGGCACTGGTAGTCTACCTCGATCGCAGGCATATCCCTGCGAGCCTTCCGCAGGCAATAGATGGCCTTCGCACCCGCTACATTTTCATGGATCGCTTCCACGTCACACGGTCCTACGCCGTTCCCATTACGTCGAAGAGCCGCTGCTCGCTCCGTACGCGTGCGGGTGGTTCTACTGCAGACTGGCATCTGCTTCCTTGAGTCTTCGGGCTGCTTATCGCAGCAAGTCTTCGAGTGTCGTACTCAGATCCGTCTTCTCGTCACGGTATTTCACAATCACCGGCGCATAGAGGCTAAGTCCCCATTCCTGCCCCTTGCCCTTGCTGACTGTGCGTGAGCCTGGCACGACCACGGCGTCTTGTGGAATGATCAACGGCATCTCTGCTGTAGCTCGAAGAACGGTGCCCTTCACTAGATCGAAGACTGGTGTCCCGCGCGTGAGGATAGTCCCCGCCGCCAGCACCGCTCCTTTGCGCACGATCGTGCCCTCGTAAACGCCGGTATTGCCGCCGACCAGGACATCGTCTTCGATGATGACGGGGCTGGCGTTGATCGGCTCCAACACGCCCCCAATCTGCGCAGCCGCACTCAGGTGCACACGCTTGCCGATCTGAGCGCACGAGCCGACCAGGGCATGAGAATCCACCATCGTCCCCTCGTCCACCCAGGCGCCCGCATTAATGTACATCGGCGGCATGCAGACCACCCCGCGGGCGACATAGGCGCCGGACCGTATGGAAGAACCGCCCGGAACCACGCGCACCCCATCCCCCTGGCTGAAACCTCGCGCGGGATAGGTGCTCTTGTCCACAAACGAGAGGGGCGAATCCGTGTACTCTTTGAGTACTCCGATTCGAAAACCGAGCAGGATGCCCTGTTTGACCCACGCGTTGACTCGCCAGCCAATCGGAGTAGATGCGTCTGGTGAGGCCGAACGGACATCACCGCGCTCAAGTGCCGCACGAAGCTCAAGAAAAACTGCCATAGCTGCCGGATCGCCGACGGCTGCCGAACCAGCGGCGAAATGGACCTCAACCGCTTTCTGAAGTTCTTCAGTTGTCATTCATCCTGAGTCTATCAATCCAGTCGGGGCGAGGGGGGACACGTGGTCAACCTGCTCTTGCTTTGGTCCTTCGCTGGGCAATGTGTCCGTGTCGAAGAAAGAGCGAGATGCCGGCATCCAATCCGCTCAGTAAGTCGATTTTTCTCTCGCGGGCTTCGAACTCAGGGTTGAGTTAGGAGATAAGTTACCAGAGAAGCCATGCCATAAGTAATCGTTTACATGTCGGGAGAGCTGCAAATATCTTAGTCTAGGTTTCCCTCGCGCTATGCTGGCAGCCTCGCCTTGGCGTGATCGTCGCCCGCGCTGATCCGCAGCCTGAAAGAGTTCTTGCCCGAAGGGATCATTGCCAGCGGGATCGGTCCGTGTGCGGAGTTTGAGTTCAAATGCTTGGACTCAAGCCAGGCGCAGAGCCGGGGATCGAAGATCTCTGGGTGGTCGCTCCAGAAATCCGGAGAGAGATCACATTGAATCCGCAAATGGTCCAGCTGCAGCTCCACAGACGGTACGCCACGCTGAAAGTAGCGCTGGACGTTAGTTAAACCGACATTGAGGCCGGTGATTCCTCGGCCCTTGCTTTGCGTTTTGACTACCATGTACCTGCTCTCAGGGGTTGATGAACTCAGTTTAGGTAGCCCGGAGGCCCGGATATCGTTGCGCGCCTGTATGATTCGCGTTTTGCTTCCCACGTTGAAACGCGACAAGAAGGAGCACCATTTTGGGTCGATAGTGCGCTGCTTTTCCCTGACTGTCAACAAGCTGCGCAATAAATACAGATAAAATCGGCGTAACTAGCTATCAGATGCCAGGCGCCAGAGCGAAGTTGCTGGACCCAATGAGGATTCAGTTGGGCGGACTGACTTTCTGAGGACGGATTGAAACCGCTCCCCGCTCGGACAAAGCTAACTCACCACAACAGCAAGCTAGAAATGCTGAAACCGCTTCATGGCGGCGGTCAGGCCCTCGGCAACCTGCTCCTGCTGCTTTGACGCAATCCGGTTGAAGAAGGGTAGCGCCAGAGTGCGCGATGCGATCTCTTCTGTTTGCGGGAGAAGAAGCCCGCGCGTCCTCGGATGGCTTTTCCAGGCTGGTTGCAGGTGGATCGGTGCAAAGTAGCGAGCCGTCGCGATGCCGTTTGAGGCGAGAGCCTGCTGTATCCGGTCGCGGAACGCCGATCGGCCCTTTCCGATTTTCAGGCGAATGACATAGACGAACCAACTGATCGAGCGGCGCGGCAGGCAAATCGGCGGAAGCTCTAGACTAGGAATCCCCCCAAGAAGCTCCTGATAGCGTTCGGCGGCTGTGCGGCGCCGGGAAACGATCTCGTCGATTCGACTCAACTGGACACGTCCCAGCGCGCAAGCCAGCTCCGAAAGCCGGTAGTTGTAGCCGACTTCCGCGTGTTCAAACCAATTCGACTCGGAAATTGCCTCCGATCCGGAACCCGACGCTTTCTGCGCCAGCGGCCTCCCCTGATTGCGCAGGCTGCGCAGGCGCATGGCCAGATGGGGGTCGCGGGCGAGTACACAGCCGCCCTCGCCTGTGGTGATCTGCTTGTTCGGATAGAAACCGAACACAGCAAGATCGCCGAAAGTCCCGGCCTTGCGGTCAGCATACTCGGCTCCGATCGCCTCGCACGCGTCTTCAATCACGGCGAGATGGTGCAAGCGGGCAATCTCGAGGATCCGATCCATCTCGGCAGCAACTCCAAACGTATGGACCGCCACAATCGCCCTCGTTCGCGGTGTGACAGCTTGCTCCACGAGTGCCGGATCTACATTGAGGGTTACCGGATCGATATCCACGAAAACCGGCGTCGCTCCGACATAGAGGACCGCATTGGCAACTGCGACAAACGTGAACGAAGGTACGATCACCTCGCACCCCTCGCCGATACCCAGGGCGAGGAACGCCAGGTGCAGACCCGCGGTTCCCGAACTGACAGCGACTGCGTCGGTCACTCCGTGATAGGCGGCCATCGCTTGTTCGAAGGCCTCAAGCTCCGGGCCCAGGCTCAACCGATTGGTGCGCAGCACAGCTGTGACCGCATCGATCTCCGCTTGCGTAATATCGGGCGCAGAGAGAGGAATCTCCGTCATCGCGCCGGCTCCGGCTCGTCCGGCACGGGTACCGGTCGCTTGATCAGTAGGCCTTCCAGCGGAACCGTGGCAAGCACATGTGCAATTTTTGTTGCCGCCGTTCCGGTGCCATAGGGGTTTGTCATCCCCTGCAGGCCGGCTCGAAATGCAGGGTTGAGCGCTCGCGCGAGCGCAGTCTTTACAGCCGTAGCGTCCGCAGGTGCGTCCACAACATTCCGCCCGCGTTCGCGTCCCTGCTGCCGCATGCCGACGTTGACCACAGGAAGTCCGAACGACGCAGCCTCCATGATGCCGCTAGATGAGTTGCCGATCATCACATCGGCCTGTCCCAGCAAACTCCAGTAGCACACTGCATCGAGATTCACAAAGATATGCGTGTCCGGCCGCGCCGAAGCCAGCGTGCGCGTCCGCTCGATCAGGGCATGACTACCCGCATCGGTATTGGGATACACGAAAATCAGCTGACCCGCAGTCTGCGCCAGCGATTCAAAGAGCGCGTCGGCCTCGGCGTTCGTGTCTTTCAAAATCGTTACCGGATGCCATGCGGCCAGAATTGTGGGCGACAGCAGGCTCAACCCAAGCCGCGATTCGAGGGCTGCGCGACCCAGCAGCTTCGATCGCCGCAGATGATCGAGAGACGGTGCCCCGGCTCGATGCACGCGCCATGGTTCCTCACCCATCGCGATCACCCGGTTGCGCGCCAGCTCGGTCGAGGTGAAATGCACATGTGCCATCTTGGTCAGCGCGTTGCGCACCTGATCGTCGATCGCGCCCTGGCTCACTTCGCCCCCTTCGATGTGCGCCATCGGAATGCGCAGCGCAAGAGCCGTTGTTGCAGGCGCCAGCATCTCGTAGCGATCGGCGATCAGTAACAATAGGTCAGGCTGCCATGCGGTAAAAGCATCGGCCAGGCTCAAAATGGCGACACCGATGGTCTTTGCCATCCCCGTGTCGGAATCTGAACTGAGCAGGCACTCCATCTGCGCGACGATCGGGAAACCATCGCGCTCGATCTCACGAATTGTCGTCCCAAACTCCGGCGACAGGTGGGGTCCGAGCACAAACACACCGAGCTCAATGTCCGGGTGTGCCTCGAGCTCTCGAAGCGGCCAGTACAGATGGCTGTAGTCGGCGCGCGATGTTGTGACGACACCGATTCGGCGCTTCGCGCTACTCACGGTGCAACCCGTGCGACAGTTCGTTCAGCGATGGATCGAATTGTCCAGCTAGGCGTGTAGTCCGGGACCAGCATCCGGAGCGTAGCAAGCGCCGTTGGAAGGTCGCGTGTGTCGAGAGCCTGCCGCATGTGCCTCAGCATTCGGTGCAGTAGGCCACAGTCGATCCGCGGCGACACAACAGACTGCAGTCCGGATGCGCGCGTTCTGTCGATCCTTTCGTCTGGTCCAAGCAGTTTTTCCGCCACCTTATCGCCCGGACGCGCCGACGTGAATGCAAGTTCAATCCCTTGCTCAGGCGCCAGAGTTCGCACCATAAACTTTGCCAGATCTGCAATCAGGTGCTGGGTTTGTAGCGAGGGGACCAGAAGGCTTCCCCGCGTCGGCTCATCGAAAGCATGAATCAACAGGTCGACCGCCTCTTCGATCGTCAAAAAGTAGCGGCATGCCCCCGGGTCGGTCACCGTGATCGGGCCGCCGCGCTGGATCTGCTCCGCAAATACCTCAGCCACACTACCGCTCGACGCCAGCACATTCCCGAGGCGCAGTACTGTTTCACCAGACTCCAGCACGATCTGTTCAGCGACACGCTTGGTCGCGCCCATCAGCGATGCCGGTTCGACCGCTTTATCGGTTGAAAGCAGGATCATGCGTGCGTCGCGCTGTGCTGTCATGCGCGCAACCAGCTGCGTTCCGAAGATGTTGGTTTCGATAGCAGCGAGGGGGTGCTCCTCGAGAAGAGGAACCTGCTTGCAAGCCGCTGCATGAAACACCACTGTGGGCTTGTGCAGATCGAAGATCTCATCCAGAAGATTGCGATCAAGGACGCTTCCCAGGACTAGGTCTGCCGAACAGAAAGGAACCTCCTCCCGCAGACAGTTCTGGAGCGCGAAGAGGCGGCCTTCCGAATTCTCGATCAAGACCAGTTTCCGAGGACCCAGTGCCGCAAGCCGCAAGGCCAGCGCAGAACCTATCGAGCCGCCCGAGCCGGTGATCAGGACACTCTCGCTGGCGAGCGCATCGAGCAACTTAGCAGAAGGCGCAAGCGGGCCCGGTCGCCCCAGAAAGCCGCGCCAATCGATCTTCTCGAGCGATGAGATCACAAAATGCAGTATAAATTGGCGATTTCTCGCAAAGGATCAGCCGCCTGAACGGCGCGAGAGGCACGCTCGCTCGCATACACTGGAGGGTTCTGAAACCTTTCGCCCTCTCCGGAGATGAACTTGGGAAAGAGAATCGCCGCCCTCACCAAACTACGCGCAGCTGTCCTCCTCGCCTGCGCTGGCTCCTCAGCTGTCGCGCAAGCACACTTCGACCCGCAGGCGGTTCGCCTCAACAACCAGGGCGTTGCCCAGATGGGGCAGCAGTTTACGGAGAAGGCAGCGGCCAGCTTTGCCGACGCCTTCAAACGGGATCCAAAACTCGCACAGGCCGAGATCAACGAAGGCATTGCGCTGATGACTTTGCAGAAGCTCGAGGAGGCGAAAAAGGCTCTTCACGCAGCCCTTGAACTCGATCCCACCAGTCCGCAGGCGTGGTATAACCTCGGCCTCGCGCAGCACGCCGACAACGAGACCGATGCCGCGCTGGCCAGCTTCCAGAATGCCGTCAAATACGATCCCCGCGACGCGGACTCCTGGTACTACCAGGGTGTCTGCTACGGCGAGCTGAAGCAATTCGACAAGCAAATTGAAGTCCTCAAGCAGGCGTTAGCTATCCAGCCGCTTCACGCATCGTCGGAGTTTGCCATGGCGCGGGCTCTCCAGCGCACCGGCCGCATTCCCGAAGCTAAAGAGCACTTCTTGCTTTTCCACCATATGACCAGCACCAAGATCTCGGCGGCCATCGGCCTTGCCTATGGGGAGCAGGGACATTACTCCACGGTAACGCCGGTCGAAGAGCCCCAGACGCGTGAGCGCGAAATGATTCCAGTCAAGCTCGAGGCGCACGTGCTGGTCGCCAGCCAAACCACTGGCACCGAAACCGGCGGAGCCTGCATGATCGACGCGACCGGCTCCGGCCAGATGGACCTTGTCGTACTGCAGTCCGGTCCGCAAGCCATCCGCATCCTGCATCGGAATGCGGACGGAGGCTATGCCGATCTGGATGTCGTTGCTGCCGGCCTCAAAGCCTCAGGACACGCCGTTGCCTGTGCCGTGGGTGACTATGACGCTGACACGCTGAATGATCTTGCCGTTGCCTTCGATGACAAGGTGATGCTCTTCCGGAACCTCGGCAAAGGCAAATTTCAGGATGTCACCGTCGAAGCAGGTCTCGCGCCGCACGATCGGCCGACTGGGGTCACTTTTGTCGACTACGACCACGATGGTGATCTCGACCTCTTCCTTACTGGAGAACCGTTGAAAGCCGGCGATACTCCGAACGTGCTTTGGCGCAACAACGGCAACAAAACCTTCACGGAGTGGACCGAAGCGACGGGACTTGGCGGCTCGGGAAAGACGGCGGCCGCCATCCTCACCGACTTCAACAACGACCGCGCTGTCGATCTCGCCGTCACCGGCGACAGCCCTGCCCCCGTCCTCTTCGTCAATCCGCGAGAAGGGAAGTACCCGCAACAGCCCCTCTATGACGAGAAGCTGCCGGCCACAACAGGCATTGCCGTGCTCGATTACAACAAGGATGGCTGGATGGATCTCGCCGTCACGCACGCGGGTGCGCCTGGCCTCACGCTTTGGCGCAATGTTGCCGGCCCCGGCAACATCGGCCGTCGCTTTGTGCGCGTGAATCTGCCGCTTTCAGGCGTGGTCCGTGGCTGGGGCGTCACCCCCGTTGATATCGATAACGACGGCTGGGTCGATCTCGCCGCCACAGTCGAAACTACTTCCGGTCCGCAGATCCGTGTGCTGCGCAATCATGGCGACGGCTCGTTTGAGGATGTCAGCCGCCAACTCGGCCTAGACTCTGTCCAACTTAAGGCCCCGCGCGGCCTGATCGCTGCCGATGTCGATGGGGACGGCGCCGCCGACCTGATCGTGACTCAACAAGACGCGCCGCCAGTCCTGTTACGCAATATAGGCGCCAACAAGAATCACTTCGTTCGCCTCGATCTGATCGGCTATGCCGACAACAAGACCGCCATCGGTGCCAAAGTCGAAATCTTCGCAGCAGGGCAGTGGCAGAAGTGGGAGCTGGCCGGAGCCTCCGGCTACCAGACCCAGTCCGCGCCCCAATTACTTGTCGGCCTGGGCAAAGCAGATGGAATCGATCTGTTGCGAATCCTCTGGCCCACCGGTGTTCTCCAGGACGAGATCGACCTGCCTCACACGCAGGTCATCGCCATGAAAGAGGCCGATCGACGCGGCAGTTCCTGCCCGGTCCTCTTCGCATGGGACGGCCACAAATACCGGCTCATCACCGATGTGATCGGCGCAGCCGTTGTCGGGCACTGGTTCACGCCCACTCGGCAGAACATCCCGAACCCTGGCGAATGGATCAAGATCGACGGTGGAAAGCTTGCCGATCTCAATGGCAGGTTGAGCCTGCGCTTCATCGAGCCGATGGAAGAGGTGAACTACATCGACCAGCTCCGACTGATCGCTGTCGACCACCCCGAAAACGTCGAAGTGAATCCCGACGAGCGCTTCCTCGACGATCCGCCTTTCGCCTCCGGCCGCGTTATCGCTTCGCAGCCCACTCACTTGCCACTTGGGGCATGGGACGGCGAAGGCCGCGATGTGCTCGACAAATTGACCTCAAGTGATCATGAGTTTGCCAGTGGATTCACACCCTCGCCCTACGACGGCTTTGCCAATCTGCATGCGCTCACACTCGATCTGGGTCCGCTTGATGCAAAGTCTCCGCTCAAGCTACTCATGACCGGCTACGTCAACTATTTCAGCGCTACTTCGCTTTACGCGGCATGGCAGGCCGATATCAAGCCCATCGCACCCTATGTCGAAGCGCAGTTGCCCGACGGAACTTGGCAGCGCGTCACCGGCGAAGCTGGATTCCCCGCCGGCCTTGAGCGCACCATTGTTGTTGATCTCACCGGCAAGCTGCCCGCGGGCACGCGCCGCATCCGCCTCATGTCAAACCTTGAGATCTACTGGGACCAGGTTCTCATCGACAACGCCCCCGAAGCTGCTTCGCACACCACAGACGTACCGCTGGCTCGCGCCACGGAGCACTTCCGCGGCTACCCGACACAGATCGAAGGCAAGAGCCCCGGCGACCTTGACTACGACTACGACCGTGTCAGCCTGACAGGCCCCTTCCAGCATCAGCGCGGCAACTACACGCGCTACGGCGATGTCACTGCTCTTGTCAGCGGCGTCGACAACCGGTTTGCCATCTTCGGCAGCGGGGAAGAGATCGCTGTCGAGTTCGACTCTTCGAAGCTGCCTTCTTTGCCGCCGCACTGGAAGCGCGACTACTTCTTCTACGCCAACGGCTACGTCAAAGACATGGACTGGTGGGACGCCTCGCCCTACACCGTCGCGCAGCTCCCCTTCCATGGCATGTCGAAATACCCATATGCGCAGCCCGAGAAATTTCCGGATGACGCCGATGCGCTGGCCTACCAGTTGAATTGGAACGACCGTTTCGACTCCGGCGAGCCGGTTCGGTCGTATCGTTTCAATTATCAAATGTTGCCGACTACTCCGGCCGACGACACATCGACCGCCATACCGACAGCGAAACCATGAACGACGTTGTCCTCAAGTCCGCGGCGCGGCAGCTCCAACTGCTGCGCTCTGGCGCGATCTCCATCCCCGACCTCGCCGAAGCGCATCTTGCCCAGATTGCCCGGCTCAATCCGCGCCTCAACGCCTTCGCTGATTTCGATGCGGACCGCGTCCGCGCGGAGGCCCGTCGCCTCGCAGCCGAGCCGATCTCCGGCACGCTCCACGGTCTGCCCGTCACCGTCAAATCCTCGATCGCCACGGCAGGATTCAAGTGCGAGATTGGCAGCCTCATCAACCAGGGCCACGTTCCACACGAGGATGCCGTCGTCGTCGCCCGCCTGCGAGCGGCCGGGGCCCTCATTCTCGGCACCACCAACTGTCCGGAATTCCTTATGGCCTACGAAACCGACAACCTGCTCCACGGCCAGACAGCGAATCCATGGGATCTATCCCGCACGCCTGGCGGCTCGAGTGGCGGTGAGTCGGCGGCAATCGCTGCAGGCATGTCGGCCGCCGGCCTCGGATCTGACAGCGGTGGCTCGGTCCGCGTCCCGGCACACTTCACTGGCATCTGCTCGCTCAAGCCCACTCCTGGCCGCGTCCCAGGTACCGGCCATTTGCCTCCCTGCGTTGGACCGTTCTCAGTCCTTGGCGCCATCGGCCCCATGGCTCGCACCATCGAAGACGTTTCGCTGCTTTTCCGCACGCTCGCCGGTCAGGACCCGAACGATCCTGTCAGTCCACCGGCCTCCCTGCGTTCGCCGTCTGCGCAGGATCTGCGCCGAATTCCCATCGGCTTCTTCGAAGACGATGATCTCGTTCCCGTCACGCCAGAAACGCGCGCCGCAATCCAGGCTGCGGCGGCCGCACTGCGCGACGCCGGCTTTCGCATTGAGCCCTTCCGCCCCCGCACCCTAGAGCGGCTCCGCAAGCTCTGGGATACGTTCTTCGTCGAATGCGGTGCCATGTTCTACGAACCGACCATCCGTGGCAAGCGCGACCGCCTCAGCCCCATCTTTACTGAATTCCTCGGCATTGCTGAATCCCGCAGTCCTCTTTCCGCCACTGAGTTGCTCAACGCCTGGGCGGAACTCGACCTGCTGCGTTCCAAAACGCTTGAAGAGCTCAGCAGCTATCCCGTCCTGTTGTGTCCCGTGGCCAGTCTTCCTGCCTGGCGTCATGGCCAGCGCTCCTGGACCATCGATGGCCAGACCGTCTCCTACCTCGATACCATTCGCTACACCCAGTGGTTCAACGTGCTTGCCTGTCCGGCTGCAGTCGTTCCTGTTGGCCGCTCGCCGCAAGAAATGCCGATCGGCGTGCAGATCGCAGCTCGTCCCTTTCATGATGAGACCGTGCTCGGCGTAGCTGCCATCGTCGACGCCGCGTTCGGTTACACACCGCCGCCCATCGCTCTTTCAGACTAGAGCCATCCAAGATCAAGTTCATTCATCACAGACAAGCCTTTGACCTCCCGGCAGAACCTAGCCCGCATTTCTCACATGCACAGAGTTTTGGTCGCGTGTGACGTGCGTGCATGCGGTTTTGCGGCTTGAGCTGGCGGATCGCGGCAGCCAGGGGCGTAAGTGGGAGGCAGCGGAGCACAGGAGA
>Ga0335069_10000865_pt1 | contig 48580 bp, 46 predicted proteins | sample Lox_Sample_11_FD_206714 | JGI IMG/M metagenome (GOLD analysis project Ga0335069, IMG submission 206714) | Soil microbial communities from Loxahatchee National Wildlife Refuge, Florida, United States - Lox_Sample_1.1 | ecosystem: Environmental > Terrestrial > Soil > Wetlands | place: USA... | reverse complement strand
GAGTCTCCACCCTGCCTTCGAACTGCACCGGAAAGGAAAACTCGGGATGCGCGATTTCCCACGGATACCCGAGTTTCAGCCACTCGTCCGGCTGTTCCACCTGGTATCCGTTCACGATTTTCTGCTTGAAGATCCCAAAATCGTAACGGAGGCCATAACCGATCGCCGGAAGGTTCAAGGTTGCGAGGGAGTCGAGGAAACATGCGGCGAGACGGCCAAGTCCACCGTTGCCGAGTCCCGCATCGACTTCGTAGTCCCTGAAGTTTTCCCAATCAAGCCCGACGTCCGACATTGCTTCGCGGCAGCTGTTCTCCAGGTTCAGGTTGATGACATTGTTTCCCAGCAGGCGGCCAATCAGGAATTCCAGCGACAGGTAGTAGAGTCTTTTGACGTTTTTTTTGTGATGCGTTTGTTGGGTCGCGATCCAGCGCTCAATCAAGCGATCTCGCACGGCTAAAGCTAAGGCGTAATACCGGTCGCGGTCGGTCGCCGTATAGCGGTCCTTGGCCAGGGTTCGGCGCAGGTGGTGCTCGAAATCTTGCTTGAGGCCGTCGGCCGACATTTGGGCATCACCATTCGTGCGCGGCTCCGTGCCAAACGGCGCATGTAGTGTCATTGTTCCGTTCCTTGTCCTCTCCGAACACTCACACAATCGGCTGAAAGAGAGCGAAGCCTTAGCCTAACCCTCTGAAAACAATCCCACTAGCCATAAAAGCGATCCCCCTCCATATTATAGATATAAAGACCTTTGAATCTGTTATCAACCATATCTTTGGTTAGAATTGGGCCTTCATCAATTCCGAGCGTGTTGGAAGGGATCGATCCGGTCCATGTGGCGCTTCACCAGCAACAACGGCATCACCGCAGGCTTCCACAACAAAATGGAAGTCCTGCAGCGCCAGGCCTACGGCTTTAGAAACTTCCAAGACTATAGATTGCGAGTGAAGATGTTATGTTCTTAGAAATCAGTTCGGGTTCGGGGATTGCCCCGTTTGTTGGCGTAGAGCCGCGGGAGCTTTGGTTGCGGGGGGTGGATTTGAACCACCGACCTTTGGGTTATGAGCCCAACGAGCTACCAGACTGCTCCACCCCGCATCATTATCCTAGCGTCAACTACCCGCACAGTCAAACTTCGTGGCGCCGATGCGGACGTTCTGTGCGTCCCTGTTTTTTCGGCTAAAATCAAAACTTACCGTCATCGAGAGGGTTTCCCTTGGCCACGAAGCCGCCGACCGTTATCGCCATCTATCCCGGCTCGTTTGATCCCATCACCAATGGGCATCTGGACCTGATCGAACGTGGCTCGAAGCTCTTCGACCGGTTGATTGTGTCCATCCTGTGCAACGACGAAAAGGAACCGTTGTTCAGCGTGGAAGAGCGCGTGGAGATGTTGCGTGAGGTGCTGCGCGGATTTCCAAATGTCGAAGTGGATCATTTCGATGGACTGCTTGTCGATTACGCCGCCACGCGCGGTGCCACCGTGCTGCTGCGCGGCATACGCGCCATATCGGACTACGAGAAGGAACTGCAAATGGCGCTGATGAACCGGCGGCTGCGCCCGGAAATCGAAACATTATTCCTGATGTCGGGCGAGGCGCACTCGTTCATCAGCTCGCGCATCGTGAAGGAAGTTTTCCGCCTTGGTGGCAATATGGCCGGCCTCGTACCGCCATCCGTCGAGGTGCGCCTTCGCCGCCGCATTCATGCGGTGACAACCAGGTCTTATCAACATTCGGATTAGGAGAACATGGCACTCGAACTGAAAACTGAAATTGCAGACCGGATCGCTTTAATCAGCGTTTCGTCCACCATGAAGGTTGCGGCCGATGCGGAAAAGCTCCGCGCACAGGGCGTCGATGTGGTCGATTTCGGCGCCGGTGAGCCCGACTTCCCAACTCCCGACAACATCAAGCAGGCCGCCATCCGCGCCATCGAGGGCAACTTCACCAAATACACCAATGCCGGCGGAACGCTCGAACTGAAACAAGCGGTCTGCGAGCGCCACGCTCACGATTTCGGCACCTCGTACACGCCTGCGGAATGCATCATCAGTGTAGGCGGCAAGCACGTCATCTTCAATCTCACGCAGGCGCTCGTCAACCCCGGCGATGAAGTGGTCATTCCCGTGCCCTACTGGGTGACGTACAAAGATGTTGTGAACTATGCTGGCGGCAAGTGCGTTTTCGTGGAAACCGACGAGCAGAACGGCTTCACGCTGACCGCGGCCATGATCGAGCCCTACCTGACCGCGCGCACGAAGATGATTCTGATCAATTCGCCGTCAAATCCAAGCGGCGCCGTGCTCGACCGGCAGGAGTTCGAGAAAATCTATCACCTGACCTCGCGGCGCGGCATCTATCTGTTGACCGACGAATGCTACTGCCACTTTCTCTATCAAGGCGCGCCGTTTTCGATCGCGTCTCTGCCCGGTGCGAAGGAAACGGTTCTCGTGGCGGGTACGCTTTCTAAAACTTATGCCATGACCGGATGGCGTGTGGGCTTCGGCTTGGTTCCGCAGCCCGTCGCCGGCGCCATGCTGAAATTGCAGAGCCACTCCACCTCGAACCCGACCTCCATTGCGCAGAAGGCCGGCGTCGAGGCGCTCCGGGGACCGCAGGAGTCCGTCCAGGTTATGCTGGCCGAGTACCGCCGCCGCCGCGATTTCGTCGTGCGTCGCTTGAACGAGATCCCCGGTGTCAAATGCGCTGAGCCGAAAGGCGCGTTCTACGCCTATCCCAACATCGGCGTCGCGCTTGGCAAGAAAGGCATCCAGAACACGCTGCAATTCTCAGAGCGTCTGCTTGCCGACGCCCACGTGGCAGTCGTCCCCGGCGAAGCGTTCGGCACCACTAGCCACGTCCGCATCTCTTACGCCACTTCGCTTCACGAGCTGACCCGCGGCCTCGACCGCTTGCACGAGTTCATCGTGGGCCTGGGCTGATATCACTCAATCTCGCGCCAGAAGGGAGCGGCCATGCGCTGGTACCACTACGTAGCGTATTTCTTCGGCGGTGCATTCCTCGCAAACTCTCTGCCCCATCTCGGCAATGGAATCTCCGGGCACGCTTTCCAGAGCCCCTTCGCATCACCGCCCGGCGAAGGATTGTCCTCCGCAACGGTCAATGTCTTATGGGGCCTCTTCAACCTGGCCGTCGGCTACCTGCTCGTATGTCGCGTTGGTGACTTCGACCTGCGCAAGACGCAGCACGTGCTCGTCCTGGGTGCGGGCATCGTGCTCATGTCCGTCATGCTTGCTCGCGCGTTCGGAAGATTCCACGGCGGGCTTTGAGCTCGACCCGGACTGGAATTGCTGCCCTTCAGTGCTTCCAGGAAGCGACTTTCTTCCCGTCCGGCGTCACCATATCGCCCGGCTCAACGCCCGCTGGACACGCGCCCGTATACGTCTGGTCCATCACCATGGTGCTTTCACTCATGCCGGCCAGCGGCGGCGTGTACGTCGTGTGGGTCTCCAAATGTGTCGCGGTGTCGCTGACGATCGTTGTCGTAGTCTTGCCATGGACAACCGTGTCTTGGATGGTGCACTCGGTTTCCAGCGTCGTCGTTCCGCCCGACGTGTTGTCGCTGATCGTCTTGCAAGTCGGCGGAATCTTCTTGGCCTTCTCCCGCACGTAGTCGTCATAGGCATGACTGCGGCAGATCGACCGGTTGATTTCCCTCTTCTTCCCGGACGGCTGATCCGTGGATACCGAGTGAATTGACCAGAATCCTTCTTTCAACACCGGAGCGTCGGCCGCAACGCTAACGCCGATAAGAAGGATCACCAGAGCGAGCAAAAACGAAATTCTCTTCATTACCACTGATTATATTGCGTTCTTTCCATAATTTTTGCGACGGACTGTCCACCGATGATGTCACCTTTTAGGCGGTCACGCTGTTCTACAATGTAAAGTCGATTTCGCCGTGGCGTCATCGTTCAACTCACCATAGGAGTTATAGCCATGAGAAACCTGCTTTCGAGAACTGCCCTATCAGGCATCATCCTCGTCTTCGGCACATGGCTTCCGAACTCCCTCAACGCAGCGGGCGACTCGTCCATTCTCGAGCCCGCATCGGGTGCGTTGCTCGGGATGTATTACGGCGCAGGCAGCCTGGCCCAGACTGCGGCGAAGCTCGGGCGGACTCCCGTGGTTCACCTCACCTACTACCGGTGGGACGCCGACTGGACCGGCAGCGTGACCAAGGCCGACCTGGCTGAAGGACGCATCCCTCTCGTCAATTGGGAACCCCACCACATCGACTTCGCGAAAATCATCGACGGAAGCCTCGATGCCACCATAAAAGCGCGTGCCGAGGGTTCCAAAGCGCTCGGCAAGAAATTCTTCCTCGACTTCGCCGCCGAGATGAACGGCGACGAGGCATGGAGTGGCAACAACGCGCCGCTTTACATTTCCGCTTACCGGCACATTCACGATCTCTTCGCTGCCGCTGGCGTCACCAACGTCGTGTGGGTCTGGTGTCCCAACGTCACCGATACCCCCGGCGGTAACCGCACGACCATGGACTACTATCCCGGCGACACCTACGTCGATTGGACCGGAGTCGATGGCTACAACTGGGGTAAAAAGAACGGCGGCTGGCAGTCCTTCCAGCAGGTATTCAAAGACATCTACCCTCTCCTGGCAGCCAAAAAGAAGCCGATCCTGATTGGAGAGATGGCATCCGCTGAAGTTGGCGGTGACAAAGGTAAGTGGATCGACGACATCATTCCCACCCTGCGCACCGACTTCCCGCTCATCAAGGGCGTCATCTGGTTCGACATCAACAAGGAACGGGATTGGCGCTTCAGTTCATCGCCGGCATCGGAAGCGGCGTTCATTCGCATGGTGAACGATCCGTATTTCAATCGGTAAGAATTTTAGGGCTGGCGATGAGAACCGGAGGACATTGCCCCTGCGCTCCCCCAAGCAATGAACTTAACGGCGGCGGGTAGTGTCTGAAATCTGCGTCGAACAATTTTACGACACGCGGCTCACGATTGCGTCCCAAGAGTCTTGATATTCTTGTACGGCATCTTCGCCTATGGCGGTGTGAAAAGATTCGGGATTCTTTGCCCGCAGATAACCTTGTCTAGCAAGGTCATACTCATACTTGTGTGCGAGTATGTCACGCAGTGCGCTCCATTCGAGGATGAAGAACTTGTCTTTTCCCGTATCTATCAATTCCACGAGAACGAAATATAAGCCTTGATATGGCTCTGATCGAGGTGAACCGATCTTCTGGTGCTTCCCGTCCGCATCCATTTGAACATCGACGTACTTTCGGATGTCGAACTGCCACCATTTGGACCTGGACATGTCGATGGCCTTTACTTGGATAGTCACGTGACCTGCGGACTTCCCGCATGCAATTATGTCGAAATACGGGACATTCCCGGCGAATGGTGTTGCCAGCAGGCCACGGCGGCATAATTCGGCTGCGACAAGGAACTCGCCCGCCGCACCTCTGAGTTTGTTGTCTTGACCTGTTGCCATGCGGTAGATTCTACTGCAACAGTTCGCCTAAATCCCACACATGATCCGTGATCCTGGCTTCCATTGCCGGAGTCACGCGGATCGAACTGTGAATCCGGCAGAAACTGTAAAAGCGAAGTACAGCGCGAGTGCCGCCCAGTAGTTCTCCCACTTGCGGCTGAAGCCATTCGTCAAGCGGGTGAAGCGCCGGAAGACCGGCGCCAGACCACCCAGCTCCCCCAAAGGTTTTTCTCGGCGTCTCAGCGTCTCGGCGGTGAATCTTCTCTGCCCTTTCTTCACCCCATCCCCAACTCGTCCACCGTCTCCAGCGGCGTGCCGCAATCGCGGCAGATCAGGGCGTGGCAGTCGCCGCACACCAGCGGTTCGCGCACGGGTTTCTTGCACTGCGGGCAGTAGAAGTCGGCGCTCGTCTCGGTCTCCGAATCCGGCATCCAACCTATATATACCTTGTGTAGCCGGTTTGCGGTGTCCGCCCGCGGTTCGGTAAAATCTTGGACAGTTTTCACTCCTTAAAGGAGCACTGCTGCTATGCTTCGTTTGGACGCCGACAAGGCCGTGGAGTTTTGCGATGGCTTGCGACGGCGTGATTTCCTCCATGCCGGCTCCCTATCGTTCCTCGGGCTCGGACTCAATCAACTCTTTGGCCTGAAGGCGCTGGGCGCGGTTGATAACGCCAAAAGCGACGTCAACTGCATCATGCTCATGCTCGTCGGCGGGCCGTCGCAACTCGACACTTGGGACATGAAGCCCAACGCGCCGGCGGAGATCCGCGGGCCGTACAAGCCGATCAAGACAAATGTCAGCGGCATTGAAATTTCCGAAAATTTCCCGCTGATGGCCAAACACGCGGATAAATACGCGCTGATTCGTAGCGTTTATCACACCGCCGCGGCCGTCCATGATACCGGCCACCAGATGATGCAGACCGGGCGCCTGTTTCAGGGCGGCATCGAGTATCCGCACATCGGCTGCGTGCTATCCAAGATCAAAGGACCGAAGGGTGACGTGCCGGCGCACGTGCTCATGCCCCATCCAATCGGCAACACCGGCGGCAACATGCCGCACGGCCAGACCGCGGGTTTCCTGGGAAAAACTTTTGACCCCTTCGTTCTGAACGCCGATCCCTCGGATCCCAACTTCAGGGTTCCGGACATGCTGCCGCCCGATTATCTCTCCGCGCTGCGCGTGGATCGCCGCCGCAACTGGCGCGAGATGATCGACCACACCGTCAGCAAATTTGAAACTTCGCAGGATGCGCGGCTGCTCGACGCGACCTTTCACCAGGCTTACACGCTGATGTCCTCGCAAAAGGCCCGCGAAGCATTCGAACTCGCGAAGGAGCCGGAAGACGTGCGCCAGCGATACGGCGTGAACCGTTTCGGCCAGAGCTGCCTGCTTGCCCGGCGCCTCATCGAGGCAGGTGTCCGCTTCGTCACCATCAATATGTTCGAGACGGTGTTTGACGAGATCACCTGGGATATCCACGGCTCCAAACCCTTCAGTCCGATCAGTTGCTACCGCGATTTAGTTGGACCGATGTTCGACCACGGTTTCAGTTCGCTCGTGCAGGATTTGCAGGACCGGCGCCTGTTGGACAACACCATGATCGTTGGGATGGGCGAGTTCGGGCGCACTCCAAAGGTCAATCCGGCGGGCGGCCGCGATCACTGGCCGCAGTGCTGGACCATTCTCATGGCGGGTGGCGGCATTAAGGGCGGGCAGGTGGTCGGCGCATCCGATGACATTGCCGCCTCACCCAAAGATCGGCCGACTACACCCGCTCAAATCGCCGCGACTATTTACCACGGGCTCGGCGTACCGCTCGAACTGGAACTGCCCGGCGCACAAGGCCGGCCCATTCCCCTGGTCGAGCGCGGCGTGGAACCCATCAAAGAGCTGTTCACCTAGGTCGGATCATGCTCAAGCCGCTTGCTCTCTCAGTTGTCACGTGTGCGTTGCTCTCCGCGGGCAATGACCTCACGATTTTGCCCGGAACCGTTGATCTCAACGGCCCCGAAGCGCGGCAGCACCTGCTCGCCGAAGCATCCTTACCCGATCATCAGGAAGATTGGACGCGTAAAACCGAATGGCGATCGTCGGATCCAAAAGTCGCTGTAGTGGACGCGAACGGTGAAGTGCGCCCTGTCAGTGACGGCGACGCCACCGTTACTGCGACGGCCAACGGCCGCACGGCAACCGCAACCGTTCATGTGAAGAATGCGCAAGCCGCCCATACCTGGAGCTTCCGCAACGACGTGATTCCGGTGATGACGAAAGTCGGCTGCAACCAGGGTGCCTGTCACGGCGCACTCGCCGGAAAGAACGGATTCAAACTAACCTTGCGCGGTTACGATCCCGACGTGGATTACGACACGCTGACTCGCCAATCCGTGGGACGGCGTGTTGATCCCGAAGAACCCGCACGCAGCCTGATGCTCCTCAAGCCAACGATGGTGGTGCCGCATGGCGGTGGCAAACGGTTTGATTCGAATTCGCTCGAATACAAGATTCTGTCCGGGTGGATTGCCGAGGGCACGCTGCATCCGCGTGACGACGATCCGCAGGTGACTGCGCTCGAAGTCTTGCCGGCGGCCGTGCGGCTCACGCCCGGCGCCGAACAACAGCTTGTGGTGCGCGCCCGGTATTCCGATGGCAACGTTCGCGATATCACGCGTTGGGTAAAGTTCAGCTCGAGCGACGAAGGCGTGGCTTCCGTCGATGATTTAGGGCACGTGAAGATGAACGGCGACGGAGAGGCGGCGATTACGCTGTGGTACTCGAGCCGTGTGCTCTACGCACGCGTCAGCGTACCCTTTCCGAACAAAATCGATGCGGCGGTCTACGACAAATTTCCCCGCCACAACTACATTGATGATCTGATCCTTGAAAAGCTGAAGACGCTGAACATCGCGCCGTCGGCACTGGCGGACGATTCCACCTTCATCCGGCGGGCCTATCTGGATGCAGCGGGGATCCTGCCGACTTCTGAAGAAGTCGAAGATTTCCTGGCCGACAAATCGCCGGACAAGCGCCAAAAGCTGATTAACAAGCTGTTGGAACGCGACGAATTTGTGGATTACTGGTCGTACAAGTGGTCCGACCTTTTGCTGGTTTCGAGCCGTAAGCTGGCGTCGAACTCCATGTGGTCGTTTTATGACTGGATTCGCGAAAGCGTCAAGACCGACAAGCCCTGGGACCAGTTCGCGCGCGAGATTTACACTTCATCCGGCAACACGCGCCAGAACGGCGCTCTGAACTACTTCGTGATTCACAAGGATCCGATCGACATCGCCGAAAATGCCACGCAGGCTTTTCTCGGCCAGCGATTGACTTGCGCGCGCTGTCATAATCACCCGCTCGAAAAGTGGACGCAGAAGCAGTACTACCAGTTTGCGAACCTCTTTGCCCGCGTAGGCGAGAAGAACGGCGACGAGCCGGGCGATATCGTGGTCTTTGCCAAAGCTTCGGGTGATGTAAACCATCCGCGCCTGCTGAAGCCGCTCGCGCCGACTCCGCTCGACGGAACGCCCATGGCGCTCGACTCCCTCGAAGACCGGCGCGTGCATTTCGCTGAGTGGCTGACGAGCAAGGACAACGCTTACTTCCAGCGGGCGATCGTGAATCGAATCTGGGGTAACTTCATGGGTCGCGGCATCGTGGATCCGGTGGATGATGTGCGCGCCACCAACCCCGCTTCCAATGAAGAACTCTTCCGCGCGCTGTGCAAGGATTTCGTCGATCACGGTATGCGCGTAAAGCACCTGGTTGCCACCATTATGAATTCGGCGGCCTACCAGCTCTCCGCGGAAGCCAACGCAACTAACTCGAACGACAACAAATATTATTCCAAGTACATTGTGAAGCGCTTGCCCGCCGAAGTGCTGCTCGACGCCATGTCGCAGGTGACCGGCGTTCCCACGCAATTCAGCAATTACCCGGTCGGCATGCGGGCGCTGCAACTGCCGGATACGCAGGTGAAATCGGAATTTCTAGCGTCATTCGGCCGCCCGCCGCGTATTTTGTGCGACGCCGCGGAGCGCACCAGCGCCCCCAGCGTTGCTCAAGCGCTGCACGTGATTAACGGCGACACGTTGAACCTGAAACTGGCTGCGCCGGATGCGTATCCTGCGCTGGCGATTAGGCTGGGTCTTTCGGATTCGCGGATACTCGATCATTTGTTTCTCTCGGCATACAGCCGTTATCCGACCGATGCGGAGAAGCAGCCCATGCTCGAAGCCCTGCGGAAAGCGCGGGCATCGGCTGGTTCGGCCGACGTTCAGCGCGAAGCGCGGCGGCAAGCTCTTGAAGACATGATGTGGGCCATGCTCACCAGCAAGGAATTCCTGTTTAACTACTAATGCGGCTGATCGTTGCGGTCATTTTCGCCGCCAGTGTGCTGGCAAAAGCGCAGGATGCGCCGTCGTTTGCCAAAGACGTCGCCCCCATTTTTTCCTCCAACTGCGCCGGCTGCCATGGTGCCAACGCACGCATGAGCGGATTGAGTTTAGAAAGCTACGAGACTCTTGCCAAAGGTGGGAGCCACGGGAAAGTGATCGAGCCGGGTAAGAGCCAGCAAAGCCGCCTTTATCTTATGGTTACCGGCAAAACCGCTCCCGCCATGCCGCTGGGCGGGAAACCGCTGGCCGAGGGCGATATCGAAACCATCCGGAAATGGATCGATGGGGGCGCCAAGCCGCCGACGCCGGAAGAAGTGCGTGAGCTGGCAGCTCGCATAGCGGCTCCTTCGATTCCCGACATTAAACCGAAAGCGCCACTCCATCCGCAGATTGGTGCACTCGCCTTCCGGCCCGACGGCAAGTTGCTCGCTCTGGGAACATACAAGGAAGTCCGGCTGGCCGATCCGGCGACCGGACAGACCATCGCCACGCTCACCGGGCATGCGGAAGCCGTTCGAGCAATTGCCTTTTCGCCGGACGGCGCCTTGTTGGCGGCGGCTGGAGGGCTTCCGGGACGCTCCGGCGAAGTTAAAATCTGGGACATCACTTCGCGCAAAGAGTTGCGCACGATCAAGGGCCATAGCGATTGCATCTATGCCGTGGCGTTTTCGCCTGACGGCAAAAGCGTCGCGACTTCGAGCTATGACAAGCTCATCAAACTGTGGAGCGTCGAGACGGGCCAGGAGGTCCGCACGTTTAAGGACCATATCGACGCCGTCTACGCGCTGGCGTTCACGCCCGATGGCAAGAGGCTGATTTCAGGCGCCGCGGACCGCACGGTGAAGGTTTGGGACAGCGCCACGGGCGAGCGATTGTACACGCTGAGCGAACCGCAAGACGGGCTGAACACCATCGCGCTCGATCCAAGCGGAAAGTTTGTTGCCGCCGGCGGTCTGGATAAGACCATTCGGATATGGGAACTCGGGCCCAAGGATGGAACTTTGGTGAACTCGCTGATCGCGCACGAAGATGCCATCCTCAAGCTGGCATACTCGCCGGATGGCAAGTGGATCGTGTCGAGCGGTGCTGACCGCGCGATCAAAATCTTCAATTCCCATGATTTGACGGAAATCAAGACGTACGCTAATCAGCCGGATTGGGTGCTTTCGCTTGAGTTTTCGCCCGACGGGAAGACGTTTGCGGCAGGCCGGTACGATGGTTCGCTCGAAATCTATCCCGTGGATAAACTAACGAGCGCGCCCGTTCGTCAGGCTCTCCGTGTGAGCCATTGAGGTTTTGTATGAGACGAGCTCTGTTCGTTGTTGGTATCGCCGCTGCCGCGGCTTACGCGCAAACCGCCGAGGAATGGCCCACCGGGAACCGCACCACACCGCCGACGATCAACTCGGTTTCGCCGATGGGCGTGGCGCGCGGCGCTACAGTGGAGATGAATGTCGAAGGCCTCAATCTGGCCAAGACCAGCGCGGTCTACTTCAGCGAGCCGGGCATCAAAGCGCGTATTCTTCGCATCAAGGAATTGCCGGATCTTCCGGACATCCGACTAGGATCGAATGGAACTGTATCCACCGTGGACTTGGGCCCCCTGCCGCCGCGCAATCAAGTGACACTCGAGTTGGATGTGAGTCCGGACGCGCCCGTGGGCACGGTCGGCATGCGGTTGCAGACGCCGCTGGGCACCAGTCCCGTGGCGCGATTCGCCCTGGAGCCGTATTACGGGGAAAGCCCGGATCGCGAGCCGAACGATACGCCCGAAGAGGCAGTGGAAACATACCTTCCCGCAATCCTGGTGGGTGCGATTTCCAAGCCTGGCGATGTGGATTACTACAAGATTTCGGTCAAAGACGGGGAACGGCTCGTTTTCCAGAATTCGGCTCCGGAATTGGGTTCGAGTCTCGAGCCGGTGGTCAGAATTTACGACACTAACCAGAATCTGTTAAAGGCATTCGGCGAAGATGGCGGCCGCGAAGCCAATGATTTCGCATACACCTTCGAAAAGGGCGGCACCTATTACATCCGTGTTTCCGATTATGAGGACGGCGGCAATGGGCGCCATTTCTACCGCATCAAGGTCGGACAGTTTCCGTTGGCTCTGGCTGCATTTCCATTGGGGTTGCAGGAAGGGAAGCAAGCCGAGATTCATCTCGCGGGTTACAATCTGCCTGCAAAGGTGGCCGTGAAAGGTGTGCCCTCACCCGAAGACCCGCGCGAGGTGATTTTCCGCCCGGAGACTAACAAGGGTGCTGCATTCAATCGCGTGAGTTTGGCGCTTGGTTCAGAACCAGAGGTGCTGGCTTTGGGCTCCAACACCAGCCTTGCGCAAGCCCAGCCGCTCAATGGCCCCGTCACGGTGAATGGCAAACTGGAATCGGTCGAAAACTATTACCGTTTCCGGGCCCGCAAGAATCAGAACTTGATATTCGAGGTGAACGCCGCCCGGCTGGGTTCGCCGCTCGATTCACTCCTCGAAATCCTCGATAGCAAAGGCGTTCCCGTAGAACGCGCCACCGTTCGCTGCGTCCTGGAGACATCCACCACGCTTTCCGAACGGGATTCCTCCGGCCGAGGGATCCGTATCGCGTCACAGACCGGGCTTGCCGTGGGCGATTATCTAATGGTTGGTGCAGAAATCATCCAGGTAGAGGCGATGCCGCGCGGCCCTGACGATGACTTCTTTTTCAAAGGGTTTGACGGCCAGCGGCTGGCGTATTTTGACACGACGGCGGAGGCCCATCCGGTCGATCAGGCGGTGTACAAGGTGCAGATTTATCCGCCTGGGCAGACATTTGCGCCGAACGGTCTGCCAGTGGTGCACTTGAAGTTTCGCAATGACGATGGCGGCCCTGGCTACGGCAAGGATTCGCTGCTTCACTTCACCGCTCCGGAGGATGGGGAGTACTTTCTACGCCTTCGTGATGTTCGGAAACTCAAGGGGCCCGACTACACGTATCGCCTGACGATGCGGCCGCCTACACCGGATTTCCTGCTCAGTGTTTCACCGCGCAACCCGAATGTTCCTGCGGGCGGGCGAATCCCGGTGACGGTGAACGCACAGCGCCTGGACGATTTCGACGGCCCGATCGACGTTACGCTGAAAAACCTGCCAGCGGGCTTGCAGGCAACGGAAGGAGTGATCGCGCCCGGCCAGTTGAGTACGGTTCTGCTTTTGAGCGCCACCGATAATGCGCGTCTCGATCACGCCGTGCCCCTCGAAGTTGTGGGACGCGCACAACTCGGCGGGGAATGGAAAGAGCGTTCGGCTGACCCGGAGGACAAGCTCAAACTGATTTCTCTCATGCCGAAACCCGACATCGTGATGACTGCCGAGACCAAAGAAGTGACGCTGGCACCGGGGGGAACCGCGGAGATCGAAGTGGCGATTCAGCGGAACAACGAATACGGTGGGCGCGTTCCGGTGGAAGTGCGCAATCTGCCTCCGGGCGTGCTGGTGATGGACGTCGGTCTGAACGGTGTTCTGATCAACGAAACCGAAAACCGGCGCAAATTTGTTTTGCGAGCCCTGCCGAGTGCCCAGCCGATCGAACAAAAAATCGTGGTGGCAGGCGAAATTGAGACGCGCGCGGGCGGGCAGCAGAATTCCTATGCCGCGGAGCCCATTGTGTTGAAGGTGAAAACCACTCTTCAGGCCACAGGTTCAATGGTGAACACGGTGTTCACCAAGCCGACCGCTAACAAATAAATGTCCCATATAGCCCGGTTGAAAGCCGCCTTGGCGGCGAGCGAAGGAATTGTGCGGCTGGCCCCAAACTGGGTGCCCCGCACTTTTGTAATGCCGGGCGGCAGATTGAGGCTCGATCCGCGCGACCTGTATGCGCTCGGCGCGCACCGCGGTGGTATTGACGAGCGCTGGTTCGCCTCCACTACCAAGGCGGACAATGGACCGGGAACTCCAGACGACGAAGGTCTCAGCTACATCGTGACCGGCGGACAGCGCGTACTTTTGAAAGAGGCCATCGAAAGCCTTGGGGATGAATTCCTGGGCGCAGACGTGATGCGCGAGCAGGGCGGCTGGAACGTGCTCTGCAAGTTCTTCGATAACCTGGGGCCGATACCGCACCACATGCACCAGTCTGAAGAAGACGCACGCAAGGTGGGGCGGCACGGCAAACCGGAAGCTTATTACTTTCCACCACAGTATAACGTCAAGGAAAATGATTTTCCTTACACCTTCATGGGCCTTGAGCCCGGAACTGCGAAGGATGATGTGCGCCATTGCCTGGAGCGATGGAACCAGGGCGATAACGGCATCCTCTATCATTCGAGAGCTTACCGGCTAAAGCCCGGGACCGGATGGCAGATAGACCCCGGTATCCTTCATGCGCCTGGATCGATGGTCACTTATGAACCACAAGTGAATTCGGATGTCTTAGCGATGTTTCAATCAATGGTGAACGGGCATCCCATACCATGGTCGCTATTAGTGAAAGATGTCCCGGCCGAATATCAACATGACCTGGATTATATCGTCGGCATGCTCGACTGGGAGTCAAATGTAGATCCATGCTTCGCCAAGAATCGGTTGTCTTATCCTAAGTCCGTCAAGAACGAACTTGAGATGACTGAAGCAGGGTATTCGGAGAAGTGGGTGAGTTACTCGGCTAGTTACTACTCAGCCAAGGAACTAACCGTGTACCCGTCGCGCTCAGTTAACCTTCATGATGCGGCCGCCTACGGAGTTATCGTGGTACAGGGCTGGGGATCGGTGGGAAAAGTGGAAGTGGAAACTCCGTCGCTGATCCGGTTCGGGCAAATGACGAAAGACGAGCTTTTCGTCTCGTCGGCAGCGGCCAAGCGCGGTATTACGCTGACGAATCGGAGTGACACGGAGAATCTGGTTATGCTCAAGCATTTTGGCCCGGGCAATCCGGACGTGAAGGGAGTGACTTAATTGAAGTTTGGGGTCAATGTTTTGATCTGGACCGCGAATTTCTCGCCCGAGCATCTCTCACTTTTGCCGGAGATCAAGCGACGCGGGTTCGATGGTATCGAAGTTCCCATATTCTCGCCCGCCGATTTTTGCGCGCGTGAGATTCGCCGCGGCGTGGAGCAGAATGGCCTGGAATGTACAGCCTGCTCAGTAATTCCGCGCGGGTTGAGTGTCGGTTCCGATGATAGTTCGGTGCGGCAAAAGGCGATTTCGCATATTGAGACTTGCGTCAAAATGATCGCTGACGCCGGCGCAATAATTCTCGCCGGGCCTCTGTATACGCCGGTTGGATACCTGCCTGGACGCCGGCGAACGACGGATGAATGGAAATGGGCAGTTGACTCTTTTCAATCACTGGGTCCGGTGCTAGAACGACACGGCGTCACGATTGCAATCGAACCGTTAAATCGCTTTGAAACTTACTTTCTCAACACGGCGACAGACGCTGCAGCGCTATGCGACGAAGTCAACCATCCGAATGTGGGCATCCTTTTCGATACTTTTCACGCCAACGTCGAGGAGAAGAACATCGGCCAAGCATGCCGTGCGATCGGTCGGCACCTAAAGCATGTTCACACATGCGAAAACGATCGGGGTACCCCAGGCTCGGGCCACGTCGAATGGAACGATGTATTCAGCGCTTTGCGTGACATGCGTTACGATGGATGGCTTACGATCGAGAGCTTTGGTTTTGCCATGGGGGAGATCTCGGCGGCTGCGTCCATCTGGCGTGACCTCGCTCCCACGCCAGAATCGATTGCATTCGAGGGCGTCAAGTTCTTGAGGCACCACATGGCGCCAACGTCGCGATAGACTAGTACCCATGCGAAGCACCCGAAGACAACTTTTCGGTACTATCGCCGCAGCGGCCATGTCCGCACAAGGAAAGAATACTGTGACCAAGTACGTTCGGTATCGCCACAATTCTACGATTGCATATGGCGTTCTCGACGGTGAAACGATTCGCGAGATCCACGGCAACCTATTTGGCGATCACAAAGAGACCGGCCATAAGCTGAAACTGGCCGACGTGAAGCTTCTCTATCCCTGCGAGCCCCCTAAGATCTTCGCCGTGGGTCTGAATTATAAGAGTCATCTGGGCGATCGTAAGTCTCCCGAACGTCCAGAGATTTTCTATAAGCCCATCACGGCGCTACAGCACCCGGACGACAACATAGTCATCCCCACATCGGCGAAGAACGTACACTACGAAGGCGAACTGGTGCTGGTGCTGGGAAAGCGAGTGTCACGCGCGTCCGCCGATGAAGCACGCGCCGCTATCTTTGGCGTCACTTGCGGTAACGACGTCAGTGAGCGCGACTGGCAGGGCGGGCCAGACAAAGATCTGCAGTGGTGGCGAGCCAAGGGCGCCGACACGTTCGCACCACTCGGGCCAGTCATCGTGCAGGGCCTCGATTACGGGAACCTTCTCCTGCAGACACGTCTCAACGGTAGCGTCGTACAGAAACAGTACACGTCGGATCTAATCTTCGACGGTCCCGCGATCGTGAGCTGGATCAGCCAATACGCAACCCTCACACCCGGCGATGTGATTTATACGGGAACTCCCGGTCACACCAGCCGGATGAGTGAGGGCGACGTTGTGGAAGTGGATATCCAGGGCATCGGTGTGCTGCGCAACCGTATCGCCCTGGCCTGAGAACACTCAGCGCCAGCTCAAGCCGCCGGCAGCTCCGAAGGCGCGTGGTGGAGGCGGGCTGAGTACCTTTTGCACGCGCTCTAACAGGCTATCGGACGTAAATGGCTTAGGCAGAAAACCGAGTGCGCGATCAAGAATCTTGACTCGCACCACCTCGGATTCCGTGCAGCCGGACATGAATAGAACCTTCAGATGCGGGCGAAAGGCCAGTATCCGCTCGGCTAAATCGGGGCCGCTGATATCCGGCATCACCACATCCATCAGCATCAGGTCAATCGAGAGATCCTCGCGTTCTGCCATCCGCATGGCGGTCTCAGCGCTATGAGCTATGAGAACGTTGTATTCGCCGCATTCGAGCATGCATTTAATTACGCTGAGTACGGAAAGATCGTCATCTACTACAAGGATGGTTCTCGCCTCGGGCAAAGCATCGTAATTCGTCAACATATTTGGTCAGTCCTTAACTAACTTTGGCTATAATTGTGACGCTCGATGAAGGAATAAGCAAGCGAACTTTCCGATCTCTTTGGGTAGCCAAAGATAGTTAGCAGTTAGTTGATAACTTTGGTTAGCAGTAAGTTAACAGCAAACGGCTTAGCCGATGGCCTTAATCAGTTTACCCGCGCTTGAGGAGTAACCGCCAAGGCCAGCTTTTCTACACCGCGGATGACGGTCATTTCACAGAGTGCGCCGACCTGTGTGTCGGTGAGCGAACGGTGCAGATGATCGATACCGGCGATGGGCCGGTCGGCGAACGATACGATCACATCGCCGCGAATGACGCCAGCGGTCTCCGCCGGGCTGCCGGGCAGAACCTCTTCCACGCGCACGCCGCTATCCACTGGAAGGTTGTGGAAACGCACCACCCGGCGCGGCAGCGGCACGTCCTGACCAACTACTCCGATGTGACCACGGCGGATGAATCCGTCTTTGATCAAGCGGGCAGCCACAAACTTAGCGGTATTGATAGCGGTGGCGAAACAAATTCCCTGGGCTCCCCGAATGACCGCGGTGTTTACGCCAATCACTTGGCTACGCGACGTCACCAAGGGCCCGCCGGAGTTGCCGGGGTTGAGCGCGGCGTCGGTCTGGATGACGTTATCGATCAGGCGGCCCGACTGGGCCCGAAGTGAGCGGCCGAGCGCGCTGACGACGCCAGATGTCACGGTGCATTGAAATCCGTACGGGTTGCCAATCGCGATCACGAGCTGTCCGGGCCGGATCTGGCCTGAATCGCCGAGCGCGAGGGGCGGCAGGTTCGGTGCATCGATACGAATCACGGCGAGGTCCGTATCGGGATCGTCGCCCACGAGGTCAGCCCGAGAGCGTCGGCCATCCGACAAGGTCACATCCATCCGCACCGCGCCGTGTACCACGTGACTGTTCGTCAGAATGAAACCATCGGGTGTGAAGATGAAACCGGACCCACTGCCGGCGGCTTCTCGACCGCGAACTTTGTGCCGTGTTTCGATGTTGACCACCGAGGGACTGACGGTTTCCGCGGCTCCGACAACCGCCCGGGAATATGCATCCAGGAGTTCGTCGTCGGGTGCATCGGCTTTTGGAAACGCTTGGGGCCGGGGAGAGACAGCTTCCTCCGATAGAAACGCAAGACCGGGAGACATACTTGTGTGATGCCCCGACGTGGCGCAGAGATTCAACCGCTAAAACGCCGCCAAAGGAAGTAGACCGGGATGCCGCTCGCGATAATCAGAAAGGCCACGGTGGAAGGGCCAGGCTGAGTGATCCAGGTGTTCGCGACGAACCATCCCGCTACCAGGACGAACAGCAGCGGCGTCACCGGATATCCCCACATGCGATAGGGCCGCGGACGATCCGGGTATTTGCAGCGCAGAATGATGACGCCCAAGACCGTCAGCCCGTAGAAGAACCAGGCCGCAATCATGCCATAGGGCGCGAGGGCCTCGAAGGATCCCGTGAGCACCAGGACGGCAGCCCACAGCGCCTGGACGACGATGCCCACCGACAACGTCTGGTATCGCGGATGAATGGTGGCCAAGCTGCGGAACAGCAGGCCATCGCGGGCCATCGCGAAACAAAGCCGGGGGACGGTCATGATGAAGCCATTGATGGCGCCGGCAATGGAGAGCAGAATGGTGACGGAGAGAATGGCTCCGCTCGCATGCCCGAGAGTGCGCTCGGCCACGGCGGCGGCCGCGCGATCGGTTCTGGCAATGACGTCGACCGGAAGCACGCGGAGATACGCGATATTAGCCAGGCAGTAAATGGCGATGACGGCCGCAATGCTAAGCCCGAGGCTCCGGGGAATATTGCGATCGGGATTGCGAATCTCACCGGCAACGTGGCTGATGGTGGGCCAACCGTCGTAACACAGCACGATAGGGACCATGGCGATTCCGAGCGCGCTCCAGGAAAATACGCCCCGCGGTACCGTCCAGTGCGTGGCGGCCGATCCGTTCACTGGTACAAAAGCACTGGCCACAACAATGCCGAGCCCGGCAACTTTTAATACCGCTAACAGTTTCTGCATAGCGGCACTCAAGCGGATGCCTCGATAGTTCACGGCCGAGAAGACCAGGATCAGCAGAATGGAAATCAACTTCGAGCTCACCGGGCCAAGTGGAATGAAATAGCCGAGCGTAATAGAGAAGCTCACCGCGAGCCAGGCCATGGCGGCCCACATCACGACCAAGGTGAACGTCCAGCCGCACAGGAAGCCGGCGAGCGGTCCGTAGCACTCGCGCAAGTAGACGTAATGTCCGCCGGTCTCTGGCATCATTACACCGAGCTCCGCATACGCCAGCCCGCCGCAAAAACATAGAATGCCGCACACAGCCCACACGCCCACAATGAGCGGCGCGGAAGGCAACGCCTGCGCTACAAGGCGCGGCACGAGAAAAATCCCGGCACCAATCACGATACCGATAATGACGGAGGCCGAATCGGCTAACCCGAGCGCGCGCGGGAGTTGGGCGAGAGCGGGCTTCGTGATGCTCATTGCGCCGGGTCGTCCTTGCAGACGTTGCCGGAAACGTCATTGACCGCGATTACGACGCCCGGCGCCGCGTGGATGCAGTTGACGGACATGCCAAAGCCGGAGATTTCGTTGTCTTGGATCACGTTTGAGCGCGCGGGCGACGGATGCGCGCCGCCGCTGGCGAGGTAAATGCCGCTGCGCAACAATCCCGGCTGGTCCGGCGCATAGTTGCAGCCAAATTTCGCCGACCTTCCATCGCAGTGAGCCAGATTCATACGGCGCAGATGATTGTGTGCGATGTGGTGATGTTCGCCGATCACAAACACACCGCTGAACAAAGTGCCATCCAGCGTGTTGTCCTCAAGCTCGATTCCCTGCGAACGCATCGATGTATCGGTGTTATTGAAGACGATGCCGATGTTCCCGTAAGGATAATGCTCGGGCCCGTAATGATTGGTGCATACGTTGCCGCGAACCAGCCCGTCGTGAAAGCCATCGAGGTCCAGACACTTGCCGTTCACCTCCGAGAATTGATTGCGTGAGTATTCCGAGTAAGCGGTATCGCCGGCGGTGTCGATAGCCACCGGGGTTGCGAGGTCGTCCATGTCGACGGCTTCCAGAGGATAGCCTATCTCGCTGCCCGAATTGTCTTCCACGCGAATGTGGGCGCCGTGCCCCACCTGAATCGCGTCGCGGCCGATTTGCTCGAAATGATTCCAGCCGATGAGGCCGTTGCGGTTCTGAAGCGCGGTGGCGAGGGAGTGCGTCCAGATGCCGTTTCCACGCACATTGCGCAAATCGCAGTGCGTTACGGTGAAGTCCCGCGTGCCTTCCTCGAGCAGTATGCCGCCCGTGGCATTGTTCGCTCCCGCGGGCGTTCGCGAGCCGGAGTCGGACACGTGAACGTTTTCAATCGAGACGTCGTGCGAGCGGCTGACGAGAATCGCAAATCCAGGGATGTTCAGAAACGTCAAGTTGGCAATCTTGAGCGAGGCGACGTCTACAGCGAGGATGCCGTTGCCAATGGTAAAGCGGGTGAAGGGGGTGCTGAATCCAGGCAACCCGCTGCGGCACTCGAGCGCCGCCCTGTTGCCATCAATGGTGAAGTTCACGAAGCGCACGTGGCTGGCGCGTTCGCAGCGGAATACGGTCCGCCCCTGAAAATGATCCGAAGCGCGAAGCGTGGTTCCGGATGGCGCGCCGCGGATCTCCAGGTCGGCTACATCCGGCGGAATATCAATCTCCGATCGAATCTCCGTAACACCGGCGGGCAGTTCGATCGTGGCGCCAGTGCGCATCGCGCGCCGGATCACAGCCTCCGCGGAACTGGTTGCAGGCGGCGGCCAACACATGAGCGCTATAGCCGCAACCACCAGTGCGGCTGCGGCGGCCAGCCGCAACTACGCTACCTCGATCGCAATCGGTGGAAAGCGGCGCGATCCTTGCCGCACTTCCAGTTGATGCGGTCCCGATCGAAGGTCGGCGGGCAGCCGGAAATTGAACTCGAACCGGCCAGTCAGGGCATCGGTCGAAAACAGTTCCAAATCATGCAGGGGTCTGCCATCCACAAGCGCGATCACTTCCGCGCCATCGGCCAGGTCTTCCATCATCAGTTTCAGCACACCGCTTTCGATGCGCGGTCCGGCGAGCAGATTGGTTCCATCGCTCACCCAGCACACGCGCGGCACCGCAGGTCCCCGGGGAATGACCCGCACCCACGCAGGCGCGGTGAGGGGCTTCCCTAACCACATCAACTCCACCGGAACGATACCGCTTCGCACACCGGGCGGCAACAGTACATTCAACTGACTTACACCGTCCCACTCCGGCGGACCGATATAACATGGCGTACCGGCAGCACCTTCGAACAAGACGCGCACATCGTTCAGGTCGCAATCCTCGGAAAGTGGTTCCAGCCGAAATGCCGCGTAGGCAAAAGACCCCGATGCCGGAACAACGGGTTCGCCCGTGCGCGCGTCACTGATCCGCTGCACTTTGGAAAGCGTTCCGGGATTCTTCAATCGCGCGCGCCATCCAGCGGGTTGCTTGCGAAGCGTGGTCCACATGTACTGCGTGCCTTCGCCCTCGAGCAGCAGCAGTTGGAAGTCGTGCTTACGCGCGTAATCGGCCACTTCCTCGCGCGTGAATCGCACTCCTTCCCAAGTGTCAGGCATTTTGCCGCCGGGCGGCAAACCGTTCAGTTGCAAGCGGGCCAAGCCGCCGACCTTCAGCACGCGCCGGATCTCGTCGAAATACGCCAGCACAACTTCCCGGCTAGGAATGTGCTGAAACACGGCATACGAGTAAACGAAATCGAAGTAGTCTGAGGCGAGCGGGGACAAATTGGAACCGCTCGTCACGCGCAGATGGATGCTTCGTGAGGCGCCGAACCGCTCCTGGGCCAGGCGGATCATTTCGTCGGAAACATCCACGCCATGCAACTCGCCGAAGTTGCGGCTCATGGGACGCAGCAGACGGCCCGGACCGCAACCGATCTCGAGAGCCCTCCGGTCCACGGGCTGCAAATACCGCGGCAGCCGCTTCAGTTCCTGTTCGAGCGCCCGGACCACGTCCGCCGCGGAGGCGAAGAACTCTTCATCATCCTGGTCGCGGCGCCCGAAGGCGACATAGTAACGAACGTCTTCGCGGGCGCGCTGATTCCAGTCGGCCCGCATCTGTTCAAGAACTTCGGATTCCGGCACTTGGGACTATTCTGGCGGTTCAGCGCGCGGGCTTCAACTGGCGAACCAACGCATCGCGATAGGCGGCCAAGCCAGGAACGGCGAGACCGACCACTTTGCCTGCATCATCCCAGTGGCGCAGCCGCACGGCATCCTCACCAAACGGCAGGCGCAGAAAGTCGGCGGCTTCATCCTTCGTGAACACGCCGCCTTGCAACTGCAGGCTTTTTACCGACGCGGCCGACAACCCGCGCAAATAATTCGCGTCGATACTGCACAAATAACGCTTCGCTGCCACATGTAAGCGCACGGGTTCGGTTACCGACGGAGGATAGTAGCGGGCCAGCCAATCGCATCCTGCGTCTTCGTGCCGCGCATCGATGCCGTGATCGGCCGCATCCTCGCGCGCATCGACGAGGTGCCCGATGTCGTGCAGTAAGGCCGCTACCACCAGGGCTTCCGGCGCGCCTTCCTCGGCAGCAAAATGCGCGGCTTGCAGCGCGTGCTCTTCTTGCGAGACGTCCTCGCCAAAATACGCCGCTTTTCCCTGCCGTTCAAACAGCGCGAAGATCTCGTCCACGCAATCCATTCGTCCCCCAAAAAGTGGAATCCTCATTATGGCCCATGTCGCGAATCTTCGGAGTGTCGCGACCGGCGGACGATGCTACAATAGTTCCGTTGTAGGTAGGACTCAACCCCGCAAAATCTGTTGTTGTCAGGCGACCGGGCGCGTAGCTCAATTGGCAGAGCAAGTGACTCTTAATCACTAGGTTGAAGGTTCGATTCCTTCCGCGCTCACCACATGTTTGACGGCACAGCGGATTGCCGTTTTCGACCTAGCTGCAGTAACTAATGGCGGATTGTCCGCAGGGAAGCTTAAGTGAGCAGCGCCCCAATTTTCTTGGTCGCTGTCGGGAATTTACCAATACCCGCGCCTACCACTTCATCGGCTACCGTCACATACACATCGGCGACCGTGCCGGTAATGCGCGTGTGAGCCCCTTTGGCGAGGTGCTTACTGCCTCCGGCGACCAGCATCGCCAAGCCGCTGTTCTTATGCGGATTCGCCTCCGCATGCTCGTGGACGAAAATCAGGCTGGTGTGGTCGAACAGCGTGCCATCGCCTTCCGGAACGGACTCGAGTTTCGCCACCAGATACGCGAATTCCTCCACGTGCCACCGACAAATGTCGCGCAGCACGTGAATGCCGTCGGCTCCGTCCGCACCGGACGCTTTGTCGGGCGAGTGCGTGTAGTCATGATGGCGCGCCGAGGTGTAGCCTAGCCACGGGAACCTTGTGAGGCTCTGGCATTTGGTCAACATGTAGGACGCAACGCGCGTCTGGCGCATCGCCAGCGCCTGCACCAGCAGGTCGCTCTGCAATTTCGCAATGCGCGGCCAATCCTTCATATCGCCGTCGAAGTCGGGCGGATCAACCCGTGCATACTCCGGGGGTAGTCCGGCAATGGCACGCTCCAAATCCCGGATGCTCGATAAATGCTCGTCCACCCGGGCTTTATCATCTCCCGGCAGCGACTTCTCCAGCATCGAAGCATCCGCCCGCACCACGTCGAGGATACTGCGCTTCCGGTTCACCCAACCCTCTTCGCGCGCCCCAAACAAACGGTCAAACAGACGGTGCGGAATCATCTCGGGCGGCAGTGCGCGCTCGTATCCCGCCCAGCTCATGTTGCGCTGCATGCTCTCGCCGAAAGATTCCTGAGCCACACCAATTTGCAACGAGCGGAAGCGCGAATCGCCGCCGATCTTTCCTGCAATGATCTGGTCAATGGACGGGCCGCTTGGTCCGCGGCCGGTGAAATCCAGGCCGGTCATCAAACCGCTCATGGAGTTCGTGTGGCCGTTGCCTTTGCCACTGGAGGCCGCATTGTCCACACCGCTTAATACGTGAACATCTTTGCGCCAGGCGGCGAGCGGCTCGAGGCATGGAGTCAGCTCGAAATCGCTTCCTTCTTCGGTAGGAATCCAGTAGCGTTCCGGAATGCCGTTCCCGTTGAACCAGAGAACAAAACGGGTCTCAATCGGCTTCTCCGCAACAGTCGCACTGGCCGCCGCCGGGGGCATGGCCGCGTACGCGGTGCCGGTCGAATTAAACATCGACGCCAGTGGCGGAAGGCCGATCACGATCTTCGCTCCGGCTGCCGTAAGTCCTTTCAGCAGAGCCCTGCGGGACGTTCTAACGCGGTTGGTGATTATTTGCGACATCCAGCCTCTGCCTCTCCTGGGGAAACTCTCGGAACAGCGCCATGGACAATATTAACTCTTTAAACCGAAAACCTGAATTCCGGAAATCGTCCGTGACGAACCGGATCAGGGGCCGATCCGCCGCCGTTTCGCCTCTTCCAGCCTGGAACCGGAAATACTGCTTCACAATGCATTCCTGGCATTGGGAACTGTTCGCCAGTACAGCGCCCAACTGTTGTGGCGACGAAAACTCGGAATTCGGAATGCCAGCCACGTAGGCACTCGTGTTCAGCGGCAAGGTGATGATTTTCTTCGGTATGGGATGCTTTCCATCTTCGTCTTCGTCCTCATCCGATTTCTTGCGGAACTCGAGGACCATCTGCTCTCTTCGCGCCCCGACCGCGTCGAACTTCTCCAGTCCGAACCCCACGGCATCCATCAATTTGTGGCAGGTGGCACACGAGGCATTGGTGGTGTGTTCCGACATACGGTCGCGATTGGTCTGCGGCTTGGCTTCCGTCACCGGCGGCAGGTTGGTATTCACGCCCGGCGGCGGGTCGGGCACATGCTGACAGAGAAATTGTTCCCGTACAAAAAGGCCCCGCGCCGTGGGCGATGATTCCTCCGGTTTGGCGGTCAATGCCAGGAACAAACCTTGCCCCAAAATCCCCGCCCGTTCCGAGTTGGCTGGAAACGCCACGCGTTCGAAATCCCTGGCGGGCGCCGGTACGCCATAGATCCGCGCCAGCTCCGGGCTGACGTACCCATAATTGGCGGTGAAAAGGTCCATGAAGTTACCGTCGTTCCACACCAGGTCGGAAACAAACGTACGTGCCTCCGTGATCATGGCGTTCGCCGTTTCACGCGTAAAGTAGGGGAATTTGCGCCGGTCCTTGCTGGCGGTCGTCAACCGGTCAAATCGCAGCCATTGGCTGACAAACTCGTCCAGCGATTCGTGGGCCCGGGGATCGGCGAGCATACGCCGCACCTGCTTCTCTACGCCCGCCCGGTTGGCCAGTTCGCCGCGCTCAGCGGCGCCGAAAAGCTCGGCATCGGGCATGGTGTCCCACAGGGAATACGAAAGCCTGGTGGCGGTCGCCCATTCCCGCAGTTTCGGTTCGGACGTGGTGTTAATCCAGAACAGGAAGTTCGGCGATTGCAGCATCGCCTCCACCACCAACTGCGCGCCCTTCAGGAAGTCCGGCTCCTTTGCCAGCAGCGATTCGTAGCGCTGCTGCTCCGCTGGTTCCAGGGGCCGACGGAACGCCTTCCGTCCGAATTCGCGCACAAACCGTTTCCCGCACTCCGGCGAAGGCTTACAGGCAACGAGCCCGTGCGTATCGCCGCCGCGAAAAGCCGAACGCGCCAACTTCTCGGCGGCGTTGCTGTAAGCTTCCTCGAGAAGCGGCGAAAGGCTCTGGCCACGAGACTGGTCCAGGAATCCGTTGACGAAGTCCTCCGGCGGAAATTGCATGGCCGGCCCAGTTTGGTCGCCCAGTAAATCGCGTACCGTGTGGTTGTATTGGCTGTGGGTCAAACGCCGAAGTTGCGCATCCTGCGCTGTGCCACCACCCTCATTTTCCAGCTCGCGATACTTCAGCGCTGTCGCCAGTTCGACGCCCGATAGTTGCGCCAGCTTGGCAATCCACGCTCGCAACACGCCTTCTTCGGGGCTGTTCTGCTTAATGCGCTCGCCACCGGTATGCGGCATCCGCGCGGTCGGCTTCCGCAGCAAAAGCGATGCATCCAAATTTTGCCGGTCTACCAAAACAACCAGCGAATTTCCAAAAGCGGCGATCTTATCGGCATCCGCATCGGCGTCTGGAAAATGCAGCCGAGTGGCCGACGCGACGCCATCAGCAGCATGGCACGCTCGGCAATTCGCCTTCTCTAGAATCGGAAAAAGGGTGGTCCGGAAATCGCCGCTCTGTCCCCATGAAACGCTGCCTGCCAACGCCAACAAAACGATCCGGTTAAGCACGAACACTCTCCGTCGAGGACCCGGGCGGCTTGATTCAGCCGGACCGCTCGTCCTAGTAGAATAACAGGAGATGCTCCAGCTCATTGCGGCCTTCCTTGTTTTTGCAGTGGCGACGCCGGCGGCCACCGAACGTGACGTTGCAGAATGGGTGCTCCGCTGGGAAGGCAGTTTGATCCTGGAAGGCGCCAACCAGCCCATCCGCAATCTTTCCCAATTGCCTTCCGGTGATTTCCATATTGTTTCCATTGACCTCACCGCCGCTGTCATGCGTCCTGTTGAGCTCCGCAAACTTGAAGGCCTGACGCATCTGCGGCAGCTTTATCTGCCGGGCAGAATCTGGAATCCGGGCGCGGGAAACGAGGACAAAACCGGTGTGTTTGAGGCTCTTGCCTCGCTGACTTCGGTCGAGCGCCTCGCCTTTAGCTGGCATTTCCAGTCGAATATCGAAGTGGATGACAAGGACATCGACAAGCTGGCTCCCTGGTCGGGACTCAAGCAATTCCGCTGCGGGCTATGCGACCTCGCCAAACCCAAGTTGTCGGTCTTCTCGCAACTTCGCGATCTCGATCTCAGCGACAACCCTTTTACCGACCAAGGTATGTCGTCTCTCGCCGGGCTTAGAGGCCTGAAGCATCTCATTTTGCGGAACACGCTGATCACCGACGATGGCCTTAAATATCTGGAGGACTTGACCGGTTTGGAAGAGCTCGATCTATCCGGGACCCGCATCACGGGCCGCGGCCTGACGCATCTACGTAACTTGAAATCGATTCGCAGCCTGAACCTGCTAGGGGCCCAGGTGCCCGACGAATTCATGGACATCCTCGCCGGCATGAAATCGCTGGAGGTCGTGAACCTTTACCGGACTCCGGTGACGAACTCCGGCCTGGCCAGTTTGCATTCGTTGAAAGAGCTTACTGACGTCGACGTCCGTTATAGTCGTGTCACTACCAATGGTGTCGAGGCGCTACGCGCGGCACTACCCGAAGTCAAAGTCCGTTTCGACGGGGCCGCTCCTTCCAGAACGCCTCGCGCCGGCGCCGCGAAGCCCGCCGATTCCACTCCCCAGGCCATTGCCACGTGGGTTCGCCTGATGGGTGGAAGCGCCGATCTGGTGAATGGCCACCTCACGTCCGTCAACCTGGCTTCCACTTCCTTGAGCGATGCCCAGCTCGCCTTTCTTGAGAATCTACCGGACATCCAAAAACTCGAGCTGCAAGTCACGCAAATCTCCGATCTGGGCCTGACCTCCGTCCAGCGGCTCACCAGTCTTCGCGAACTCAATCTCAGCAACACAACCGTCTCGTCAAAAGGGCTCGCCAAGCTCGCGGCTTTAAGCCATCTCGAGACACTCAAACTGGCAGGAACGCTGGTCGACGCGGCTGGATTGACTCAGCTAAAAGGGTTAACGGCATTGCGCGATCTTGATCTGTCCGGCTCTCATGTTGCCGATCACGGGTTGGAAGACATCGCCTTGCTCACCAACCTGCGCACTCTGCAGCTCCGCTTTCTCGACATCACCGACGCCGGTTTAGGCGGACTCACGAAGCTGGCCAAGCTCGAAAGCCTGGATCTCAGCAGCACGGAAATCACCGACGCAGGACTCAAACAAATCGCTACCTTGACCAACTTGCGCGAACTCTATTTGAACTACACCGGTATCGGGAACGCCGGTCTCGCGGCCTTGAAACCGCTGCAGCAACTCCTGCGTCTCGAGTTGATCCACATCCATGCCAATGACGAGGGTGTCGCCTCCGTTGCTGAGCTGAAGAACCTGCGCGTGGCTAAGCTCGACTACCTGACGCTCGATGATCAGGCTGTCGGATTTCTCAAGGATCTTCCCCGCCTGCGCGAGTTGAGTCTTGATGCCACCAGCATTACCGACCGGGGCGCCCAAACCTTGCGTTCCATGACTGAGCTGCGCGCCCTCAACATCTATCACACGCTGGTTACCGAGAACGCATTGAATGCGCTGAAGACCGCGTTACCCGAATGTCAGATCGTATTCGATCGCGATTCGGCATTGCCCAACCGGAGAATCCGCCAATGAAAGCCTTCTGGTTCATGCTGCTGCTATGTTCCGTTTCACTGCGCGGTGAAAGTGCATCCAGCGAAGACACTCAATGGATCACCGACCTGGGCGGCAACGTGACGCGCGACTCTCAGGGCCTGGTTACCGGCATCAGTCTGCGGGGGACCTGGGTAAACGATACGGACCTGCGCCGCCTGCGCCGCTATTCCGCCTTGCGTGTTCTGGATCTTTCGCTCACCCACATCACTGATGGCGGCATGCAAGAGATTAAGAGCCTTCGCGGCATTACTGATTTGAATCTATATTTTGCCGAGTACGTCACTGACGAAGGTGTGGCCGCCATCAAAGACTGGAAAACCCTGAAGCGCCTCAACCTGCACGGTACCAAAGCCGGTGACACCGCTCTCGAGCATATCGCCGGGCTTACGTTACTCGAATCGCTCGATGTCGGCTCCACTTTAATGACTGATGTAGGCCTGGAACGGCTCACCAATCTAACGAACCTCAGGACATTGACCATGGGCGGCAACGAACTGGGGGACGCGGGCATGCAAGCACTCCGCCAGATGCCGAATTTGACTTATCTCGATCTGGGCGGCCGTCAGGGCAACGACAAGAATGTCTGGAGTATCGCCATGTCCAACACAGGACTCCAGGCCGTGCTGACTCTCAAGAATCTCCGCGAACTGCGCTTCGCTTGCGTATCGACGTCGGTGGGAATCGAAGGCGCGAAGCTGGGAGAAGTCAGCACACTCAGTGTCACCCAGCAGTGGTTGGAGCAACTCAAATCGCTCGCCAGTCTCGAGCGCCTAAAACTCCAGGGTTGCGGCCGTATCAGTGATGAAGCCGTCGCGGACCTGATCGCGATGCCGTCCCTTCATGAGGTCGATCTGAAAGGCACCGCCGTCACGGAAAAAGGCGCGGACATGTTGCGCGCCGCCAAACCAGGCGCCGTAGTCTACATCGGCCCTTGGGAAGGCAAGGCTGCCGCCTACCGTAACAATTGAAGCGCTATTTTTTCAAATCCTCGGGCATATCAACCAGCCGGCCCAGCATTTCGTAAACGCGCATCAAGGCCTGATCTATCATGCGCTCGCCCGCCCCGACTGCTAGGTAAGTATTGGAGTCGCCGGCTCCGTAACCGCCTTGCGTTGCAGCTTGAATCGTGGGCAGGTAATCCACGTAGGCGTTTGCATACCCCACAAAGAACGCATCTCGAACCGGGCAGCGCTTACGCCAGTCGATTTGGAAATCGACGAACGGCTCGCCGGGCAATCCCGCGAAAGCGATGCTTTTATTGAGCAGAAGCGAGATTACCGGAACCGAAAGTGCGGTTGGCGGATTGTCGCTGTCCAACAACTCGGCGTGGTCCTCATAAACACTTGGCCCGTAGGTGGCGATCATTCCGCGCCGGAACCTTTGTGCATTCCAGCGGACGGGAAAAGTCATTGAATCCTCGGAAAACTGCAAGCTGGCTTCGGCGGGTGGGAGCGTTTTGATAGCCCGCGCCACCCGCGCCGCCTCTCGTCCCAGTTCCTCGCCCGTCCAATCCCTGTTTTTCATGGCGTCTTCGGCTTGGGAAGTATCGGCATAGTAAGGATTGATATCGCCGTCGCCACCCTGCAAGAAGAGGCAAAGAGGAGAACCACCGCTCTCGCCGAATGAGGCTTCGATAGTCCTGGTCATAACGCCGACATAATCTGCCGAGTACTTCAGATCGTTCGGCCCAAGCACCACCGGATGGCAAGCGTAATTGACCAGGATCGCCAGTGGCTGGCCGGCGGCGGTGTCGATGCGCAGCACTGAGACGGTAGGATCGACCGGTTCGGTTGGTATCTTGTCCGGGTTCTGCCAGAACATGGTCACCGACCCGTCGGGGAAGACGCGGCGGCGGTTATAGCCAATGTAGGCTCTCCCATAACCCGTCCCCAACCGTGCGTCTGTTAGGTGTTCGCAGGCCTCGCTCACCGCACGGGCAATCTTGTCCAGAGCGGCCGTCTCCCAGGCCGGCGTGCGGTTCGAGGGATAGTTGTCAAGGATATTGGGCCCGGAGTGCGTGTGCGAAGCCGTAATGAAAAGAAACGAAATCCCGCTGCTTCTGGTCAATCGCTCTCGCAATCTCGTCAGAGAGGGCTGCCCGAAAACGCGGCCCAGGTCGAGGGTGACCAGCGCCAGCCGTTTGTCCCCGACCTGCAACACGACGACCCGCGCGTAAAGAGGGTCCAGCGTCCCCGTGGAAAGCTGCGTACGCTCCGTGTATCCATACAGAGGCAAGCCCGGCGGCGGCGTAATATCGGTTTTGGCTACGCCGGCTTGGAAGCTTGCGCCAAAAAGAGGGATTGCCGCCAGGATCATCACCAAGGCCGCGGCATTCCTCATTGCGCCATCTCCACGCCTTTCGTCGTCACATAGTACTTGAGCGCCATGTTCGTCTTCTCCCACTCAGGCACGGTTTCTGGCGCGTTCAAGTATTCGAAAAACTTGTTTGCGACGTCGGCAAAATGCTCCCGGTCGCTACGGAGATTCCTCGGAATCGTAACGTGGGCCTCGCCGGCTGATTCGACCACCGCTACGCCCGGGTAGGCTACCTGCAAAGCGTCCACATTTCGCTTGAGCGCCGTGAACACCTGAGCTCGCAGCGCCGCGGAGTTCGGCACAACATACACCTCTGGAATGTACGCCTCGTTCTTTCCCTGGCGAATCTCGACGCGAGCATTTGTGCCGCGAAACGTAGCCTCATACGTGTCGCCCGTACCCTCCGGAGCTTGCCAATTCCATAGGATGTCGAGCTTGATATGGACTCCGCGCACCGTGTAGTGGACGGAGTTGTTGCAGTAGTATTCGAGTTTGCCGTCCTTGACACGCGCGGCGAGGAACGGTGGGAAGTCCGGCTCGCCGGTGACGCGCTGGAAGTCCGCTTGGGGGATGACAGTCGGCCAGTGGCGGCCGCTCAAAACGCGCACATCCGTCTTGTAGTCGACCTTGTCCGGAAACGCTGTCCACTGGACCAGATCGACAACGTGCGTCCCCACGTCCGCCAGTCCCTCGCCCGTTTCCGCAACGTCGAAGAACCACGCAGGCCGGCGCAGCGGCGCTCCTGCCACCACTTTCATCAAGTGATGCGCGCTTTTCGCCGAAACGCCCGGCTCAGTGTCGGTTCCCGCAACGAGTTTGCCGAAGACGGCCGCGTCCTTGACAAACTCGCGCTGCAGAATCGAAGCGATCTCATAGCGCTCGGTCATGATGTCGTACGCGACCAGGTGTTTTGCTTGAGCCTCGTCCAGCGCGCGTTCCACCTTCGGCAGGTCGGCAGAGCGAATGATCCAAGGCTTGTCGCCCAGGACGTTTAATCCGGCGCCTACTGAGCCCACAATGCGATCAATCTTGGGCCGATTGCGGCCGGAGATGATCACCGCGTTCCCCGGACGCTCCTGCAGCATGCGCTCAAAGAAATCCGGCCCCGTGTGGAGCTCGATTTCCCAAGTAGTCGGTTTTTCTTTGCGGGTATTGAATCGTTCGATCCGCTGGAGATAGTCCAGCACCTCCGGACCGAGTGGCGCGTACACCGATACCTGCTTTGCCAGCGAAGGGTACATGTCCTCCTGGATGAGGGAGGCGTGAAAATGGCCAGGATCCAATACAATCAGCTTCGCCTGGCGCGTTGCGTCGGCTGCATGGAGGAGCAGACCGGACAGGACGGCCAGACAGGCCGAGACGGGCAAGAAAATATGGTGTCGCATGAACGTACCATTCTGCCTCAGTTTCGGTCCAGGCGACTTCTAGGCGGGCAGGTTCGTCGGAGTCCAACGGACTGTCAATAGGGTGAGGCACATGCGGCGCCCACAACGTGCCCCACCTCCGCCCCTTTAACCCTTTGTCCGCGGTTTTCCAATTCCTCCCGGGATACGATGTATTCCCCCGTTCTCCATCGGATCCTGACAGATGTGGAATTGTTTGGTTCTGGACTGTGGATGACCAAGACCAGTGCTCCCGCAGGTACGCATACGGTGCTTTGCCGATCTTGGACGTGCATTGCGGAGCGGATGTGACTTTTGAGCAAAAAACACTCACCGGATGACATGCGGATGACCTTTCTGATAGATCCTCTGGTTTAGCATAGTGGCTTAATTCAAAAGTTCCTCTCGCACTTTTCTCACGGCCTACTGATGCAAAACCCAACAATTTGATGTTTAGGCTTCCACGGGTATGGCTGGCCTCACTTCGATCATCGACGCGACTTCGGACACGCGTCGATACGACTCGATTCTGTCGGCGTGCTCATAGGTGTCAGTTACAACGATCACTTCGTCCGCCGCCGTATCGCTCACCAACTTCTCCAGCCCTGCCTTCACTGTCGCATCCGATCCGACAATCGCCGCTCTCAGTTTGCTCTCCACAGCGGCCCGCTCATGGTCCTGCCATAGCGGCTCCATGGAATTGACCGGGGGCAAAAGTTCGACCGGCTGGTTTCGAATTAGCCGCAGAAACCGCTGTTGCGGTGTCGTGAACAAATGTCTCGCCGCCGCGTCGGTCTCCGCCGCAATCACCTGCACCGCCACGATGAGGTACGGCCTTCGCAACACTTCACTTGGCCGGAACCTATCACGGTATAGCCGAACCGCGGCGTATAAGTGCTCAGGAGCAAAGTGCGCCGCGAACGCAAATGGCAGCCCCAGCATCCCGGCCAGTTGCGCGCTGAAGCCGCTCGATCCGAGCAGCGTGATCGGTACGTGGCTTCCCTGTCCGGGAATGGCTCGTACCACTTGCCCAGGCCGCTCGGGTCCCAGGTACGTTCGCAATTCCTCGAGAAGCGCCGGGAAATCCTCGCCACTCTGCTGCAAATCTCTTCGCAGCGCCCGCATCGTTTGAAAGTCGCCGCCCGGGGCGCGCCCTAGCCCCAGATCAATTCGTCCCGGATATAACGCATCCAGCGTCCCAAACTGCTCCGCCACGACCAGCGGTGCATGGTTTGGCAGCATCACTCCCCCGCTGCCCACTCGAATCGTCTTCGTCGCTGCCGCTACATGCCCAATCAGCACGGGCGTGGCCGAGCAAGCGAGTCCGGGAATCGAGTGATGCTCCGCCAACCAGTAGCGCTTGTATCCCAATTCCTCCACGCGCTGCGCCAGGTTCACCGATCGTGCAATTGCGCTGGATGCAGGCTCGCCGGCTCGCATGCTCACAAGATCAAGCACTGAAATGCTTATTCCGTTGCCCATCTTTTCGTTAGATGAATCAGCCGAAAAACCGATGCGGCCTTGACGCCATCAGTGCGGGATCTGGGTTTGCCCCCGTTGTTGGCGTAGAGCCCGGACAAAGCGGGATTTGGTGGACGAGATGGGATTCGAACCCACGACCCCGGCGTTGCGAACGCCGTGCTCTCCCAGCTGAGCTACTCGCCCACTGTATGGTCTTTTAGCCTATGATATCACTGCCGAGAGATGGCTCAGGCCTTACCGTGCTGGAAGGCCTGCTGTTTGCGGCGAGCATCCCAATAGCGTTTCATCCGCTCGGAGACCTCCTGGCGCGCTTGCGGATCCATCGACTTCCGGCCCCGTCTTTTCTCTGGAAGCGGTAGTCCCGGAACGGTCGCCGAGCGCTGCATCTCCTCAAGAGAAGCGATTACGCGATCCAACCGTTTCTTTTCCTCGTACAGTTCGCGAATGGCCTTGTTGATGTTCATGGCGCCTCCCCTCCCGGACGAAGGCGCATCACCGTCGCCCTGATGGTACACCGATCCGGCACGGCGATTCCAGTACACCAATGTTTACTTTAGCGGGCAAAGAAGGGCCAATGGGGCACGTAGTGGTAACCGTACCGTACAGCCATAAAGTACCCTATGCCTGCTAACAAAAGTAAGATCGGCACGATCCACTTCAGCGCGGTGCGCCATGGGAACGCGCGATGCTCGCGGTGCAGCACCAGTAGATAGCTGGCAAAAATCCCGAAGTAAAACAACAGGCACATGGGGACGGCGAACAACATCATGTTGAAGATGTCCGGCGTCGGCGTTACTACCGCGGCAATGATCGTAATCGCCAGAATGGCGTAGCGGCTGTGCGCGATCAGGAATTTCGGGCTCGTGATGTGCAGCAGCGTCAGGAAGAAGATGAGCACCGGCATTTCGAAAATCAGGCCGATGCCCAGCATGACGTCGACGAAAAGGTCGAAGTACTCGGTCATCGACACCATGGGCGTGACGTTGTTCATCGTTGCCAGCCCCAGCAAAAAGGTCAGACCGTAGCGGAAGGCGACGAAATAGCCGAACATCCCGCCCGTGATGAACAAGCCGGCCGAACAGATTACGAACGGAGCGGCCCAACGGCGCTCCCGCTTGTACAGCCCGGGCGCGATGAATCCCCACACCTGATACAGAATCCAGGGTGAAGCGATGAAGATTGCGGTGAGGATCGGCAACTTCACCCAGATGATGTTAAAGGCATCCATCGGGGCGATCTGCACCAGTTTTGGCACGGCCCCGAGCCTTTTCAACGCATCAGTGGCGGGCGCGGTGACTACATTCCACAAATCGTTGCAGAACGTCAGGCTAAGAACAAATGCGACGCCGACACCGCCCAAGGCACGCAGGATCCGCGAACGCAATTCCTCAAGATGCTCGAGGAACGACATGCGCAGCATCCCCTCTTCTTCACCGTCGTTATCGGAATCCGGCGGCGGAGGCGGCGGGGTACCTCCACCCGAACCGCTGCCGCGTGCCGATGGAACCAGAGCGGTCGACGCCGCAGTGGACACACCTTCAGTGACCGGAGCAGGCGCTCCATTTTGATCTTCGGTTGAAGCCATTTTTAGGTCAAAGCTTGATGCTCAGTCGCCGGTGAATCGCTCGCCAGATGAGAGGACGCCCCCGATTCGGAGACCTCCGGCTCAACAGCCGTCGCAGAGGAACTTTCCGTTCCCGCAGCGGGAATACTGCCGCTGGCGATGGCCCCTTCCGGGATGGCTCCCGACGTTAACTCAGCGCCCTGAGGTGCGGATGCGCTTGCAGTGATTACAGCAGTCGTTGCGGTGGAATCGTGCGGCTCGGAGTTATACGATCCCGAGTCGTAGGAAGAGTAGTCGTAATTGTACGTGTCGTACTGGTAGCTTCGGGTGACTTCCTTTATCGATTCATTTTCCCGCTCAATGCTTCTCATCTCGCGCTCAAACGTGGCTTTCAGCTCACTCTGGGCACGACGGAATTCGGCCACCGCCTTCGCCGCGTGCTTCGCCAATTCGGGCAGCTTTTTTGGCCCGAACAGGAGAAGAGCCAGGACGAAGATGAAGACCATCTCCTGAACACCAACGGGACCCATCTTCCAGCTTCCTCCAAACTCTTTGGAAATCTAGTTAGATCATAGCATTTGAGCAGGAGGCCTTGAAGCTGGCCGCGCTATTCCGATCGTAAAGCCTGGATGACGTCCACCCGGGCGGCTCGCAATGCCGGCAGGACCGAAGCCACCACCGCCGCCGAGAACAGCACCAGTGCCGATCCCACCACTACGATCGCGCCCGGCATACGCACAAACGAAAAGTAGGCGCCGGCCAATTGCGCAAGGACATACCCGGACACGGCGCCCGCACCGACACCCGCCATCGCCATGACGACGCCGTCCACGATGACACTGAGCAGCAGATGTCGCGGCTGAGCGCCCACCGCCAGCCGCACGCCGAACTCCCGCGTCCGTCCACTCACTGAGAACGCCAACACTCCGGCCACGCCGACCACTGCAATCGCCAGGGCCACAGCCGCGAAACCGCCAAATACCAGCGTGTTCAGCCGGTTTGGCGTGAGCACCTCGGCCCGAACATCTTCGAGCGTAGCGGCGTGTTCGATCGGCTGATCCACGGCCATTTCGCGGACAATCCGCGTGACCGGGGTCACCAGCGTGTACGGGTTCGTGTGCGCGTGGATAAAAATGCGGCCGCCCCAAAGCTGTTGCTGCTCGAGCGGATGGTAGACCGTCATGGTCGGGCGCGGCACAACGTTTTCATCGTCGATGTCAGCGGTCACTCCCACAATGCGACGAGGCTCCGGGCTGATGTCGACGAACTTCATCACCGGATCGGTCCACATGATGTGATGATTGATCGGATCCTGATTCGGGAACATCCGCTGTGCCAGAGTCTGGCTGACAATCACGACTTGCTCACTCGTGCGGCGGTCGCTTTCATCGAAATCGCGGCCGGCGATAATGGGGACACCCAGAGCTGCGAAGAATCCCGGCGATACCGTACGAAACTGAGCTCGGGAATTCTCTTCGCCGGGGCCGCTGACGTGGCCTTCCGCGGCGAACTCGAATCCAGGAAAGAATCTCGCGTCCCGCCACGGCACCGCCATTCCGATAGCGACGCGATCGACGCCCGGCAGCTCGGTGACGCGCCGGACGACTTCTTTGTAGAAACCGATTACCTGATCCGGCGTGCGCCCGTAATCCATCACCGGCACATTTAAAGCGAGCACTTGACGGGTGTCGAAGCCCGACTTCACCGCCTGTAGATCCAGCAACGTCTTCAGCAGCATACCGGCGCCGGTCAGCAGCAGGAAGCATGCGGCAACCTGTGTGACGGCGAATATCTGGAGGCGCCTTCGGGTGCTACTCGTGATCCGCAATCCGCTGCTGGTCAGACCCACACCCGCCTGAGGGGAGGCCGAGGGCAGGCGCGGAACGAACGCCAGAAGCACAGCGGCGATGACCGCGAGCCCCCCGCCGACCCAAAGCATGCTGGAATCCACAGTCATATCGAGGGCACGAACCGAAAAGCGAGACGCGTATCTGGCCAGAATGGCGGCCATCGGTCGTGCGCTCAGTACGCCGATCACCGCGCCAGCCCCGCCGAGCAAGAGGCTTTCCGCCAGCAAAGTCCGGCGCAGCGCGCCCGTGCCGGCTCCCAGCGCCGCTCGGATCGCCAACTCCCCTTCCCGCCGCACCGTGCGCGCCAGAATCAAGTTCGCGACGTTTGCCCACGCGATCACGAACACCAAGACGGACGCCGCCAGGAGCACCAGCAACACGGTCCGGGCTTCCGACGTGACCTGGTCACGCATCAGGACCGCGTCGATTCCGAATCTCGCATTCTTCGGATACGCTTCGGGATGTTCCTTCACGATCGCCCCATGCACGGCTTTCAACTCGGCGCGCGCTGTTTCGAGGGTGGTGCCAGGAGCAAGTCTGGCGAACAACTCTGTCATCCGATGCACGCGGCCCGTGACCATGGTGGCCGAAAGATGATGCGGGCTGGTGACGACATTGGCGAAGAGCTCGGTTTCCGCCGGATAAGGCACCGAGGGCTCCACCACACCCACTATCGTCGCCGTTCGCGTTCCCAGCCGGATATTCTTCCCCAGCACTGACGGATCGCGCTTGAGCGTGGTGGCCCAGAAACGGTACGTCAACACGGCGGCGCCGGCAGCTTTGGGGCCGTCGTCTTGCGGGCCGAGGAGACGCCCCAGCACCGGATGCAGTCCCATGACCTCGAAATACGACCCACCGACAACACCCGCCCGGATCTCGCTCGGCTCACCGAGCCCCACCAGGGTGAAGCCAATCGTCGAAAAATCGCCGAACGCGGTCAACGACTTCACGCGCTCCTTCAGATCCTGGATCTCGGGGACGGAGAAAGCCGTGTCTGCCGCATCGATGCCCTGCGCGCTTTGGCGAATGTAAATGAGCCGATCCTCGTCCCGATTGGCCAACGGCCGCAAAAGCACGCCACGTACGACGCTGAACATCGCAGAGTTGGCCCCGATTCCGAGCGCTAACGTAAAAACCACGGTGGCGGCGAGCCCTTTGGTGCGCGACAGGGAGCGAAAAGCGTACTTCAGATCGCCCAGGAAGGTAAGTAAACTTTCGGTCATGGCAGCAGCTCCTTTCTAATGCGTCGGTATGCCCTGTAGCTCCACCACCTGGCGAACTTCGATGATGGACGGGCTTCTTGTGCCCAGGAAACCCGCCGCAATGCGGGTGGCTTCTTCCATGTCCTTGGCCTCAATCAGCGTATAACCGCCAATCTGTTCTCGCGTTTCGGCAAACGGGCCGTCCGTGATTAGAGGCTTGCCTTCCCGCAGCCGGACCGTGGCTCCTGTCGATGTCGGCTCGAGCGGGGCGCCACCCAGGAACTTCCCGCTGGCAATCAGCTGCTGTAAGTGGGGCATGCACTCGGCCATCATTTGCTGCTGCTCGTTCTCACTCAAGCTCAACCAAGCCTTCTCGTCCAGGTAGGTCACAAACATGTATTTCATTTCAGTCTCCAGCAATAAGTCGAACGGGATTCGCCGGGATCGACAGGGCCGGCAGCTTTTTTTGCCCGGGCCTTATGCGACTTGAGGCCCTTCGAGGACGCACACGTCCCGCAGGTTCCGGTAGCGCTCTGCAAAATCCAGGCCGTAACCGACTACAAACTCATCGGGTATCTCAAAACCGACATAGCTAACCTTCACCGGCCGCTGGCGGCGCTCCGGCTTATCCAGCAGCGCAACAACACGAATGGATCGTGGTTTCCGCTGTTGCAGGCTGTTGACCAGGTAGTTCAGGGTCAGGCCCGTGTCGACGATGTCTTCGACCAGAAGAACATGGGCGTTTTCGATGGTTTGATCCAGATCTTTGGTCAGCTTGACGGCGCCCGAAGTGGTGGTGCCGCGGCCGTAGCTCGAAATGCCCATGAAGTCGATCACCACGTCGCGTTCGATGGCTCGGGCCAGATCCGCCATGAAAAAGCATGCCCCTTTCAGAATGCAGACCAGGTGCAACGCGCCATCTGGATAATCCTTGTCGATCTGCGCGCCGATCTCTCGAATTCTTTTCTGAATCTGCTCCTCGGAAAGGAGCTGGCGCAGGGTGCTGGCGGACATGCAGATATTCTATGCCGGGTGCGCTCCGCGCCGGCAATGCCCTGTGATAGACTGGCCGTTTCCGCGAGTTTCCCAAAACCTGATGTCCGAGCAGATCCTGTTACAAGGCAAAATTCTGGGCATTGAGCCGTTTCTCGCGTCGGGCGGCGCCAATGCTTCAGAGGAGCTGTTTTCCGGACGCTCCCAGTGGCTCACGTTGATCTCGGAAGTGCTGCCGCGTGCCCTACTGGCCGAGTTGGGGCTTTCCCGCATTCTGCTGGGCACAAGCGGCGGCGGACAGTTTCTAGTGGTGCTGCCCGGAGAAGCGCGCGGTGCGGCGGAACAATTTCTCAACGCCGCGGCGCAACAAATGGCGGACCTGAGCGCCTCCAACCTGAAGCTGCTGTGGAGCGTGACCGAAAACCTGGGCGATTGGAGCGTGGTCCGCAAGCGTCTCAATGAAGAGCTGCTCAAGAAGCGCTCGGCCCCGCTCGCGGGTGTCGGAGCCCAGGCGTTCCAGCCGTTCGCGCCGGCGGCCGATTCCGTCGCATCTGAGGCTGACCGCTATTTCTCCACGGAACTGGGCTTGAAGATTCGCGAAGCTTCGCAGATCGGATGGTCGCCTGAGGCGCCCGCGATGGTGAGGCCCGGCACGGGTAAGCACACTTGGGCCATCTCGTCTAACCTGACGCTCGACGGGATTACATTGGCTCGCCATGCTGCCCCGACCGACGACGGCAGCAGCGCCGCCAGTTGCACCGTCCTGGCCGGTCGCGCGCAAGGTCGACCGCTTTGGGGCGTATTGCGTGGTGACGTGGATCACTTCGCCGTGCGCATGCGCCGCGTGCAGACCATCGAAGAACACGTCCAGCTTTCGGTGCTCTACAAGCAGCTCTTTGCGGGCGAGCTGGAAGTGTTGTGTTCCATGCCGGAATTCTGGAGAAAAGTGACGATCCTCTACTCCGGCGGCGACGATTTCGCCGTCTACGGATCGTGGGATGCTCTGATCGTTCTCGCGCGCGAACTGCAAAGGTTGTTTCATCGCTTCACGGAAGAGAATTTGAAAGACTTCCCCGGAGCCGAAGCCAAGACGATCTCGATGGCACTCGCCATCGCGCCCGATGCGGAAACGACGCTGGCGGCGGTTTTCGAACAGGCGGGAGCGAATCTCGATCTGGCGAAATCCTCGGACAAGGATTGCATTTACCTGCTCGGTCGGGTGCTTGAGTGGAAGCGGCTGGCAGATGCCGCCGAGTTAAAAGAAAACATTGTGCAGATGCTGGAGGAGTTTCGCGGCGCCCGCCAGTTTCTCGGCCAATTGCGCGGCTTTTATCAGAAAGAGATCGTTGTAGGCGCTTCGCCGGACGCGGATGCCGCCATCAGCCGATTGGGACGGTTCCAGCGCCGGTACCACCGCGCGCTGGGGAGTTCGCGCGACCGGGAGTTTCAGAAGTTGCGCGCGCATCTTGTCAATGAGATCGTAGGGAGAAAAGCAGTACCCCAGGGGAAGCCCGGAGCGCGAGTAAAATTAAGGCCGGCGGGTCTGGTAGCCATGGAATGGGCCAGGCTTGCCACCGAGGTTTAAATCAGCATGCCACCAGAGCAGGAAACCAGGAATCGTGAAAACCGCCCGCCGCGGGAAGGACAGGGCCGGCCTCGGGAAGATGGCCGGCGTGACGACCGGCGCGGCGATCGCGGCGGCGACAGAGGCCGACCCGAGGGACCGCCCGAGATCGATCTCGACAAGCTCATCAGCGATAGCTTGTATCTCGATAATCAGGCGCACGGTATCGTGAGCCGCATGCGCGACATGGACTCCGCCACCAAGAGCCAGTTGCGCCGGCTGTACAACGCCGTCCGCCGGGCGAATCGTGCGCCCGAGAATGAGCGCCAGCATGAGTTCGTCATGCTGCGTGCCCGGCTGGCGTACACCATCGCGCGCCACTCGTTGCGCAGCCTCGATCAAATCGAGAAGCTGCTGCTGCAAGTGACGCGAAAGAATGACAGCCGCGGCTACGAGCGATTTCGCGATCTTTTCGAAGCCATTGTGGCGTACAACGAATAGCGCACGCACCAGAGCCAAACACGCGAGGACGAATGAGCGCGCACACCGCACAAACTGAATTGAAGCTGATCGGCAAGTTGATTCTGGAAGGGCAGCTCCACTGCGAAACGGGCCTGCACATCGGCGCCGGAAAGGGGTCGCTCGAAATCGGCGGCTCCGACAACCCGGTGGTGAAGGACGCTTCCGGACGCCCGTACATCCCGGGGAGTTCGCTGCGTGGCAGGATCCGCGCGCTGCTCGAGCAGTTCTCGGGCGCGGCCGTGCCCTCCGAGCTCGTTTATCTGTCGCGGCGCAAAGGTCAGGAGGTCCGGATCCACCAGAGCGACCGCCCGGACGACGATATTTGCCTGCTGTTCGGCCGCAATGCCGGGCGCATGGAACGCGTCACCGGCGATGCCGTGGAAAGCCATAACGCCACTCCGGCGCGGCTGGCAGTTTTCGACGCGCCGCTCGAAGTCGAAAGCATCACCGCCCCCATGCGCGAGAACCTGGACGACGAGCTGACCGAAGTGAAGAGCGAGAACGCCATCGACCGCATCACGTCGCAAGCCAATCCGCGGACTCTCGAGCGCGTGCCCGCGGGTGCGCGATTCAAAGTTCGGTTTATTGTGGACCTGTTGTGCGACGAGGATGCGCCGCTGTTCGGCCAGCTCGTGCAGGGTCTGCGGCTGCTCGAAGACGATTCGCTTGGCGGCGGCGGCTCGCGCGGCAGCGGACGCGTGCGCTTCTCCCATCTGAAGCTCGTCTGGCGGAATCGCGAGTATTACGCCGCGGGCGGACCGGAAAAAGAGCTGATCGCGGGCGCCGACGTGGCGGGACTTCAAAAGCTGGTCCAGGTATCCGCCATGTCGTTTGTAAAGGAATGATGGCGGCGCAACAGCCGGGAATGGTGGTCAAGCTGCGCCCTACCGGTCCGTGGCGTGTAGGCCCGGATTCCGGTGCGCGTGATGCCGTTGACCTGCTTTATCACAGCGATTCCCTCTACTCCGCCGTAACCGGCGCCATGCGCTTGCTCGGCCGCTTGGACGAATGGCTGGATGCCACCGCCCGCCGGCCCGAAGGCGCCGCGGTCCGCTTCAGTTCGTTGTTCCCCTTTCAGAACGAAGTCGGCTTCGTAGTGCCGCCGCGCAGCGTGTGGCCACCCGCCGCTTCGACCAAGGTTCGATGGAAAGGTGCACGGTTTGTTCCGCTTGGCTTGATCGCGCCTCTGTTGAGCGGGCAAACGCTCGAAGAGGACCGCTGGGATGTCGATGGTGTCAGCCAATGCCTGGTTCCGGGTGGCAGGCTCGGCCCGTTTCGCTTAGGCACCCGCTCCGCGGCGGCAGTCGACCGGCTGGCCGGAAACATCGAGCCCCATGAAGTCGCGTGCGTCGAATTCCTTCCTGGCGCAGGAGTTTGGGCGGTGATCTCCTTCTCGGACGAAGAGCAAAAACAGAAATGGGATTCGCCTGTGCGCGCCGCCTTGCGATGGCTCGCCGATTCCGGATTCGGCGGGGAACGCGGGCGAGGGTGGGGCCGCGCGGAGACGCCCGAGTTTATCGAAGGAACGTTGCCGCAAATGATCCTGCCGGAGCGGCCCGCGGAGCCCGCTATCACTGCGGAAGGCGAATCGCTTGCGCCCGCCGAGGCGCCGACTCCGGAATCGGCCAATGCCTACTGGCTGCTATCGTTGTTCAGCCCGGCTGCCGGTGATTCGGTCGACTGGAACCGCGGCAGCTATTCCGTTACAGCCCGGGCCGGACGCGTGGAAAGCCCCGCGCGATCCGGCGACGTGAAGAAAGCGCTGAACATGATCACGGAAGGGTCCGTGCTGCTGGCGGATCATCCCGTGCAGGGCGCGGCGCCGGATGTGGCGCCCGATGGTTTCGCCCACCCCGTCTATCGCGCGGGCTTTGCTCTCGCCATTCCAATTCCCGGACAGGCGGCCTCATGAGATACCGGCTCACCTGCCTGACACCGGTGTTGGTTGGCGATGGCGACCGGCTTTCCGCTATCGACTACATGGTCTGGAAAGACCAAGTGAACGTCCTCGCCCAGAACCGTATCTTCAAGCTGCTCTCCAAAGGCCCGCGCCTCGATGGTTATCTCGCGCAACTCAAGAAGGCCACCAAGCTCGATTTCGCTTCATGGGGCGGATTCGCGCAGAACTTCGCCGACCGGCGGATTCCCTTCGAACATGCCGCCTATTCGAATTATTGGAATCGCGCCACAGGTGACAGCCTGAACATCCCGACCTTCGCCAGCGCCGCATCCGGACCGTATTTACCGGGATCGGCGATTAAGGGAGCGCTGCGTACCGGCATGCTGTTCTCGCGATTGAAGGATGGAACCTTGCGGGATCTCGCGGGACGCATCCATCCTGAGAGACCATCGCGCCGGCCCGCCGAACCCGCCGAGGAGCAACTGATTGGAACCGGAGGCAACAGCAGGACGCGCTACTTCGGAGCGGCCGATTCCACGCCCGTGGATCGCTCGCGGTTCAAGATCTACCTGCTGCGCGTTGCCACCCTCGTCAGCCGTGGTCGAGATGAGTTCGCGCTGGGATGGAAACAGATGGGCCGTGGAGCCGCGGATGGACGTAAACCGGAGGACAGCGCGCCCACATTTGCAGAGATGTCCGCTCCGGGAAGCTCTTTCGACGGCGCTTGGAACGAGAACCGCTTTTTCGATGATCCCGAAACGCGCCGCCTGCTCGGGTGGCGCGAGCCGGTGGAGCGTGCGCAGGTGTTCGAAGCAGCCAATCAGTATGCCGGCGCCCTTTTGGCGCTTCACAAGAGTTACGCCGCCCGAACGGGCCTCCAACTGCTTTCTAAGACCGTCGAGGAACTGGAAAGCCAGCTTGCCGACGCTAAGACGTCCGGCGCGTGCTTGCTTTCAATAGGTTGGGGCGCGGGATTGATCGGCAAGTCGGCTTGGCTCGACACCTCGAATCCCGACTACCGCCAGATCCTCAAAAGCATCTCCGTGTACAACAGCGCCCTGGCATCCGGCCTCCCCTTTCCGAAAACCCGCCGCATAGTGTTCGTTAACGACCATCCGGCAAGTCTGCCGGGCTGGGCGAAACTGGAAGTCCTGTCGTAAGGTAAAAGTATGGCTCGATCCGAGGTCGCGGTTCTGGGTGGCGGCTGCTTCTGGTGTCTGGAAGCCGTCTACCAGCAGATGGACGGCGTTTTGTCAGTCGAGTCCGGGTATATGGGCGGCCAAGGGCCGAATCCCACTTATCAGCAAGTGTGTAGCGGCAGGACCGGCTACGTCGAGGTGGTGCAAGTCACTTTCGATCCGGATGTGACACCCTACCGCGAGATCCTCGAGGTCTTCTTTGCTTTTCACGATCCGACCACTCGCGACCGCCAAGGCAACGACGTCGGCACACAGTACCGGTCCGTGATCTTTTACACTTCCCCTGAACAACAGGACACGGCTGAGAGGATGATTCGCGAGCTGGATTCGGAGCATGTTTGGTCCGACCCCATTGTGACTAAAGTCGAGGCGGCGGAGGAATTCTACCGCGCGGAAGATTACCACCAGAATTATTTCCGCAACAATCCCGACCAGCCCTACTGCTCGTTCGTCGTAGCGCCCAAGGCCCGAAAATTCCGCGAGAAATTTAAGCACAAGCTCAAACGAACTGCGGCGCAGCCGCACTGAGACGAGAGGACCGCATGGCACACGCTTGCACGCATTTGGATCAAATCCACAAAGTGAAGCCCAAGACCCACGGCTGCGAGGAATGCTTAAAGATGGGCGACACTTGGGTGCATTTGCGGATGTGCCTGAGTTGCGGCCATGTGGGCTGTTGCGATTCTTCGAAAAACAAGCACGCCACCAAGCACTTTCACGCCACCAGCCACGCCATCATGCAATCCGTCGAGCCCGGCGAGGACTGGCGCTGGTGTTATGTGGACGAGATGATGTTGGATTAATGGCGTGCCTGTTGCCCTGTGAAGGCGTCCAACCGGATCTTCAGAGCCCCTAGCGACTGGCAGCCGGCCAATGGCGCCAGCATTGAGGTGCGCATGACGGGCAGCCGTACCGACCCGTTTCCGATCTTTACAGTTGTTTCCAGCCGCTCTGCTGCGAGGCGCTGGATGCTCGCTTCGACTTCGACAGGTTCTTCGCCCCTTTCGATTACCGCCAGAAATGCCGGGCCCGTCCAGCGGAACAACTGGTCTGCTGGTGATAGACAGGACCGCAGGTGTTCACCCACCTCACGCAGGATGCGATCGCCCGTAGAATATCCAAACTGAGCGTTGATCAGGTGCAGGCGATCCACCACGAAGAGTGTGGCGTACGACGACCCGCCGCCTCGCTGAATCGTTGAAGCCATGACCCGCTCCGCCGTCTCACGGGTCTCAAAGCCCGAGATTCTATCGATTTCCGCACCCGGCCGCTTCTCGTCTCGATCCGCGGCCTGCGCTGTTTCCACCTGTTTCTGTAGCCGGGCGAAGATTTGGGACAATTCCTGCCTCTGGCGCCGCGTTTCGTTGCGCAGGCTCTGCAGGCTCTCTTCCAGCCGGAAGCGCAGCACCCGAATGCCCTCAATTCCTTCCGCTTCTTCCATTTCCTCCTCAATCTGATCGAGGCGCACGCTGCATTCCTCGCTTGCCGAACAGATCTGCGATACGGTCTGCGCCACGGATGCCAGAAGCGCACGTAACTGCTTTGTCTTTAGATCTTTGGACGGATCGAGCGCCAGTGTCAATTCAGGCATAGCACAACCTCGCCCGGCCGCCGGGCGCCTGCTCCATTAATGATCGGAATTTCTGGCTAAAAACCTTAGGAGGTAACCACTCGCCGGCCGTCGATGCGGAACTTGCCGCCGAGCATAATGCGGATCGCCTGACTGTAGATCACATGTTCCTCGGCCAGAATCCGCGCCGAAAGAGATTCGACCGTGTCCGCATCGAGTACCGGCACCGCCGCCTGGAGGAGAATCGGCCCTGCGTCCAGAAACTCATCCACCAGATGCACTGTGCAACCCGTGATTTTCACTCCGTGCTCCAGCGCCTGCTTCTGTGCATCTAACCCCGGAAACGCCGGCAGAAGGGACGGATGAATATTGAGGATGCGTTGCGGAAATGCACGAACGAAGGTCGCGCTGAGCAGGCGCATGAATCCGGCAAGACAAACCAGGTCCACTTGGTTGGCCTCAAGCTCTCGGATCAGAAGCCGGTCGTATGCTTCGCGATCTAATCCCTTCGACGCGATGCACACAGCCTTCAACCCGCGCCGGCAGGCCGCTTCCAGGCCGCGCGCCTCGGGACGATTGCTCATGACCACAGCGATTTCCGCCGGAATGCGGCCGGCAGCGACTTGATCGGCGATCGCTTCGAAATTAGAGCCCCTGCCGGACAGCAGGATGCCCAGCCGGTTCACTGGTATTCCACGCGCGGGCCGCCGCGCCGTGCTTTTACCACGCGACCCACCGCGTGGCACGGCTCGCCCATCTTCTTAAGGATGCGCTCCGCGCGAATCGTGTCGTTCTCGCCAACCGCCAGGATCATTCCGATTCCAAGGTTCAGCGTCCGCCGCCAGTCGTCCTCGGGAATGTTTCCCAAATCACGCAGCAGCCGGAAGATGGGCGGAACCGGCCACGCTGTCACATCAATTGCGGCGGCCAGGTCCCCCGGCAGTATCCGGGGTAAGTTGTCGGTAATGCCTCCGCCAGTGATGTGGGCCGCGCCCTTCAACACTCGTGCCGTTATCAGGGAGCGGATGGGCTTTAAATAGCTCCGGTGAACCTTTAAAAGCTCTTCGGCGATCGTTGTGCCCAATTCATGCCGCCACGTGTTGGGTTGGTAACCGGCCACGTCGAACAGGATTTTCCGCGCCAGGGAATACCCGTTGGTGTGCAATCCGGTCGACGGCAGGCCGAGCAGCACGTCACCCGCACGAATCGTCCGGCCGGTGATCAGCGCGTTCCGCTCCATCGCGCCGACGATCGTCCCGGCAAGGTCGTATTCGCCGTTCCCGTAAAGGCCGGGCATCTCCGCCGTCTCTCCGCCGATCAGCGCGCATCCGTTTTCCTTGCACGCCCGCGCGATCCCCGAAATAACGCTCGCCGCCACTTCGGCTTCGAGTTTCCCAACCGCCAGATAATCCAGAAAAAACAGCGGAACCGCGCCCTGCACAGCGATGTCATTCACGCAGTGGTTCACCAGGTCTTGCCCGATGGTGTCGTGCCTGCCTGTCGCAAACGCAATTTTGAGCTTCGTACCCACGCCATCCACTGAACTAACCAAAACCGGCTTTTTGTAACCAGTTAGTGCATAACATGCGCCGAACGTGCCGATGTCGGTGAGAACATTGGCCCCGAAGGTACGTTGGGCCATCTTCTTGATGGCTCCGACAGCGCGATCGGCTTCGTCGATGTTTACGCCTGCGTCGCGGTAACGGATTCGCCTACTGGGGATCATTTATAGCGGAAATTTTATTATATCGCACCGGCGTGACTGTCTGGTTCCTAGGCCGAAGTTAGGGTTGACGCACTCTACGATTGGGAAGGTGGAGCCGAATCGCACACCAGCGTCACAGGGCCGTCGTTCACCAGGTGGATACTCATCGCCGCCCGAAAAGTGCCCGTCTCGACCGGAACGGCGGACGCTCGCGCACGGTTCACAAAATACTCATACAACTCTTCGGCCCTTGCCGGGTCTGCTGCTAAGTCAAAACCGGGCCTGCGGCCTTTGCGGCAATCTCCGTACACGGTAAAATTGGATACAATCAGCAGCCGTCCTTTTACATCTTCCACACTCCGGTTCATCTTTCCTTCATCATCTGAAAAAATACGGAGACCCAGTACCTTGTTCACGAGATAGTCCGCATCTTGATATTTATCTTCCTTGGCTATACCAACCAGCAGAACTAATCCGGAACCTATGGAGGCTGTAACTCGACCGTCTATCTCGACTCTAGCTTCCTTGACTCTCTGAATGACAATTCGCATAGAATGATGCATTCATATTGACACGAATAAGTACCGTGTATGATATAGTGTGCGAGGGAGAGACCATGCCACGAGGGCGATCCGCATATGATCCGGCTACCTTGAGAATGGCTTTAGTCGGTTATGAAATTGAAAAACAGAAGGTGGAAGAAAAAATTCGTGAGATAAGGGCACAGCTCGCGGGCGTTAGTGCCTCTGCGGGTGCCTCTGTCTCCGCAGTTGCCAAGCTGGAAGCTCCACGCCGTAGACGCCCGTTGAGTGCGTCAGCCCGCAAACGCATCGCCGAAGCACAGCGGAAGCGTTGGGCGGCGCATCGAAAGAAACTGGCGGCCAAAGCATCATAACTCCGAACTAAGTTAGCATTCGAG
>Ga0335069_10000864_pt1 | contig 48597 bp, 41 predicted proteins | sample Lox_Sample_11_FD_206714 | JGI IMG/M metagenome (GOLD analysis project Ga0335069, IMG submission 206714) | Soil microbial communities from Loxahatchee National Wildlife Refuge, Florida, United States - Lox_Sample_1.1 | ecosystem: Environmental > Terrestrial > Soil > Wetlands | place: USA... | reverse complement strand
TCACCCGGGCACGATGCACCTTGATCGTGTGCTCGCCGATCCCGAGTGCCGCAGCTATCTGCTTGTTCAAGTGGCCTTTGACGACGTGCGCCATGACCTCGCACTCGCGCGGCGTGAGTCTGGAATAGCGCTGCTGCAGAATCGCAGTTGCCGAAATCACTTCGTGGTGTTCGGCAGAACGTTGCAGGGCAGCGCGCACGGCGAGCAAGAGTTCCGCATCATTGACGGGCTTGGTGAGAAAATCCTGCGCGCCGGCCTTCATGGCCCGCACACTCATGGGAATATCGCCGTGGCCGGTGAGAAACACGATTGGCACGAGAACGCCCGAGAGAGTGAGGCGCTCCTGCAATTCCAGTCCATTGACCTCCGGCATCGCCAGATCCAGGACCAGACAATGCGGCGATGCGGGTCGATACGACTCCAGAAACGACTTTGCCGAGGTGAAGGCATGCACAACAAAGCCCTCGGCTTTCAGCAGCCGCGTCAACGCCTTGAGCATGCCCGGTTCGTCATCCAGCAGGAAAACAGTTTCGTCATGGGCCGTCATGATTTGGTCTCCCGCACCACTGGCAACTCCAGATGCAAGGTTGCGCCCCCGGCCGCGGTGCCGGCAGCACCGACCGCGGTTGGTGGCGTTGGTTCCGCCCATAGTCGGCCGGTGTGAGCGCTGACGATGGAGCGGCAGATGGAGAGCCCTAAGCCCAGTCCGTCCTTTTTGGTTGTATAGAACGGTTTGAAAATGCTGTCCGGATCCGTGGACAACCCGCAGCCCGTGTCCGAAACCGAAACCCGCACCATCCCATTGAGGAACGCCGTGCTCAGCGTCAATCGCCGGCGCATTGGAGGATTTGCCGCCATCGCGTCACAGGAATTAAGAATCAGATTGAGGAGCACCTGCTGAAGCTGGATGCGGTCCCCTACGGCGTCCGGCAAGTTCTCTGCGAGGACGGTGTGAACGGTGACCCCGCGTCCAATGAGATCGCTCCGCGCGACGCGCAATACATCGTCGACAATGTCGTTTGCAGATAGCGGCTGCAGATCAATCTGGCCCGGTTTCAGCAGCGCGCGCAGCCGACGAATCACTTCACCGGCCCTCTGATCTTCGCTCACGATGTCCGCGAGAATGTCAGATGCCTCGGCGAGATCAGGCGGATTCTGCGTCAAGAGACGTTGGGCCGCCTGCGCATTGGTAAGAATGATTGCCAGCGGTTGATTGATCTCGTGCGCCAATGAACTGGACAACTCGCTTAGCGTTGTGACACGCGAGAGATGCGCCAATTCATTGCGCTGTCGTGCTATCTCTTCTTCTGAATGTTTGCGATCTGTGATGTCAATGGATGCCCCCAACAGCAGCCCTGGCTTCCTGCTGCCATTCGGGTAGACCTTGCCCCGGGATGAGACCCAGCGCTCCGTACCATCCGGAAGCTGCACCCGGTACTCCTCGGTATAGCCCGCATGGTCCGTCAGCGCTTGGCGAATTGCAGATTCCACCCGCGCCCGGTCGTCGGAGTGGATGCGTTGAATGAACATTTCGAACGTGAGCGATTGGCCCGGATCAAACCCGAAGAGACGGCGCCACCGTTCCGATGCCCAGAACCGATCGCGCGCGACGGTCCACATCCAGACGCCAAACCCCGCCGCTTCCGCCGCCAAGGTCATCTGCGCTTCGCTCTCACGGAGTTCATCAGACAATTGGGCAGCACGGAGTGTCTCGCGGCTTTTGTCGTAGCCCATCGCGACGACGATAAATAGATAGAAGACGCTCGCGGTAAGGGGTGCCTGCACAATCTGCCAGAGCACCAGCACCGACTGTACGACGCCTGCCATTGCAAAGACGATCAGACTTCCGCCCGTGATCAGCGCTTGCCGATGGTCGCCACGGCGCCACACCGCGATCGTGGCGTCCGTAACGAACGCAAACCACAGGAGGAGGCTCAGTTGTCCGAGGAGCATCCAGGGATTCGCTACCCCCTTGCCAATGGAAACTGTTTCGCTAAGGAAGCGGATCTGCTGCACCTGGGTCACTTTGAGGTAATTGAGGTTATCACCCACGAGAAAATTGAGACACAACACGAGGGTCCGCACGACACCGATGGACCAGGCAAGCCATAGCCGTCCGACACCCATATGCAGCCGCACAAATACGACGATGGAAAGAACGATTGCCCACGTGGGGACATGCAGCCAGCGCAGCGCCACTGCAAACGCGGCAGGAGTCTGGGCCCGCATCATTGCCAGCTCAATAACCGCATAAAAAGCGACGGCGGTGGACATGACGGAAAAAGAGAGATCGGCCCACGCCGTTCGTCGGTGGCACCAGGTCATAAAATGGATCGCCGCGATCGTCAGGCATGCAGAGGCAATCATCGACCAGAGAATGGTAACCCAGCTCATGCAATCAATTGTCACGTATGCCGCACGTTCGGGTCAAACGCGTGAGCCGCAAAGATTGTCAACTGCTTCCATGAGTTCGAGTTCAAATTTGCATTCTGTTTACTCCGCATGTTGCCGCGATGGGTTAAGGTATCCACTTCAGCGTTGAAGTCGCCAACGCCACTCGCATGGAATTCATCGTTGATTATCGCGTCCTGGGATGGCTACATGATCGTCCATTTCCACGGCGGCACCGTCATTACCGCCTCCAACCTCCACTGACACGACGCCACCATCACCCTCGCCCCCCATCGTTCTGGACACCTTCACCGGCCGCTGCGACTTCCCCGCTGATGCCACGGCCGCTTCGTCGAGGATGTCGTGTTTTGAGCGAAAAACGGGGTCAATCCCGGCATGCTTCTAATGAATAGTTCAATAGCCGTACTGTCGCCCCACATTGACGGGACAGAAAGTGATTCCGTACTGGATCATTGTGTGGATTTGCGGTTCACAACAAGCAGGAGGATGCCACTCACAAGGGCCAGACCGCCGACGATGGGGGTGATTGGGACGGTGTGCGTCTTGTCGACATCCGCGTGGACGGGGCCGACATCGACGACACGTTCACGAGTGGTATAGGTGAACCCCTGGTAGGCAAGACCAACTACGCCCAAAGCGATCAGAGCGACAGCAATAATGATACGGAGGTTCATGATAAGCTCCTTATTAGCTCCTTCACTGGCGTAAGGGAATGGACCGGGAGGGAATTCAACACAGAGCCGCAGGATCGCATCCTGCGGCTCTTGCGGGGCCAATCAGTGTGGCCGGCGTCTCCAAAGACCGGTGAGGAGCGAAAACAGGAATAGAACCAGGAAAAGGAAAAAGAGAATCTTGGCGAATTCCACCGCAACGCCGGCGACACCGAAAAAGCCAAAGAACCCGGCGATTAACGCGACGACCAGAAAGACCAAAGCCCAGTAAAGCATGGCATGCTCCTTACATGATAGAACCCCTGGGAATCCGAAAAACCGGGGCGGTTTGCGAGCCGCATGCAAGTGTGAGGTAGATTGATTCCGCAAACCGACCCGCTAAATCCGTTACAACAATCAGCGCAACGTATTGACCTTGATGTGGGCGCTGTCGCTCAGAGTCTTCCGGTCATCCAAGGTGAGGGTGGCGGTCACAACGGCGGTCCCGGGCTTATCGCTGGTGAAGATGGCAGTGGGTTTGTCCTCAAGGAAGTCCACAATGCCTTCCTTGACGGGAGTAACTTGGCCGAGAGTTAGTCGACCAGATGATTCTGGGATGCGTGCCAAGGGTGTTTTTGGATTTGACGAGCACTGTTGCGGATTCGTTGACGAGTATGTCGGATCGTGTGGCAGCGAGGTTCAACGAGGGGGACGAACCGATCGTGGAAGGGCTTTCGCAGCCTGCCAGAAGGAGGGCCAGCGCGCTGTCCACCATAGAGAAACGGGAAAGCGTTTTCATGGCAAGTCTCCTTTCAAAATGACGAGGTCCTGAATGAAAGCTCACCATATTCCTATGAATGGGAGGCCGAGGTGGTCAATCGGCAGGCCGGGAATTTCATGAAAAACGTTTTTCAGTGCACGCACTTACGCCGACGCAGAAATTCGATAAGGAGTTTAATCACGGGTGGTTACAAATATTTATTTTGACTAGTTTGTGGCGTGAGACTTTTTTCTAAATTATCGCGAATAGATTGTGAATATAGGTGTGATCTTGCGCCATTCATTCTGAATTCACCCATTCATTGATTCTGAGTTTTCCCGCCAATCCCTCCAAATTCCTATAGGAATCGGGAGGAGACCGCCATTGAAACAGACACCCTGGCGGTCTGGTAATTGGCGGACTCCCCACCCCCGACCCCACTCCGCCAATGACCCAATGCCTCAATCAAGCGCTCAGCCGCATGAGAAACTGCACCGGCCCCCGCATCGGCCCGCACGTCCGGCACCAGTACCGCGCCCCTCGCTGCGGCCGCTTGTGCCGCCAGTATTCCTTCCCGCACGTCGGGCACCGCGCCTCCCACCGCCCCCGCGGCATCACGGCCTCCCCCTTGTCGCACCGCTCCGCCTTGCACCCCAGATGCCGGCACATCATCTTCCACTTGGGCCCATGCCCCGCCTTCTGCCCCGCCAGCGCATGGGCAATCTCATGCAACACCGTGTCCCGCACGATCTCTTCGCCATTGTCTATCACGAAATACACGGACAGCTCGATCCGCCGCTGCTGATATCGGCACAGCCCCAGCGCCCGCTTCCGCCGATTCCACCCGAACGCCCAATCCCCAACCCCATGCGCCCGCATCAACTCCGACGCCAAACGCTCCGCGTGTGACATCTCCATCGGCTCCATCCTCACTTCAGGCTACTGACTTCTGTCTTCCAACTTCCGCCCTTATACCGGCAACGTCGCCCGAAGTCTCTCAATCACTCCCGGCAAGACTTCCAGCGCCCCGCGAACATCCGCTTCACTCGTCCGCCGGCTCAAACTGAACCGCACGGCCCCATGTGCCACCCGATCCGGCAACGCCATCGCCCGCAACACGTGACTCGGTTCCAAACTCCCGCTCGAACACGCCGCCCCCGCACTCGCGCACACATCCTGCTCACTGAGCAGCAGAAGAATCGCCTCCGCCTCCAGCCCGGCAAATCCGATGTTCGTCGTATTCGCCAGCCGCTTCGCCGGATCCCCATTCACATGCGAATCCGGAATGCGTTCCAGAATTCCGCGCTCCAGCGCATCGCGCAACCCCGCCACGCGCTCCCACTCCCCCCCATTCGCCAGCGCCCTCCCCGCCAATTCCGCCGCCACTCCCATGCCCACAATCCCGGCCACATTCTCCGTCCCCCCGCGCCGATCCCGCTCTTGCGGCCCCCCGCGAATCCACGGCTGCCACCGCGCCCCGCGCCGCACATACAACGCCCCCACCCCCTTCGGCCCATGAAATTTGTGCGCACTCACGCTGAACACATCGATCGGCAAATCCCGCAACGCAAACCCAATCTTCCCCACCGCCTGCACCCCGTCCACATGCAGTGGCACTGCATGCTCCCGGCAAATCGCCCCAATCCGCGCCACATCGAACAACACCCCCGTCTCATTGTTCGCCCACATGATGCTGACCAGCGCAACCTCCGCCCCCCGTTCCGCAAGCACGCCCGAAAGTCTCTCCAAATCCAGCGCCCCGCGGCCATCAACGCCAATCTCCACCACCGTATAACCGCTCTTCGCCAGCGCCTGCACCGGCGTCCGCACCGCGCTGTGCTCCACGCTGCTCGTCACAATGACCTTCCTCGCCCCCCCCGCCGCCCGCACCGCCAGCAGCCCATGAATCGCCGCATTATCTGATTCAGTCCCCCCACTGGTAAAAATCAGCTCGCGCACATCGCAGCCAAGGAGACCGGCCACCTGATGCCGCGACTTTTCCAGCGCCTGCCGAGATTCCTGCCCAAACCGGTGCGTGCTCGACGGATTCCCATACAACTCCCCCAAATACGGCAGCATCGCCTCGCGCACCGCCGGATCCATCTGCGTCGTCGCATTGTTGTCGAGATAAATCATCCCGACATTCTATCCCTTCGTGGTCCTTCGTGTCTTCGTGCTCTTTGTGTTTACGTCGTCGTTGTCGTCGCTCAAAACCCCCGCGTCTCCAGCAAATGCACCCAATTCCCCGCCGGATCACGCAACATCGCCGTCCGCGTCAGCCCCCCATCCGTATGCAGCACCTCCACGCTCACCTTGGCACGCTGCAGCTTCTCCATCGCCGCCCCGAAATTCCGAATCAAGAGCCCCACCTTCCCCAACTCCGCCCCGCGCTCCAGCACGATGCGCTGCTGATGATGGCGGAAGCGAATGACGTTTTCATCCGCCGCGACAAACGTCAGCCCCAGTATCTTCTCATAAAAATCCCTCAACGGCCGCCGCGGAACGTCCCCCGCCGCAAGCGTCACCTCCGCCACCGCCAGCAAAAGTTCCGCCGGCACCGCCGCCGGAACCTTCGTCATCAGGCGACCCAACGTAAATTCTCCCGTCGATTCCTGCGACACGATTCACCCTCACTTCACGCCCACCCCCGCGCCCCATCATATGTTCGGCGCCGCACAATTGAACGGCAAGAAAAAAAGCCCGCCGCTTTTCCACGACCGCCCCCGCAATAATCCGCCGCTTTCGAAGTTAATGAATACATATTGACGCCCACTTCCGGCGCGACTAGCCTCCGCAGTTCGCGGTCTATCGCATCTGCCACAACTCCTTTGCCGGCTCCCACAGGAGGAACTCTGTGACACGAACCCTTCTCTCCATCGCCGCCGCCTCCCTTCTTCTCTCCGCCGCCAGTTGCGGCGTGAAGGCCACTGACACGCAGCCCGCCTCCACCATGACGGCAAAGTCCTCCAACTCCTACTCCTGGGGCGAATGGCCCGCCGGAAAAGACCCCAGGGATGTTGGCAAAAAACTCGTCCAGAACTTCCTCGACCGCACCGGCAAAGGTGTCTCCTCAGTCGACTACCGCCCCAAGAGCCTCATCTACCCCGAAGCCTGCACCGCCTACGGCTGCCTCCGTTTCGACAACTCCGTCGGCGACAAGGAACAGCTCGACGCCCTCCTCACCAAGTATGCCGCCGAAGTCGGTGAGCCCGGCACCCCCGGATCCCGCATGCTGAAACCTTCCAACGAGGACGCCGAAGTCTGCGCCATCGTCCCCCTCGAAATGTATCTCATCACCGGCAAAGAAGAGTACCTCTCCATCGGCAGAGAATATGCCGACGCACAGTTCGATCCCCAATACGCAGCCGATCACTTCAAAGTCAAATCCGACGACTACCTCGCCAATCCCAAGAACGGCGGAACACACCCGCCCACCGGCCTCTCCTGGCAGACACGCTACTGGATCGACGACATGTTCATGATCACCGCCGTCGAGCTCCAGGCGTACCGCGCCACCCACGAGACTAAATACCTCGACCGCGCCGCCCTTGAAATGACTTCGTACCTCGACAAGCTGCAGCAGCCCAACGGACTTTTTTATCACGAGCTCTCCGTCCCGTTCTATTGGGGCCGCGGTAATGGCTGGTTCGCCGTCGGCATGGCCGAAATGCTCACGGACCTCCCCGAAAATCACCCGCAGCACGCCCGCATTCTGGAAGGGTATCAAAAGATGATGGCGGCCCTGAAGCAGTTCCAGGGCCCCGACGGCTCCTGGCACCAGCTCATCGACGACCCCACCGCCTGGGGCGAATCCTCCTGCACCGCCATGTTCACCTTCGCCGTCGCCCAGGGCGTCCGCCACGGCTGGCTCGATGCCTCTTACAAGGAAAACGCCAGAAAAGGCTGGATCGCCGTCACCAACTTCCTCGACAAAGACGCCAACATGACGGAAGTCTGCATCGGCACGAACCGCAAGAACGATCGCCAGTTCTATCTCGACCGCCCGCGTGAATCCGGCAACTTCCACGGCCAGGCCGCCGCCATCTGGGCCGCCTGGTCAGTGCTGGATCAGCAATGACTTGATGACAACGAACAAGAACCCCACGCCCAGGGATTGCAATCCCTGGGCTCGTTTGTGCGCTCATCCGTTGAGCTTGGCTTCAAGTTCTTCCCAGCGCGCGTACAGCGCGGCAACCATCTCCTGCGCGGCATGCGACTTCGCGCAGGCCTCCGTCATCTTCGCGCGATCCGCCATCACGGCGGGATCGTCGATCGCCTTCTGCCATTTTTCGACCTCCGCTTCGGCGGCCTGGATGGTTTCCTCCATCTTTTCCCATTCGCGTTGCTCGTTGTAGTTCAGCCGCTTGTTGGGCGATTTTTTTTCGGCGGGCTTGGCAGCAGGAGCGACCTCGGTTCGCGTCTGGGCAGCAGCCTCGCGCTCCGCGGCAAGACGCTGCTTTTCGAGCGATTCAACCCAGTTCTCGTACTGCTCATAATCAGTGATGATTGCGTGATTGCCGCGCCCGTCGAGGCCGAGGATTTCGGTGGAGAGGCGGTCAAGCATGTAGCGGTCATGCGTAACCAGCACGAGCGCCCCGGGGAATTCAGCGAGGCTTTCTTCGAGCACTTCCAACGACGGAATATCGAGGTCGTTCGTCGGTTCGTCGAGGATGAGAACGTCGGCAGGCGTGAGCATGAGGCGGGCGATGAGCACTCGCGCCTGTTCCCCGCCGGAGAGCTCGCCGACGGGGCGGTCGAGTTGTTCGTAGCGGAAGAGAAAGCGCTTGGCCCAGCTCGAAACGTGGATGAGTTCGCCGTTGTAGACGACGGAGTCGGTGCCGGGGGCGAGGGCTTCTTTGAGGAGGAGTTTTTTGTCGAGCTGTTTGCGCTGCTGATCGAAGAAGACGGTGCGGAGGTCGGCGGCGCGTTTGATGGTGCCGGCGTCGGGTTCGAGGCCGGCGGCCCCTCCGACGAGGAGTTTGAGGAAGGTGGATTTGCCGGAGCCGTTGGGGCCGAGGACGCCGAGCTTGGTTTTGGGGGAGAGGATCAGGTTGATCTTGTCCACCAATTTGCGATCGCCCATGGTTTTGCAAAGGTTGTGGGCGGCGAGGAGCTTTTTGGTTTTGCGCTCGGTGGCGGAGAATTCGATCTCGACGGCGCCGTCCTGGGCGTTGCGGAACTGAAGCTCGGCGAGGTTGCCGAGGAGTTCGTGGGCGTCGTCGATGCGGGCTTTGCTCTTGCCGCGACGGGCTTTGGGGCCGCGGCGGAGCCAGGCGACTTCCTTGCGGGCCAGGTTCTGCAGCGTTTGCTGTTCCTTGGCCTGTGCGGCGAGGACGGTTTCGCGGCGTTCGAGGAAGTCGGAGTACGTTCCGGGAACGGAAAGGTAGCCGTCGGCATACATGCTGTTGATTTCGATGACGCGATTGGTGACGTTCTCGAGGAAGTAGCGGTCGTGGGTGATGACGACGTACGCAAACTTCGACTGGTTCAGCAGTTTTTCGAGCCAGAGGATGCCTTCGAGGTCGAGGTGGTTGGTGGGTTCATCGAGCAGCAGCAGATCCGGTTCGAGCAGAAGTTCGCGGGCGAGGGCGAGGCGTTTGCGCCAGCCGCCGGAGAGGGTGGAGATTTGGACGTCGTGGTCTTCGAAGCCGATCTTGGAGAGGATGATGGCGGTGCGGGTGTGTTTGTCGAGCTCGTCGGCGTGGTCGTGCTGGAGGGCGAGGAGGAGTTCTTCGGTGGGGGTTGCGGCGGTGAATTTGTCTTCCTGGGGGAGGTAGCCGACCTTGACGCCGCGGCGGGCTTCGAGGGTTCCTTCATCGGGATGTTCTTTGCCGGCGAGGATTTTGAGGAAGGTGGATTTGCCGGCGCCGTTGGGGCCGAACATGCCGCAGCGTTCGCCTTCGTAGAAGCCGAGGGTGATGCCGTCGAATAGGGGGCGTGTGGAGTAGGACTTGGAGAGGTTTTGGCAGGTGAGAAGGAGGGACATGCGGGTCCTTGAACGGATAAATGGCCACAAAAAACACGGACGACACGAAAGCGTGTTTGGTGTTTGGGGCTGGGACTATGCCCAGAGCGCCTCATGGTAGCGGAATGGGGGGAGGGAGTCATTGGGGCGATTGAGTCATTGAATCATTAATGATTGTTTCGCGATGAGAATGAATGGCTCAATGGCCCGATGACATTCACTTCTTCTCTACGCTGCTGAGGCCGATGTTGCTGATGGAGGGGCCTTTGCCTGCGCCGGGCGCGGTGGGACGCGGCTGCAGGATGCTTTGGAGGGGATGGCCGATGGCGATCATGATGCCGGCGCGGAAGCGTTCGGACGTGATGAGCAGGACGAAGAGGCCGATGAGGGGCCAGGCGACGAATCGCCCGTAGAGCAGGAAGATCTGGAAGCGCGCGACGTGCTCGCCGGTGACGTGGGGCTCGATGAGGCGGAGCAATTCCTTGTAGCTGTAGATGACGCCGGGGATGGGGAAGTCGCGGGCGAAATATTGCCAGGGCAGGAACATGAAGAGGAGGAGAATGGACCAGATGAGGCCTTTGGTGATTTGCGCGACGCCGGGGGCCTGGGCGACGAGGACGACGAGGAGGGTGATGAAGACGACGATGGATTGGCTGGCGACGGCGATGAGGGCGGCGAGCTGGGTGACGGGCACGGCCATCGTGTAGATGGTGTCCCACTGGTTCCGCACGTTGAGCTGCCGGCTTTGGACGCTGCCTGGGTAGAAGGGATCTTCTTCGACGGCGACCACAGGAGAGGTGGCGGCGGGAGTGGAGCCCACCTTCTCGGGGCGCATGTTCTTGTAAGGCTGTTGGGTCCAGCACATGAGGGCGAACCCGACGAACTGCATGATCACGCAGGCGAGCAGGAGGAACCCGAGCCAGCCGCGGGCGGAGCGCAGGGTGCGGAGAGCGACGCCATAATCACTATAAGGATGAACGGGTGACGGCATTTGCCATGAACCTCCTGCCAAAGAGCCGATATAGTCTACCAGAGTAAAACGTTGGGAGCATCCGGATGCGAGAATTGGGGAGTTGAGCGAAACTTTTCGTGGATGCGGGCGTGGTTTCCAGTAGGAGTCGAACATGAAGAATTGCGGATGGATTGTTGCGGCAATGTGCCTTGCGGTGATGAGCGGGGTGGGCGGGATGGCCGCGAGGGGCGAAAAGGGGGCGGATGCGGCGGAAAAGCGGGCGATTGAACCCAAGCCGCACATGCAGCTTCCGCTGGGGCAGCGGGCGCCGGAGATCCTGGCGAGCACGACGGAGGGGAAGGTGGTGACGCTGGCGTCGCTTCGGGGCAAGCCGGTGGTACTGGAGTTTGGCAGCATCACGGATCCGTGGTTCCGCGCCCGCGTTCCTGCCGTGGAAAAGCTGGCGGAAGCGTACGGCGACAAGGCCGCGTTCGTGATTGTCTATCAGCGCGAATCTCACGCCGCCGATACGCCGGACGCGATCGAAGTGAACGCGGCGGAGGGTTTTGCCGTGACCAGGCCGACGACGCAGGCGGAGCGCGTCAAGCTCGCTGAACAGGCGAAAGATCGCCTGCATATTGAGAACGCAACGTTGCTGGTGGATTCCTGGAGCAACACGAGCACGCTTCGGTATGGTGGGTATCCGAACATGGCGTTCGTCATTGACGCCGCAGGGAATCTGCAGGCGGGATACCCGTGGATGGATCCGAAGAAGGTGCAGGGGGCGCTGGATGCGCTGCTTGCGGGCAAGCCTGTTCCGGAGGATCTTCGCGGGCCGGTGCATTCGCGCAACGGGAACAATGATTTCGCAGACGTCGCCATGGACATGACGGGCAACGCGCAGGGGGCGAAGCTCGCCACGGTGCTCGACAAGATGCAACTGACGGAAGAACAGCGCAAGGCGGTTCTTCCGCCACTGCTGGAGTTTCTCGCGGATGTCCGGAACTTTCGCGAATTGCGTGGAGGCGGTCCGGCGGGCGGGAAGGCCAATGCCGGCAACAATGCAACGAGTCAGCCCGCCAGTGCCGGTGTGAAGGATGTCTCGGCGGATGACATGCAGAGCGCGATCGAAAAACTCCGGGCGAGCGCCAAGAAGTTCAAGGATGCCTGCAAGGCAAATCTGCCGGAGAAGGATGCTCAGCAATTGATGGATGTGTTTGACCAGGGCCCCGCCCGGCGGCTGTTCGCGGATAATTGAGGGATCAGACTTTTCCGATGACGACGAGGCCGAGTTCGTCCGCCCGTTTCAGGAGCCGCTCTTTTTCCAGCATGATCGTCCGGCCCACTTCCAGGACGAGCGCGCCGCCGCCGTGCTGATGGAGGTTCTCCACCGTCGCCACGCCGACGGTGGGCACATCGAAGCGCATGTCCTGGTTGGGATTCGCGGCCTTGCAGAGCACCCATCCCTTGCGTTTGCAGAACTCGCCCGTCCGGTGAATCAGCCGGTCGGTGCCTTCGATGGCCTCGACGGCGATGATTTCGTGTTCCTTGCAGGTGAGCGCCTGGCCGATGAGGAGTTCGTTGATACGCTTGAGCAGTGGCCAGGCGAAATCGATATCGACCTGCATGGCCGCCGAGGGCTGGGTTTTGGTCATCACTCCTTCGGTTGCGAGCGAATCAGGCACGTAAGGCCTCCCGTCAATAAGTTCGATGCCGCCGGACGCGAGTTCGTCGGCGAGCGCCTTGAGCAGAGTTGCGGTGCGTTTGTCGTGCTTTACGCGCAAGAACCAGACGCGAGCGGTGCGCCAGTCGGGCAGGTAGCGGAAGAGGTGGAAGCGTTCGTACATTTCCGACTTTCCGACGCGGCCGACCATGACGGCCTGGGTGCATCCTTCGGCTTTCAACTTGCGGATCCATTGGTTGAGCCGGAGCAGGCCGACTTCGTGGAAGCGATCGCAGAGGGGGCGCAGTTCTGTCATGCGGGCCTGTCCGGAGAGCGCGGTGCAGATGACGCGATGGCCGGCGGCTTTCATTCCGCGCGCGGTTTCGAGAGGGAGTGTTCCCTGGCCGGCGATGAGGCCGAGGGGATTTGCACCGCGGTGAGAATTTTCGCCGATTTGCGACATGCGGGACATTGTGCGAAGTAGGGGGGGGATTGGCAACTTCGGTTGGGAGTTCCGGCTTCAGGCGGCGTTGTGTGTGGAATTGCGCGCACAATGCCGCCTAAAGGCAGGACTCCGAACGTTCGACGCCGGCCATAAGGCGCATTGCTTTTTCCTGGGTGGCGTCGGCACGGGAGAGTTCGCCGACGATGCGTCCTTCGCGCATGATGATCGTTCGCGAGGAAATCGCCAGCACCTCGGGGAGTTCGGAGGAGATGACGATGATGGCGACGCCGGAGGCCGCAAGGTCGTCGAGCAGGTGATGAATGGCGGTCTTGGCGCCGATGTCGACGCCGCGCGTCGGTTCATCCACAATCAGCAGCCGGCATCCGCGTGCTAGCCATTTCGCAATCACCACTTTCTGCTGGTTTCCGCCGCTCATGGTCTTCACCGGCGCGGCGAGGCTGGACGTCTTCACGCGCAGCCGGCCGAAATAATCGGTGGCTTCGCGCCACTCCGCCCCGTGCCTTAGAAAGCCCATCACGCTGAGGCGATTCAGCAGCGGCAGCGAAAAATTCTGCCGGCCGCCCATGTTGAGGACGAGTCCCTGCCGCTTGCGGTCCTCCGGCACCAGGCCGATGCCGCGGCGCATCGACGTGCGAATGTTCCCCAGCGGAAGGGGGGTGCCCTCGAGGAGAACCGTGCCCGTCGCCCGGGGATCAAGGCCGAATAATGCTTCGGCGACCTGGCTTCGGCCCGCGCCGACCAGGCCGGCGAACCCGACAATTTCGCCGGCGCGCACCTGAAACGAGACGTCGGTGAATTTGCCGGGGCTCGAAAGCGTCTGCACCTCGAGAATGAGATTGCCGTCACCTGATGGCGTGTACTGCGGAAGATAATCGGACACGGGCCGGCCGATCATCATCTGCACGACCTTGTCCTGGGTTCCGGCGGGCCATGCGTTTGCCTCCTGGCGCAGCGTGCCGACGTACTTGCCGTCGCGCAGAACGCTGATGGCATTGCAAAGCCGGAAGACTTCCGGCATGCGGTGGCTCACGTAGATCATCGTGACGCCGCGTTGCTTGAGCGATTCGATCAAATGGAAAAGCTGCTCGGCCTCCCGCTCGGAAAGCGAGCTTGTCGGTTCATCGAAAACCAGCACGTTGGCGCCGGTGCCGATGGCGGAGGCGATCTGCACGACCTGCTCCTGCGCGGTGGTGAGGCTCGACATCGGCCGATGCACATCGAGTTCCACGCCGATCTGGGCGAGCAGCGACTTCGCCCGCTCGACCATTTTCCGGCGGGACACGAAAACGCCGCCGCTGGTCGGATATGAACCGAGGCTGAGATTCTCCGCGATGCTCAGATGGGGGCAGGATGCGAGTTCCTGGTGCACCATGCCGATGCCCTGCGCTGCGGCATCCGCGGGGGAATCAATGTGCACATGCTTTCCGTCGATCAGAATTTCACCGGCGTTCGGCCGGTGCACGCCCGCCAGCGATTTGCCGAGCGTGCTCTTGCCGGCGCCGTTTTCGCCCATCAGCGCATGGCAATCCCCTCGCTCTACGGACAGCGACACGTTTGAGAGCGCGAGGACCCCGCCGAAGGTCTTGGTGATGTTTCGGAACTCGAGGAACGCCATTGCCCGCCGCCTTCAGTGATTACTGGCCCAGCCACTTTTTCCAGTTTGCGCCGTATTCCTTCGCGTTTTCCTTGGTGATGACCTGCAGATTGTCGATCACCTTTCCATTCGCCGGCTCCTTCGCTTTCACGATCTTGTCGAGAAGAATCTGCACAGACTTGTAGCCCCAGCCGTAGCAATCCTGCGCCAGAAGCACCTGGACGTGTCCGTCTTCGAGGTAGGTCAGGCAGGGGGGGAGCGCATCGACCGACACGCACTTCACCGTCCCCGGCTCCCACTTGAGCGCATCGCGGGTGAACAGCGGCCAGCCGCCGATGAACCCCCATCCCTGAATCTCCGGATGGGCATTCTGCTCGCGCTGAATCGCCGCCGCGGCTTTCTCCGGCGTTTCCTCGTGATACACAATGTCGATCAATTTGATATCCGGGTGTTTGGCAAATTCTTCCTTCATCCCCTGCGTACGGAGCCGCAGGTTGGGCGCCGATTCATTTCCCGCCAGGATGGCCACGTTGCCCGAGTTGTTCATCTGCTCCGAGAGGTATTTCGCCACCTTCTGGCCGCACGAAGCATCATCTGTGCCGTAGAATGCGAAGCGCTTCGACCTGGGCGAGTCCGAATCAAAGCAGACCACGGGCACTCCCGCATCGACCGCCTTGTCGATCGCCGGCGCGCAGGTGTTCGCGTTCGAACAGCTGACGGCGATCCCGGCCACGCCGGATTGCGCCAACTGCTCGATCGCCTGCGCCTGCTTCTGCGCATCTTCCGTCGGCGGCGTCTGAATGTTGATCTCGATGGTGACGCCGTACTGATCGCCTAGTTCCTTAGCCGCCGCCTTCGCGCCTTCATGCGCGGCCTGGAAAACCGGATTGCTTTGGCTTTTCGCCACGATGCCGAGGATGATCTTGGGCTTGTCCTGCGCCCAGGCGCCGGAAGCCAGCGAGAGTGCGACACTTGCCGCAACCAGGAGAGAACAGAGCCGCATAAGGTTTCCTCCAGAAGAAGTGTAGTCGTCAAATCACGCGGCGACGGCCTTTACCCGAGCCGCCCGCCGCGCCTGCAGATAGGTGCTTAGTTGATCGACGGCGACGGCGAGAACAATCGCCACACCGAGGATCAATTGCGTGTCTTCCTTGACCACTTCGATTTTTGTAAAACCCAGGTTCAAATGGCCGACGACGAAGATGCCGTCTTCGATGAGTTGCAGCACGAGCATGCCGAGGACCGCGCCAAGCGCCGTCCCGCGTCCGCCGGTGAGACTCGCACCGCCGACGACGGCCGCGGCAATGACGGCCAATTCGTATCCCTTCCCGGTGTCGGTCGCCGCCGATTTATAGAATCCGCAATTGAGCATTCCGGCGACTCCCGCACACAGCCCGGAGAGCGCATAGACCCGGAGCTTCACCCAGGGGAGCCGAATGCCGCTGAATCGTGCCGCTTCTTCATTGCCGCCGACCGCGTACGTCTGGCGTCCCCACACGGTATGCCGCAGATAGACCCACCCCGCCGTGAGGCAGAAGAGCATGACAAAAATCGGCACGACGCCCAGCGATTCGATCATCTGCCCGCCATAGCGGGAGTACTTCAACTCGCACGCCACGAAATGATCCGTGAATGCCGCCGGCAGGGGGGTATCGCCGAACGGCTGGCTCGCCCCATACGCCACGCCGAGCTTCAGCGAGATCCAGCGAAAAATGCTCAGCGTCGCCAGCGTCACGATGAACGGATGCATTCGCAGCCCCACCACGGTGATGCCATTCACCAGCCCGCAGAGCAGCCCGACGCCCAGCGCCGTGCCAATTCCTACCAGCAGCACCAACGGCGCCGCCGCATCCGCCGGTAATTTCAACAGTGCCAGCGCCGTCACGAATGACGACAACCCCATGATGCTCCCCACCGATATATCGATACCACCAGAGATGATAACGATCGTCTCCCCGATCGCCATGATCGCCATCCAGCTCATCACCGTGAGCACGCTGTTGACGATGTTCGACGTCCGCAGGAAACCGTTCTCCTGCACCTGGCGGAACGGCATCATCACGCCGTTGACATTCTTGGGCAGCAGCGTGAGATTCACCGGCCGGCTGGCACGCCAAAGAAAAAGGCTCAGGAGCACGATCACGACGATCAGCCCCATTTCCTGCACTGCCGGAAAACGATGCTTTTTTCGGTTGAGCGCTGGGGTCTCAACCGGCAAACCTGACATAAGTTTTATTCCCTGCTTGTTTGAAATGGTGCGACACACGCTAACGCACCGCGTGCGTCTCCTCAACTACATTCAGATAACTTTGTTTGTTTTGACATTAACATCGGAGGAAATCTTATTGCGAGACGTGCGTAACCCCCTTACAATCTCCGCCCTATACAACTCCTACCCGGAAACAGCCTTGGCGAAGGCAGTTTCCGGGTGACGCCTCCCGTGGCGGCTCTTTTTCCTTTCTTGAGCCCCCGGCGTCTTTGACAGTTCCTGGATTTTGGAAACGAGACCCATGATGCCCATCACACCCGTCCTCGGCCATCTTCTCACGCTGGCGCAGGACACAATTCCCGCCAGCGTAACAAACGCTGTTTCCACCGCCACCGCTCCCAGCCCCCACATCAACCTCGGTTCAATCGACTACGTCGTTCTCATTGTCTACTTCGCCTTCGTCATCGGCATCGGCTTCATTCTCAAACGTTTCACCAAAAGCTCCGAAGACTTTCTCAGTTCCGGCCGCTCCCTTCCCGCCTGGATCTGCGGCCTGGCCTTCATCTCCGCCAATCTCGGCGCCCAGGAAGTCATCGGCATGGGCGCCAATGGAGCCAAGTACGGCATCATGACGTCCCACTTCTACTGGGTTGGCGCCATTCCCGCGATGGTCTTCATCGGCGTCTTCATGATGCCCTTCTACTACGGCTCCAAAGCCCGTTCCGTTCCCGAATACCTCAAGCTCCGATTCGACGAAAAAACCCGCGGCTTCAATGCTTTCTCCTTCGCCTTCATGACCATCTTCTCCTCCGGCGCCTCCATGCACGCCCTTGCCGCGCTCCTTCATATCCTCCTCGGTTGGGATTACTGGTTCTCCCTCTTCGTCTCCGCAGCGATCGTTCTGGTCTACATCACCATGGGCGGCCTTACTTCCGCCATTTACAACGAAGTCCTCCAGTTCTTCCTCATCGTCCTTGGCTTCGCTCCGATCGTCTTCCTCGGCCTGAAGAACGTCGGCGGTTGGGATGGTCTTGCGCATTCACTTCAGGACGTCGTTGTCCATAATCGGATGGCCAACCCCGCCTCCGCAGACCGTTTCCCCGATGGCGCCCTTACCCATTCCTGGATCAACATGGGCTCTTCTCACAATCCCATGGGGGTCGACTGGATCGCCATGACCTTCGGCCTGGGCTTCGTGCTCTCCTTCGGCTACTGGTGCACTGACTTCCTCGTCGTCCAGCGTGCCATGGCCGCCAAAACGATGAACGCCGCACGCAACACCCCCATCATCGCGGCCATCCCCAAAATGCTCTTCCCGGTTCTCGTCATTCTTCCCGGCATGATCGCAATCGCCCTCCAGGTGAAATCCGGCGGAACCTTCCTCCCCCTCACCGCCGATAAATCCGGACCTGACTACAACATGGCCACGCCCATGATCCTTGCCAAGTACTTCCCGGCAGGCATGCTCGGCCTGGGACTGACTGCACTGATGGCTTCCTTCATGTCCGGCATGGCGGGCAACGTCACCGCCTTCAATACCGTTTTTACCTACGATATCTACCAGGCATACCTCGTCAGAGGGAAGTCCGACCACCACTACCTCAACGTGGGTCGTGTCACCACCGTCGTTGGTATTTTCGTTTCTCTCCTTGCCGCTCTCGTCGTTCGCAACTTCGACAGCATCATGGACTTCCTCCAACTCGTCTTTGGCTTCGTTAACGCCCCGCTCTTCGCGACATTCATGCTCGGCATGTTCTGGCGACGCACCACCGGCCATGGCGCGTTCTGGGGACTCCTCCTCGGCACTGTAGCCGCGGCTATTCATCACGGTCTGACCGTTCCCTTCTCGGCCATCGTCGATGCTGCAAAAAACCTCAAAGTCGCGATCCCTAACGACTTCGCTGATGCTACTCCGGATGTTCTGGCCAAGGCCGGCGGAATTCATGGCGGATGGATTCACATCGTTCACGCGTACCCCGTCGACATGGCCCAGAATTTCTGGACCGCCATCTGGGCGTTTCTCACCTGCTTAACGCTCACTGTACTCATCTCTGTCGTCACGCCACGCCTCAAGACCGACGAAGAGCTCAAAGGTCTCGTCTACTCGCTTACTCCCAAGATCAAAGACCACGACCTCCCCTGGTATAAGCAGCCCGCCGTTCTCGGCGTGATCGTTCTCCTCGCGACGGTCGTTCTGAATTTCATCTTCCGTTAATGAGGTCGCTGTCGTATCCGTGTTCTTCAACGTCTTTGCAAGGAGTTCCTCATGAGCGGCGGAATGGGCGGTATGGATATCCGCACCCCAATGGGCCTTATGTTCGCCATCATCGGTATCATCATTGCCGTCTTTGGCATGACCACCAGCGGCGATCCCATGTACGACAAGCACTCCCTCGGCATCAACATTAACCTCTGGTGGGGCCTGGTCATGGCGGCCTTTGGCATCGTCATGCTTGCGATGGCGCTTGCTGCCGGAAAGTCCAAGAGCTGATCGCCGGCCCTTGTAGGTCTTATGCCTAAAAAGCGCCCGCCATTCCCGGCGGGCGTTTCCTTTTTGCCCTGAAAACTGCCCTCCCACGCTCTAGATCGGCGTTCAACCCGCTCAATGATCCAGAAAACCCCCTCCCTCCCTACGCATTTCACTTAATCCAACCTAAGCGCCCCTCCCTATTTCGCTCACTGCTCAGTTAGACGAGAATACTTCCTGCTGATGGTTATACATTCGGAGTTCCGGCCGTTCGGAGTTCCGCCTTCAGGCGGCCCCCGCTGACGCTCCGGACGGATAACGCCTCCTCAAGGCGGAACTTCGAACGCGCCCACGCTGAGGATCACGATGAACAGCTTCGCCAGTCTCTTCTATTCCCTCTTCCCCCCTCAATCCATGGCCCTCACCTGCGTGGTCCTCGCCATCGTCGCGACCACCGGTATGGCCCTCGGCTCCATTAAGGTCAAAGGCATCTCCCTCGGCATCCCCGGCGTCATGTTCACCGGACTCATCTTTGGCCGCCTCATTGGCATCTCCCGCCTCAGCCTGCAGGTCATCTTCTTCATTCGCGATTTCGGCCTGATCCTCTTTGTCTATGCGGTGGGCGTGCAGGTCGGACCCGGCTTCGTGGCCTCACTTCGCAAGCGCGGCCTCCCGCTCAACCTCATGGCCGCCGCCATCATCCTGCTCGGCGCCGCCACTGCCGTCGGCATCGCCTACTCCACCGGCACCGACATGAAAGCCGCCGTCGGCCTCTTCGCCGGCGGCACCACCAACGCCCCCGCCTTCGGTTCCGCGGAGGAAGCGCTCAAATCCATTCACCCCTCCACCATGCCCGGCACCGGCACGCCCTCCCCCGGCTCGATAGAAGCGGCCAATATCACGCTTCCCGCCTTCGCCATCGCCTATCCCTTCGGCCTCGTCGGCGTGATCGTCGCCATGGTCGTTTTCCGCTTCCTCTTCCGCGTGAACCCGCAGGCCGACGCCGACGCCATCGCCGCATCCGAGAAAGGAAAAGCCAGCAATCTTGCCACCATGAACATCGAAGTCGCCAATCCCAATCTCGACGGCCTTCCCCTGCGCGACATCCCCGCCCTCGACAAATCCACCGTCGTCGTCTCCCGCCTCCATCACCGCGGCGCCATGAAAATCCCCACCCCGGAAACCACCATCCACACCGGCGACGTCCTCCTCGCCGTCGGCGAACCCGAAGAAGTCCACGAATTCCAGCTCATCCTCGGCAAGCCCTCCGCCATGGACCTCCGCGCCCTCCCCTCCAATATCACCACCCGCCAGATCCTCGTCACTCGCCGCGACGTTCTGGGCAAAACCGTGGACGAGCTCAATCTCCCCAGCAAACTCGGCGTCGCCGTCACCCGCATCTCCCGCGCCGGGCTTGAATTCACCGCCGTCGGCGACCTCGCCCTCCAGTTCGGTGACCGTATCCGCGCCGTCGGCGAATCCTCCGCCCTCGACGCCGCCGCCAAACTCCTCGGCGACTCCGCCCGCGAACTCAACCTGCCCCGCCTCCTCCCCATCTTCGTCGGCATCCTCTTCGGCGTCACCCTCGGATGCATCCCCATCCTCCCGACCTCCATCACCAATCTGCCCGCCCCGGTCAAGCTCGGCCTCGCCTCCGGCCCCATGCTCGTCGCCATCATTCTCTCCCGCATCGGCCGCGTCGGACCGCTCATCTGGTACATGCCGCAGTCCGCCTCCGGCCTCCTCCGCGAGCTCGGCATCGTCCTCTTCCTCATTGCCGTCGGCATCAACGGCGGCGACGGCTTCTTCAACAAACTTGCCACGCCCGAAGGCTTCTACTGGCTCGCCTACGGCGCCATCATCACCCTCCTCCCGCTCCTCCTGGTCGGCCTCTTCGCCCGGATCTTCCTCAAAACGCATTACCTGCACATCTGCGGCCTCCTCTGCGGCTCCATGACCAGCCCCTCCCTCGCCTTCACTCACACGATGACCACTTCCGAAGCCCCCGCCGTCGCCTTCGCCACGGTGTACCCGCTCTCGATGATCATGCGCGTACTGGTGGCACAGTTGATGGTGCTCATTTTCGTCAAATAGCTCCTTGCAAAAAACAACCGAGCCCGCGACATTCTCAGCCGCGGGCCCAGTGTCTAATCTCCCCAGCAAAAAAATCACCTCATCGCCACGGTCACCGTCTTGACCTCCGTGTAATTCCGCAGCGCGTATTCGCCGAGTTCGCGCCCGATGCCGCTCATCTTGAATCCGCCGAACGGTGCCGCCGCATCGAACACGTCGTAGCAGTTGATCCACACCGTCCCGGCCTTCAGTTCCGCGGCCAGACGATGCGCCTTGCCGATGTCGCGCGTCCACACCGCCGCGGCCAGGCCGTACATGTTCCGATTGCCGCGATCGATCACCTCATCCACATCCTTGAACTTGATGACCGACATCACCGGCCCAAAAATCTCCTCCTGGCAGATCTTCATGTCATCCTTAACGTCCGTGAAAACCGTCGGCTCAATGAAGTACCCCTGCTTCCCGACGCGTCCCCCGCCCGTCAGCAGATTCGCCCCCTGCTGCTTGCCCGAGCCGATGTAGCTCATCACCCGGTCAAACTGCTCCTGCGACACCTGCGGCCCCTGCGTCGTCTTCATGTCAAACGGATCGCCGACACGCTGTTTCTTCACGCGGGCGTGCAGCTTGTCGACAAATTGGTCGTACACTTTACCTTCGACAAACAACCGCGAGCCCGCGCAGCAGCACTGCCCCTGGTTGAAGAACAACCCGAAGAACGCCCCTTCAATCGCCGCATCCATGTCCGCGTCCGCAAACACGATGTTCGGCGACTTCCCACCCAGCTCCAGCGTGACGCGCTTCAGGTTCGTCGCCGCGGCCGCACGCATGATGATCTTGCCGACTTCCGTCGAGCCCGTGAAAGCGATCTTGTCCACGTCCGGATGCTCCGCCAGCGCCGCCCCAGCCGTTTCGCCGAAGCCGGGCACCACGTTGATCACGCCCTCGGGAATGCCCGCCTCATGCGCCAATTCCGCCACACGCAGCGCGCTCAGCGGCGTCTGCTCCGCCGGCTTCAGCACCAACGTGCACCCCGTCGCCAGCGCCGGCCCCCACTTCCACGCCTGCATCAACAGCGGGAAATTCCACGGAATGATCTGCCCCACCACGCCCACCGGCTCGTGCCGCGTGTAGCAGAAGTACGGCCCGTTGATCGGAATCGTCTTCCCCTCAATCTTGTCCGCCCAGCCTGCGTAATAGCGGTAGCAATCGATCGTCAGCGGCAAATCCGCATTCATCGAATCCGCCAGCGGCTTCCCATTGTCCAGCGTCTCCAGCTTCGCCAGTTCCTCCTTGTGCTCCTCAATCAACTCCGCCAGCCGATACAGGCAACGGCCCCGATCCCGCGCCGTCATCCGCCGGCGCCACGGCCCCTTCTCAAACGCATTCCTCGCCGCCGCGACCGCCTTATCAATATCCGGCTTCTCCCCTTCCGCCACCTTCGCAATCACCTCCCCGTTTGTCGGGTTGATCGTCTCAAACGTCCGCCCGCTCGTGGAGTTCATCCACACCCCGTTGATCAGCATCTTCGTCTGCCGGATCTTCACCGGCAGTTCCGCCGACTTCCCCTTCCCACCCTTCTCGTGTTTCTCGTTTTTCGCGCGTGAGGGCGCAGAAGACATCGTCGTCATTGAAAGCTCCTCCGGAATAGAAGTGAACGAAAAGAAATGATGGTCCGCTAGCAACCCGCACGATACCCCCGGCCCATGGCACAAATCAATCCTTAAATCGACCCTATTCCCCACATTTCCTCGTCAACCCGCCACCCCCTGCGTATCCTGATGATGGCCACCGGCATCCAAACCCCGGAGGCCAAGGAACCCATGAAATACCTTCTATTGTTGCTTTCCATCACCACACCCCTTCTGCTTGCCGCCTGCGACTCCAAAACCGCCGGCAGCGCCGCAATTACGGAGCCATCCACCATGCCCGCCAATTCCCAAACCGCCAACGCGTTCCCAGTCACCCACACCGACGCCGAATGGCGAAAAATACTCACCCCGGAGCAATATGCCGTCCTCCGCGACAAGGCCACCGACCCCGCCTTCACCGGCAAATACGACAATTTCTACCAGCCCGGCACCTACTCCTGCGCCGCCTGCGGACAGGAACTCTTCACCTCCGACACCAAGTTCAACGCCGGCTGCGGCTGGCCCGCGTTCTATGCCGCCAAAGCCGGCGACAAGGTCAAACTCGTCACCGACAACTCCTTCGGCATGCAACGCACCGAAGTCCTCTGCGCCCGCTGCGGCTCCCACCTCGGCCACCTCTTCGACGACGCCCCCCAAACCCCCACCGGCCAACGCTTCTGCATCAACTCCACCTCGATCAAATTTGTCCCCGCGGCGAGCACGCAGCCGGCGGCGAAGAAGTGAGCGGGATTCAATCGGCGCCGCAGCGACTTTAAGAAGAAAAGAATCAAACCACAGAGGACACCGAGAACACAGAGACGTTGTCCTGGAGAAGCATACGCTTCGTCGTTCCTCTGTGCACTCTGTGTTCTCTGTGGTTTATCTCGTTAGTGCCCCTTGATTAGATCGGCGTTGCGATCCCGAGCAGCTTCCAGCGCAGCATCGACAACGCCATCTGTGATGCACGAAGGCGGATGCCCTTGCGGTCGCCGGGGAAGATGAAGCGCCTCGCCTCGGTGCCGTCGGGGCCGGCCATTGCGATCCAGACCGTGCCGACGGGTTTTTCCGCCGTCCCCCCGTCCGGCCCCGCGATTCCCGTCGTCGCCAGCGCAAAATCCGTCTCCGAAAACTTCCGCGCACCCTCCGCCATCGCCCGCGCCACCGGCTCCGACACCGCCCCATGCTCCCCAATCAACTCCGCCGGCACTCCCAACTCCTCGCTCTTCGACGCATTCATATACGTCACCCACCCACGCATGAAATACGCTGACGACCCCGCCGTATCCGTCAGCAACTTCCCCAACAATCCCCCCGTGCAACTTTCCGCCGACGCCACGGTGCACTTCTTCTCCTTCAGCACCCTCGCCACCGCGCTTTCAATCGTCTCCTCATTCTCCCCGAACACAATCGCCCCCAGCCGCGACAGCACCTCCTGCCGCACCCGCTCCGTCATCGCCGCCGCCTCCGCCCGCGTTGCCGTCGCATAAATCCGCACCGACACAATCCCCTCATTCGCCGTCGTCCCCACCAGCAGATTCCCCCCTCCCGCCCCGCCCCCCCCGCGCACCATCAAATCCTTAATCGCCTCCCCAATCACCGACTCCCCGCGCCCAAACGTGTTGATCTTCCACACCGTCGTTACTCTCTCCCCCGCCATTTCCTTCAGCGCCGGCAACACCGACTCCGTAAACATCCCCCGCATCTCCGCCGGCACCCCCGGCATCACAAATATGTTCGTCCCGTTCCGCACCACACGCATCCCCGGCGCCGTCCCCGCCAGATTCTCAATAATCACCGCCGAGTGCGGCCGCAGCGCCTGCAGCCGATTCGACGGCGACATCAGCCGACTCCGCGCCTTGAACCACCGCTCAATCTGCACCACCGCCTCCGGATCCTCCACAAGCTCCTCCCCCAGCGCATCCGCCAGCGCCTGCCTCGTCAGATCATCCTCCGTCGGCCCAAGCCCCCCGGTAATCAAAATCAACTCCACCCCCCGCTCCAGCCCCTCCCGAATCGCCGTCACAATCGGCAGCAACTGGTCCGGCACCGTCACGTGAGCCGCCGTCGCAATGCCCACCGTCGCCAATTGCTGTGACAACCACGACGCATTCGTATTCGCCGTCAAACCAGAAGTCAGTTCATCCCCGATCGAAAGGACCAGTGCCGCCATAATCATCACCTCTCATAAACGCGACGATTGTAGCGCCAACCCCCGCAAAAAAGAAAAAGCCCTCGAATTGTCGAGGGCTTCTTTGTTGGTTATGGCTGGAGGTTTAGCGGACGACCGACCGGCGGCGGAGCAGGGCGAGCGCGCCGATGCCCATCACGCCGAGGCTTGCCGGTTCCGGCACCGCTGCGCTGGGAAGGGCGACGGTGGCGGCTTCGATGCCGATGTTGGGATAGCCGGTGCCGGTGCTGCTGAACTGCTGGCCGGTAAAGGTGAGGACTTCACCCACGGAGCCGACGACATCCAGCGTCAGCACGCCCGCGTGAACTCCCGCCTGGTTGCCGCCGGTGGTGGTATCCCACGCGGTGCCGTCCGGGAGAACGCCGTTGGAACTCCCCGACGTGTAAAGCGGCGTGCCCGATGTCGTTTCGCCGGTGCCGAGGTACGCGGAATAAACTTCGCTCGTGTTGTAGCTGGTGAGATACAGTTTCACGATTTCTTCCGTTTGGGTCAGGGTGAGGGTGAGGTTGGTGGAAGCGGCGTTAGTTCCACTGATGTTGGCGTTTGAGCCGTTGGAGTGTTCGCGGGTGGAGGCGTAGTCCTGGCTGATGACCGTGCTGCCGCCGCTGAGATAGCTGACGTAGAAGCCGGAGGTGCCGGCGTTGAACGGGGTGGAGGCGCCGAAATAGCCGGTGCCGCCGGGATAGCCGCCGACAGGTGCAATCAGGTTGCTGAACTGCGAGCCGGAGGCTTTGGTGGGGTTGCCCGTGGTGCTGCTGCCGCCGGCCGTTCCGGTGGAGCCGCCTTCGAACTGGATCCAGTCGAGATTGGTTCCGCCACCAGTGAGATCCAGCGGAGACGTCGACGTCGTGGCAGGCACGGCTGAAAACGTGCCCGTGATGATGTCGGCCTTCGCCTGCAAGGGCAGGGCAACCGCGGCGGCTGCGAGAAGACCGAAAACTTTGGTGTGACGACTGAACTTCATGTACCTCTCTCCGTAACTAAAACGACTATGTCTGTCCACGTACGGTGGCAAGACGAAATGAACTTTTCGCGCGAGGTGACAATTCCTCTCGCGTGTTACCTGATGCGGACTGCCGTGTCGGTGCGATTTGAAATGCTTCTTCAAATATAAACTGCAACCGGGCAAGGGCAAGCGACAGACGGGGCCGTTGTTGGCGCTGTCCTGGCGTGTGAATCTCCGGCCCTGTCGTGTTTTCGTACAACCCATCTTGTTGTGGTCCAAAGAGATAAGCAAATGAAAATGGTTTTCGGACCTGTTGCGCGATGGTATTCCTATATATAAGAATCCAATAACTTACCGTCCCATACAGGTTGCAAATGCTCAGCAATTTAAGCTGGGCAACTTCTTAAGAAATCTGAAATAATTATCGCATCCGAATGAATGCGAAGAAGAAGGATCAATTCATACATCGAACAACGTTGATGTTTCCGCAGTTCGGCCGGGCTTGGTGGAGTGCTTTTCGATTCCCAACTATTCCTGCCCCCAATGGGGGGAGGCCGCCATTGAGGCACACACCTTGGCGGTCTGGTATCCGGTGGCCTGCCAGGGGGCCATTTTCACCTATGTCCCCTCGGTCGATTTTTGATTCCCCCCTCCCCCTGCGCGCTGTATAGTCCCTCTGTGGCCCCGCGTATCGGCTCTGGCGGGCTCTTGTCCGCCTCACTTCCTGCCGATCTCCACGAGGCTCCCATGGGAAACTCCCGGTTTCCCGAAAGGAGCGTTTCTTATGCCCTCTGTAGGTTCCTACCGGCCCGGTGACATCCGCAACATTGTTCTTGTCGGACATGGCGGGGCCGGGAAAACCACCCTCGCAGAAGCCATGCTGCATCGCTGCGGGATCATCACACGCATGGGCGTCGTCGACGAAGGCAACACCGTCTCCGACTTCGAGCCCGAAGCCAAACAACACAAGCACTCCACCTCCACCACCCTCCTCTTCGCCACGCATCAAGGCAAGGAAATCAACCTCATCGACACCCCCGGTTACCCCGATTTCATAGGCCAGGCGCTTGCTTCGCTTCCGGCCGTTGAAACCGCGGTCATCGTCGTCAACGCCGAGACGGGCATCGAAACCAACACCCGCCGCCTCTACCACGCCGCCGGCGAAATGGGCCTCTCCCGCATGATCGTCATCAACAAAATCGACAAGGTCAAAGACATCGGCCAGGTCGAAGACCTCGTCTCCACCCTCAAGGAAACCTTCGGCCCGGAACTCCACTGCATCAACCTCCCCAAGGACTACGGCCGCGATGTCCTCGACTGCTTCGACCTGGACCGCGGCGCCACCGACTTCGGCGACGTCAAGGCCATCCATCAGGAAATGGTCGAATCCGTCGTCGAAATCGATGATGCCGAAATGGAGAAATACCTCTCCGGCGAAGACATCCCCCCCGGCGAACTCCGCCAGTACTTCGTCAAATCGATGAACGCCGGCCACGTCGTGCCGATCCTCTTCGCCGCGGCCAAGAACGAAGTCGGCATCGACGACCTCCTCCACATCCTCGTCGAAGACCTCCCCAGTCCCGAAAACTCCAAGTGCAAACGCCTGAAAAAAGCCGAGGAAACCGTCGAAGTTCCCTGCGACGTCGACAAGCCGCTGCTCGCCCACGTTTTCAAGGTCACGACCGACCCGTACGTCGGCAAGCTGGCGATGCTGCGCATTTTGCAGGGCAAGATGGACAGCAACACGATGTTCGTCTGCGGCGACGAGAAGAAATCCCACAAGACCGGGCACGTGCTGAAAGTCGAAGGCCGCGATCATCCCGAGCTCAACACCGTCTCCTACGCCGGCGATATCGTCGCGCTGGCGAAGGTTGAAGAAATCCACGTCGACCAGATCATCCACGAGCCGGGCACGCCCAACGAGTGGAAGCCGATCACGCCCAGGTATCCCACGCCGATGTTCTCGCTTGCGATCGAACCCAAGAGCCGGGGCGACGAAGTGAAGATCTCCGGCGCTCTTTCCAAACTCGCCGAGGAAGACCCGACGTTCAAGCACACGCACGACCCACAGACGCACGAAATCGTCGTCCACGGCATCGGCGATCTCCACCTGCGGATCGTCCTGGAGAAGATGAAGAACCGCTTCAATCTGGAAGTGCTCACGCATCCGCCGAAGATTGCGTATCGCGAGACGATCACGAGCAAGGCCGAAGGGCATTACCGGCACAAGAAGCAGACCGGCGGCGCGGGCCAGTTCGGCGAGGTCTATCTGCGCGTCGAGCCCCTTGATCGCGGCCAGGGCTTTGAATTCGTCAACGACGTTTTTGGCGGCACGATTCCCGGCCAGTACATCCCGAGCGTCGAGAAGGGCGTGCACGACATCCTCTCCGGCGGCGCCATCGCCGGTTATCCCGTGCAGGACATCAAGGTGATCGTCTACGACGGCAAACACCACCCTGTCGATTCCAAGGACATCGCCTTCCGCACCGCCGGCAAATACGCCCTCAAAGACGCCATCACCAAGGCGCGCCCGGCGCTGCTCGAACCGATCGTTAATATGGAGATTTCCGTTCCGGAAAGATTCGTCGGCGATATCACCGGCGATCTCAACGGACGGCGCGGGCGCATCAACGGCGTCGACACGTTGCCCGGCGGCATGTCGAGCATCCGCGCTGTCGCACCCCTCGCCGAAGTCATGACCTACAACAACCAGCTTCGCAGCGTCACCAGCGGGCAGGGGAGTTTCGTCATGGAATTCAGCCATTACGATGTTGTTCCTCCGAATGTGCAGGCGAAGATCGTCGCGGCCTACAAGCCGAAGGAAGAGCCGGAGTAAACCGATAGTCAACAAATACTGGTCGGATCATGCGGAGCGGCGCTCGGCGGAGGGCGCCGCTCCTTCTGCATTAACGGGAGAGAAACCCTCCCCTGTCCGACGTTCTCAGATCCAAATGAAACGGCATTATTGGTCGCTACGAATTCTTCCTCGAGGAAGCCGGCGCCACTCGTCCCCCTTCTTAAGTATGTTTGAGCGCACTGAGCACCATTGCCGAATCTGGAATTATGGGTCTCGCGTCTGTGCGCCATTTGTGAATCGCTGCCATCCCATCTAAACCACCCAAGTTACCCCGTCGATAGTTCCCACGTGCGGAGAGAGTTCGCCCGCGTTCTTTCCGCCACTCGTTTTTCGCGCTGTCGATGGGGCAGTCGATGGACCGGAAAAAGAGTGAGGGCGAGCCCGCTGTTCGTGGAGGCACGAACGGATAACGGTTCGCTGCACCGTCGGCCTGCTTGTGGTGAGGCGTATGGTCCTTTCCTGGTTTTCAAGTCGCGTGAATCCGATCGCCGTCGACATCGGCACGGACACGATCAAGCTCCTCCAGGTCGAACCTGGCAAGGACGGGCAGAACCGCCTCGTCGCCGCCACGTGTGAAGTGATTCCCGACGAAGTCCGCGCCAAGCCCGTTGAACGTGACAATTTCTGCGGCGAAGCGATCCGCAAAATGGTCAACGACGGTTTCCGCGGCCGCCAGGTTGTGACCTGCCTCCCCTCCAATCAGATGGCCGTGCAGCACCTGCGCATGGGCAAGATGAACGCGGAGGAGCTGGTCAAGGCGCTCCCCTTCGAAGCCGCCGGAAAACTCCCCTTCGATGCCGGCCGCGCCGTCCTCCGCCACACCATCGCCGGCGAGGTGTATCAGAACCAGGAAGCGAAGCAGGAAGTGATCGTGATGGCCGCGCCGCGGGATGTGGTCGATCGCCACCTCAATGTCCTCTCCAAAGCCAAACTCGAAGTGGTCGGCATTCACGTCGAACCGACGGCCCTCATCGAATGCTTCGGCCATCTCTTCAAGCGCAAGGGGGATGAAAACATCAGCACGCTCTTCATCGACATGGGCGCGGGCTCGACGCACGTCGTGATCGCCCACGGAAAGAGCATGGTCTTCGCGAAGCACATCCACATTGGCGGCGACCTGTTCAACCGGCGCGTCGCTGAGACGACCGGCCGCGACATGGCCAAAGCCCGGGAGCTGCGGATCCAGGTGACGCATCGGCTGGTGCAGGCGCCGCGGCTGCCCGCCGGCGTGGTGGCCATCGGTGGTGACTCGCAGACGCATCCGCTGGGAAAGCAGAACGGAACGGTATATCCGCAAGGCGCCAGCGAAGAACAGATGAACGACGTGAAGGCCGCGCTGGCCGAGCCTCTCGCGCAACTCGTCACCGACCTGCAGATGTGCCTGCGGTATTACGAAAGCATTTTCCCCGGCCGCTCCGTCGATCGCGCCATCTTTATCGGTGGCGAAAGCCGGCATGTCGCCAACTGCCAGGCGATCGCGCAGCGGCTCGGCGTGCCGGCGACCCTTGGCGATCCGCTCGCCCGTCTCGTGAAGGACGAGGTCGCCAAGACCACCGTCGATCTCCGCCAACCGCAACCCGGCTGGGCGATTGCCGCCGGCCTGGGAATCGGGCTGGTTCCGCAATCCAACGAAAAGTCCGAATGAAGAGGTCCGTATGAGCCAGATGACCAATACGTCCATGAATTTCCTCCCCGAGGATTACGTCGAGAAGCGCCAGGCGGCGCGGACGGCGGTGATCTGCGTGGGGCTGCTGGTGGTGGTGGTGAGCGGGATTGTCGCCACCTGGTGGTACAAGGAGCACTTTGAGGCCAAGAACATCTACGACTACGAAGCCCGCGTGAACGCTCAGTTTGAAGAAGCGAACAAGCAGATCCAGGAAGTGCAGGAAATCGACCGCGAGAAGGCGAAGATGATGCAGAAGGCCGAGCTGACGACCATGCTGATGGAAAAAGTCCGTCGCAGTGCGCTGCTTGAAGAACTGGCCCGGCTGCAACCCAGGGGCGTCAATCTCGTCAGCCTCGAACTCAAGAGCCGGGAAATCATTCCTCCTCCCATGAGCGAGGCGGACAAGCTTAAACGTACGCAGGCGGGTCTTCCGCCCGAACCGGAGAAGCCCCCCGAACTGGAAGTGAAGCTCGATCTGACCGGCACGGCGGTGACGGACGGACAGGTCACGCAGTACGTCGGCGCCCTCAACAAGAGCTCCCTCCTGAGCGACGTGAACCTGATATTTGCCGAGGAAACCAAGCGTGGCACCGGTGACGATGCGGAGACGTTCCGCAAGTTCCACGTTGAGATGCGAATCAACCCCAAAGCGGATCTGCGTCAGCTTTCGGGCAGCGATTCCGTTACCGCTGCTGCCAATAGTCAGTGATTCTGTTGTAAGGAAAGGCCGGCCTGCCGGAAGGTGAGATATGCAATTTGGACCGCGGACATTCATATTCTTCATGCTGTTGCTGGCGATGCCGGTGGCGGCGTACTTCATGCTCTTCAAGCCGCTCGACGTGCATCTGCAGGACATCAAGGCGAGCACCGCCGAGAAGAGCGAGAAGCTCCAGGAACTCGCCGACAAGCTCCAGAAATCTCCCACCAAGAACATGGAGACGGAGATTCAGCAGCTCCACGAAGTCGTCGCGTTGCTCGAGCACAAACTCCCGCCCGCCAAGGAAACCGAAAACGTCTACAACGACGTCTGGAACATGGCGGTGAAGAATCACCTGAACATCAAGAGCGTTCGCACGAATCCGGTGGTCGAAAAATCGAGCTACAGCAGCCAGTCCATCCGGATGGTCATCACCGGCCCGATGAAGGACGGCTTCTACCCGTTCCTCTCCGATGTGGAGCGGCAGTTGAAGCGCCTGACCCGCATCACCGACATGACCATCGAGGCCGCCGAGAAGAACCCGGGGCAGGTCGCAGTGGACATGACGTTGACGGTCTACTTTGAAACCGGCGAGAAAGGGGCGGTGTCGCAGTGACCCAGGAATGGAATAAAACAGAAGAAGATGATGTGCAGATGCCTCTCGGCGTCGGCGGCGAGGGCGAAGCCGAGTACACCGGCGGCGACAGCAAACCCAAGGTGAACGGCCCGACGGTCGTTCTCTTTGCCGCCTTCGCGGCGGGCCTGCTCGTGATCTATCTCCTCGGCATGCAAAGCAAGCCGCGGACGGCGAGCGCCGATCAGCTCGCCCACGAAGCCCAGGTGAAATCCGCCATCGCCGACCTCCTCGCCAAGAACGGCAAGGCCGACCAGCTCGACAGCCTGTTCCGCGACACCGACAAGCTGATGAAAATGTTCCACGCCTACTTCGGCGGCGAAGGCACCCAGGCGCCGGCGCTCGAACACGATCCCTTCGCCAACGATGACGCCAAGGCCGATCCCAACAGGGATGCGACAGTCCTCGTGGACCGGGGCGGTGAGGAGGCGGCGAAAATGAAGACCGTCGCGGAACTCTTCTCCACGCTGAAACTCCAAAGCGTCTTCCTGAGCAAAAACCCCATCGCCATGGTGAACAACCGCATGCTCACCATTGGCGCCAAGTACGGCGAGCTCATGGTGACGAGAATTGAATCGAATCGTGTCATCTTCAAATTTGAGGACAAGGAGTTTCAACTCAAACTGTCCCAGCCCAACGTGGACCAGTAATCGTTCCGGCATCCGGCCGATTCAGAGCGCAAGGGAAAGTCGTATGGCCAAGAGCAAAGTGGATCAATGGCTCGAGAAGATGGAAACCGAGGTTGCCGCGGTTGACGTCGCTGACAGTCTCGCCACCGGCGTGCTGCCGAGCGGGAGCGATTTTGCCACTGTGGGCCTCGGCGCTCCGCTCGCCCCATCCAACGGCGACTCCCTTGCCGCGCTCTGGTCGCCTGATTCCGCGCCTTCCGGCGCCCCGAAGAAGTGCGTCGAAGAAGTGCTCCTCGCCCAGGGCAAGATCGATCAGGACAAGCTGCTCCAGGCCCGCACAATTCAGAACACCAGCAAATCCAAGAAAATCTCGCACATCCTGCTGGAAATGGGCGCCGTCAAGGAAGAGGACGTTCAGCAGGCCCTTGCCGAGACCCTCGGCCTGAAGTACGAAGCCATCGATCCAAAACGCCTCGATCGCCGCGCATTCGACTATCTTCCCACCGAGTTCATGAAATCCCGTGGCTGTGCCGGCGTGCATGTTGATGAGGGGCATTTGACCCTCGGCATGGTCGATCCCGCCGACGTGTTCCTCCTCGACGAAGTCAAACGTCGCGTGAGCGCCAAGATCACCAGGATCGTCGTCATCTGTCACAACCAGATCGTCACGGCCATCGAAGCCGGCAATGTCGGCACCAACGAAGGCGAAAAATTCGACGAAATCATCAAGGACATGGGCGAGGAAGAGCTCGAGATCGTCGCGGAAGAAAAGGACGATCTCACCGACCTTGCCAAGGCCTCCGGTGAAAGCCCCGTCATCCGCCTCGTCAACTTCCTCATTTTCGACGGCATCAAGCAGGGCGCCAGCGATATCCACATCGAGCCGCACGAGAAACGCCTCGTCATTCGCTACCGTATCGACGGCGTTCTCTTTGAAGCCATGAATCCGCCTTATCAGATGCAGGCCGCCTGCGTCTCCCGTCTCAAGATCATGGCCAACCTCGACATCTCCGAACGCCGCCTCCCGCAGGACGGCCGCATCCGTACCATGGTCCATGGCCGGCACGTCGATCTCCGCGTCTCCACCGTCCCCACTCAGTACGGCGAAAAAACCGTCATCCGTATTCTCGACAACCGCTCCATCATGCTCGGCCTCGAGCAGCTCGGCTTCTCCGAGGACATGCTCACCATCCTCCGCAAGCAGATCGACCGCCCCAACGGCGTCCTGCTCGTCACCGGCCCGACCGGCTCCGGTAAAACCACCACGCTCTATTCCTGCCTCCGCTGCATGGATGGCGCGAAAATGAACGTCAGCACCGTCGAAGACCCCGTCGAATACCATCTCGGCTTTGCCAATCAGATCCAGGTGCAGGAACGCATCGGCATGACCTTCGCCGCCGCCCTCCGCGCACTGTTGCGTCAGGACCCTGACGTGATCATGCTTGGTGAAATCCGCGACCAGGAAACCGCCCACATCGCCGTGCAGGCCGCCCTGACCGGCCACCTCGTGCTTTCCACCCTGCACACGAACGACGCCCCGAGTTCCGTCACCCGCTTGATCAACATCGGCGTCGAGCCGTACCTGATCAGCGCCGCCGTGAATACCGTGCTCGCCCAGCGCCTCGTACGCCGCATCTGCCCGGAATGCAAGGAATTTCACAAGATCGAAGATGACGAAATGCGCGAATTCCTCAGCACCCACGGCTTCGATCCGGAAAAAATCTACAAGGGCCGCGGATGCGACCGCTGCCGCAACACCGGCTACAAGGGCCGCGTCGGCATCTACGAACTGCTGGTTCTCGACGATGTCGCACGCGACCTCGTCGTCCGCAATCCCAACGTCACCGAACTTCGCCGCATCTGCATGGAGCGCGGCATGGTCAGCCTGCGGCAGGACGGCCTGCTGAAGGTCGCCGCCGGAATGACCACCGTCGAGGAAGTCATGTCCGCCACCGAGAACACGATGTAAGCGTCGATCGTGGGATGAGCGTTCCCCCGACTCGCGCCTTTTTGGAGTGGTTATGTCGAACATCAACGAAATTCTCAAAACAGCTCTTGATAACAAGGCGTCGGATATCCACATCGTGACCGGCCACGTGCCGATGATCCGACTGCATACCCAGATGACGCCGACGGATTTCCCGGTCATCACGCCGGAAGCGGCAATGGCCATCCTCAAGGACACGCTCCCCGAAAAACGCATCGAACCCTTCATGGAAAATCGCGATGCCGACTACTCCTATGAACTCCCCGGCCTCGCCCGCTTCCGTGTGAACGCCCACTTCCAGAAGAACACCGTCGCATTCGCCTTCCGTGTCATTACCGAGAAGGTCCGTGCGCTCGACGCCCTCAATCTTCCCGACGTGATTTCCCGCCTGACCTATCTGCCGCGCGGTCTCGTCCTCGTCACCGGCGACACCGGTTCCGGCAAATCGACCACCCTCGCCGCCATGATCGACGCCATGAACAAACGCTACCACAAACACATCATCACCATGGAAGACCCCATCGAATACATCCTCCACTCCAACAAGTGCACCATCGAACAACGCGAAGTCGGCAGCGACGTTCCCTCCTTCTCCAGCGGCCTCAAACACGTGCTGCGTCAGGACCCCGACATCATCCTCGTCGGTGAAATGCGCGACCTGGAAACCACCTCCGCCGCCATCACCGCCGCCGAAACCGGCCACTTCGTGCTCTCCACCCTCCACACCAACAACGCCGCACAGACGATCGAACGTATCATCGATATCTACCCCGGCGAACAGCAGAACCAGATCCGCTCCATGCTCTCCAACACCCTGCAGGCCGTCGTCTGCCAAACCTTGTTTAAACGCATCGATCAACCCGGCATGGTCCCCGGCATCGAAATCCTCATCTGCACCCCCGCCGTCCGAAACCTGATCCGTGAAAACCGAATCTATGAAATCCAGAACGTCATCGAGACCAGCCGCGCTCTCGGTATGCAAACAATGGATACATCAATCAAGCAGTTGTACTTCAACGGCAAAATCAGCAAGGAAGATGCGCTCTCCATGGCCCACCATCCGGAAAAGCTCGAACGCCAGTTGGTGGCCTGATAACAAACGCCCCCATATGGGTGTCTATTTCCGCACTTAACCATTTTGCCTGAACGGTCGAAGAGTACCTTGTATGCCTAGCTATCGTTACGAGATCAAGACACCCGCCGGACAAGTGCAGGCCGGCGTGTTAAGCGCGGCGTCCATGAGCGCCGCTTCCGAAATGCTCCGCGCACAGCAGGGCTACATTCTCGCCCTCGCTCCCATCGACGCCAGCAAGGCCAAGAGCTCCCTCTCCAGCATCCTCAACTTCTCCGTCAGCAGCGGCCCCGGTCTCAAGGACGTTTCCAACTTCACCAACCAGCTCGCCGTCATGATCAAGGCAGGCATCAGCATCCGCGCCGCTATCGAAGGTATTGCCGATCAGACCGAAAACCCAAAATTCAAAGAGATCCTCGTTCAGGTCAAAAAAGATGTCGAATCCGGCAAGTCCTTCTCCGACGCACTTTCCAAATATCCCAAGGTCTTCAGCCCCCTCTACATCAACATGGTCAAGGCCTCGGAACTCTCCGGTTCCTTCGGACACATGCTCGAACGCATCGTCGAATACCTCAACGCCCAGCTCGAAACCAAGCAGATGGTCGTCGGTGCCATGGTCTACCCGTGCATCATTTTCGTCATGGCCATCGGCACCACCACCTTCCTGCTCCTCTTCGTCGTCCCCCAGTTCGTGACGATCTTCAAAGGCCACGAGCAGATCCTCCCCGTTCCCACCAAAATCCTTCTGCTGCTTTCCAACTTTATGCGCGGCTACTGGTACATCCTGCTGGTCGCCGCCGGCGCCGGAGCCTGGAGCTTCTGGACCATGATCCAGACCCAGTGGGGAAAACTATGGTGGGACAAGACCAAACTCACGGTACCCCTCTTCAAAAAGATGTTCCGCGCTCTCTACATCACGCGTTCGCTTCACACCATGGGCGAACTCGTCAACGCCGGCGTTCCTATGCTCGACACTCTCGCCATCACCGCGGACATCTCCGGCAACCAGCTCTACCGCCGCATGTGGCGCGCCGTTTACGCCAGCGTGAAGCAAGGCAAGAAGATCAGCCAGCCTCTACAAAAAAGCCCATTTCTGCCGCGCTCGGTCGTGCAGATGATCTCCGCCGGCGAAGAGTCCGGTAAACTCGGCGAAACCCTTGACAGCGTCTCCAAGTTCTACAACAAGGAACTCAAGGCGACGATCAAAGCGGTCACCAGCATGATCGAGCCGCTCATGATCATCTGCATGGGTGGTATCGTCGGCTTCATCGCAATGTCGATTATTCTGCCGATCTTCAAGATGAGCCAGCTCGTCAAATAACGAGTCACGGTCGCCGTCATTCACCGCCGCGGAAAAGCGATCTTCTCAGCTTTTCCGCGGCTGCATTATTTGGACGCAGTGGGGGGGCTGGCGAGGCGGAACGTAATATTTACCTAATTCAACAACTTGCGTGTTGCCCAGCTGAACGGGATATCTTATATCTCTTCTGGAGGCGCCAGAGTAGTCAGTGGAACACGCTCCATGACCGCGTCTAAACCAAGTTCTCCCGCTCCTGTCGCAGCCCGGGCCACGCGCTTTGCTCGAGCCACGCGCCGGGCGCGCGGCGTCTCGATGATGGAAACCGCTCTCGCGACAATCCTCGTCGGCGTCTCCGTCCTCGCTGTCGTTCGCCTCATCACCGTCGTCAGCCAGCAGAACTTCGTCGCCCAGGAAACCACCACCGCCCTCATGCTCGCCGACAACTTGCGCGAATACATGAAGGGCCTTGCTTATAACGACGCTATCGCCGGTAACCACCTCGGCCCCATCAACAACGCCATCCCGTTTACGCAATGGACTGACGTTCAATCCTTCAACGGGTTCGTCGCCAATCCCCCCATTGACGCCCACGGCCAGACGCTCGCCAACCTCGCCGACTGGCAGCAGAGCGTCACCGTCAAGCACTGCAATCCCAGCAATTTTCAGATCACTGATTCGCTGGCGACGGATTCCGCCTGCACCGTTGATCGCGTGATCGTCACCGTTTCCTGCAAGTCCAACGGAAGCTGGGTCCCGATCGCCACCACCGAATGGCTCAAGGCCAATGTGCAGTAATCCGTATTGGTGGAGGCGCCAAGGAGCAGATGATGAACCGCACGCTGATCAACTCCCCCGCTGCCCCCGCTCGTCCACGAGCGACCCGCGGCTCCACCCTCATGCTCACCCTCGTTTACATCCTCATGTTTTCCGCTCTCGCCTCCTCGATGGTCGCTTTCTCCCAGGGAAACGTCATGGTCCAGGCTGCCGACACCGATCAAAAAGTCGCCCTCATCGCCGCCGAAAGCGGCATGTCCTTCTTCGTCTCCGCGCTCCAGGGGGCCACCACCAAGTTGCCCATCATCACTGAGGGCAACATCTCCAGCATGTCCAATACCACGCTCCTCTGGAGCGGCACCAAAATCGAAAACATCACCAACAACAACGGAATCGCCGTCACCCTCGCCAGCGCCATCAACAGCATGAAGCCCTGGGGCTCCTCCTCCACCAGCGCCACCGCCCCCAGCGGAACCAGCCCGCTCTCCGTCCCCGCCATCAGCATCGATGCCGGCAACTCCCCCGCCAGCTTCACGCTCAGCGCCACCTACGACCCCACCACCCGCCTCTTCACAAACTCCTCCACCTCCTATGTCATCATCCATCTGAAAAGCATCGGACAGTGCAACAACGTCAGCCGCACCGTCACCATGGATGTCGACGTCGCCAAGGAACTCAAATACGCCGTCTATAGCAACGTCGCCATCCAGCTCGGTAAAAACGTGCACGTCATCGGCGATATCGCCAGCACCTACGCCGGCACCGGCAAGGGCCCGCCCATTCAGATGTTCTCCGATTTCCACTACCTCACAAATTCCGGCAACATCGACAGCTCCCTCGCCACGTTCCGCAGCCTGCTCGCCACCTATGACAGCGCCCACGTCAACCGCATCGATATGTCCAACGCCGTCGCCGCCAACGCCGCCGCTGCCGCGGGCTTCAAGGACGTCAACGGCGACGGATACATCGATGAATGGGACCTCGCCCTCCAGAAATTCGGCTCCAAGACTGACCCCGGTCAGGTCGATCCCTACGGCATCACCAAATCCAACTTCACCGACCCCCTCACCGGAAAACCGTACGACGCGGATCTCTTCGGCCTCGTCGACGCTCCCATGGGCCCCAACGTTTCTCCCGCGCCCTGGACCGGCTATAACGACGGCGTCATGGATTACCAGGACAGCACCGTCAGCAAAGTCCCCGCCAAAGTCACCGGCAGCGTTAAGCTCGCCATCCCCTACAACACCTGGCAGTCCGCCGCCTCCGGCTGGACACAGTGGGGCGACACCATCGGCAACGCCACCGGCGGAACCTTCAACGATCAGTTTGAAGGCACCATCGCCTCCACCTCTGCCACGCCCGTCCAGTTCGGCGTCGATTTCTCCGGACAGCAGACCCTCGCTCCCCAGAACTTCGACACCAGCAGCTACGACAAGCAAGTCCCCTCCGCCAGCGCCACCGTCTCCGGAAGCACCGTCTCCAACGGCACTCTCGACGCCACCGCACTCGCCAAACTCTCTTCCACCTACTACTCCTCCGCCAACTCCAGCGGCGCGGTCACTGAACATTCCCCCGCCAGCGTTTCCAGCGGCTGGCAGGCCACCTACACCCGCCCCCTCTTCAAAAACATCACTTTCAACAATGTCCGCATTCCCCAGGGCCTCAACGCCGCCTTCCAGAATTGCACCTTCAACGGCTACACCAGCGTCAAAATGAACACCAGCATCAACACCGGCGACACCGTCAGCACCACCGGCAGCGGCAGCAGCAAAACCGTTGTCGTCAGCGGCGGCACTCCCACTTCCGATCCCAGCGCCGGCATGACTTGGGCCCAGCAGATGAAGGGCGCTACCTTCAGCGCCAACACCGCACTCACCGCCGCCACCTCCGTTGCCTACTCCCAGGGTAACAACCTCCACTTCACCAGTTGCACCTTCAACGGCCCCCTTACCGCAGATTGCCCCACCGCCTACACCCACTTCGCCGACTCCTGGGAATTCGATGGCACCACCGCCTTCAACAACACCGTCGACCCCACCGTCACCATCATGGCGCCCAACACCAACATCGAAATGGGCGGCTTCACCAACCCCGGCGCCAACCCCTCCACCCTCGTCGGCGTCGTCGTCGCCGGTAACATCGATATCCGTGGCACCGCCAACGTCGACGGCAGCCTCATCGTCACCGGCAACGGCGCCATGAACACCACCCTCGGATACTTCGGCTCCACCGACCAGGGACAGGGCGTCCCCAAGCCCACCGATTCCTCCATGAAAAACATCACCTACGGCCACCTCTTCTTCCAGCTCAACACCAACCGCAGCATGCCCAACGGCATCGCCATCCCCGTCGTCTCGCTCCCCCAATACACCTCTTACGCAATCAATGATTGACCGGAGCAAGCCCCATGTCCCGACGCCCCCATACTTCTCTACGCCCTCGCGCGATGCCCCGCCCTCGCCGCGGCCTCGGCCTCGTCGAAGTGCTCCTCTGCGTCGCCATCGGCTCCATGCTCCTCACCGCCGTCGCCGTCGCCTTCCGCGCCAGCTTCAACAGCTACAAGGACAGCCAGCAGCGCGGACAAATGCTCAACTCCGCTCGCGGGTGCATGTCCCGCATCACCGGCGACATCCGCATGTCCGATGCCGCCGACGTTTACGATACCACCACCGCCACCTACAACAACGAACACTCCGAATTCAACGCCCTGCAGGTCCCCGGAAACACCGCCGCCGGCCTCCCCAGCACCGGCGGCAGCGGCGTCCTCGGTATCACCCTCTGGAAAACCCACGCCGATTCCTGGGACCCCCTCGCCAGTTCCACCAACCCCGTCCGCATCGATTACTGGTTCGACCCCATCCAGAAACAGGTCTTCATGAAACGCACCTTCACCAGTAGCGGCGCCGTCACCGGACCTCTCGTCATCTGCAACTTCGTTCAGACCTTCCAAATCTACATGCTCCCCATCCTCGCCCCCGCCAACCCCCAGGCCAATCCCCCCTTTTCCGGCGGCATCGTCCTCAAACGCGCCGTCATCAACATGACTCTCGCCAACAAGGACAGCAACGGTGCCCGCATCCTCGCCGACGGCGGACAGGACCTCACCCTCACCTTCAGCGACTCCGCCAGCCCCCGCCGCGGCCAATCCATCTCCCCCTTCTGACTTCTGACTTCTGACTTCTGACTTCCCGTTTGACGCCCCACTCCCCCCTCCTCTACGATGCTTCCAATGGCGCAGGAATCCACCCAACCCGAACCAGGCCTTGAAGATATTCAGCCGCACGTCTTCCGCCCCGAAGAACGGCTCGGCGTCCACATGCTCCCCCAGAAGCCCACCATCCCCTCCGTCCCCGGTCCCCTCGCCATCATCTCCGACATCCACGCCAACCTCGAAGCTCTCACCGCCGTCCTCGCCGACATCGATGCCCGCGGCATCAAACGCATCATCTGCCTCGGCGACGTCGTCGGTTACGGCCCCAACCCCCTCGAATGCATCGACCTCGTCTCCACCCGCTGCGAATTCTCCCTCATGGGCAACCACGATTTCGCCATCTTCTTCGAACCCTTCAACTTCAACACCGCCGCCGAAAACGCCGCCTTCTGGACCCGACAGCAGTTTGAAAACGACCCCGATATCAGCCGCCGAAACCGCCGCTGGAAATACCTCGGCTCCATGCCCACACGCATGTCCAACGAACGCTTCGTCTGCTTCCACGGCTCCCCGCGAAAGCCCATCAACGAATACGTCTTCCCCGATGACATCTACACCGCCCCAACCAAAATGGCCGCCATCTTCGACCGCTTCGAACACCTCTGCTTCGTCGGACACACCCACGTCCCCGGCGTCTTCATCCCCGACCCCGACTTCTACTCCCCCGAAGAACTCAACAACCGCTACACCATCACCGACGAACGCGCCATGATCAACGTCGGCTCCGTCGGACAGCCCCGCGACCGCAACCCCGACGCCTCCTACGTCATCCTCCACGACGCCTCCGACGGCGCCCCCGACGCCAGTGGTGGGGGGGCTGCAACCGCCAACGCCTCCGGCGGCCCATCCATCCCCGGCGACCCCGGCGGCTTCGTCGAATTCATCCGACTCCCCTACGACGTCCAGAAAACCGTCAACAAAGTCCGCGCCATCGACGCACTCGACAACTTCCTCGGCGCCCGCCTCCTCGACGGCCGCTAAGTTGGAGTTCCGCCTTTAGGCGGCAGTGGGGGGGGGGGGAGCGTCGCCCTGCCAATTCATCGCCCCGCCGCCTAAAAGCGGAACTCCAACATCCAAACATCCAAACCACACTTCCAAACCCTTTTGAGTTTTCCCCTCTCATCCCCTACGATAACCGGTCTTGTTTTTGCGAATCCGTACCCCGCACGCGAGGCTTCATGGATACCCGGCAGATCTTCACGACAATCATCCTCTTTATCGCCATCTTCTTCGCGGTCCAATATTTCACCGCTCCCCACAACAACGCCGGCAACACCACCCTACCCACCGCCTTCACCCAGCCCGCAACCCAGCCCCTCGCCGCCGAACAGGGCGCAACCCCCCTCACCGTCCGCCTCGGCGACCCCATGGGCAAAACCGACAACGTCTCCATCGTCGTCGACAACGTCACCGCCGGCATCGACGAGGTCAACCTCAACCTCCACCACTACGCCCAGACCGTTGCCCGCAAAGATCCCCTCAAACTCCTCACCGCAACACCCGGCGCCCCCAAGCCCTACTCCACCCTCATCATCGAAGTCAACGACGGCACCCTCCACAAGTTCGACCTCTACGCCGCCCAGTACGTCTGGAAAGTCGAAAGCACCTCCCCCGACAACACCCAGGCCACCCTCCTCGCCACTCTCCTCGACGACAACAGCAAACCCCTCGTCGAAGTCCGCAAAATATTCACCATCCATCCCGACAACTACGACGTCGAAATCGCGCACGCCTTCAAGAACCTCACCGGCAAACCGATCACCGTCCGCGTCGACGAACTCGCCGCACCCACCCTCCCCCGCACCGACATCCGTGTCGATGACCGCACCATCAACGCCGGCTCCCTTGATTCCGCCAAAAGCATCATCAAAACCGATCGCATCCTCCTCTACCACGCCGCCCTCGAAAAAGAAGCCGCCCCCACCAAGCCCATCGGCCAGGCGAACGACTTCGACCACGACCCCTTCCTCTGGGTCTCCTCCTCCGACCGCTTCTTCACCGCCATCACCCGCCCCCTCCCCCAGCCCGGCGCTCCAGCACTGAAACTCCCCACCGGCCAAACCCTCCCCGAGCCCCAGCACGTCGCCTCTTCCGAAATCGACGAAATCTACAAGGCCGAAAAACCCGAAGGTAACGTCTACGCCATCAGGTTCACCGGCGCACCCATCACCATCAACGCCGACGGCGCCACCTCACTCCCCATCACCGCCTACTTCGGTCCCAAGGACCGTAACATCCTCATGCCCGACTCCCCACCGCTCGGCACACCCGCATACAACTACAAACTCTACAACTACGGCGACGTCATCCAGTTCACCAGCACCGGCTGCATCCTCTACTCCTACTGCTCCTTCCAGTTCCTCGCGATCTGGCTTCTTGTTGCACTCGACTTCATCGCCAGGCACATCGCCTTCGGCAACTACGGCATCGCCATCTTCATCCTCGTCATCCTCGTCCGCGCCATCCTCCACCCTCTCACCAAATCCAGCCAGATCAACATGGCCACCATGGCCAAAAAGATGAACGCCATCAAACCCAAAATCGACGCCGTCAAAAAGAAATACGCCAACGATAAGAAGCGCGAGCAGGAAGAAACCATGCGCGTCTATCGGGAAAACAACGTCAACCCCGCCGGCGGAATCATGGGCTGCCTCCCCATGCTCATCCAGATGCCCATCTGGATCGCCATGTACCAGGGCCTCTGGAACGACCTCGACCTCCGCCACGCCACCTTCATCCCCGGCTGGATCACCGACCTCGCCGCCCCCGACGCCCTCTTCTCCTTCCCCGCCATCACCATCCCCTTCCTCGGCGCCCACATCGCCTCCTTCAACCTTCTCCCCATCCTCCTCGGCGTCGTCTTCTTCTTCCAGATGAAGATCCAGACCGCCACCCAGCCCAAGCCCACCGACGAGCAGCAGGCACAGATGCAGAAAATGTCCCAGTGGATGTTCCTCATCCTCCCCATCTTCCTCTACAACGCCCCCGCAGGCCTCAACCTCTACTACTTCGCCTCCACCGCCGCCGGACTCGTCGACACCTACATCGTCCGCAAAACCCTCAAAAAACGCGGCATCCTCCCCGCCAGCGCCGAAACCCTCCCCACCCACTACCAGGAAGACGACGACGAGAAAAAATGATCCGCAGGGGGTGCCATGCTTCTGGCCCAATGGGGGGGGGCTCGGGGCCAGGAGCATGCCTCATGTGCGCGACTCCTCAAACCCTCTTCATCTTCATCCTCATCTCAATCTTCATCCTCTCGCCGACCGGGGAGAGATGAGGATGAAGATTAAGATAAAGATAAAGATGAGGATGAGGATGAGGATGAAGATGAAGACTATTCCTCGGCCCTCCTAAATCCCTTCCATCCGCTATCATCCTCTGATGAACTTCTCCGACACCATCCTCGCCATCAGCTCCCCACCCACCGGCAGAGGGGTACGAGCCATCCTCCGCCTCAGCGGCCCCCACGCTTGGCCACTCGCCCACTCCGCCCTCAAAACAAAAGCCGACGGATTCCAATCCGTCGGCGCGCACGGCCCCTTCCCCATCCCCCTCCTCCACCCGCACGCCAAACTCGCCACCCTCCTCCTCTTCCGCGCCCCGCGCAGCTTCACCGGCCAGGACATCGCCGAACTCCACCTCCCCAACTCCCCCGCACTCCTCAAAGCCGTGATGGAGCAACTCCTCCAAAACAGCTCAAAAATGGGGGGGGCAGCACGCCTCGCCGACCCCGGCGAATTCTCCGCCCGCGCCTTCTTCCACGGCAAAATCGACCTCACCCAGGCCGAAGGAATCGCCGCCACCATCAACGCCGCCAACGAATCCCAACTCCGCGCCGCCGCCAGCCTCCGCTCCGGCGACCTCCACAAATGGATCGCCGCCACCACCGAAAAAATCGCCACCCTCCTCGCCTCCATCGAAGCCGGCATCGACTTTGTCGACGAAGAAGACGTCCGCTTCATCACCCCCGAAACCCTCCACCACGAACTCACCCAACTCCTCCGCGACATCATGAACTTCCAGTTCCGCGCCCGCCGACTCGAGAGCTTCAACGATCTCCCCACCGTCGTCTTCACCGGACGCCCCAACGTCGGCAAATCCTCACTCCTCAACGCACTCACCAACTCCAACCGCGCCATCGTCTCCCCCATCGCCGGCACCACCCGCGACGCCCTCGGCTGCATCATGCCCTCCCCCATCGGCGACATCCGCCTCCTTGACGTCGCCGGAATCGAAACCTCCGCCACGCCCCTCGCCGATCAAATGAACGCCGCCCGATACCACGCCCTCGCCACCGCCGACCTCATCCTCCACGTCGAGTCCCCCGACATCCGCTCCGAATTCGCCGACGCCGCCGACCGCCCCGAAGGCATCCCCCTCCTCCACGTTCTCAACAAAACCGATCTCCCCCAGGCAAAACTCCGCCACCCCTCCCCCTCCATCCACGTCTCCGCCAAAACCGGCGAAGGCATCGACGACCTCCGCACCACCATCACCGAAATCCTCGAACCCGCCGAACTCGCCGGCGCCCAGCGCACCATCCTCAACCAGCGCCACCGCGAAATTCTCTCCGACGTCGACATCACCCTCAACAACGCCCGCCTCATGAGCAGCGACACCCCCTCCGCCGACAAGCACCCCGAACTCCTCGCCGCAGAACTCCGCCGCGCCCTCGACCTCCTCGGCCAAATCACCGGCGCCATCTCCCCCGACGACGTCCTCGGCCGAATCTTCTCCCAATTCTGCATCGGCAAATAACGTGGCATCGGCGTCCCCACTCGTGGCATGGGCGTCCCGCCCATGACGGCCCGCAGGCCGTACCGTAGCGTGGCAAGGAGCAACAAACACCCCCACTCCCTCCCTTCCCGCTATCTTCTCCCCTACAATAACCCGCTTCGTGGTCCTTCGTGCTCCTCGTGTCCTTCGTGTTTAACCTCGGCCCAACCATGACCAGCCTCCAATCCGACATCCGCCTCGTCCGACGCCTCGGACGACTCATGCTCCTCCTCACCATCCTCCTCGCCGCCGCACTCGCCATGTACGCCTGGCCCCTCATCCACAGTTGGCTCGTCGCCCCCTCCGCACAACCCCGCCCCATCACCCCCCGCGGCGAACTCATGAACCTCGAAAAAACCACCATCGACATCTTCAAACACGCCTCCCCCTCCGTCGCCTTCATCACCACCAACACCCGCCAGTACAACCCCTGGACTCACCGCAGCTCCGAAGTCCCAGAAGGCTCCGGCTCCGGCTTCGTCTGGGACACCGACGGCCACATCGTCACCAACCTCCACGTCATCCAGAACGCCTCCTCCGCACAGGTCATCCTCTACGATCAGTCCAGCTTCTCCGCCAAAGTCGTCGGCTACTCCCCAGACCACGACCTCGCCGTCCTCAAAATCAACGTCCCTCTCACCGAAAAACTCATCCCACTCCCCATCGGCACCTCCCACGACCTCCAGGTCGGACAGTCCGTCTTCGCCATCGGAAACCCCTTCGGTCTCGACCAGACCCTCACCACCGGAATCATTTCCGCACTCAAACGCTCCATCACCGGCGAATCCGGTCGACCCATCGAAGACGTCATCCAGACCGACGCCGCCATCAACCCCGGCAACTCCGGCGGACCTCTCCTCGACTCCGCCGGTCGACTCATCGGCGTCAACACCGCTATCTACTCCCCCTCCGGCTCCTGGTCCGGCATCGGCTTCGCCATCCCCGTCGACACCGCCAACCGCGTCGTCCCTGACATCATCGCCACCGGCCGCTACACCCGCGGACGCATCGGCGTCCAGTTCAACGACCTCCAGTCCGAACAACTCCTCACCCCCCTCCACCTCAATGGCCTCGCCATCGCCCGTGTCGAACCCAATTCCCCCGCTGACAAGGCCGGCCTCACCGGCATCTCCGAAGATCTCAACGGCGAACCCATCCTCGGCGATGTCATCACCGCCGTCAGCGACCAACCCATCAAATCCAGCAAAGACCTCCTCGCCGCTCTCGACACCCTCCGCCCCGGCGACCCCGTCACCCTCACCCTCTGGCACAATGGCCAATCCCGCACCCTCACACTCCACGCCGCCAACCTTCCCACCGAGTAATTCTTCTCCTGGCTCACATCCCCCTTCCCAGGGTCACCTGATTCCACGCCCCTCGGAGATGGAATCACTTTCGCCCTTCCTCATTTAACTCGCCCGCCCCTCTCTGCCGATAACCTCCCATATGGAGTCCCGCGCATGAAACCCAACACCGGCAAGATCCTCGACCCCGTCTTCCTCTTCATGCTCGTCGCCGTCCTCCTCGCCGTCGGCAGCAGCTTCGCCCTCCGCTCCCTCGTCGCCGGTCTCGGACCCTCCTCCGCACAGGCCGCCGACTCCCTCCCTGACGACGCCACCCCCGGACAAGCCCTCAACTTCACCTCCATCCCCGCCCTCCCCACCCCCGCCCACGCCCTCGCCTCCACCAACAAACCCGCCCCCAAATAACCGCATCATCTTAATCTTAATCTTTATATTTATCTTTATCTTTATCTTTATCTTTATCTAAACCGCCCATCGCGGAAAGATGAACATCAGGATGAAGATGAAGATGAAGATGAAGATTAAGATGAAGATGAAGATAAAGATGAAGATGAAGATGAAGACCGAACCCAACCCCCTCTTCGTGGTCCTTCGTGCTCTTCGTGCCCTTCGTGTTTAACTCTCCCGTCCCCTCACCCCCGCGCCAAAAACCCCAGCGCACTCGGCACATCCTTCTGCAGCGGAAACGCCTTGTCCAGCTTCGTCACCGCAAAAAGAAACCGCACATTCTCCGTCACATTCGCCAGCGCGATCTTCCCATCAAACCGCGACAGCCACTTCAAAAACGTCACCAGCGCCCCGAAGCACGACGACTCCATGTACCGCACCATCTCCATATCCACCACGAACTTCTTGCTCTTCCCCTCATTGAGCAGCGCCAGCAGCGCCGACGACAGCTCCTCCGAATTCGCCGAGTTCAACTCCGACACCAGCACCGTCGCCACACAAATCCCCTGCACATAATCCACCGCAATCACATCTTTCGATGGCACGATGTTCTTCCCCGGATTCGGATTCGCATTCGCCATACAGCACCCATAACCAAGAGTTCGCTTCCAATCATTTCGTATCGACTGAACAACCTGGCGAATTGAGGCAATTCCCACCACCACTGAAACCCCCGCCATTATCAGACAACTCAAAAAACCCTATCAATTCCCGCGAAAAAACCATCGACCGTAGCATGGGCATCCTGCCCATGACGGCCCGCAGGCCGTGCAAAAAGCCGGCGATGGCATCGCCGGAATGTCCTCTCGATGCCGCACAATATCATCCACTTCGACGCATCACCGCCCTCCCACCCCTCCCCATCCTCTGTGCGTCTCCGTCTCCTCTGTGACTCTGTGGTTCCCAACCTCTCCCACCGACACGTGCGCACAATTTCAACGCAAACGTCCCCCACCCGAAACCAAATGAACGAATCCGATTGTTCAACGTTTAGCGGCGTTGCAACGCAACGCAAAACCCACAACAGTACCCGTAGCGTAAGCGCAGGCTCGCCTCGCATACACAAAAAAGGCAGCATCTTCGCGCAGCGAGCACCGGATGGAAATCCGGTGGTTGGCCCTCCAGCAGACAACACCGATTTGCCCTGGCTGCGATGGCTGAAACGAGTGGATGCAATGGGTCGGTGAACGCACAAAAGGCATGCTTCTAACCACCGAGGCAGTGGCCAGAAGCATGCCTCATGTGCACTCTCAAGACAACCGCATCC
>Ga0335069_10000863_pt1 | contig 48603 bp, 33 predicted proteins | sample Lox_Sample_11_FD_206714 | JGI IMG/M metagenome (GOLD analysis project Ga0335069, IMG submission 206714) | Soil microbial communities from Loxahatchee National Wildlife Refuge, Florida, United States - Lox_Sample_1.1 | ecosystem: Environmental > Terrestrial > Soil > Wetlands | place: USA... | reverse complement strand
TGCAAGCAACATCTGGGCGAAGATGGCCAGGTCATCAGCGGTTGAGAACAGGCCCGCGTGTCCCGCGACTCCTCCCATGTTGTAGGAAGTGGGATCATGCACTTCTCCCCAAAGCATCTTGCCGTGGTCCCCGTGCTGGTACTGCGTAGGGGCAATGCGCTGGCGCAAGGCAGCGGGAGGATTGAACATCGTATCCTTCAGGCCCAGCGGCTTGAAGATGTGCTCCGCGCAGTAGACATCCAGAGGCTGGCCTGAAACGCGCCGCACGAGTTCCCCCAAAATCTCGAAATTGATGTCGCTGTAAACGAAGCGCGCACCGGCCGGCAGGGCGGGCTTTTCCGCCACAATCATCTTCAGCGCCGTGTCGTAGCCCGACCACTCCGGAACCAAATCAAGATCCGGCCGCAGACCGGAGTAGTGCGTCAGCAGTTCCCGTACGGTGATCAGTTCCTTGCCGTTCTCTTTGAATTCCGGCCAATAGACGCTGACGGGATCGCTGAGCAAGATCTTCCCCTGCTCGACAAGCTGCATCACAGCCGTCGTCGTGGCAATCACTTTGGTCAGCGAAGCGACGTCGAAGATTGTGTTCAACGTCATGGGGAGCCGGGCGGGGACCAGCGCGCGGTCGCCGACAGCCTTTCTGTAGATCACCACGCCATTGTGGCCAATTTCGACGACGGCTCCCGGGCATTGATGGTTAGCGATTGCGGCCTCGACCAGCGGCGCGATGCCTGCTAGCGCCTGATCAGTCAAGCCCGGCGAGTGTGCCGCGCCGTCACCTTGCGCAGCAACCGCAAGACTCGCTGCCACAGTCCCAAGACACGCGAATAGCGCGCAAAGCACAACCCGTCGAAATAGGTTCACGAGTCCCCCCTCACAGCAATCCCGCCGATAGTACACTTCAGAGACTTTGCGCTGTCAAGGTGAAGTGCGCACTTCTCAGCTTAACCGTCGGCCAGCAGACAGTTGCTGCGTCAATGCAACACGTTTCGTGGTGGTGGCCTAATTTCAGACGTAGCGCGTTTGCCCGGCACGTGCCGCCCTAAAGGGCGGCGGTACGCCCAAATTGGGACACTGCCAGTTTCTTCCTCTTGTTGCGGTGCATTCACGTGATCCGTGTGATCCGTGCACGCCACTCGGAAGAAATGTGGTAGAATTCTGCGAAGTGTTGGTGACAGTTTAGGCCCGTAGCTCAGCCCGGTTAGAGCGCTACCTTGACACGGTAGAGGTCTGGGGTTCGAGTCCCCACGGGCCTACCATATTTTTCTTACAGTTACGGACTGATACTCGCAAAAGTCCAACCCACAATCCAGCCCACACAATCATTGGACCGTCTCCGAACGCATTCCCAGAGCTTTCAGGAAGGCTCTCCGAGTTGTCATCCCGCCTGGTGGCCCTGGAGTCCAAGAGGCGCCAGGAGCAACAGCGGGGGCTGGAGCTTCAAGCCACAGAGGGCAGCCGGAAACCCTTGCTTGCCGACGTCGAAGTGCTGAAGCAACGACTCCGCAAGACCGATGCTGACATCGCGGAATCAAAGCGCCAGATTGACAGGGATGAAAGCCTTCTGGCTGGCAAAAAGGACCTGACGGAATTGACCGAACAGGCTACCGTGGTTGCTGCCCGCATTGAAGAACTCCATCGGCAGATTCGGGAGGTCCAGGAAGTGGAGACCTCCAGCCGTGAGACTGAGCGCACTGTCCTGGGTCTGGAAAATGAACTACGACCAACCAGGCCGAACTCGAACGCCTGCGTGTGGAGCGTGAAGAGATTGCAGTGGTGCCCTGCCGCGGTGAAGGTCCATACGCATCCTGCCCGAAGATCCAGCGTGTGGTCAAAGCCGGCAAGAAGATCCCGACACTGGAGGGGGAGGTTGCGACGCTCTCGCTCGAAGTGGAGGTTCAGCGCAGCACACTGGTTCGGGTTACTACGCCGCCGTCGGAACTCACGCGAACACTCGATGACTGCGAGCGGCAGCGTCGTACACTCGACCAGGAACGGCGGCGATATGAGGAATTACGGGCTGTCGAGGCACGCCGGGAAGAACGCCTAGAGGGCTTGGACCGGCTGAACCAGACCCGAGCAGAACTGGTGGAGGAATTAGCCGGCAAGCAATCAGATCTATCCCAATACGCTGACCTCGATGCCCAGATTCAGGCTTCGAGCCGAGAATTGGAAAGTATGGAAAAGCTTATCGCCTCTGCTGGCCAGGAGCGGGATGGTCTCATTGCCCGTCAAGCCCAGATCGAGCAGCGTCGGCAGCAAATCGAAGCGGCAAACACTCGATTGGCGCAGGTCGAAGCTGAACTCGGGAAGGCAAAGACGGAGGTGGAGGACTACAACTATCTTGCCCGGGTCTTCGGTCCCGATGAGATCCAGCTCTGCGAAATCCAGGCCGCCGGGCCTCAGGTCTCTGCCCTGGTCAATGCTCTATTGGAAGGGTGCTTCGACAACAAGTTCGAGATCCGCTTCCGGACGCAACGCCCCAAGGCGGATGGCCGGGGCATGGTGGATGATTTTGACGTCGAAGTTCGCAACAAGAACTTGGACCGCACCTGCCTAGTCGATGAACTCTCCGGCGGACAGTTCGTATTGGTCAACGAAGCCGTCAACCTGGGCATACCTATCTACAACATGCAGCAGGGTGAAGGCATTCGCTACGAAACTCTGTTTCGGGACGAAACGGTGGGGGCCCTCGACGCTGCCAATGGAAAGGAGTATGTGCGCATGCTGCGGCGGGCTATGGATTTGGGTGGCTTCCACCAAGTCATCTTTATCTGCCATGCGCCACTGGTTTGGGGACTGGCGGATAATATCCTGTCAATCGGCGGGGGACGCGTCGTCGTGGGTGATTCCGGGGCACCTGCCATTTACTCCCAGTCCGGCGGCGTTTCTCGTGGGTGATCAGTGGGGATGGCCACAATTACACCGGATAGTCGCTTCTTGAATGAGAGCGGGGCTGATTGCGCCGTCGGGAGCCATACACAGGAGCCCCGCCGCATCAAAATCTCCAAACTTAACGAAGTAGCGGTCTTTGAAAACTGCGGTACGGCTGATAACCCGGGTACTTGTCAAAATCTTCTTTCTATTCCCACTCGCACCTGAAATGGTTCGACAGGGTGGAAAACGTCTGTGAATTCCGGCGCGGCGGTTGGCGTTATTCGAGATTCATAGGCGTAGTCAATGTCGTGATCTTTGCGGTCAAGCAAATTCAAAAGTTCGGCGTAAACGCGCCATTTCTCGTAGATTCGATAACCGACCTCGGCATTGAGCAACACCGTGGCTTTTGAGCGATAAACTCCGTCGGAAGTCAAATCGCGCGGGCCGAAGTTGCGCAAGCGCAAGCTTGCCGAAAAGCCCTTGTAGTCGTGCATCGTGACGCCCGACGCAATCACCATGCCGACCGCTTCCGGTACACGCTTGCCACCCGGACTGTCCGGCGCAGCATCATCTTCGTCGATTGCAGCAAAATAGGCCCGGGAGTCCGCAAGGTCAAAATCAAAAGCCCAATGCCGCCAGGGCGTGTAGTAGTTCGCCCATTCGACGCCATAGCGGTTGCTCGGCTGTTTTGAAGCCGTCGTACCTCCGGTATCGCCGGACTGCTGCAGTTCTGAGGCGCTGTGAAGGTACCAGATCGAAACGGTGCTTTGCAGATGCGGGACGGCCAGAGTGCGCACGCCGACTTCCGCACCTCTGGTTGGGATCATGGGAGGAATCGGCGTCGCGGGCGTATGGGGGTAAGGATTTTCCCCCGAAACCGGTTCTAGCGTCTGCGTAGTGCCACGCCCGTCGTTGCTGTGAAAACTGAATCCGCCCTGGGCATAGAACTCCGTGTTGGACCAGGGCCCGAAAACCACGCCCAATTTGGGACTGGGCCGCGCCTGAGTGGCCGTGCCAGAATTGGCCGCGGTCACCAGGCTGGTGACGTCAAAGTTCTGCACGTCGCCGCGCAGGGCCGCGACTGTGCGGATTTTGTTCGTCCACTGGATGTTATTTTGCGCATAAAACGCGACTTGCGTGTCAGTCAAAAGATCCGCTTGCGTGGTCGCGGGCAAAGTATTGCCGGTCTCGGAATCAATCTTGTCCACGCGCACGCGATTCTCCGTCTGGAAAAGGCCGTTGTTGATCCAATCGTTGCGAACCTGCAGGCCCAACGTATTTTCCACCCGGCGGCCCCACCAATGGCTGAAAATCGTATGGTGTGCGTCGAGCCCTACCACCCAGCGTCGATCTTTCTGTTCAAACTGGTCGCCGTGAATGGGGTCGGTCAGGAAGTAAGTGAAATCAGAAAACAGATCGAGGTCGTAATAGAATCCGTAGGCCATGATTTGCGTCACGGAATTTGCGCCCTGGCGATGCCATTCACCCTGCAAGCTATAACGCTGTGAATTGCCACCGTCCGTCGAGTTCAATGTACCGTAGGTACCCACGAGGGGCACAGCGTTTTCGGCGATTTGATCGCTCGAGTTCCATTTGCCGTGATAACCGCGACCCGTGATGCTGAAACCATGGGTGTCTCCGCCCTGGCTGTAGGTTACAATGCCGTTGAATTTATTATACTTATCCGGGCGTTTCCATGGGCCGTCATCGTGATACGTTTCTCCTCCGTAAAGCAAATTGCCCGAGCCGAGCTTTTGCGATACGCCGAAAACGGCCCGCGCATAGCCAAACGTTCCGCCTTCCAGCTTAAAGAAATCGTGGGGCAGCGTCTTGAAGAAATCCAGATGGGCCGATCCCGCCGAGCCATAGTTGCCGACATCCGCATAATAAGGACCTTTCTCGAAATTCACCCGTTGCACGAATTCGGAGACGACGGTGTTCATGTCCGAGTATCCCTCGCCGTGCGCGTGGGTCGGCAGGTTAAGCGGCATGCCGTCGGTGAAAATGGCGAAATCCGTGCCGTGGTCGAGATTGAACCCGCGAAGGAAGTATTGGTTGGCCTTTCCGCCGCCGGCGTGCTGAGTGATGATGAGACCCGGAACCGTCTCCAAAACTTCTCCCGAACGAAGAATCGGACGATCTTCGATTTCCTTTGCACCCACCGTGCCCCGGGTGGCGGAATCAGCAATTCCGACAAGGTCGTCCTCCCGGCCCTGCACATTGATCGTGGTGCTCACGGCACTCACACGCAGGGCGATGCGTAGCGGCGCCGCCGCCGCGGTGCTCCCGAGGGTGACGGGCGCTTCTTTGGTCTCAAAGCCGGCATTCGATACGGCGAGTCGATAGTTGCCTGGCGCGAGCCCGGAAATAGCGAAGAAGCCGTCCTCGTCCGAGTGTGTCGTCCTTTGTGCCGTACCGTTCGCGCTCCGAAGCTGCACGGTTGCTCCTGCAATCACCGCGCCCGACGTGTCAACGACAGTTCCTGATAGCTGAGGCGGATTAGCCTTTTCACTCGTCGCGCGCCGGTAGCCCTGCGGATCGAGCCCTTGCCCGCTGATCGCGGACTGCTGCATGTAAAGCAGCGAGGCCACAGCGAGCAGTGGAAAGAAAACACGCCTGCGGAAGAACATCTGCACTGACTCCTGAAAGGGTTGGACAATCTTGTACGCCTGCAAACCGATTGGTTTCTTGGCCAGGGCGTTGGCGTTCCGGCCAGCTCGTACTATGAAATTATGAAACGCGATGCCCACGGCCATAGTAACACGAGATGTACAATCATGTTACCACTATTTGCGACGCGGAATCGGCTGCGGAAATCAGACAGGAAGGGCAGATTTAACCCGGCGGTGAGAGGAGCCTCTGCGGCCACGCGTCAGAGGTCAGGCAACTACGTGGCGCTCGTGAAAACGTATGTGCGGTCCGTCAATGCCCATGGGGTGTCCTGCTCGGCGAATACGTACGGGAATGAGAGGGGCAACCAAGTATATCGCGGAGCACGCAGTGTTAATCCCCGGCCTTGTGGCGCAGGAATTACGCACCTTCGGTCAGAGGATCGCCCGGGCAACGCGTCGGTCGCCCGTGGATTTTCGTTCCGCGCCAGGCACCCTTCGTGTCGGCTGGGATCTTTCAGGTTTCTTCCACCTCCGTTGCGGTCTTGCCGTTGGGTGTCCACTCCCCCACCATGACGCGAAGGACGTTTGCATGCTCGCCAAGATCCCGGTCACCCGCACCATAGCCACTGGCCAGAACTCTCATATGAGGAATCGGCCCGAATCCGGAGGCCAGCGAGCACGCGAGTGCTGCACCCGTGGGTGTGGTCAGTTCAGCCTTTGGTCCCCGCGCATAAATCGGCGTAGACCGAAGAAGCCGTGCCGTAGCAGGTGCCGGGACGGGAAGCGTGCCATGTTCAGTCTGCACGGTTCCGGACCCAACGTTGAGCGGAGAGCAAAATATCTGTTCGATTCGGAGGAGTTCGAGAGCGACGCAGGCTCCAACGATGTCCGCGATAGAGTCAGCCTCACCGACTTCATGAAAGTGCACCTTTTCAATGGACACCTGATGTACGGAAGCCTCAGCGCTTCCCAGAAGCTCGAACGCGTCAATGGCCCGCTTCTTGGCACGCTGCGGCACATCACAGGCTTCGATCATCTTCACAATTGCGGCGAGATGCCGGTGCTGTTTGGCTTCGCCGACGGTCACACGAAACTTGGTCGCCCCGATCCCCCGTCGCGTTACTTTCATGAATTCATACGTCGCTTCAGTGCCGAGACCTTCGAGAACGTGGATAATCGCACCCTGGTCGGCACCGGCATCGGCCAGCGCGCCAACCACCATATCCCCGCTAATTCCCGAAAAAGCGTCAAAGTAACAAACGGTCATTTGTGGTCAACACCTCTCTAGATAAACGATCTGGAGGCCACGACACGTCCCCAGACTGGTCGCAAGGGGAAACTCCCAGGCAGTCCGTCCTGAGTCATTGCACCGACAGCATCGGCCAACCAGACACAAATTCAATCACTGGCAGGACAGAAGTCAGTCTATCGTTGGTACACTGGCAAGCGTCTATACGACGTGTGGAGTAACTGCTGAGATTTCGTGCCCAAAGGCTCACCAAGGAAATCCCGGTAGAGCTGCTGCACGTAAGGGTTCTGATGCGCACATCGCCAGAGACCCGCCTGATCCTCCTGGTAGAGCCCCGCCGCCCGCTGCTTGCGCAGATCGTCGGTTACCCCGTAGGGTTGGCCGCCGCCGCCAACGCAACCGCCTGGACACGCCATCACCTCCACGAAATGGTAAGGCGGTTCCTGGCCGGAAACGAGAGCTTCGCGGACCTTGCCGACAACGCTCTCGACGTTGCCGAGACCGTGCGCGATGGCCACCCGCACCGTTTTGCCGGCAACGGTGACTTGACCTTCCTTTACACCCTTCAACCCGCGGGTCAATCGGAACTCGACGTGAGCCGGGTTCTGCTTGGTAATCAAATAGTAGGCGGTTCGGAGAGCCGCTTCCATTACGCCACCGGTGGCACCGAAGATAGTGCCCGCACCCGTATACGCACCTAGCAGATGGTCCGGCTGCTCCTCAGGGATGGCGCAGAAGTCAATCCCGGATTGCTTAATCATCCGAGCCAATTCGCGGGTTGTAAGTGTCACGTCTACGTCCTGGTACCCCGACGATGACATCTCCCGGCTGCGGATGATCTCAGATTTCTTGGCTGTGCAGGGCATTACGGACACCATGAAGATTTTCGCCGGATCAATCCCCATTTTCTCCGCATAATAGGTCTTGGCAAGAGCGCCGACCATAGCATGAGGAGACTTACAGGAAGAGAAATGGGGGATCATGTCGTTGTGGAACTTCTCCATAAACTCTACCCAGGCGGGGCAGCAACTGGTAATCAGCGGCAGCACGGACTTCCCATGCACAAGTCGTTCTATAAACTCGTGGGCTTCTTCCATGATGGTCAGGTCAGCCCCAAAGTTGGTGTCGAACACCGCGTCAAATCCCATCCGCCGCAATGCCGCGTATGTCTTCCCCGTCAGATTCGTTCCGATGGGGAAACCGAAAGCTTCGCCAATCGCCACCCGCACGGCAGGAGCGATCTGAACGACGCAATAGGCCTCGGGGTCAAGAAGCTCTTCCCACACATCTGCGGTCTCATCGAGTTCGACAATGGCACCGGTGGGACAATGTGCCGAGCATTGCCCGCAACGCACACACGGGGAGTCTCCAAGCTGGATGTCACCGGCCGCGGCAATTCGCGTATCGAAGCCTCGTTCGAGAAAACTCAACGCCCAGACATTCTGAATTTGCTGGCACACCTGGATGCAGCGGCCGCAGGTGATACACTTGCGTGGATCGAGCGCGATGCTGCGGGTGGACTCGTCCAGGGGAGCTTCGCGCACGATCCGGTCCAGCCCCACTTCCCGCAGGCCGAAATCCGCCGCCATGGTCTGCAACTCGCAGTTTCCATTGCGCCCGCAGGTGAGGCACTCGTTCGGGTGTTTCGACAGAATCATCTCGACGACGGATCGGCGGACACGGATGATCTCCGGATCCTCGGTAGTAATCTTCATGCCCTGTTCGAGGGGAGTACAACAGGCGCGCAGCATCTTCGCGGTGCCCTCGATGCGCACGATGCAGATTCCGCAGGCGGCCGTGGCTTCCAGGTCTGGGTGCTTGCACAGAGTGGGGATCTTTACAGACACTTGGCGCGCCGCGTTCAGGATGCTTGTGCCTTCTTTCACTTCAACAGGAAAACCATTAATTGTGGCCCTAATCATGATGTATCTACTCGCTATGTTAGAATTTTTGTTTTCCTTCAGTTCCCAGTTGGCGAGTTGGCCTCCGCCGGGGCAACGCGCTCCTGGAACTCTGGCTCGAAATACCGCAAGGCGGAAATCACCGGGTTGGGCGCGGTCTGCCCCAATCCACACAAGGACGCCTTTTGCATGGCATGAGCCATGCGGCGCACGGTGGCTAGGTCCTTCTTCTTAGCCTTGTGTTCCACGAAACGGTTCAGCAGCCGCAAGAGCTGGGTTCCACCCACACGGCAGGGCGCGCATTTACCGCACGATTCATCCACACAAAATCCCAAATAGAACCGGATGAGGTCCACCACACTGTCGGTTTCATCCATCACAATCATGCCCCCCGAGCCCATGATCGAGCCGAGTTGCTGAAGGTGTTCATAGGTAATAGGCGTATCTAACTGGCTGGCCGGGATCAATCCGCCGGACGGCCCTCCGGTCTGCACAGCCTTGACGTGATGACCTTCGGCCACGCCGCCACTAATCCCTTCCACCACCGTGCGCAGGGAAGTCCCCATGGGAACTTCCACCAGGCCGGAATGTCGCACCTTGCCGGTGACGGCAAAGACTTTTGTCCCCGTCGACTTTCCCTTCCCGATGCCACTGAACCACTTTCCGCCTCGCACCAAAATCTGCGGAACATTGGCCAGCGTCTCGACGTTATTGATCATCGTCGGCTTTCCCCACAGACCCTTGACCGACGGATACGGAGGCCGGGGCGTCGGGGTGCCACGCTTACCTTCCACGGAGGCGATCAGCGCCGTCTCCTCGCCGCATACAAAGGCGCCGGCCCCGAGCCGCACCTCCAGATCGAAGCTGAAATCAGAACCGAGAATGTTCTTCCCCAGTAAGCCATAAGCCCGTGCTTGGCGAATCGCCCGCTCAATGCGCTGGATGGCCAGGGGATACTCGGCGCGGATATAGAAGAAGCCCATTGAGGCGCCAATCACGTACCCGCCCACAATCATGCCCTCGATCACGGCGTGGGGATCGCCCTCTAGTACGCTGCGGTCCATGTAGGCGCCCGGATCTCCCTCGTCGCCGTTACAGATGATAAAGCGCTCGTCCCCCTCGGCTTTTCGCGTGAACCGCCATTTCATCCAGGTGGCGAATCCGGCTCCACCGCGCCCTCGGAGGCCGCTGACCTTAATCTCCTCGATGACCTGATCCGGACTCATCGAGCTGAGAACTTTCTTGAGGGCCTGATAGCCGCCGCGGGCGATATACTCATCAATGTTTTCAGGGTCGATCACGCCGCAGTTGCGCAGGACAATGCGGTACTGGCGCGGTCCTTCACCGGCCAGGGGGTCACCCGCAAAACGCGTGATTTGCGACAAGGACGGAACGCGGTGCTCCGCGGAGAGCTGACCTCTCTCCGCGTACTCCGCCACTACCTGCCGGGCCCATTCCGGCGTCACTCCGCCGTAGGTTACGGCCGGCTGGCCGGGCACATCCACCTCCACCAGAGGTTCTAAACTGCACGTGCCCACGCAACCCGTCCGGCGCAGATTCCAATCGAGCCCGTGGACTTGCAGCTCTTGCTTGAGTGCGTCAAACACCGGCTCGGCTCCGGCGGCGACGCCGCACGTGCTCATGCCCACTTTAATCACCGGCTTGTCGGGCACCGTAGTCACCCGCTGGGCAAAGGCATCCAAATCCTGAATCGTCAAGCGTGGCATTCTCCACCCCCTTCATGGCTATTGTTCCGGCATTTGCACAGATGTTCGCGGACCTTTCCCACATCCGCTTTGCCGAGCGTCACGCCGTCCGCCATGACGACCGGCGCGAGTCCGCAGCAACCCAGGCAGCGCACCATCTGCAAGTGATATTCACCGTCAGGCGAGGTCTCACCAAGTTTCACCTTGAGTTCCTGAGAGACGTCTTCAAGCAGCTTGGGAGCACCCTTCAGGTAGCATGCCGTTCCCATGCAGACGGACACGACGTGCCGCCCCGGAGATTTCAGCTTGAAAAAGTTATAGAACGTGATGACTTCGTAAATTCGCGCCAAGGGAACGTGCAATTGACGCCCCAGATTCATGGCCGCGTCGCGTGGGACGTATCCGTAACGGCCCTGCAAATCGTGCAAGGCCATAATCAAGGTCCCACGTTTGCTTCCCCAACGCTTCGCGATCAGGGAAACATCATCCTGCGCGGCCGCGCTATCTTTCAGACTCACCTCACTCACACTGGCCTCCACGTTGCGCTAGAGTAACCAACTCCTCTTGAACACATCGAGCGGCTCCCGCCGGCGCTCTAAGTCTCTGCCTTCCCCCTTGTCCCAATCCGGGATAGCGGCCGATTGCCGCGAGCCGGGCGCGCAGGCAGCCGTTACAGGCCTCGCCTGTTTCCTGCAGACATGCTTTGCCCGGATAGATCTCATAAAACCTGCGATACGGCATGGGTGTTAGGTTGGGCATGACAACATTAGCCCCGCACTGAAGACCTCGTTCACGTCCGCTCGAGATATTGATCGTGGCCAGGGCCGTAGTGCTGGGGATATTGGCTTCCGGGCAGGCAAGACGCGCGAGAGCAATCACCTTGTAGACCATCTCTTCCGTGTTTGGCACTTGCTCGCCGGTCGGCAGTCCGGGTGGTGCGCTGCCGAGAGGCGTGTCCGGATGGGGAATGAACGGCCCAATTCCGATCATGTCCAGGTCGAGTTGGCGGAACAACAGGATATCCTGGGCGACGCTGCGGTAGGTCTGGCCCGGCAGCCCGACCATAATGCCGCTTCCGATTTCGTACCCTAACCGCCGTAGCTTCCTCAGGTCAGCAATACGATTTGACCTCCTGCCGCCCAGATTGGGGTGAACGGTCCGGTACAGCACCCGATCAGAGGTCTCAAACCGCAGCAAATAGCGATCCGCCCTGGCCTGGCGCCAGGCTGCGAAGTCTTGTATCGATCGCTCGCCCAGGCTTAGGGTCACGGCCAAGGGAGTCTCGCGCTTGATTCGGCGAACCAGTGCGGCCATCCAGTCGGCCGTGATCAACGGATCTTCGCCCGCCTGGAGCACGACCGTGCCATAGGCGTAGTCCGCTGCTTTCCTAACAACCGCCACGATCTCTTCTTGCTCCATTCGGTATCGGATAACCAGAGACCTGTTCCCGGCACGCAAGCCACAGTAAGCACATTGGCGAATGCAGTGGTTGGAGAATTCAATCAGCCCGCGTAGATGGACGGCGTCACCTACTTCTTCGCGGCGAACCTCGTCCGCACGCTCCCAGAGCCGAGCTAAGCGGTCCGGGTCATCTTCTCGAAGCCACGACAGAAGGCAATCGGCCGCAGCCGGATTCACACTGGGTCCAGAGTTCACGGAGTTACCCCCAGCGCGGGAGGGGCAGGTTCCCGTAACGGCAGCGCCATGCTCTTTTGACTGCGATAGAACTCAAGAGCTGCAGGAAACGGTCCTAGCGCTCGTTCAAGAACGCCCAAGCTGTGAGCGATGACTAAACCGTAGTTGGTAATGGGCACTCCGGCGCTTCGGCAACACTGGATGCGTGCTTGCATCGACTGCCGGTTCCACATGCAGGCGCCACAATGAATCACCAGATCGTAGGTGGAGAGGTCAGAGGGGAAATCTCGCCCTTGCACGTGCTCGAAGTGAATTGCTCCGCCCACGGACTGGGTCAGCCAACGGGGGATTTTCACCCGGCCGATATCTTCGGCAATGGGATGGTGCGTACAGGCCTCGGCTATCAGCACACGCGCACCCGGCCGTAGGCGATCCACCGCCAGCGCACCGGCCACTTGAGTGGTCAAGTCTCCTTTAGCGCGCGAGAACAGGATCGAAAAGCTGGTCAGCAGCGTGCCTGGAGGCGTATCTGCCGCCACCTTCAAGAACGCTTGCGAATCCGTAACAACGATCTTGGGAGGCGTAGACAAGCGACCGAGAACATTGCGAAGTTCGCGTTCCTTGACCACCAGGCAGAGGGCGTCTTGATCCAAGAGTTCGCGAATCGCCTGGACTTGAGGGAGGATCAGCCGGCCCTTCGGCGCCTCTTTATCAATAGGCACAACCAACAGTGCCATCTCCCCGGCAGCGACCAAGTCAGCCAGCAGCGGAGGAGGCTCGCCGAGGCTAGCTTGAGCTGTACCTACCAGGGCCTCCCGCAGGGCCGAAATCCCCTGCCCCGTCAACGCCGAAGTCTCAACCCAGAGGCAGCCCTTTTGAGTTAACTCCTGGCGGAGCGCGGCAGGGACCGCCTGGTGATCCACCTTATTCAAGGCAATCACGGTGGGCACGCCACGTGCTTTCGTATCAGCGACAAAGGTGGTTTCCACGTCACCCCACGCAGCAACATCCGCCACGAGAAGGGCCATGTCGATGCGCTGCATCACCTGCTGGGAGCGGTTCATCCGCAACTTGCCCAAGTCGCCCTGGTCATCCAGACCTGCCGTGTCAATGAAAAGAACTGGGCCGACCGGCTGCAATTCCATGGGCTTCTCGACCGGGTCCGTAGTAGTGCCGGGGACGGAGGAAACGATGGAAACGGCTTGACGCGTCAGGGCGTTGAGGAGGCTGGATTTGCCGGCGTTTCTGCGGCCAAACAGCCCAATATGCAGGCGTACACCCTTACTGGCGGGCGGCATCAGGCTCATGGGCGCCGCCTCTCTTCAGCGGTCGTTGAGGCCGGGCAGCCAGGTAACTTTGCTGGAGTCCCCAGCCGGCATACCGCCTCACTGCTGGTCAACGCATCGAACTCCGCTCCGTTCAGCAATCCGGACTGGATCACCTCGGAACGAATCCCCCGGCCGCTACTCCGTGCCCGGCTGGCAAGCTCGCAGATCGTAGCATAGGGCAGGCGCGGCAACAGCGCGGTCGCCGCTGCGGTGGAACTCTGCGCCAGCAGACGGCAACGTTCTTCGTTGGTTTCGAGACCTCGCACACAAGACTGGTTCAACATCCGGCAGGCGCGAGCTAGCAGGTCTATGGCGTCCAGCAGGCAGTCGGCGACCAGAGGTAGAAATGGGTTAAGCTCAAGCGACCCTGCCGCGCACGCCATTCCGATGACCATGTCATGTCCGTAAACCTGCAGGGCGGCTTGAGTCACAGCCTCCGGAATCACAGGGTTGACCTTGCCGGGCATGATGGAGGAACCCGCCTGGAGGGCCGGGAGGCGCACCTCTCCGAAACCCGCTTCCGGCCCGGAGGAAAGCAGTCTGAGGTCGCTACTGATTTTCCACAAGCTGGAGGCATGGGCCTTCAGCAAGCCGGACACCTCAACAAAAGTGTCCGCATTCTGTGTCGCCTCCACCAGGTTCGCGGCTTGCGCCAGCCCGAGTCCTGTCAGCTCACGCAGAATCTCCACCGAGCGGAAGATATACTCGCGCGGCGCGGCCAATCCCGTGCCAATCGCGGTGCCCCCCAGGTTGATGACCCGGAGCCGTTCCTCACATTTGTAAAGCCGCCAACGATCACGCGCCACGGCCTCGGCGTAGGCGCCCATCTCGCGGCCCAGCGTGATGAGCACCGCATCCTGCAATTCGGTACGTCCGACTTTCACCACGTGGGCGAAGCGTTTCTCCGTCTCCTGGAATGCCTCCTGAAGCGCCACGATCTGTTTTTCGAGTTCGCGCAAACTTCGGATGGCGGCAACGCGCAGCGCGGTGGGATAGGTATCGTTGGTGGATTGATGCAGGTTCAGGTCGTCAAGCGGCGAAACCCGTTCATAACTTCCGTGCGGCAAACCCAACAACTCAAGGGCGCGATTGGCAAGCACCTCGTTCACGTTCATGTTAGTGCTGGTGCCCGCTCCACCCTGCAAAGCATCCACGACCACGTGGCATGTTAGCTGTCCCGCAGCCATATCGGCGGCTGCTTGCTCGATGGCATCCCCTTTGGCTGGATCGTCGCGCCACCATCCCAACTCGCGGTTGGTCCGTGCGCAGGCAAGTTTTACCGTGCCGTAGGCACGCACCAGTTCCGGATGCACGCCTCGCTGTGCGAGTGGAAAGTTCTCGACCGCACGCAGGGTGTGGATGCCATAGAGCACCTCCGCCGGTACCTCGCGCTCACCGAGCAGATCCCGCTCAATCCGAACTGTGGGGGGCACCCTCACAGAAAAGCATCCCTCCCGCCCGCCTTTACCTTTTCGAGCAACCGTTCTGACAGCATCCGTTGCCGCGCGTCCATCTGGTTGAGAGTGGTATAGATCATTTCTTCCCCGATCTTCTGGGTTTCGGGAGAGGCGTAGTCAAGCAGATACTCCTGGAAGGTCGAAAGCGCATTGGGTGTACAGTGGCACTTGATCTCGCCGGGCTTCGCCAAGTCCATGAAGTCACTTCCCGTGCGCCCGAGCCGGTAGCAGGCCGTGCAAAACGACGGGATGAAACCCATGCGAACCACATCTTGGATAACTTCCTCGATGGACCGGCGGTCACTGAGGACAAACTGCGCCTTGTGCGGATCACCGGGACCGTTTGCATAGCCACCCGGGTCGACGCGGCTGGCCGCCGAAATCTGAGAGATTCCAAGCCGGAAGGTCTTGTCCCTAATCCCCGGCCGTTCCCTTGTGGACATAATCATCCCTGTGTAAGGCACGGCTAAGCGGAGGATTGCCACCAGCTTCAGGAAATCCTCGTCACTCACCAGGTAAGGCGAACTCGTGGCGTAGTCGGAGCCGACGGCGGGCTCCAGGCGGGGAATGCTGATGGTGTGTACACCAACGCCGAACTCGTTTTCGAGTGACCGGATGTGCTGGATTAGGGCGAGCACTTCAAAATGCCAGTCGTACAATCCCAACAGGGGGCCGACGCCTACGTCGTCGATGCCCGCCTCCATCGCCCGATGCATCGCCGTGACCCGCCAGTCGTAATCAGCTTTGGGACCGCGCGGATGCAGTTTCACGTACATGCTCCGGCAATAGGTCTCTTGAAAAAGTTGGTACGTGCCGATGTGCGCAGCCTTGAGGGTTTTGAATCCTTCGATCGTAAGAGGAGCGATGTTGACGTTGACGCGCCGAATTTCGCCATTGCCTACGCGCGTCTTGTAGATGGTACCGATGGCCTTGACAATGTAATCCAGCGCGTTCTGCTCAGGGGTTTCACCTGCCAGGACCAGAATGCGCTTCTGGCCGTGCGTCACGAGGAAGCGGATCTCTTCCGCGATTTCTTCCTGGGAAAGCATCCGGCGGCGCAGTTCGGCGTTCTCCCGCCGGTAACCGCAGTAGATACAACTATTGCTGCAGTAGTTCGAAACATAGAGGGGGGCGAACAGGACGAGCCGGTTCCCGTAAATCTGCTCTTTAACCCAGCGGGCGGTCGTGAACAACTCATTCTGCAACGCCGGGTCTTTAATGTTCATCAGGTCGGCAACTTCTTCAAACGCCAGCCCGTGCAGTTCGCGCGCCTTGCTCAAAACCTCTCGCGCACGTGCCGGGGATGGTTCCGAACTCCGCGATAGCGTTTGCGCGATCACGGCTTCATCGATGATGCACGTACCTGTTGTTGACATTCTCATTCCCCCTCTAGCATCACGCTACCGCTGGGACCCTTGCCGGATGCGTGCCTCCTCTACCATCCTCCGTGCAACGGCCGTCGCGTATAGAGGTAAACGATCATCTTCCGGACCACCCCACACGCCCGCACCGGGCTATGCAGAATCACGCTGGAGCGTCGGAGTGAGGGTGCAAGGAAAACACAGACATCGCAATCCGATTGAGAATTTCTCAGGCAGCCTACGGACGCCCTATCTGTGTCGGTTCTGGCGGCAGGGGCAACAGAAGGCTCTAGCATTTCTCTCTTCAATCAGCAAACGAGACCAAAACAATCTACTGGCGCGAAGCTGCAACCGGCTGCCGCGGTCGGCAAACGCGCGCGCAGACACTGATGGAGACGGGTTTGCGACAACAGCGGTGTATATAACCGTCGCTACGGGACGCCCAAGCTCAGAGTATAGCATACGTTTCTATAATTCGTGTTACCGCTTTCCACAAATTGGAGACTCTTCCTTTCACCTGCGGCTGGTGCTGATGTCCAAAGGACCCGCAAAGTCTCAGGCACTCTGTTCGACGAGTTCAGGCGTGCCTTCAAGCACTTTCCACGCAAGGAGCCCGCGTTGTTGGTACGACGTGTGGAGCAGGTGGTGCGACAACTCACCTAACGGTTCCTTAAGGAACTCACTATACAGCGCCGCTACGTGCGCGTTCTCATGCGATTTGCGGAGCGGCTTGTTGAGGTCCTCTCGGTAGAGCGCAGCGGCCCGTTCTAACCGCCGCTGAGCGTCGGTCGGTATCGGTTGGCCACCTCCGCCCAGGCACCCACCGGGACAGGTCATCACCTCTATGAATGCGTAGGGCGATGTCCCTTGCTCAATCTGGTTAAGGAGTTGCCGGGCATTCGCCAGGGTGTGAGCGACAGCGACTTTGATAGTCCTTCCGTCCAGATCGATGGTGGCTTCCTTGACCCCTTGCATGCCGCGAACGGCCGTAACGTTGATATCCGGCAGCGGCCGACCTGTGACAACTTCGTACGCTGTCCGCAGCGCCGCCTCCATGACACCGCCCGTGGCACCGAAGATGACACCTGCCCCCGTGGACTCGCCAAGGGGGCAGTCAAAATCCGAAGGTGGCAGCGAAGCGAATTGGATGCCTGTTTCTCTAAACATCCGAGCGAGCTCCCGAGTCGTTAGCACATAATCGACATCGGGGAATTCCTCATCTTGGGACCAGCCACGCTTTTCCTTCCAATACGTAAAGGCGCTCCGCATTTCAGGGCGTTCCGCCTCATATTTCTTGGCCGTGCAGGGCATTACCGATACGACCACCATCTTCCGAGGATCGATTCCGTCCTTGGCTGCATAGTACGTCTTGGCAACGGCTCCGAACATCTGTTGAGGAGACTTGCAAGTGGAAAGGTGCGCGAGTGAATCCGGGTAGAAATGCTCGGCGAACTTAATCCACCCTGGCGAACAAGAGGTAATCATGGGAAGCACTCCGCCGCCACTGAGGCGCCGGATCAACTCGTGCCCTTCCTCCATGATGGTCAGGTCGGCGGCAAACTGCGTGTCAAAAACCTTGTCAAAACCGAGCCTTCGCAAGCCGGCAACCATCTGCCCGGTTACCAGGCTGCCAGGGTCCATGCCGAGCGCCTCACCGAGACCGGCGCGAATCGCGGGCGCTGTCTGGACAACAACCAGTTTGTCCGGATTGGCCAGTTCGGCAAAGACTCGCTCCGTATCGTCCCTCTCCACGAGCGCACCCGTAGGACAAACCATGACGCACTGCCCGCAATTGACACACGCAACGTTTCCGAGACCTTTGTCCTGGTAGGTTGAAACCCGGCTCTTGATGCCGCGCCGGGAGACAGCTATGGCCTCGACCGTCTGGACGTTGGCGCAAACTGCCACGCAGCGACCGCAGAGGATGCATTTGTTGGGATCACGCACAATCGAGGGGGACGTCGTATCCCAGGGTTCCTCCTTCTTTGTGCGGGCAAACGGCCGCTCCTTCACTCCCAGTTCGGCTGCCAGTGCCTGCAACTCGCAGCTCTGGTTGCGCAGGCAGGAAAGACAGTCCGGGGGATGATTGGCGAGGAGCAGTTCGATGTTGGTCTTGCGGGCCTCACGGACGCGCGAAGAGTGCGTGATGATCGACATATTTTCCCGCACACATGTTGAACAGGCGCGCAGGAGCGATCGTGCACCCTTGACCTCCACCACGCAGATGCCACAGGAGGAGTTCCGCGAAACGTCCGGAAGATAACACAGCGTTGGGATCTTGATGCCGGCGCGCGAACAGGCATCAAGGATGGTGAGATTATCGGGAACCTGATAAGACGTGCCGTTGATTGTCAGCGAAATAGTTTTCGTGTCCATGGTCACCTGTTTTCACTGTGTCAGTCGGTACAGCGCACATCACACCTCAGGCAGCGGGCCGCTTCCTGTAAGGCTTCTTCTCCGCTGTATCCGGTAAGGACTTCCTGAAAACTCGAAACCCTCTCACTAACTGGAACTTTCTTCGGTTCCACTTTCTTGATGGCTTCGGGTTCCGCCGGCACTTCATTCTTGTACGTGAACTCCCGGAACAGTCGGTGGAAACGTCTCTCCTTCGTCAAGGCAAAATCAATCGCTTTTGCAGCCTGCCGAGCCGAACCCATCGCTTCGGAGACGGTTGCCGGCCCGGTGACAGCGTCGCCGCCGGCATATACCCTGGGCAGGTTGGTCAGGAAGTTTGATTGACTGACCTTGAGGGTACCGTTCTTCCTCAGTTCCAAGCCGGCCTCCTTGGCAGGCCCAAACTCCACCCGCTCGCCTACGGCCAAGATAACAGTTTGGCACTCCACGACTTCAGCCTTGCCGGTTTCCGCGGGCTGCTTCCGCCCGGCATTGTCAAACCCCGCGAAGCGCATCTCCCGCACCTCGATGCCCGACACCTTACCCTGTGCGTCACCAAGGATTCGGCTGGGCGCATACATGAACATGAACTGTATCTCTTCGTCCATGGCATCAGAGGCCTCATGCACGTTTGCCGGCATTTCACTCTGGTCGCGGCGGTAAACGACGGTGACGGCGGCCCCGAGGCGAAGGCAAGAACGCGCTGCATCAATCGCCACGTTCCCGCCCCCAACCACGACGACCTTCTCTCCAATTCGCACTTTCTTGCCCATGGCGAATCTTTCCAGGAACTCATACCCTTCCAGAACACCGTCGAGTTCCTTCCCCGGGATGTCCAATTCGATGTCCTTCTGGGCGCCGATGGCTATGAAAATGGCGTCGTACTGCTTCTGAAGTGTCTTGAATGGCACGTCTTTCCCCGCGGCGGTGTTGAATACGAACTTGACCCCGATCTTCCTGAACAGGTCGAGTTCTTTGTTGAGCACGTCTTTCGGCAACCGGTAAGCGGGAATGCCGTATTGCAGGATGCCTCCGGCTTTGGGATGTTTATCGTAGATGGTGACGTTATGGCCGAGCCGCACCAGGTAGAACGCCGCCGTGAGGCCGGTGGGTCCCGCACCGACGATGGCGATCTTCTTTCCTGTGGAAGGGAGCTTTTCCTTCAACAGGCGCTGATAGATGGCTTTTTCCTTCCCCATCTTGTACATCGTGTCAGCAAGATAACGGTGGATTTCCCCCTGCGAAACGGGGCTGTCCATCATCTCCCGGCGACAGCGCATCTGGCAGTGGAAGTAACAGATTCTGCCCACGGTTCCTGGCAGCGGATTGTCGCGCAGGGTTAGCTCAAAGGCTTCTTCTAGGCGTCCCTCCTTCAACAGTTGAAGGTATCCCGGGATGTTCATATGTAGCGGGCACCCGTTCTCACACAAGGCCAGAAACAGGTTCTCACACACTCCTGCTTTGCAGCGTTTTTGCTTGATGTGCCGCTCATATTCATCCCGGAAATAGCGCAATGTGGTCAAAACTGGATTGGCACTGGTCTGCCCCAGACCGCACAGGGCGGAGTCCTTGACCACGTAAGAAAGCCGCTCCAGTGTGTCGAGGTCACTCTGCGCTGCCTCACCGCGTGTAATCTTGTTAAGAATAGCGAGAGACTGCGCCAGTCCCTCCCGGCAGGGAGTGCACTTGCCGCAGGACTCATTGGACGTGACCTCCACGAAGTAGCGCGCCACATCCACCATGCAGTTGTCCTGGTCCATGACCACCATGCCGCCCGATCCCATGATGGTTCCGAGCTTGGTGAGCGATTCATAGTCCACGGGCGTGTCGAAGTGTTCAACGGGTATGCAGCCGCCCGACGGGCCGCCTGTTTGCACGGCGCGGATTCGCTTCCAACTGCCTGTTCCACCGCCCATCTCGTAAAGGATGTTTCGTAGTGGCGTGCCCAAGGGAAGTTCCACAAGCCCTGTGTTTTTGATCTTCCCCACTAGCGAGAACACCTTCGTGCCCGTACTGCTCTGAGTCCCAACCTGCGCGAAAGCCTTGCCACCAATGGTGACAATCGCCGGAATATTGATCCACGTCTCGACGTTATTAATGTTCGTCGGCTTCCCCCAGAGACCCTTCTGCGCAGGGTAAGGAGGGCGCTGAACAGGTCGGCCTGCCTTCCCCTCAATGGAAGCGATAAGCGCGGTTTCCTCACCGCAAACAAAGGCGCCCGCTCCTTCGACGTGTGACAAATCAAAGCTGAACGATGAGCCAAAGATGTTCGGCCCGCACAGCCCGCACTCTTTCGCCTCCGCGAGGGCGTGGGTGAATCGTCTGACGGCTAGGGGATACTCCGCTCGCACGTACATGACTCCTTCGGAAGCGCCCATCACGTAGGCGCCGATGAGCATCCCCTCAATCAGCGCGTGTGGATCACTCTCAATCTCATTCCGATTCATGTATGCGCCGGGATCTCCCTCATCGGCGTTACAGATGATGTACTTCTTGTCAGTTTCGACTTTCTTCACCATTTCCCATTTGACGGCCGTCGGGAAACCCGCGCCGCCACGTCCCCGCAGCTTCGATTCCTTGACCTCGCTGAGGACGGCGTCCCGCGTCATCTGCGTCAGCGCCTTCAGCAAGGCGCTGTATCCGCCCACGGCGATGTATTCCTCGATGTCTTCGGGATTGATCAGCCCGCAGTCACGGAGCACAACCTTCTGCTGCCCCTTGAAAAAGGGAATCTCGTTCCACGAGGGGACGCCGGGAAGACCCGTGCCGTAGTCAATCTGGCCCGTCAGAAAATCCCAGTGCTCGATCTTGCAAAGAGCCTTCTTAAGCGGCATCACGCCGCGCGCGAGCGAGTCGATAATTCCAGGGACGTCTTTGGGTGTAACTTTGTGCAGGATGACGAGCGGCTGCCCGGGGAGGTAGCAGTTTACAAGAGCTTCCTCCGCACAAGCTCCGAAACAGCCGACGCTCGACAGTTTGATGTTGGCACGCCTGGCCGCAATCGATTTTTCAAAATTCTGATACACCGCCTCGGCGCCGTTGCCGATTCCGCAGGTTCCCATGCCCACGGAGATCTTGGGGGTGTCCGGCAAAAGCTTCTTGAGGGCTTTCCTTCTGACCCTTTCGAGGGTTGCAGCATCCGGGATTTTCATTGGCGCCTTCCTCCCTTCGAGAGCTTGTGCAGGAGCTTTTGCAGCTTGGCGGTCGTCATGTTGCTGTGGATGACTCCGTCGATGGCCACGACGGGAGCGAGTGCACACTGACCAAAACACGCCACAGTAGAGATGGTGAATTGGTTGTCGGGCGTCGTCAGCATCGTCTCCCCCTCGTCAATCGCCTTACGGCATTTCAGAATCAGACCCAGGTCACCCAGTAGAGCATGGGACCCCTTCGTGTGGCAGGCAGTCCCACGGCACACTGTGATGGTGTGCTTCCCTTGTGGCTTGAGATTGAAAAAGGAATAGAAGGTAACGACGCTATAGATTCGGGAGAGTGGCACACCCGTTTTTAAGGCGATGTGATTGAGAGTCTCTTCCGAGAGATACTTGTGCTCGCTGAGTAATTGCGCCTGTTCGAGGACCCTCAGCAGCTTTCCGTGCTGCCCGGCGGTTTCAGTAACCAGGGCATCGATCTTGTGGAGTTCCGGTGACAGCGCCTGCGTTCCTCCCATACCTGCTCCTTTTCGTTGAATGCCTGCGTGGCGGAAAAATGCCCACACGCAATAACAATTAAACTGGCACAGCCGACGGGCAAACCTTCCGAATCATCGAAATGAAGACGGTCTAATACGATTTCCCCATCCAATAGAAGGTGAAGCGGAAACCTTGCGTGTTTGTGCGAACGGAGCTCACGCACCGAAACCGCACCTAAGACTACTCAAGCAGCCGGTGCACGGCTCCCGCAGGCGGGTTGTGGCAACAGGCAAGATGAGGAACTCGTCCGTGCTCTTCATCTCTCTCGTCGGTTAACAAAGCAATCCCTTAAGATAAGTATTTTCACGCCAGGGCTTGTTGCACCATCTTGACGGTTTCCGTGACTTGATCGGAATATCGTGGGTAAAAGCCGATAATTGTCGCGTCGATCGGCTTGATGTTCCTATAAGCCCAGGAGATCGCTTCGCGTTTCTGGTCTTCAGACTGGCATTTGCGTCCTGCACTCAGGACCTTATAGACCAGAGTCGGCTTCTTGACCTGGCGGACAGCTTCGGCCATGCGCGGCGGGTCGGAGGCAATCCAGCCCTCATCCACGGGAAGCGTGCCGATTTCCTTCCTCCAGTCTTCGGGGTGGCGGGTGAGATAATGCAGCCCCGCCATGTAGAAGTCGTTCGCGAATCCCTTTTCCTCCAGGGCAGTCAAAATCTTGGGGTTGTGCACAGAGATGCCCGCTAAGCATCCCACATCGTGCACCTTGTTAATGTAGGTCTTGAGATAATCGAGCTTGCCCGCTCGCCAAAGGAAGTCCGTGTCGTGGCCGTGGTGGACCATGGCGATGGGCTTGTGTTTCAGGAGCGTATCGACGGCAGTGATTTGGCCATCGCGTACCCATTCGGGAGTCTCGTGCTCCACTTGCGGAATGACATCGCCGCCCGAAGTCAGGCAAATCCACTGCAGCCGCCCGCCTTTCTGGTGAAAGAGGTCCATAATCCGCACCCAGCGCTCCTGAAAGTAGCTCGACTGAAAAGTGTTGATACCCGCCTTCTGACAGTCGAGCAGCACCTGCGCCGCGCGCTCATCCGTATACCACTCCAGCATTTGCCGGTTGGTTACCGGATTGAAGTGGGAATACCCACGGATGGGATTGCTGCCTACAATTAGCCGCGTAACACGGTGCGGCCCCAGACTCACAGTCGGCAACGCACCCGTAGCTTCGGCCTCAAGCGCTTTCGGCACCGCCAGGGCTGCCGCCACGGTGGTAGCGCTTTTCAGGAAATCGCGTCGGCTGCTCTCCCCAAAGCGGTCCTTGTCACCATGCGGATTCTCTCCGTCCATGCGTCCTCTTTTCCCATCTAAGCTCCATCTCCCGCGGCACGCACCATCGCTTCTGGTGGCTGCCTGTCGATGACAGGCAGCGAGAGTATAGCATACGAATTCTCATAACGTGTTACCACTTTTTGTGCTGCGAACAAGCGGCCCAGAGCCGGCGCGCGACACGAGGCAGGAAGGATTCAAGAACAGCCGGCGACGCTCTCCCGATATCGCACAACTACGGGTGTTTTGTCTTGAGGGATTTGGAACGTGTTAATGGGCTGAAGGCTACCCGTCATCCGAGTCTATGGCGGTCCAGATTGGCTTTTGTGGACCAGAGGCCAATGGAAGGAGTACTGATAAAGAAGACATCTTCCCCGTCAGGCATTTTGTTCCATCCTTCCGCCATGCGATCCGGGGCATAACGGGCCAGAGTTTGTTCAAGGTCGGCGTATTCGTAACCCACCCTTTCAATGTCCTCTTTCGCGAGGGCGCCCGGAGCGTAACGGATGGTAAAGCGCCCTTCTGATGACCCGTGAATCAGATGCGCCGTAGCATGAGCGAAGGCTTGCAGATCTTCATTTTTGCGGTACGCAGCCAGCACGCGTTCCGTTCCGGAGTACCCGTATTTCCGAATCAGCCGGTCGACAGGACTCTGTTCGCCGAAGCGCTGCAATCCGGGCGCGATGATCAGAAGCTCGCCACCGTCAGCGATCGCCATCCGTGTTCGGTATACTGCCTTGTTAGCGACCCAGGTGCTTCGGTACTCGTCCTTTTGCATCACCGCGACTACCTTCCGCACAGGTGTTGGAAAAGTAGTGATGTTGTGCCCCTGGCTCGCACGTGCTGCCGCGAAATAGGTGTCCAGATCGTCACCGACATAGACACCACAGGTTGCCAGCCTGTTGTCCTCAGCACGCCTCATGACCACCTGGAAGTAAACATCCGGCAAATGCGACAGAAAGTGCTCCTCAGCCCAATTGAAGCACTTGCGGATGGGCGTCAAAAGGTTTCCGAGGTTGTTTTCGATTCCGTAGACCGCCGATGCCAAATGCGCGGCGCAAATCGTACGCTTACCGCCCAGGCCGATGAAGTAGTTCTTGTTGTGGCTTGCAAATCCCAGGACCTCGTGGGGCACGACATGTCCGATGTTGACGATCAAGTCCCACCCGCCGGTCATCAGTGTCGTATTGAGATCCACCGGGATTTCCCAATCCGCGGCGCCGCCGGTTTTCTCGCGCACGACGTCGGCCGGAATCACCCCCACCGGTGTGACTCCTCCAATCCAGTCGTGCGCGTGGATCCGCTCGTTCGGAATGGACCCAAACATCCATCGGTTTTCTTCCGGTGTGTGCGGAATATGCTGGCCCAAGGTGGGGATCACATGAACGTCACAGACGGGTGACAGGGCACGGTAGAGTGTTTCCGTGATCCGCCCGGCACCGCTGTGGGCACGAGTGAGGTCCGGAGGAAGCAAAAGCACACGGTGGGGGCGGGGACAAATGCGTGAACGTGCCTCGTCCAGGAGCCGGAGAGCCAGTTCGTCTATTTCCTGATTGGAAAGAAAGTCAGCTTCCTTTTGAAACCATGGCATCGATATTCACCTAGCGTAAACAGCAGCAACGCGGTTGTTTAGCCTTTGCTTCCTTATGGCTTGTTTGCGGGTCATGCTTCCATCTCCCCGCTCCCCAGACGATGGCAAGCAGGAGTTCCCTCTAAGCGTTTGAGAATGGAAGTGGTCGAATAAGTTTCGAGCGTTGGTACAACAATGACACGGCCTCCCCAGGATTCAACCTCACGCGAACCGATGATGTATTTTGGTGGTGCCCAGTCGCCGCCTTTTACGAGCACGTCGGGTTTGATAGCGAGAATCAAGTTCAGTGGATCAGGTTCGTCAAAGATCGTCACGAAATCCACGCACTGAAGCGCGGCGAGCACTCGCGCCCGATCTTCTTGGTTCATGATTGGCCGGCTTGGACCCTTGAGCTTTTGCACGCTGACATCGGAGTTAAGGCCCACAACGAGCCGATTTCCGAAATGGCTTGCCTTCTCGAGTAACGCAATATGTCCTGGATGAAGGAGATCGAAACACCCGTTGGTAAAGACGAAGTTGTCTTTCCTGAGACGCATATGGCGCACGCAATCCAAGAGCTTCTCGAGAGACATTATTTTGTGTTCCGTCGTCATCCGTCCATCCTTATTGCCACCCTTACCAACCGAGGAGATCTGCAAAGATCAGCGGCGCGACAATGGTAGCGTCGGATTCGATAATGAACTTCGGGGTTTCTATGCCGAGTTTTTCCCAGGTGATTTTCTCATTCGGGACTGCCCCCGAATACGAGCCGTAGCTGGTGGTCGAATCGCTGATCTGGCAAAAGTAACCCCACAGGGGTGTGCCGGCCCGCCGCATATCCTGCCGCAGCATAGGCACCACGCAAATCGGAAAATCACCTGCGATTCCGCCCCCAATTTGGAAAAAGCCGATCGAGGTTTCCGCCGAAGTCTGCGTGTACCACTCTGCCAGCCAGATCATTGTCTCGATGCCGGTGCGAACCGTGTGAACGTTCTTCACCTCCCCAGCCATGCAGTGCGCTGCGTACATATTGCCGAGGGTGGAATCCTCCCATCCGGGGACAAACACGGGAATTCCCGTTTCCATCGCTGCGTACAACCAGCTATCTTGAACATCGATCTGAAACGATCTCTGCACTTCCGAATCCCGCAAGACGCGAAAGAGGAATTCCGACGGGAAGTATCTTTCGCCCCGCTCCTCGGCAGCCATCCACTGGCGCAGAACAGCACCTTCGATCCGGCGCATCGCCTCGCTTTCTGGGATGCAGGTGTCTGTGACACGGTTCATGTGGCGTCCCAGCAGAGCCGCCTCATCCTGGGGAGTCAAGTCGCGATAGTTCGGGACACGACGATAGTGATTGTGCGCCACGAGGTTAAAGACATCTTCCTCAAGGTTTGCGCCGGTTGAGCAGATCGCGTGCACCTTGCGTTGCCGGATCATCTCTGCCAGCGAGAGGCCAAGTTCCGCAGTACTCATGGCTCCAGCCAGCGTTACGAGCATCCGGCCGCCGGAGTCGAGATGCTGGCGATAGGCCTCGGCGGCGTCAACGACGGTGCGCGAGTTGAAATGACGGAAGTGATGGCGTATGAAAGCGCTGATCGGTGTGTGGGTGGTCATTGTGATATAGGTGTCCAAGGCCGTATCATAGCATACGAATTACGCATTCGTGCTACTGACAAGGTTAACGGACAAGGTTGACACAATGCTCACCAAGGGAAAGATTGTGGTCACGGGGGGAGCCGGTTTCATCGGCAGCGCCGTGATTTGGGAACTGAATCGGTTAGGAGTGGAGCGCATCCTGGTTGTTGACCGGATGGATCAATCGGAAAAGTGGCGGAATCTCTCGCCGCTGCGGTTCGAGGATTATATCGAGGCGGACGATCTGGTGGAACGCGTGGCCGGGTCACCCCTGGCCTTCGGGTCCATTGCAGCCATTCTGCACCTGGGAGCCTGTTCCTCCACCACCGAGACCGATTCCGCGTTCCTCATCCGTAATAACTTCGAGTATTCCAAACGCATGTTGCTCTGGAGTGATGCCGCAAAGGCTCGCTTCGTTTATGCTTCTTCCGCAGCAACCTACGGCGCCATTGAGGGTTCCATTAGCGAAAGCTGTCCGCTTCGTGCCCTTCGGCCCCTGAATGCGTATGCGTTCTCCAAACAAATGTTTGACCTGTGGGCGGAACGAACGGGCCATCTGGCCCGAGCTGTGGGTCTGAAGTACTTCAACATATTTGGACCGAATGAAGAGCACAAAGGTGATATGAGGAGTATGGTTTACAAAGCATTTCAACAAATCCGGCAGACTGGTATCGTGAAACTCTTCAGAAGTCATCGTTCTGAATACCGGGACGGCGAACAGCTTCGTGACTTCCTCTACGTGAAGGATGCCGCCGCGATGACCATTCACCTGGCTACAACGCCGCAGGCGGCTGGCATTTTCAATCTCGGTTCCGGGCAGGCGCACACCTGGCTCGACCTCGTCTCGCCTGTCTTCACCGCCTGTTCTACGCCGCCTAAAATCGAGTTCATCGACATGCCCGAGATTCTGAAGGACAAGTATCAGTACCACACCCGCGCCAGCCTCGATAGGTTGCGAGCCTCCGGCTACAGACGCGAGATTACGCCGCTCCGAGATGCCGTCATCGAGTACGTGCGAGATTATCTCATTCCCGATTGCAGGCTGGGTGACGAGAGGCTCAAAACCGAGAATTGATCAAAAGAGTCAGGTCAATCTTGGCCGCATCAACTCGTGATACAGGTGCAACAGAAAAGCTCGGCTGTCCAAGCAGATATGATCCAAGATCCCTCCCATTCGAGAGAATGACTTGCAGAGGCGGAGGCAGTAGGCCGGGTTGTCCACCGGAGGCTGCCCCTTGCGAGAAATCCACGGAACCGTCCGGAATCACAGACCCTGACCTAGAGTGAAGATGACAGTCCTAATGCTCCGCCAACGACAACTTTGAACTCCGCTGCAGGCGCCCCCTCGTTTCGAACACTTAAAGACCCATACCCATCGCGCTGGGTCACGACTGCCAGTTAGCTCTACACCTGCGAAAATCCACTTCGCGCAGCCTCGCGTTCGCGTACGTGGGCGTTCCATACCCTAGAAAGCTCTCCCGTCACACCAGCGCTTCTTGCACCATTTTGATTGTCTCCCCGACCTGGTCGGAGTACCGCGGGTAGAGGCCGATGATCGTCGCGTCGGTAGGCTTGATGTTCTTGTACGCCCAGGCGATCGCTTCGCGTTTTTGGTCTTCCGAATCGCACTTGCGCCCAGCAGCAAGGATCTTGTAAACCAGAGATGGTTTCTTGACTCTCCGCACGGCTTCCGCCATGCGCGGGGCGTCAGCAGCAATCCAGCCTTCATCAAGCGGTAGCGTCCCGATCTCTCTCATCCAGTCATCAGGCTGACGGCTAATATACTGGAGTCCCGCCATGTAGAAGTCGTTGCCGAACCCTCTTTCCTCTAGCGTCGTCAAGATCAAAGGATTGTGTGTGGAAATGCCGGCTGATATTCCCAATGCGTGCACGCTGTCAATGAACTCCTTGAGCCTGTCAATTTTGCCGGCTCGATAGAGAAGGTCCGTGGCGTTGCCGTGAAAAGCGATTCCAATGGGTCTAAACTCGGCTGCGGCCTGCGCGCATTTTATAGTTCCCTTCAAAACGTCCTCCGGCGTGTTTCCCATGGTTTCGTCAAAGTGCCAGGAGGCAGCGAGGCAAATGAATTGAATGTTGCACCCAGCCCCGCGGATCTTCGGGAACTGGCGTTTCATGTCCCAGCTGAAACTTGCTTGCCAGGTGTTGATCCCGCTCTTTTCACAGTCAACTAAGAGCTTCACTATACGCTCGTCAGTGAACCACTCGCGCATGTGCTGGTCAAAAAGTGGGTTAAGATGCGAGTAGCCGTAAATCGGATTGCTGCCGACCAGAAGGCGCGTTACGCGGTGAGGGCCGAGGCCCACAGTTGGCAGTGTGCTTGTTGGCGTAGCCTCCAACACCTTTGGCATCACAAAGCCTGCTGCCGCCGCCGTGGCACTCTTCAAAAACTCGCGCCGACTCGCGTCCCCAAAAGGGTTCTTCTCATTCTTCAGATCAATGCGGTCCATGTGATTGCTCCTCCCCAAATTAGTCGCGATTTGAAATTGGCCAAGACAGATTACCTAACGCTGTTCTTCGAGTTGGCGTAGCGAGGCCCATACGTGCAGAGCCTCACAACAAGGGTCATCGAACCGGGCAGACAAATGACGTGGACGGCCATAGGCATCGAAGGGCACGAAACGGTAGACTTCGCAAATCCCGTGGAAGCGGCGAGTGTGGAAGACCCTGCAACACAGAACCATCTGAAGCGCTGCAACTGCAAACAAATGTGTTGATGTCTGCCAGACTTCCTCATCTATTGCTTCGCCGGAACAGAATCATCCCCGGAATGGCAAGCCCAAGTCCGACGACAACGTCGATAAGAGCGGCTGTCTTCGACCCGCAAAACAGCGCTGTGATCACCAGTAATCCCCCAACCGCCACTGTGGACAAGCTAATCGCCGCCGTCGCAGCAGCACTTCGTACCCCTCCCTCCGCCTTACCGATGGGCCTATCCAGTTGTCGAAAGAACTCACCGATACTTTTCGTGTCAGCTTCAGTGGTTGGAAGCCACCGAGTAGCCAATAGCATGGCCAAAACCGTTGACATTACGTTGACGAGGATTGAGATACCCTCGAAATGGTAATCAGCCCATTCCGGTGAAACGCCAGTTGCGTGAGGGAGAAACCATGTCTTAATCGCCAACATTGATGCGCCTGTGGCTAAACCTGTCGCGAATCCCGCGATAGCCCCTTTCCAGGTCAACCTCCGTATCGTTAGACCAGCCAGAACCGGAAGAAAGGTGGGGGCCATGAACAAGCCGAACACCGTAACCATCAAATGAAACAGCGACTCATGATGGCTGACCGCGATCCACAGACTTAGGAAGACGGTAAGTCCGCCGAGACCCAGCGTTACGAACCTCCCGACCCGGACCAAGCGGCTCTCGCTGACGGTCGGGTTGACGACGCGTTGGTAGAAGTCCTTGGTCAGTACGCTCGCCATGGCATTGAAGTCCGCACTTACGGTAGCCATGGTGGCGGCAAGCATGGCCGCAACAATGATGCCCACCATTCCAACCGGCAGGAGCTTTAGGATCAGCAGCACGTATACGTCGGCCGTGCGATGGCTAACCAGCAAGTCGGGCAGGAACTTACGGCCCAGGACTGCCGGCAGGATCATCACCGGGGCACCCACGACATTCAGTACTGCAGCGCAGAGTGCCGTTTTGGAAGCTTCCTTTTCGTTCCGCACGGAGTAGTATTTTTGAGCGAGGGCCCAGGTGCTGTTGTAGCTAATCCCAACGAGGATCAGCCACCCCACAATGTAGGACCAACCGTAGGGCCCGCTGCTCACCGCAAAAAAGTGGGGCGGCAGGCCGTGGAACGCCGTACTCAAGCCTCCTGCTGCTCGCACGGCCATGGGCAGAAGCATAAGCATCGCCAGGGCCTTCATTAGAAACTGGACATAGTCCGTGACCACCAGCGCCCACAGTCCTCCCAGGAACGTATAGACCACCATGACCGCTCCGCAGGTGACAATGGCCCATTTGAGGTTGATACTCGTACCCAGTGCAACAAAGATGCCCGTCGAGAAGATCTTCAGGGCATCGTCAAAGACCTTCATCGGAATTCCCGCCCAGGCAAAAAGTTGCCGGACGAAAGGGTTGAACCTTGCCTCCAGGAATTGCACGGGGGTGATAATCCTGGCGCGCCGCCAGCGGCGAGCAAAGACGAAAGCCCCAAGCAAACAGGCGGGGACCGTGGCCGCAAAAAGCGTGATCGCCACGAAGCCGTAGGAATATCCCATCTGCGCATAGGCGATGAAGGAAAAGGCACTGAAGCTCGACATGTAGTGCGAAATGCCGGCTAACCACCAAGGAATTTGGTGCCCTCCCGCGAAGTAGTCAGACGCTTCTCCCACGCGGTTGCGGAAGTAGAAACCGACGGCAAGAACAACCAGGAAATAGCCGATGACGACAACATAATCGGCGCCGCTAAGGTGAAAGCTCATCATTGCCGACCCTGAACAGTTGTCAGTATTTCAGTTCGCACACTGGGGTGCCGGGTGTGAGTAGAACGTCCTACAGAGCCTGGAAATCGACGCTTTCCGTCATCCCAAATGAAGCAACTGGCGGGCGTTGCCGCCCAGTATCGCCTCACGGTCAGGATCTGCAAGGTTGGCGTGTAGAACCTTCTGCAGACCCGCTCCCAGGCATTGCAGCGGAGCCCCACTGCCAAAGAGGACTTGCCGGCTGCCACACTCTTGCACGAGTTTCTCGATGCCGTTGAACCCTTGCACGCAGGAAGTTTCCAGATGCACGGAGGGGTGGCGCCGCATGAGCTGTATAGCGACACGCAGTTCCTGGAAGTAGTTTATGCCCGCCAAGATCCACTGGGTACGCGGGAAGCGCTCCACCAGATCAACCATCCAGTTCAACTCTATCGTCGGCGCCCCCCAGTTCATAACCGCCCGGAGAGGCAAAAACACTGGCCAGCTACGCACCTCGGCCGCTTGGCAGACCCGTTCCACGAACGGCTCGTATAAGGGATGGTAGCTATGATATTGGGGGTACAAACGAATTCCGCGGAACCCGCGCGCGTCATAGCTATCAAAATCCAGACTCGCCCCTGCTAGCTTATGGCTGAATTCCGTTGGGCCAAGGCAAGCAAACGCCAGAAGTCTCTTGGGATGCTTGGAGACGGCATCCTCTGCTTCACGGTTGCCGTCTTCCCAACTGACGAAGAGACTGCGTGTCGAACAAATGACTGCGGTATCGACCCCCTCACGTGCCAGTGTCTCCACCCAGCCCGAAGTGGAGGAAACCGGCAGGGGCCAATGTGGCCATTTACCGATATAGGTGTGGATGTCGATGATCATGCCGCCAGGTCCATCAAGCGTAGAATATTTCCGCCCATCACGAGTTCCCGGGCGCGGCCGTCGAGACGTGCGTTCGCAATCTTCGCTTGCTGAACATAGGGATCGAGTAATGGCGTGTCCGTACCGAAGACAACCTTCTCCGCCCCCAGCGTCTCAACCGCCGTTGTAACAAAGCCACTGTCAACAGTGGAGCTGGCCGTTTCTAGAAACAGATTGGAGAACTTCTGAGCGGCCATGATGGCTCGGTTCCAGTCGCCTTTGGCATACGGTTGCCCACCACCGTGGGCCATCATCAAGACCGCTTCGGGCACCCGCTCCATCAGATATTCGCATTCCGCCGGAGTCGCATGGGCAAGAACCGGCAGGCGGTGTTCCACGCACTTCTCGAGGATGGGGATCATCGCGGGCTCGGCAATGGAGACCTCGGGAGTCGAATAGATCTTGAGGCCTCGCATCCCGTAGACTTCGTGACACCGATCAAGCTCCTCCAATGACTCACGTCCAAAGCGCGTGGAGTGCAAACTGGCATAGCCGATAATGCGATCGGGATAGCGGAGCATCTGCTCGTAGAGCAGATGATTGCCCTCGTGCATGTCATAGAACAACGCAGTGAGATCCGTGCAGCAGATCTTGTCAAAGCCAAGCTCGTCAGCAGTGCGCACTAAGAACGCAGCATCCGCATCGATCTGCAGGCGCGTCGACTTGCCGATATGAACGTGGGCATCAACAATCATAGGAAATCACCGGTGTGCGGCAGCGCGGTTGGAACCGCCGCAGGTTTCAGAAGCGGCGCGGGCGTCCCGCTCCCGCGCACGGGCAAGACGCCCGTGCCCCAGCGGGCGGGACACCCGCGCTACGGTTCGCACTTGCACGCGAGCCGGCGGCGTCAGTCGGCTTCCCCCTCCACCCGCTCCGGCAGCGGAGTTCGCTCCAAGCGCTCGTCGCGGACCACAACGTGCGCCGACACCTGCCGGCTTTCGAAGCCCAACTGGGCCAAGGGCTCGCCACCGCCACTTCCGCTCCAAGCCGCAGCTACAGAGTATTGCGCTTCCAGGGCTGTGCCGGCCGTCAGTGGTTTTCGGAAGACAATCACTTGATTTGTCCCGTCTGGCGTAAGGACCGGTTCCGACGGCATCGCCTCGGCAGAATCGTAATACACCGCGAGCCCCAAACGCCCCAGCATAATGGATTGTCCCCCCTCCAATGCGATCAGGCCGGCGGCTCTGCTGATACGCTCACTGGGCAGGTCACGGACACCGGTGCCCACCTGATACGAATGGCTTGGCGCGAGGCGCACCGGCAGCAACCGGACGAAACAGCGGACAGACCTTTCGCTGGCGTCTACTTCGTATCTCGCTCTCAGACTCACCTCGTCTTCGCCTATCGTCCACCGTTCCATGTGTGCCTCGACGATGGCGCGAAGGGGACCGTCCGCGAGAACCCGATAGCAAGGCACTTGTTCCGGCGAGGGCCGGTGGGCGTAATCAGGAACATTGAACGGAGGACGGTAGATCATCTTTCCGGCTCGGAGAAACAGACCTCCCAAACCCAATGTGTCCCCCACGTGAAAGACATCTTTCCCCAGTTCGGAGTCCTCGTGGGCTGAAAGGAAACCCACCAAATCGTTGTAAAGACCCGGGTGTCCGCCGGCGCGTGCCTGGACATCAAGAAGAAATCCCCCATAGGTGCGATAGCCGATGATCTCTGACTCCAGTGCGGCCGTCTCGTGGTTGTAGCCGTAGGCATGGCTGGCGTGGGCCCGCTGGGGATAGGTGACGCTGCCCGAGAGAGTCGTGGAATAGTAGACGTACACCCGGCGACGCTCCCCGGCTCCGAGTTCGGCTGGAAATTCGAACTCATCCGCCTTGCCGTCACCGTCCAGGTCGTCGGACTGTGACGGAACCACGGTCCAAGCGTATGTCGAACCAGGAGGATTGGTGATCAGGACAACCGCAAGCTTGCCTGGAAATCCCGGAGCAATGCCGGCCGTGGCAATAACCGGCAGCGTGACCAGCGTCCGAATTGGTTCCCGACCAGGATTGGCAATCTGGAGACTTAGCCGTTGTGCGAAATTCGGAAACACCCAATCATCCGACGGGCCTGACGGACGAGATTCATTGGTATGGAGCCGTCTCCGGGAAACCGCCATGGGGGTGCCGCCCGCGGCCGGAAGGTGCCCCAAGATTCTCATCTCTGCCGGGAGCGCGTTTACACCTTCCAGGCAGGCGAGTAGTGTGAGCACACTGAGTTTCCGGGCAGGCACCGCTCCTAGCCGCCGAAGCTTCGCACGGACACGCAAGACAAGGCGGGCGGGCCGGGCGCCGGACGAATCGAACTGGCGGAGCAATAAGATCATAGCTGCCTTAGCAATTAAGCCCTTAGACCCTCAGCAAAGCTTCACCTGGGAGAGCCGGTTGTCCGCCGCGTGTTGAGCCTTCAAGGCAATGCCGGCCGCCCGCATGGCGTCAGCGGAGGATGGCGACAGGTTTCGGCAATCCCCCGTGATTTCTCGCACGAATGACCGCAAATAGCCACCGGGTGTCCCTGGGAGCGACGGGAAGACCTCGGGGTCACTTCGGTCGCGCCGGGCCATCCAGACTGTGCCCCGGGGATAGGAAGTTTCAATCACGCCCTCGGTGCCATACATCGTCAAGCGCCAATACTGGTCGATGACGCGTCCCTGCGAGTCCGGCATGAAATAGCTCACGTCTCCCAAAACCCCGCAGCCATTCTCCATTTGTGCCAGGAACTGGGCACCGTCGTGGAAATGCGGGAAGTCCTTGGCGAAAGCGTTCCAGTTTCGCGCCGCCGTGATCTCGACAAACTCCATGCTCGTAATCCAACGGATGATGTCGAAGGCATGAACGGAAAGATCATTGAGGGTGCCGCCGTGTTTGCCCTCCTCGAAATACCATGCCGGCCGGATCCCTATAAGCAGCGGATGCTGGCCGCTCACCGAAACGCCGTGCACCTCTCCGATGGCGCCATCTTGCACCAATTCGCGCATGCGCTGGTAGTTTCCCCGGTCGCGCAGATCCAGTGCGATGCTTACCACCAGTCCTCTTTCGTTCCTTAGCTTTTGGATCTGCCGGAACTCTTCCAACGTCGTGCAGATCGGCTTGTCGCACAGCACGTGCTTCCCCCGGCGCAAGGCTTCAATGACCACTGCTGCGCGCTTCCCAAAGTAGTCACAGACCTCGACGACATCGCAGGGAACTGTATCCAGCATCATCCGGTAGTTGCTGTAGGCGATAGAGTACTTGGCGGCAAGCGCGGTTCTGACTCCCGGGTCCTCCTCGCAAGCAGCCACAACGGTGCATCCTCTTCCGTCTTCCGCGGCGGCAAACCGGTACATGCTATCGATGTGTTCTTGCCGGAATCCCATGAAGGCAATTCTGACGGACATGCGTGTCCCCTGAATGAGTTCGCGAGAATGTTTTCGACCAGCTATCGACTCGGATTCGTCCGGGACGGCTGGCGACGCGCGGGTGAAGGCCCAACATCGGACCTGATCCGCTGTAAGTCTTCGATGGACTGCGTCACCCTCCCCTGGCTGTAGTCTTCCACGAAGGCTTCAATTTCTTTAGCGAGTTTCCAATAAGACAATGTATCGCCGAGTGTGTAGCCTCCCTTGATGGGGCCGAGCCTCAGGCTGAGGGCTGCTTCGCCTGGCGCCGCCGTTCCGAGCCCCGGATAGCTTCCGGCGGCATTGCGTGCGTAAAGCACGTCGCGTGCTTGGAGGAAGTACAACTCCCTGGCAACATCGAGACAGTATCTCCGCCGCTCCGCTGGCGCTGCACTTTTGGCTGCGCGCTCATATGCCTCCGCGAGCGGATCCGTAGCGAATCCCCGCAAAGCCGCAATCAGTTCTTCGTCTTCCTCGATCGCTTCCGGAAGAATCTTGTTGTTATACTCGGCACCCAGCCGTGCCGGGTCGAGAGGCACCTTGCGAGTTTTAGGATCCCTGACGTACGTCCGCCGGACAGGGTGGGGGCTATCACCCTTGAAAACCTCCCAGGTGTCGAGAAAGCCGTCATGATTATTGTCGAACGCGCGAATCTCAAGGTCGCGGCGCGCGTTCACCAAGTGGCCGACTTCCAGCCAACTCTCCGAAGCACCAAACAGGTGATAACGCTTGTCCACGTCCGAATAGTAGAGTTCGCGCTGCGCGGCGGGAGCGCCGGAATACTCGCGCCGGATGTTCCAGCGCACGGTGGGGTCGCCCGTGTTGTACAACAGTTCCCGCTCCCCAATCCAAAACTGGCCTTCCCAGCGGTCCACACTGTGAGCCTCATCCCAGCTAAAGCCCGTCTGCCGAGCGTGGTAGTCCGCCGCCATCTGGAGCGCATTGTTCCAGGGAATTCGCACGACAGCTTGAGGGGGACGCCGGCGGGGATTCGTGTAAAGCATATCGGGGTAGTCGTAGGGCTCGGCACCCACCAAAGTGAAGCCAAAATTGAAGTGCGGTTGAGTCCACGGCTCGCGCCGGGGTTCGGGATCGATGTTGTAGCTAAGCCGCACATTTAGATTGCCGATCTCGTGGAGACCCACGGCCTTCGGAGTCCACAGGTGATCGTAATGATTGGCGTAATCCATGTCTTTGCCAGCTTGTGACTGCAAGGGCGCCGCGCTGACGCGCAAAGCGATTTCGGCCAGCCCCTCGTGGTTGGGATCCCAGAAGGCAAAAGGGCACTCGGAAAGCGGTACCCAACTCTGTGTCGCGGGGTCGTACTTGTTGAGGTAAATCATGACGTTCCCGCGAAATTTGCTCTGGAACTGCTTGCCGTCGTATTCCCAGTTCGTCAGGTGAAAAATCTGGGTGCCGTCGTTGTCATAGTTCTCCCCGAACCAGGCGTAGCGCAGATAGCCATCCCGGTAGTAGCGGATTTCCATCTCGTCCGCTTTCCCGTCTTGGTTGTTGTCGATATAAACGACCATTCGGTCGACAATTCCGGTCCGATGGTAACTGACGACATAGGCCGTGTCTGCGCGATTCAGAATGTCAACAGCCCTGCCGGTGTCGTCAATGGCCTCAATGATGTTGTCGCCCCGCCGCAGGATGACCGTGTCGGGCCTGCCATCGTGATTGAGATCCAGAGTAAATGATTCGCCCTCTCGAAGCTTCTGGGCTCGCGGCCACCAGGGCTTGTGAAGAAAGGTCAAACGGCCGTCGGGCGACATCGCCGTCTCCTGCATGTACCACGGCAGCTCTGCGCCAGCCGGTCCGGACGCGCCCAGGACTACCCCGGTAAGAGTTACCCCCACCATGAGAAGAAATGGCCAACCCCGAGTTGCTTTTCGCACTGGTCTTTTCACCGTGAACAGGGACTGCCAAGAGCCTCAGGCGTTGGGAAGTTGGGAGCGGTGCGCCCAGACTTTTTGGAACGCCTTGACATACTGCGCGATGACGTCGTCGGCCTGATCGTACAGATGCGACAGAAAAATGTGGTTGTGATTCACCGAGTCATTGCCCGGCATCGAGGCGGGAATGACGGGTGGATGGTGCCACCATTTCGCTTCCGAGTAGATCTTTAGCTTGTGCTGTTCGGGATAGTCCCAGGAGCTCGCGCGGACACCCTCCGCCTCCAGGGCCTTCAGCAGCGCATCCCGGGAAAAGCCCGCCTTGGCGGGATCGAGCAGTAACATGTTGGCGTAATAGTAGACACGTTTCTGATCGGGGCGCAAACGGGGTTCACTCAAACCGGGAAGCTCGACCAGAGGTGTGTTCAGCCGGCGAATATTGCGTTCGACTTGGGCGATGAGTGCCTCAAGCCCGCGCAATTCCTGGCGGGCGACGGCTGCGGCAAAAGGATGCATCCGGTACTTCTGGCCGAATCCGGTACCCTCGTAAGCGCGCACGGGGCTGTCAGCGGGGAACTTCTCCGGATCCTCATAATGGCCGAATGCGGCCGCGCGCTCGTAGTACTCGCGGGTCTGGTACATTCCCATTCCACCTTCGACGGCCGGAAGGACCTTGCTGGCCTGAAAACTGAATATCCCCATCACGCCCCAGGTACCCATCCTTTTCCCTTGCATGGAGGCGCCATGCGCGTGGGCGGCATCTTCGATGACGATCAGGCCCTTCTCCTTCGCGAATTCCAGGATGTGGTCCATCTCGCAAGGCAGGCCCCAGGCATGCATGGGAAACATGGCCTTGGTCTTCGCCGTCAGCTTGCGTTTGGCATCGTTCAAATCGAAGCATGACGTCGCGGGATCGATATCAATGAAGTTGGGGACGTAGCCAAAAAAGCGCATCGCCAGGCAGTCAGAAAAGAAATCGTAAGAGGGCACCATGATCTCGCTTCCCGGAGGCAGGTCAAGCGCGAAGAACATGCTGGTGATCGCGCTAGAACCGTTCATGTGCGCCTTGACGTAGGGCGATCCCGTGAATTCTTTCCATTCCTGCTCGAAAGCGGGCAGTTCCTCGTAGAACTTGTTGTTGTCGATCAGCTCATGGAGAATCCGCTTTTCTTCGGCCCCGTAGCGGGGCCAGCGTGACAGTTCGTCGAGGCGGCTTTCAGGAACTGAAACCGCTGGTGACCCGCCAAACAACGCCAATGATTCGTTCGCCCGCGGTTTTCCCGCGGCAAGCTTCGGCGCGACTGCGCCCAACAAGGCCATGCCACCCGCCTGGAGAAAACCCCGCCGGCCGCAGTTCGCTCTTCCTGCACCCTTCTCATTCCTCATTTCGAACCTCCGCACTTTGGCGCGTCCACGCGGGTGTCGCGTCTGTGGCAGGCATCGCGCTCTTGCCGAAAGTAGTGGCTGACTTTCGCGATGGCCGCGGCGATCTGTTCAGCTTGCCTTTCCGTATAGTTCTCGTTCCAATGGATCGCGATGACCGTCTGCAGCCCCCGTTCCGCTTGTGGGCAGAGCCCGTTTCGATAGTCTTGCGCTTGGCGTCCCCCAAACGGGAATCCCGAGTTTCCATAAGTTCGGCGCTCTGTAAAGAGGGGCGAGCAGTAGATCGGGCTGACGATATATCGCACCCACCCGAGGATGCCCTCCGCCAGAAGCGCCTCGCCGAACTGTTGCGTCGAGACACCCAGCGTTTCTTCCTCGACTCGCAACATGTACAACCAATAAGAGTGTGTCGTACGTCTGGGGACGAAGGGAACTTGCACCCCTGGCACGTTGGCAAGGAGTTTGGACAACTGCTCGGCCCGCTCGCGCCGGCGGCGCACAACGTCTCGAACCTTCGCAAGTTGTGCCAGAGCCACCGCGCCCTGCAATTCCGTCATTCTGTAGTTCTGGGCCAGGAACGTAAAACGCTCCGGCCCCAGTACCTTGATGTCACGGGGCCACGCTTTATCAGCAAACAGGGTTGCCCGGCGGGCATAGTCAGCGTTCGAGGTCACCATCAGGCCGCCCTCGCCACACGTAATGTGTTTGCTCTGCTGAAGGCTAAAGCAGGCCACGTCCCCCAAAGTGCCGACCAGCTTGCCGTCATATTTCGCCCAGTAGGCTTGCGCACAGTCCTCGATCAGAACAAGGTGGTGACGATCCGCCACTCTCCGCAAGCTCTCCATATCGCAAGGCTGGCCGGCCAAATGGACGGCGATGATGGCCCGTGTGCGAGACGATATCTGCTTTTCAACCTGATCCGGATCGATCGTCAGCGTGCGCGGGTCCACGTCCGCGAACCGGGGAACGCAGTTCTGCCACAAGATCGGCAACAGTGTCCCCACGTCGGTGATCGGAGTGGTGATGAACTCGTCTCCGGGCTCCGGGTTCAGTGCCGCGACCGCAAGATGGATGGCGGCAGTGCCGCTCGAACAGGCCACGGCACTCGAGAGTCCTAACTCTTTCGCGAATTGCCGCTCAAGCTTCGCCACCATTGTCCCGCCATTGCGGCTGAGGCATCCTGAGCGCAGCACCTGAAGCACGAGTTCCTCTTCTTCCCTTCCAAAGGACCGTCCGGCACTCGTCGCATAACTTGGCAAGGCATCCACAATTGCCTTCGGGCCCCCGAACATGGCTAATTCCTCATTCAATCTGGCACCTCCGTGGTCTTGAGCTTGATGGTTCGAACCTCTTCTGCCGACTGATACGCTGCCAAGGCCACGGCGACAGAGGCACGCCCGTCTTGTCCGGTGACGGTGGGGGCTCGACCTTCACGAACGCTATCCACGAATTCCTGGTCCTGGAGTCGATAGGCTTCCATCCGCGTAGGATCAAGCATCCCTTTTCCCTTCCAATCGATAGGTGGTTGCTCCGCGACAACGCGCCACTTTCCCTCCTGTCCCAGTCGAAGCTGCCCATAGGCGTCGAGTTCAAGGATACCGTGCTCCCCCACAATGCGCGCGGCGGAGGCGGTCTGCGGGAATCCCGGCTCCGGGATGGCCCAGGATTCCCACAAACTCGCCATGATCCCCCCGCTCATTCCAAACAGAGCCATGGCGGAGACCTCGTTGCGTGAAACCACGTCGCGCTGCACCTGCGCAGACACGGTAAGAATCTCCTCTCCTGTAAGCCAACGAATGCGATCGATGTTGTGCACAGCGTGGGCAAGCAACGTCCCGGAGTTTTCCGGCAGACTTTGCCAAGCCGGTAGGGACTCCATGCCGCCACTGTTGAGAATTAATTCCTGAACCATGAGAATCCGTCCGATGGCGCCTTCCCGAATAAGCCGGAAGGCCTCTCGATTGCAAACTCGGAATCGCTGGGCGAACATGATCATCAGGTTGACTTGGGCCGTTCGAGTCGCATCGAGAATGCGATCACAGTCCTCCACGGTTGTTGCCATCGGCTTGTCCAGCAGAATGTGCTTGCCACACTGCGCCGCCTCCACGGCTTGCGCCGCATGCATACTGTGCGGCGTACTAATGAACACGGCATCAATGTCCGCCCGAGCGAGCAGGCTGCTGACGCTGGCCTCATATTCCACTCCATATTCGGCAGCCAGTTGAGGCGCGTGCGTCCCCCCGGCGACCGCTGCCAACCGCGCACTCCGCAGGTGATGACGGGCGGTTTCCGCATTCGTCCGTCCCATGAAACCTGAACCAATAATCCCAATCCTCACGTCATCCATGTGCCTTTGAATTGTCACCTCCGGTTTCGTCACAACCACCGCAGGACGACCATGCGGCACGGCAGAACGGTCTCTCGTGTATCTGCCAGTCCTCGCCCCCTGTGCGGCAGTCTTTCTCCAACCGCGGAAGGGGGATGGTGCGGTAAGAAGCACCACCATCTAGAAAATGAACTTAAGTCCAAACTGAATCATTCGAGATGGCCGAGTACTGGTAATCCAGCCAAAATAGCTACTATAGCTGGTTGGCCCAGTCTCACTCGGCTGTCCCCACTGGGTGTGATTAAATGCGTTGAAGAATTCGGCACGAAACTGCACCTCTCCGGATTCTTTGGGAAATCCCGTCCGGGTGACTTTCGTCAGGCTCAGATCCCAGTTGTTGATGCCAGGTTCGGTAATTGCTCCTAACGTCGAGTTGCCAAACGTGCCGTACGGCGGCTCCGTGAAACACGCTGTGTTAAACCACTCAAATCGATTGCGCCCTCCCGGAACCTCATTGGGATTGCATCCCGCAAGCTGAGTAAGATCAGCATTGCCAGACGAGTTCGATCCTCCCGTGTTGTCATAACCAAGAACCCGCGAGGGGGATCCAGTCGAGAACCGGGTAATGCCACTAAACGTCCAGCCACTGGCTACCTTGTTCAGAACAGGGCTGAGCAACGAGCCGAGAGCCTTCCCGTTGCCGACCGGCAAGACATAGTTGTAGCCAGCCACAAAATATCTTGCCGGCGTAAAGTCGGCAGGCCCCGCCCATATGTAAGGATTACGGAAGTCAACACAATCCTGATCGCTTCGCGCGGGATCGCCGGTGATCAAGTTCTTGGCCCAAGTGAAATTCGTAATCAGGGAGACGCCGTGCCACGGATTGTTCTTGACGCTTACTTGCAACGCCTCGTACTTGCCCCAACCGATCGGCAGCCAGGTTCCGATAGTGCTCCATCCCGGAAAGGCGCGCCGCTGCTGAATGGTCGCATCCGCCAGGGCCCCTTGGGGCAACGCGGGCGAATTGGAATTGATGTACTGGAGCAGGTGGACGGTGTGAGAGCCGATGTAGTTTGCTTCCAACGACCAAGATGACCCGAGACGCTGTTGCACACTGAAAGACCACTGGTACAAACCGGGTGTCGGGTAATGGCGAGCGACATAACGGAACGCCCCCAGTGGGTCGGAATACGGAGTGGGAATCGCCGTGGGGCCTGCGGCAGGAAAGGCCTGACTCATCAGCAAAGTCGGGAGTTGCATGTCGGATTCCTGGTAGTTATCGTCCCGCAAGAAGAAGGGTGCTGCCCCGCTCTGAGATTGCGTAAAGAGCACCATATTCACGTTGTCGTCATAATAAACTCCGAAAGCTGAACGCACCGTGGTGTTCGGGGTGGCTTGGTAGGCAATTCCGATGCGTGGTGCAAAATTCCTATTTCCTGTCGTATATGATGATCGCGGAGTATTGGCGTTAAGCGGCGCGCACTCTCCATAGCACTTTGTGGGATCCAGATAATCAAGCGGGTTCTGAAGAGCGTAATGAATCGTGCCCGTCTGAAAGTCGAAGCCCACCGTTGTGTTGCGCGGCACTAACCACGGAGTCCAATATTCATAGCGAAGCCCGTAATTCACGTTGAACTTAGACGTCAGCCGCCAAGAATCCTGCCCGTAGAAACCGAGGTAGGTTTGATGCCCCGCGTACGGCACCGCGCTAACTTGGAGAAATTGTTCTTGCCACCCGCCGAGCAGATAGTCCGCATAGTCCATCCCTGAATCAGCGGGCCCAAGTGCGGCACACGTGTCATTTCCGGCCGGGCAAGCTGCCGTGAACTGAGGGTAGTAGGTAAACTCTCCTTTGTCGTCGGCGAGGTTGTGGAAGACGAACCGATCGTTGATGACCTCACCTCCAAACGCCATGTTGTGACGGCTCTTGACCAGTCGAAAGTCGTCTTTGATCTGGATCTTGTTCGCCACCGTGGTCCAGGCATACTCTGTGCTCGGGTCCATAGTGAATTCGCCCAGGTCAATGATGGGTCCACCAGGAAGAGCTGATGTATTATGTACGCCAATCTCCTCCGATACGTTGGGTACACCGGTAACTTTCCGGTCAAAGTCCCAACCTGGCCGGGCATATGAAACCATAAGGTCATTCACCTTCGTGGGCGATATTGCCTTCGTCCAGTGAATGACGATATTTTGCTCACGATAGGGACTCTCCGTGCCTTCCAGCGGCTGGACCCCACCCGCCAAGTCCGTTGTTCTGAAATCAGTCCAACGTCCGTAAATGTTGGAGGTGGGACTTTCGTTCCAGTCCAGCCGGACGGTACCCTGATTCCGATCTATCCACGTTTGTGTGTCGGCTGTAGCGACGGGGATAAAGTCCACAATCGCGTTCACTGGGCGAACCCACTTTTGCAGGAAAGCCAATGCCGCAGGGTCGACACAAGTTGAACGAGGAGCGCAGAGCGAAGTGGCGCCTTGCGGAATCACGTTTCCCGGGAAGGGCTGCCGCAGCCCAGTAGATGAGTCATAACTGTAAGGATTGTAAATTGTCGGCGTCGGCCCCAGCGTTCCGTCGGGCTGTACAGGTTGATAGTTGGAGAAATCCCCGTTGCGCAGGCTATCCGTAGGAACCGCCTCATAAGAGAAATCTGCCTCGCGCAGCCGGTACCCCTCATAGTTGCCGAAGAATAGGAGTTTATTCTTCTTGATAGGTCCTCCGAGCGTGAAACCGAACTGGTTCTGTTGAAAGTTGGGCAGCGTCTGCTGGGCCAAGTTGGTGAAGAAATCAGCGGAATCCAGGTGATTGTTACGGAGAAACTCGTAAACGTCGCCGTGAAACGCATTGGTCCCGCTTTTGGTGATGATGTTCACCGCTGAAAGTCCGTTCCCAAACTCCGCGTTCATGTTGGCAGACTCAACCCTCATCTCCTGAATGTCTTCCGGGGATTGGAGTTGCACGGTTTGGTTATAAATAGGGCTTTCCGTGGTGGAACCGTCAATTGAAACGTTGGCAGAAACGTCGTGGTTGCCGGAGACAAAAACACCTGAAGCAACCTCAGGTTCAGAGCCGGCCTGGACAAAGTTCAAGGATAGCGTGGCAATAGAAGTTTCGCCGGTGCTTAGATTTTGGGGCATAACGCCTGGCGTCAGGGCTGCCAAATCCATAAAGTTACGACTGATGAGGGGGATCTCCCTGACCAGCGTGGAAGACACATTGGCTGAAATCTCCGCCGTGGAGGTGGAAATCAGCTCGGCGCCGGCAGCCGTCACGGAGACCGTTTGTGCAGTGCTCCCGACCCGAAGCGTGACATCTACCAGTGCAGGCTGTGCAACTTGCACCACGCGGTCCCTCACCTCCGTCACTTCGAAGCCGAGATGACTGACCGTTACGGTGTACGTTCCCGGCGCAAGAGAAGGAAAAGAGTAGAATCCGCTTGAATTGGCCGCTCCCGCCTGAATCGCTCCCGTTCCTTGATTCTTCACGGTGACGGAAGCGTGCGGAATGACAGCACCAGTAGGGTCGGTAACCGTCCCGCTAATGGCAGTTGTAGTTTGGACTTGGGCTTTGACGATTGCAGGCGATTGCAGAACCCAAGCCGAGAACACTACCAGACACGCTCCAAACACTATTCGTGATGCCACAGTCCTCTCCCCTAGCATCTCTTTTTATCCTTTCCTTTTTGTCGTTTCGCACCGCGTTTGCGGTCTCAAACCCAAGCTCCCGAGCTCAGAGGGCGTCCGGGGGTCTTCGCTCCGCGGACAGGCCTGTAGGTATTCCAGTTCGTTGCCGTCGCACCACATCAATCCGCCGTGGCCATCGGCAATACCCCGTTCAGCGCCCTCCTGTTTAGCATCCGCCCAGGCGCTTGTCAAGAGAAAAGTTTGCAGTAGCAACTGATAGTTGTCTGTATCAACATTTACACTCATCGTTCAGCCACTTTCCTGGCGAAAACATGCGATAGTGGGGCTTAAACATTGAATTTGTTTGTCAGCGGTAATATGATGGGTCGTTGCCGTCGGTTTCGAGAAGGACTCCATAGAGATCCTGAATATAGCAGCCGAAATGAGCTTCGGTGCTGCAGAACAACAATAGTTATAGTCTTTGACAAGCATGTGGTTTTGCGCTGTGGGGAGGGAACATATTGGCCGACAAAGACAAGTATTACATCGAAGTACTGGGCAAGGCACTGGACGTCCTCGAGACATTTTCGCATTTGGGAAAACGACAGTTGACTCTGCGAGAAGTCCACGACTCCGTGCGGCTCAACCGGAACAGTGTGTTCCGAATCCTGTACACATTGGCGGAGCACGGCTACATTACCAAAAGCAACAAGAAATATGAGTTGGGGCCCAAGCTGCTCGATCTCAGTAACGCCACGCTGAAACACAGAGGTCTCTTAAGCATTGCCGGGCCGGCACTGGAACAACTTCGGGACTTGTGCGGTGAAACCGTCAATCTCGGGGTTTTGGTTGGCCAGGAGATTCGTTACATCGGCGTTTGGGAAAGTATTCATGCGTTTCGCGTGGCAGAGCACCTAGGAGCGCGCGACTTTCTCCATTGCTCCGCGCTGGGAAAGGCTTGTTTGGCCTTTCTTCCCTTCCGTGAGGTACGCGAGCTACTCCGCAAGACCGATATGCCCCGGCAAACGGAGCATACCATCACGTCTCTCAGTGCGCTCAAGGCGGAGCTTGAGGTGACTCGCGCACGGGGTTATGCGGTGGACATGGAAGAGAGCAGAATTGGAGCTTGCTGCGTGGGTGTACCTATTTTGGGGAACCTTGGGTCACCTCTGGCAGCTATTAGTGTCTCTGGTCCCATCTCTCATTTCAAAGAAGGAACTGTCTCTAGCCTCGCTCGGGCTTTGCTCGATGTGACCGCCGATATCCAGTCGAAACTGGGAACTACGCCCTTAACGGAAGAAAAACGAGCGAAGATCACCAAAGCAAATGCGCCATCCTCAGGCATCGAGGGAACCCCCTCGTCACTGAGGAACCCATGATCCGCTGTCGTTCGCGCGGTATATCAGCAGGATGCACAAAGTCCTTTGGGGGTGAGATCCGTAAGGGAACGGTCGCCTGCCCGTGGATGGCGGCTAGCCTCCCCGCACGCCGGGAAGCGTTCGCATACGCGTTCAGCTATGTGCCGCCTTGCGATCACCAGCGACACAAATTCCCGCTTCTGTTCGCCACTGGCCATCTAAAACAACCTTACCCGCAAGAGCGTCTGCGTGCTGCCCAAGAATTCACAAGATTCACGGGCCAAAGGCTAACCTGTGGTCGTTCAAAATTCACTCGCGAGATGAGGTCATGAGTAATGGGATCTTGTCACGGCGTCGGTTCTTGCAGCGGACTTCGAGTGGGCTGGGCCTCGCCGCTGTATCTGGCTTCCACGACGCGGAATGCGCCAATGCCGGTTCGGCTCGTCAGGGGAAAAGGCCGTCCTCACAAGCACAGTGGGAAGGAGCGTCGACCTCGGTCAGGAGCGGCAACCTTGGGTCCTACCACATCTGGGATGGACACACTCACCTCGAAGGTTTCGAGGGTGCAACGGGTGCCGAGAGGATGTCGGACATGCTCCGCCTTGCCGACCGCATGGGTATCGAACGAATGTGTGTGTTCCTGGGTTTTCCTTTCAACTTCCACGGCACGGCAGAAGAGATGCGGAAGCAAAATGATCAGGTTCTCGATGCTGCGAGGCACTCGAACGGTCGTGCATTCGGTTATGTCTACTTAAACCCGAACCATCCGCAGGCCAGCCTGGACGAACTGAACCGTTGTGTGCGGGATGGCCCCATGATCGGCCTGAAGTTTGAGCTGGGCACCCCCAGAGGCGCCGACTCACCGGAGATGGATACCCTTCTTACCCGCGCCGGCGAGCTGAAAGCTGTGGTCATGCACCACACTTGGATCAAAACAACGGGAAATGAGGTCGGCGAGTCCACGCCCATGGACTTGGTGAGGCTTGCGCGGCGGCATCCCGCCGTGACGATCTTCTGCGGCCACCTTGGGGGCAACTGGGAATTGGGAATCCGCGCTCTTCGTGACGTGAAGAACCTCTACGGGGATCTGTGCGGCTCCGACCCAACGGCTGGGTGTACAGAAATGGCAGTTCGCGAGCTGGGGGCTGAGCGGATCGTGTACGGCAGCGACGCGGGCGGACGCAGCTTCGCTTCACAAATCGGCAAGATCCTGGGCGCCGACATCCCAGATTCTGCGCGCCGCGCCATCCTGGGCGACAACTTGCGGCGTCTCTTGCGCCCCATTCTCCAGGCGAAAGGGATAACCACGTGAAGGGTCCACGTGCAACAAGCACGCCGTAGAGGGCTTTGAACAATCCTCAGCAGCTTCTTTTGCGGTCGATGCATCAGACGGCACTGCAAAGTCAGTAAGCGAGAAGTACACCCAGATGCGTCATGATTCCCGTTCGATGCGACGCCGGTGTTAGATCAAACCGGCTCGTTGAAGAAGCTCATTATCAGACAAGACAGCGTTGCTTGGCCCCTCGGTGATAAGGCTCCCACCATTGAGAACGAGCACCCGGGAAGTGGTTTCCCGGAGAAAATCCAGATGATGGCTGGTAATCAGCCGGGCCACAGGTAGGTTCTTTAGGATCGACGTCAACTGCCGAGCGGCCCGTCCGTCTAGCTCCGCGGTAGGTTCGTCCAGCAAGAGGAGTTCCGGCGATCCCATCAGGGCGGCCGCAATGGAAGCGCCTTTTCGTTCGCCTAAGCTGAATTGGCCGGCGGGCCGCTGGGCCAGTCGCTGCAAGCCCAATTGATCCAAGAGCTGCCGGGCGCGCTGCATGGCCGATTCGCGGAGCAGACCGCGATTCACCAAAGGAAGAATGAGGTCATCCAGGAGCGTGGGCATGAACAGCATATCTTCCGGGTTCTGGAAAACCACTCCCACTCGTGCGCGGTTGTGCTTGCAAGGTACCTCACCGAAGAGGCGGATTTTCCCGCGAGCTTTTAGCAGACCGAGCACGCACCAGAGCAGCGTGCTCTTGCCGGCGCCATTGCCGCCCACAATACCCACGCTTTCGTTCGCCGCCAGCGCGAAGCCGATGTCGCACAGGACAGGTTTCTGGCGGTCGTAGCCGTAGGCAAGGTGTTCCACTTCAAGGACCGGTTTCATTCCGCCAGCCCTCGCAGCAACTGAACCGCATAAAACCGTTCCGCCCGTAAGATTGAACGGCTGAAAAGGGAGACGAGCGCCGCGGCCAGCGAGCGGAACGCCCCTTTACCATACGGACGGGTTATGCACAGAGCACGGGCGCGAAACAGGCGCATGGCCTCGCCGGTAAGGATGAAAAAGAAATGGCGGGTGAACAACGCATACAGTACGAGCGCATAAAAACGAGACCGTGGGCCGATCCCTGCCAGGGAAGCTGCCCAGGGAACGATGCGAAAAGCGGCTGAAACCAAAAGGAAGATCACGACCGTTTGCGCCGCCAGCGCGGTGACGGGCATTCTCGTGATGAGTTGTAACAAGGTGAGGGTTGCGCCGAAGAGAGCCACCGGAAGGGCTGCGTGCAACGATTTCGAGAGGCTTCCATAAGCAAGCGTATGCGCACCCAGTC
>Ga0335069_10000862_pt1 | contig 48620 bp, 37 predicted proteins | sample Lox_Sample_11_FD_206714 | JGI IMG/M metagenome (GOLD analysis project Ga0335069, IMG submission 206714) | Soil microbial communities from Loxahatchee National Wildlife Refuge, Florida, United States - Lox_Sample_1.1 | ecosystem: Environmental > Terrestrial > Soil > Wetlands | place: USA... | reverse complement strand
CGCATACCCGTTGGTCTTTCCATCGCTCGTCTTCTGCGGAGTCCACATCGCATCCCGCGTCGTGCGCTTCATCAACTTGTCGTTGAGCACCGCGACTTCGAACCGCGCCATGTCATCCGCCGACGACAGCCACCCTCCGCCCGGTATCTTGTAACTCGAGTCCAGAAAGTCCGCGTTCCACACCGAGCCTCCTTCGTCTTTGTGATAGAACCGCGTCCGGAAAGGAATAATTTCGAACCGGTCATCCGCCCGCGAGTGGCTCATGCCCGCCGGCGCGAACACGTGCTCCCGCACATAGTCGACGTACTTCTCGCCTGACGCTCCCTCGATCGCGCAGCCCACCACCGTGTACCCGTGCGTCGTGTAGTTGAACTTCGTCCCCGGCTTCGCCACCAGCGGATCATTCGCGAACATCTGCAATCCGCCCTTGATCGGATCATCGAAGTGCTTCGTGTTCCCCGACTCCGGATCGTCCTGCGTCTCCGACTTGTAGTGCCGCACGCCCGCCAGATGCGCCAGCAGGAGTCGCGTCGTGATTGGCGCCTCCTTCTGCGGAAACGCGGGGCAATACTTCTGCACCGGCGCGTCCAGATCGAGCTTGCCTTCCTCCGACAATTGCATCGCCGCGACCGCCGTCATCTGCTTCGACAGCGATGCCAGCCGGAACAGTGTCTGCGGCGTGGCGGGCACGAACTGTTCCAGGTCCGCCATGCCGAAGCCTTCCGACCATACAAACTCGCCGTTCTCCACCACCGCCACGCTGATGCCCGGCGCCTTGCTCGTCGCCATAAACTTGGCAGCTGCCTGCTCGATCCGTTCCTGCTTGTCTTTCGCGAGCTGCGTGCCCCTGGCTGGTGCCGCTTGTCCCCACACGGTGCCGCAAACGAGCAGCCCCGTCAGGAATCCACACACACTCCGCGCCAACCGCCGCCTGACTCCAGAAGCCTTACCAGTTCGTCCCATTCGCTCAATATACGCCGAGCCCGAGCAACGAATACCTCGCGCTCACCGCCGCGAGCTTTCGCCGGATCATGCGCCGTCTTTGATGGGCCGGAGAGCCATTTACCCGGGCCGGGCAAGCACTCGTGACGCCAGGTTTGTGTCCTTGTCAAAACAAGGAAAGATCACAGCTAACAAGGTGAGGGCGACTTCCAGTCCACGGGGATGCTACATGCGTGTCTTGCACTTGCCGGCGCAAGCCGGGCCGTCCCATAAAACACCCAGCGAGTGTAGGATCAATCGGTCATGTAGCGTCATCTGTCCTGGTTCGGCGACGACTTGATACGCATAGAGCACATTGGGATTGAGCGTTATGCACCAGGATTCATGGCGGACCAATCCTCCGCAGTGTTCGCAGGCCGCATCGGCACAGTAACGGTTGTGATGGAAGATGGTGCTCGGGCCGGACTGCATGGCTAGCTTCCTTTATCGGTCGCCAGAGTATGTTCTCGGCGTTGCGCCGGATCTCAGATACTCTGGCCTAAGCGCATCCTAGCCTTGGCAGGGTGCAGCGACGATGGAGCCCGTCACAACACGGTGTGACCTGAATCACAAGCTGTTCTCAAATCGCCTCCTGCAATCCATATCGTCCTTCGCAGCGCTCCTTCTGACGGCTTGGTTTGACTCCGCCTCGAGGCCTCTCTAAGATGTAGCCACTCCGGGGCTTCCTCCTGAATACGCGACCGGCGAAGGTACCATCTCCTAAAGAATGATCGGCCAGACCATCTCGCACTACCGCATCCTCGAAAAGCTGGGTGGTGGCGGAATGGGCGTGGTCTTTAAGGCCGAAGACCTGGAACTCGGCCGCTTTGTCGCGCTGAAGTTTCTCCCCGACGATCTCTCCCGCGATCCACAGGCGCTCGAACGCTTCCGTCGTGAGGCGCGCGCCGCCTCCGCCCTCAATCATCCCAACATTTGCACGATCTATGAGATCGGCCGCCATGGCGAGCAATCATTCATCGCCATGGAATTCCTCGATGGCGTCACCCTGAAGCACCTGATCTCCGGTAAGCCGCTCGATAACGAAACCATCCTGCAACTCGCTACCGAAATCGCCGACGGCCTCGATGCTGCTCACTCGCAGGGTATCGTCCATCGCGACATCAAGCCGGCAAACATCTTTATAACCAAGCGCGGCCACGCGAAAGTGCTCGACTTCGGCCTTGCCAAGGTAAATGCGTCGACGAGCGCAACCGGTGAGGCCGGCTCCGGCAACACCTTGACCGCGCTCCATGCCGACGAACATCTCACCAGTCCCGGTTCAACACTGGGCACAATCTCTTACATGTCGCCCGAGCAAGCTCGCGCCAAGGACCTCGATTCGCGTAGCGACCTGTTTTCCTTCGGCGCCGTCATCTACGAGATGGCCACCGGCGCGCTTCCGTTCCGCGGCGGCAGCAATGCCGAGATTTTCAAGGCCATTCTCGATGCAGCGCCAACCCCCGGTCCGCGCCTCAATCCCGACATGCCTGCCGAACTCGAGCGCATCATCGACAAGGCGCTCGAGAAAGACCGCAATCTGCGCTACCAGACCGCAGCCGACATGCGCAGCGATCTGGCTCGACTCAAGCGCGATCTGGACTCCGGGCGAAAGCCCGGAGCCGCCGCTTCTTCGAGTTCCGTACCCGCAGCGTCCGCGCCATCTTCCGGAACCATCGCGTCCCCTTCCAGCGGTGTCAGCACCGAGAATGTCTCGGCTTCGACCCCGTTTGCGGCGCCGGCTACCTCAACCGCCGTGCGCGCGAGCGTTCCAACCACAGCTCCGACGCCAACCAATTCCTTCGGCCCACCCCTGTCCTCTTCGCAAGTGGTTCCCGCACCGACCTCCCGCAAATCTGTTTTCGGCGCGCTCGCGCTGATTCTGCTCGTCGGAGCTGGCGTCGGGGCTTACTTTCTGCGGGCCAAGCCCGATCACCAGAAGGTTCGGTCCATCGCCGTTTTGCCCTTTGTGAATGCCACCAGTGACCCCGCGAATGACTACCTCAGCGACGGTCTCACCGAAAGCCTGATCAGCACGCTGTCGCAGCTTCCCAACCTGAAAGTCATGGCGCGCAGCACGGTGTTCAAATTCAAGGGGAAGGAAGACGATCCCAGCCAGATCGGCAAAAGCCTCAATGTCGATGCTGTACTCGTCGGCCGCATCCTGCAGCACGCCGACCACGTCGCCATTGAAGCCGATCTCGTCAGCACCGCGGACGGCTCCGAAATCTGGGGCTCGCACTACGATCGCAACCTCGCCGACATCACGCAGGTCCAGGGCGAAATTACGCGTGATATCTCCACCAGCCTCCGCATCAACCTCAACGGAGCCCAGCAGCAACATCTGGCGAACGCGGGAACCGCTAACCCCGAGGCATATCGCCTGTATCTGGAAGGTCGTCAGTTGTGGAACAGCCGCAAACCCGATGGGCTCAAGAAAAGCATCGACCTATTTCAGCAAGCCATCGCTGCGGACCCGAACTACGCATTGGCCTACGCCGGCCTGGCCGATACTTACAGTGTGATTGCCGCCTATGGCGTTGGCATTACGCCCAAGCAGTCTCTGGCTTTAGGCGATGAAGCCAGCCGCAAGGCTCTCGAACTTGATGCTTCACTTCCCGAAGTTCATACGGCCCGCGGCGGCGCACTTACTCAACAGTGGAAGTGGGAGGAAGCGGAACACGAGTTTCGTCGCGCCCTCGAACTCAATCCTAACAGCGCGTTCACTCACTACATCTACGCCTACACGGTTCTTTTCCCGGAGAACCGGTTGGATCAGGCCTTGAAAGAATTGCAAACTGCGTTGTCCCTTGATCCGCTCTCTTCCATCATGAACGCCAACTATGCCGTACTCCTCGCCGCGACCCGCCGCAATGACGAGGCAAAAGCGCAGTTCTTGAAAGTGCTCGAGCGCGATCCGAGCTTTCGGCCGGCCCACATCAAGTTTTCTCACTTCTACGCTTCCACCGGAGACTTCGCCAACGCCGTCAATCAATTTCACGCTGCCGTCCCCGTCCCCGGATCGTTTTCGCCCAATGCCCAGGGCTACACTAATCAGGCCCTCGAGGCCTACAAGACGGACACCGGCATCGTCGATGCGGTGATCCTTGGCTATGCCATGTCCGGCAACCGCGACAAGGCGTTGGAGTACTTGAATCGCGGCTTCGACGATGCCAACTTCGAAATCGCCTTCGTCCTTCGCAACCCCGGCCTGGACTCACTCCGCTCCGATCCACGCTTCAAAGACTTGCTCCATCGCCTCAACCTGCCGGAGTGAGGCACTTCAGCATTCTCTTGCTCTCGCACGCGATTTATCTGGATCTGCTTTGAAAGGGCGCGCCTTTAGGCGCGCTGTCCGTTGTCCGCAGAAATGGGGGCGTTAGCCCCTTAGGCCGCTGGCCCAGAGTTGGCGTTCGTCCAACTCTGGGACTGCCTCCTCAACCTACCGAGCGATCACCGCCAGAATGCTCGAGCCGCGCAGCGGCGCCACAAATGAGCCCCGCACGTAAGTGCGGGGAAAGAGCGCGATCAAAAGGGAAGAGTCCCCTTCAGGGGACGGCATGCATCCGCTGCTAGAGGATTCCCGCCTAATGCCCCGCACTCACCGCACCCCTCTTCGCCACCGCTTTCTTCAGCGCGAACACAATTGGGATACACGCGAAACACCCCAGCGCGATGTACCGGAAGTCATCGACATAGGCCCAGAGTCGCGCCTGCTGGCTCAGCTGAATACTAAGCAATCCGTACGCCTGCTGCATCGCGGTCTCCGCCGACGCGCCCTGTGACACCAGGAATTGCTTGATCCCCTCCAACTGGGCCTGTACCGTAAGATTCGTTCCGGAAAAATTTCCTGACATCTCATTGCGATGCAGTTGTTCGTGCCGCGCCACAATCGTATTCACAACCGAAATTCCGATGCTGCCTCCAATATTTCTCATCAGGTTATAAAGACCGCTGGCGTTGCCAATCTCTTCGTTCGGAATCCCCGCCATCGTCGTTGTCGACAACGGAACGAAAATACATCCGCTCCCGAACCCGCTGATAATGATCGCCCAGATGAACGACCACTGCGAAATCTGCAGATTCACCAGTCCGAACCAAAGGCTGCTGATCCCGAACAGCACGAAACCAAGCGCAATCAACCAGCGGTTGTCGATTTTTGCCGTGAGAACCCCGATGACCGGCATGGCCACAATGGCTCCGAGTCCTCGCGGGCTTACCGCAAGCCCCGCCGAAACCGCGTTGTAGCCCAGCAACTCCTGGTAAAGCAGCGGAAGCAGGGTAATCAGGCCGTAGATGGCGGCCCCGAAAAGCCCGATCAGGATGCAGCCGAGGGTAAAGTTTCGATAGCGGAACACGCGCAGGTTCACCAGCGGATGTTCGTGCAGGAACTGCCGCACGATGAAGAGCACGAAGCAAACTACTAAGACTAAAGTCGCGTACCGAATCCAAGGCGCGCCGAACCAGTCGTCCTCTTGCCCTTTGTCGAGGATGATCTGCAGACAGCCGAGCCACACGGCCAGCAGGCCGAGCCCAATCCCATCAATGCGCCCCGGCTTTGCGTTCTTGATGTAAGGCGGATCTTCCACCTCGCGCTGGATCATGAAGATCGCGAAAATTCCGATCGGAATATTGATGTAAAACGCCCATCGCCACGAGTACGTATCGGTCAACCATCCGCCCAGCGTCGGGCCAAGAACCGGAGCCACTACGACTCCAAGCGCGAACACCGCCATCGCCAGCCCGCGTTTCTCCGGCGGGAAGCTTTCGAGCAGAATGGCTTGTGAGAGCGGTTGCAGCGCGCCACCGCCCGCTCCCTGCACAGCGCGCGCAATCAGAATCACCGCCAGGCTTCCAGCCGCGCCGCACGCAAACGACGACACCGTAAAGATGATGATGCAGGTGATCAGGAAGCGCTTGCGGCCAAACTTCAGCGAGAACCACGAGCTGGCCGGAAGCACGATGGCATTCGCTACCAGATAACTCGTTAAGACCCAGGTGGCTTCATCGTTGGTCGCCGAAACGCTGCCTGCAATGTACGGAAGTGCGACCGACGCGATGGACGTGTCCAGCACCTCCATGAACGTCGCCAGCATGACCGAGACGGCGATCAGCCAGGGGTTCTGCGCTGGTTTGACGGGTTCTGCCATTTCCTGGATTCTGCTCTTGCGTAGCCCGAGCCTCGCCTTAGATGCTCTGCCTTCGGAAACAGGCGAAGCAAAACCTCATAGATTCCTGAAACCATGTTTCCGACTCAAACATGTGCCCGAGCGATTCAGAATCGAACCCGCCTCTCCGAGAAGACATGTTCGATCCAGGAGTTCCCGCACGCAAGAAAACCATGAGCCCAAAAATCGCGTGAGCCCAAAAATCCAGGAGAAGGTGCCCCAGGTTCGCGGCCTTCTGTGCCGCTAACCTGGTTCCTTGACTCAATCCATCAACCACCGCATCCCGAGCAAGCAATACAGCAACTCGTGTTGAGCCAGCAAGCGGTGCGTCCCACAAGCAACAATCTCTTCCTGAACGGCTCCGTATCGCAAGTCTGTGCGTGACGAAAAACCTTGACTGAGAATTCCGACAATCTAAAATTGAAGTTGAAATACAGGGCTGCGAGAACAGTCTCAGTGCACGTAAGTCCCGTGTTTTCTGGATTATGGGTACAAGTCCTTTGTTCGCCCAGATTTACATCCTATCTGTCTGTTAAATCCTTTATTTTCTGGATTCGAGGGGGGAGGGGGGTACCCCCAAAAAAAGTCCCGTTTCGGAACCCGACCGGAAGTCAGTCCATCCCGCACCCTTCATGATCCGCTTCGACCAACTCGTCTGCTCGAACCTCGATGGCGCTTCGCAACGCGAGTGGCTCGAGACGAACGGCATTGGCGGATTCGCCTCCTCCACCATCACTGGACTGAATTCGCGCCGCTACCACGGCCTGCTGGTCGCTGCACTCACGCCCCCAACCGGACGTTTCGTGCTGCTCTCTAAACTCGAAGAGACTCTGCTCATCGGGGGACGAAGCTATGAACTGAGCACGAATCAATATCCTGGCGTGATCCACCCGCAAGGTTACCGCTACTTATCCGACTTCCGGCTCGACCCGTTCCCGAAGTTTACCTATCGTGTTGTCGACGAGGCGAACGCGTCGGACGGCGCTGCGCAATCCGCAAATTCACCCAACCGTCTTGCCACCATCGAACTGGAGAAGTCTGTTCTTCTGCTGCATGGTGAGAACACGGTCGTGATCGAGTACAAGTTGCTTTCGCCTGCGGACGCGCCGGTCACATTGCAACTGCGCCCGCTCATTGCCTTCCGCGATTATCACAGTCTTACCCACAGAAACACCGGGTTGGACAGCACATGCGATATGCAGTCGCAGTGTCTCTCAGTCAAGCCCTATCCGGATCTTCCTGCACTCCACCTCTCGCACAATGCACAATCGGTCGACACCAATGGAAGATGGTTTCTCAACTTCCAGTACCTGTGGGAGCGGGAGCGTGGGCTCGACTTCAGCGAGGACCTTTTTAATCCCTGTACATTGAGCTTCGATCTCGCGAATGCTCCGGCCCGAGTCATTGGCTCGTTGCAGGCTATCGACGTTGCCCGTGTTCCCGAACTGTGCGCGGGGGAGAGAGAACGCCGCACGGCCATCCGGGCGCAGTCTCCCTCCACCGATAGCTTCGTCGAAGGCCTAACCCGCGCATCCGAACAGTTCCTGGTCGATCGCGGTGATCACAAGAGCGTGATCGCTGGATATCACTGGTTCTCGGACTGGGGACGTGACACGATGATTTCGCTCGCCGGGTTGTCAGTCCCGAAAGAGCGCATGGCGACCGCGCGCGATATCTTGCGCACCTTTGCGCAGAATGTGGATCGCGGGATGCTGCCAAATCGCTTTCCCGACATCGGCCAGCTCCCCGAATACAATACGATCGATGCGACGCTGTGGTTTTTCGAAGCCATCAGATCGTACCTCGCTCACTCCGGAGACCTCTCATTCGTTCGCGATGAACTCTATGGCGTACTGGCAGATATCATCGACTGGCATATCCGGGGCACACGCTATAACATTCGCGTCGATGCGGATGGATTACTGAACTCCGGGGCGGACGGAGTTCAATTGACCTGGATGGATGCGAAGGTTGGTGACTGGGTGGTCACGCCACGCCGAGGCAAGCCGGTCGAAATTCAGGCGCTCTGGTATAACGCGCTGTGCGTCATGGACAAGCTTGCGGAAAGATTCGGAGACGAGCTCGGCGGGAAGTGCTACTCGACCTACGCAGAGGTGGCGCGTTGGAGCTTCAATCGCTTGTTCTGGAATGAGCAGTCCGCGTGTTTGTTTGATGTTGTGAATGGGACAGAACGGGACGCGAGCCTTCGCCCGAACCAAATTCTATCCGTGAGCCTCCCCTACAGCATGCTCGACGACGAACGCGCGAAGGCGGTCGTCGCCAAAGTCCAATCGTCGCTGCTCACCGCGTATGGGTTGCGCACGCTCGCGCCTTCTGATCCCAACTACCGTGGCCGCTACACAGGCGACCAGGCTAGCCGCGATGGAGCATATCACCAAGGCACGGTGTGGCCCTGGTTGTTAGGACCGTTTATCACCGCATACTTGAAGGTGAACGAATATCGTGCAAGCGCGAAGCGCCAAGCGCTCGCCTGGCTGGCGCCACTGCGATCGTACCTTCTCGATGCTGGAACGGGTCAGATCAACGAGATCTTCGAAGGAGATCCTCCTCATCGGGCCGTCGGATGCATCGCACAAGCCTGGAGCATCGCAGAGTTGCTGCGCGTTTGCGTAGATGAGTTAGGATTGGCCGACGCAGAGCACCAGGCCGCCTCCGAGAACTCGAAGTCATCGTTGAACAATGAGGCTACGTCAAACCCAACGCAACCCGCCCCACCAGCCGTAACCCCAACCCGATGAAACCATCATTCCACCGTCGTTTCGCTTGCCTGATTCTTCTTTGTGCCTTTGTTCCAGCACTTGCGGCTGCCCAGTGGAATGAGCTGAATCCGCCTTCGGCGAGCCAAAAGCTCGATGATGGCATTCAACTCACGATGGCGCGAGGAACTCTGCGGCTTCAGGTGTGCTCCCCGACCATTGTGCGCGTGATGTATGGACCCGGAGCTGACTTCCCCAGCCATCCGGATCCGGTTGTAATCAAAACCTCATGGCCGAAGACGCCGTGGAAGTCGAACGCAACCGGAGATGCTTTTAGCCTTGAAACGCCTGCGCTGAAGGTCCTCGTCGACAAGAAAACGGGAAGCGTTGTGTTTCAGGACCGCAACGGCAAAAAGCTTTTTGAGCAGACCGAGCTGAACCTCACGCCGGTCGTCGTGAATGGCGAGAACACCTATCACGCAGAACTCTATTCCAAGCTCTGGGGATCGACTGAGGCATTCTACGGTTTGGGTCAGCATCAGGCGGGCGTTTGGAACTATCGCGGCGAGGACATCGAGCTTTCACAAGACAACACCAACATCAGTATTCCATTCTTCCTGTCCAGCAGTGGCTACGGGATCTTTTGGAATAACATGTCACGCAGTCGCTTCAACAACCGCTTCTTGAGCGCGCTTTACTTAAGCTCTGAAGTGGCCGATTCGGTGGATTATTACTTCTTCTTTGGCCCGGAGTTCGACTCCATTATCGCCGATTATCGCGAGCTCACTGGACAGGCCCCGCTTTTCGGCAAATGGGCTTACGGATTCTGGCAGTGCAAGAACCGCTACAAGACGCAGGCCGAGTTGCTGGCAGTCGCGAAGAAATATCGCGAATTGCATATTCCCGCCGACAACATCGTCCAGGATTGGTTCTGGTGGGTCACCATGGGCGAACCCGTCTTCAACAAAGACAACTACCCCGACCCGAAGGCCATGATCGACACGCTGCACGACGAGCATTTCCACCTGATGATTTCGGTGTGGCCGTTTTTCCGGCCGGGTAGCAAAACGTATGACGAGATGGATCGACGGGGTTTTTTCATCGACAAGATGAAAACCAGCGGCTTCCATCCCGCCGGTCAGGCGCTTTACGACGCTTTCAATCCCGATGCGCGCAAGTATTACTGGAGCCTGATGAACGACGGCCTGTTCAAGATCGGCGCGGATGCTTGGTGGCTTGACACAACGGAACCCGAGACCGAAGACCGTGAGACCAACATTCTCGTCACCAACAAGACGTACCTCGGAAATGGTGCGCGCGTGGCGAATGCGTTCCCATTAATGACGACATCCGCGGTGTATGACGGACAGCGTGCCGAAACCGACCAGAAGCGAGTGTTCATACTTTCACGCTCGGCGTTTGCCGGATCGCAACGTAACGCAGTCACAGTATGGTCCGGCGACATCAACTCAGATTGGGTGTTCTTTCGGAAACAAATTCCTGCTGGTTTGAACTACTCGTTGTCAGGTCTTCCGTACTGGACGACCGACATTGGCGGATTTGTTTCCGGGAATCCGAACGACCCCGCCTATCGCGAATTGTTCATCCGATGGTTTCAGTTCGGCACGTTCAACCCGATTCTGCGCGTCCACGGAACACGCAGCACTGATCAGAACGAACTGTGGTCATACGGCCCGGAAGCGCAAAGAATCCTGGTTTCGTTTGATACGCTGCGTTACCGGTTGATGCCGTATATCTACTCGCTGGCCTGGATGACCACCCATCACGCGTACACGCCGATGCGTGCGCTAGCTATGGATTTTCGTACCGACGCGCGGGCCGCAAACATCGGCGAAGAATTTATGTATGGTCCGTCCTTCCTGGTAAGTCCGATTACACAGCCCGGGGCAATCGATCGCGAGGTGTATTTACCGAACTCTCGGTGGTATGACTTCTGGACGGGGGAAGGGTTTCAAGGGCCGGGGACCGTGGTCGGAGCGGCACCGCTGGAGCGCCTTCCGCTTTATGTGCGCGGCGGATCAATCCTGCCGATGGGGCCACCGGTGGAATGGACCAGCGAAAAAGCAGCCGACCCCCTCGAGTTGCGGGTGTACGCGGGCGCGGACGGCGACTTCACGCTCTACGAAGACGAGGGCGACACCTATCACTACGAAAAGGGTGTCCATGCGGAGATCCCGATGCATTGGAACGACGCGGACCGTGAGCTGACCATCGGTGATCGGCACGGATCATTTCCGGGAATGCTAGAGCAGCGAAAATTCCGCGTCGTGATCGTAAAGAAAGATCATGGGGTCGGAGTGAATGAGAGCCCGGAGTCAGACCATGATGTGGTGTATGCGGGGAAGGCAGTCAAGGTAACTTTCTGAAGGGAATGGGAGTTTTCCACTTTAGCCGAACGGTGCCTCTTCCGAGAAATGGTTCGCGGTTATGAAGGCTCGCTACCGGAGCGAATTTTCCAGGCAATCTTCCTCAACATTCCCAACCAAAGCTGAGCATCCGCTTCGTTAAGCTGCATGCGGAGGATCATTTGGCGAAGCTCGTCACGAATCGATGCGCTCGCGGAACCCTTCAAATAACCGCTCTTCTGGAGAACGTCCGTCAGCGATTCGAGAAGTCGTGCAAGCTCTGCTGAGCGTGCAGGCGTTGTCGATGGCCGGATTTCGGGCGTTTTGGACTCGCGAATGAATTCGTACAGGCAAACTGCCACCGCCTGACCGAGGTTCATCGAGCTACGTTCCGCGCGAGTCGGGATGCGCAAAAGCCAGTGGCAGTGGCTCATATCTTCGTTCGAAAGCCCGCGCTTTTCCGAACCGAACAATACCGCTACGCGCCCCGATGCGAGCCTGTGCCGCATCAATGGGACGGCTTTGCCGAGCGGCTTGAGCGGTTGCTGCAAAGCCCGGTCGCGTGCCGACGTGGTTCCCACCACCAGGGAGCAGTCCGCGACCGCTTGTTCTACCGAGTCGAATTCCTCAGCGTTTGCCAGCAGTTCGCTGGCGCCGACGGCCGAGCGTGCTTCGCGGAAAGAAGGCGCGTAAGGGCGAACGACGCGCAGCGTGGAGAAACCGAAGTTGCTCATGGCGCGGGCAGCGGCACCCAGGTTGAGCGGATTGCGCGTCGCAACCAGCACGACGCAAAGCCGATCGAGTTGGACGCTAGAAGTCAGGGAAAGATTGTATCGAAGCCAGCGGGCTCTCGCTTTGGCACAAATGGGTGTGATGCGGAGCACTGAAGGCATTCTGCGATGGGAATGGAATAAAGGCACGCGAGTCGCGCACGCCGGCATCAGACTGTCCGGCGAAGGAGAGCTTCATGACAAGTCTCGTAATGGATAAGAAGGCGGATCTGGCCGGACCGGGGATTGGCGATTACCGTGAAATCGAGAGGATCCTGCCGCAGGGCTACCAATCGCTGCTGACCCGGAGGGAGACTCAGCAGGCGATCTTCCGTTTGAAGCGGTATATCGAAGATAACCTCTGCAAAGAGTTAAATCTGATGATGGTGGAAGTACCGCTGATTGTCGACTCGACCAGCGGCGTAAACGACATGCTCGACCGGGATGGATCGAGAACCCCAATCCAATTCCACATTTCCAACGACCGCGAGTTGCATCCCGTCGATGCCCAGGTTGTGCAGGCTGCGACCAAATGGAAACGGTGCGCCCTGAAGCAATTCGAATGCAAGATCGGCGAGGGCATTTGCACCGATATGCGCGCGGTGCGCAAAGATTATTTTCTCGATCACGATCACTCGGCTTATGTGGATCAGTGGGATTGGGAGCGGGTGATCACCGGGGAGCAACGCAATCTGGCTTTTCTGAAGGCCGTCGTCAGCAAGATCTGGAAGGTACTCGTGGGCGCGGAAAAGTTTGCATTTGAAATGTACCCGCAGCTCAGATCTTCGCGTTTCCCGGCGCTTCCTGAAGAACTGGCGTTTCTGCACGCAGAGGAGATTCTGGAGATGTATCCGGACCTGCCCCGGAAGCAGCGGGAAACGAAGATCCTGCAGAACTATCCGGCGGTGTTCATCATCGGCATCGGCTGGCCGCTGAAGGATGGGTACCCGCACGAGATGCGCGCCGCGGACTACGATGACTGGGTCACGGACACGCACGAAGAGAGTGGCAAGGAGACGCACGGCTTAAACGGCGACATCCTGGTGTGGAATCATGTGACACAGCGGCGCCATGAACTGACGTCGATGGGCATCCGGGTTACCAAAGAGACCCTTAAAAAGCAGTTGGAGCTTTCCAAACAACTCGATTTCCTGAAGCTGCCCTATCACCGGGCGATTCTTGACGATCAGATTCCGCTTTCGATCGGCGGCGGCATCGGGCAATCGCGCACACTCATGCTCTTGCTGCGCAAGGCGCACCTGGGCGAGGTGAGTGTGACGGTGTGGCCGGACGAGCTGAAAAAGATCTGCAGCGAGCACAATATTTTTGTGCTTGAGTAGCATCCCAGGTCTCTTTCAAAAACAGAAGCCTGGACTCGTCTGAGTCCAGGCTTTTGGATTTCGTACGGGCGCTTCCGGCGAAGGCCTAAACGAGCTTGGTTCTGGAAAGCGGTAGTTCCCGCACGCGCTTGCCCGTAGCCGCAAAGACGGCGTTGTAGAGCGCAGGCGCAAACGGCGGGACACCCGGCTCTCCCACGCCCGCCGGTGGCTTGTCGCTCTTCACAATCTGCACGTCAATGTGGCGCGGCGCATTGTTGATGCGAGTCAGTTTGTAATCGTTGAAGTTGCTCTGATTGATCATCCCATTGGTGGCAGTGATCTCGCTGAAGAGAGCAAGGCTGGTGCCGAAGACGGCGGCGCCTTCGAACTGATTCCGGATATTATCCGGGCTCACAATCGTGCCGGCATCGACGGCTGTCCAGACATTTGGAATCGTAACCTGGCCCTTGTGGTCGACTTCCACTTCGACCACCGTTGCGACATACGTCAAGAAGCTGCGATGGGCGGCGATGCCGAAGCCGTGGCCCGCCATCTTTTTCTGCTTCGCCCATTTTGATTGTTCGGCAACCATCTCCACCACCCGACGAACCCGCGCGGTGTCGACGGGATAGGTCTTGTCGTCTTCGGCCTCGTCCCCTTTGAGGTCGAGTTTCACGATCCGCGGTGGCCCGACGAGTTCGAGCAGGTATTCGACGGGGTCTTTCTGCGCATTGTGCGCCAGTTCGTCGGCGAACGAATTGATGGCGAACGAGTGGTAGATATTGGCAACGCTGCGCAGCCAACCGATGCGGACGTGATAGTCGGCAGGGCCGTTCTCGGAACGCTGATTGGGAATGTCGAACGGCAGATTGTTCCAGCCAAGGCCCATCTCATCGTCGGCGTATTTCGACGCGGGATCGAAGGTCGAAGCGATGGGCGGGTAAACCGTGCGCATCAGCCAGGCGGTCGGCAACCCTTTCGGCCCGATCGCCGCCTTCATGTACATGGCTGCCGTAGAGTGGAAATAGTCGAACTTGATGTCGTCTTCGCGGCTCCAGACGACTTTCACCGGCTTGCCGAGTTGCTTGGAGAGCACGGCGGCCTCGGCGACCTGATCGGGTTTGGATTTTCGGCCAAAGCCTCCGCCGAGCAGCGTGACATGGCAGATCACGTCCTCTTTCTTGATGCCGAGGACATTGGAGAGCGTTTCCTGGACTGCCTGCGGGTTCTGGGTCGGCGCCCAGGCCAGCACTTTGCCATCTTTGTATTCGACGACTGCGACAGGCGTCTCCATGGAAGCGTGGGCAAGGTGGGGCGTGTAGTACTCGGCTTCCATGACCTTGCCGCCCTTTGCAAAGACAGCGTCAACGTCGCCAACGTTGCGAACCAGCTTGCCGGGTTTGAGGGACGTGGCCTCCAGCGTCTTGCGGAACTCGGCTGAGTTGTAGCTGGAGTTGTCGCTTGGTCCCCATTGAATGTTGAGCGCTTTGCGGCCCTTGAAAGTGGCCCAGGTGCTGTCACCGATGACGGCGACGCCGCCGAGCGGTTTGAACAGGTGAGGAGGAGTTACGGTTTCGAGGGTCAGCGTCTTCTGCACGCCCGGCACTTTGAGCGTCTCCTTGTCATCGAAGGACACAATCTTCTGACCCAGGACGGGCGGATGCTCAATCGACGCATAGACCATGCCGGGCATGGTTGCATCCATCCCAAAAATTGCCTTGCCGGTCACGATATCGGAAAGGTCGAAAAGGGAATTGCTTTCCTTGCCGATGTAGCGCCATTCCGAGCGGTCTTTCAGTTTCAGATCTTCGACTTTGGGGACTGGAAGCTTGGCAGCCGATGCAGCCAGAGCGCCGTAGCCAAGTTTGCGTCCGGTTTTCTTATGAACGACGAAGTGAGGCTCGGTCGAGCACTGGGCAGCCGGAACGTTCCACTGTTCCGCGGCTGCGGCGATGAGCATGGCTCGTCCGGCGCCGCCAATCTGGCGCATGAGCTCGAAGCTGCTGCGAACCGAATGAGAGCCGTCCGTGTCCTGCTCGCCGTAGCGAGGATCGCCGATGGCCTGATCGATTGTGACTTTGGACCAGTCGGCATCGAGTTCGTCGGCCACGATCAGGGGAAGCGCGGTGCGGCTACCGCAACCCATTTCGGAGCGGTGGGCGACGATGGTGACGGTGCCATCCTGAGCGATGGACATCCAGAGGCTGGGTTGAAGCGGTGCTGGGGCGGAAGGTTCGTCGGCAAGGGCTACGAGATGCATGGCATCGGGCGCGACCTTGGCGGCGAGGACGAAAACTCCGCCGGCCAGGCCGACTTGCAGGAAGCGGCGGCGGCTGACGTTTTCGATCATAGTGCGCGGAGACAGGTTTCGCTCGGTCATGGCTAGGCAAGCTCCTTCGCAGCCTGGTGAATCGCCGCGCGAATGCGAGTATAGGTGCCACAGCGACAGATGTTGCCGGCCATCGCGGTATCGATGTCTTTGTCGGAGGGCTGCTTGTTGTCTTTCAAGAGCGCAATGGCTTGCATGATCTGGCCGGTCTGGCAGTAGCCACACTGGGGAACACGAATTTCCATCCAGGCCTTTTGGACGGGGTGAGTCGGAGTGATGCCTTCGATCGTGACGATTTCGGCGCCGTTGACGTCCTGCATTTGAGTGATACAGGAGCGGATGGCTTTGCCGTCCTGATGAACGGTGCAGGCGCCGCACAAAGCCACCCCGCAGCCGAACTTGGTGCCGGTCAGGCCGGCGACATCCCGTAAATACCAGAGCAGTGGCATCTCGGGATCGCCATCGAAGGATTGCTCTTTGCCATTTACTTTGAAGCGGACCATCGCTTGCCTCCTGGGTGAGAGTGCAGCTGTACGGATTCCCCTATCGTAGCAGGAGCAGGGATGAGCAGGAGTAGTCGCGAAAGGGATTGATGGACACAGCTCGACTGCAGAGTACGCGAAACTAGGCCTGAGGCACCGGGAAGCCGAGGTGGGTCTCCGACGCGATCCAGGATTGTTCATTCATGTTTTCATCGAGACCCGACTTCAGCGACCGAGGCAAACTGACGGACAGAGACGGCTTCAGGCTTCTTTCAAATGGGGCGTCGCATGATGCGGCCAGGCGCGAGGTTCGAGATCAGGTCCTCCCGTTCAGTTGCCGCGAACCTTTGCGTTCGTCCTTATCCGTTTCGCAGCGATGCGGGCATGGTTGCCTCAACCATTGTGGATTGCACCGGAACTCAGCTTCGAGCCGGCAAGATCGCGCTTTTGCATGGGAGGTAGAGCGCTCCAGGAAATGCACAAAGTCTTTCCACAAGGCGCAAACTGATGCACGTGGAAGGGCCTTCATAAAAATTTCACAATTGAGATAAGCGTCTTTGCTGCAATGACTTAAGGCGTGGCCGGAGAGTGGACGGGTGCTTGCAAACACCCGTACTGTAATAATGTCCATTAATATAATGGACTTTAAAGAGACTGGAATCGAATTGCTGATTTGCCCGACCGAGCCAGATCCAGTCGACAACCTCCATGACCCGAGAAAGGTACGAGATGCTGACATCTCCGTTACGCCCTATCGTCTCCCTGACGTTCCTTGTGGCATTCGGTTTAGCCGTGCCCTATGCCGCGGCGCAAACCACGGTAAGTGAGCTCCACCCCCCCAACGGACCGGCCACCAACACGCCCGCGGCGTCTCCGGCTCCGAACACTGATCTCCGGATCGAAGTCGAGCGACTGGAAACGCTGGTTCGAGAGCAGCAGAAGCGAATCGACGCGCTCGAAGCGGGACGCAAAGCGGATACTCCAAAAGTAGATGATGTGGTGTCCGCGTCCGCTCCGCTTCCCGTCCCCATGACCACCGCGGCGACCACACCCGTCTCGGCGGTTGCGGAAACTGCAACCATTCCAAGTTCGGAGCGACCCTCAGGTTCACCGGCTCCGCAAGAGCCTTCTAACACTCAGTCTGTTCAAGCGGGCAGCACGGATGAACGCATTCGTAATCTCGAACGTCAAATCAAAGGAATTGGCCCGGTCTCCTTCAGCGGTGACATTCGCCTCCGTGCAGAACCTTTCTTTGGTGGTCCGAGCAATGAATCTTTGGACCGCTTCCGCGCACGCTTTCGCGTGCGCTTCAACGCCAATGCCGATTTGGGCTCGCAGTTCAAGACAGGCTTGACCCTGGCCAGTGGCGACATCAACGACCCAACCTCGACGAATCAGACGATGACGGGTTTCTACACGCGGAAGGCGATCGCTCTCGATCAGGCGTTCATGGACTACCGTCCCGACTGGTTCAAGCATCTCGACCTGGTGGGCGGTAAATTCCGTTATCCCTGGTACAACACGGAGCTTACCTGGGATAAGGATTTGAATCCGGAAGGGGCTGCTGAGACCTTGGGGTTCGATATCAATACATCGGTCCTTAAGAAGATTGCCTTTGTCGGATTCCAATTGCCGTTTGCGGAAGTTGCGGGCACTTCTTCCACGAGCGTTCAACATATCAACCAGGATGTTACCTACGGGGGCCAGATCCAGACCTCGTGGCACATTGCGCCACATGTGACGTTAGGGGCGTTCTCTGGCTTCTATAACTATCACGGCGCCGACTCGATCGCTTTGGCGTTAGCCAAGGCGAGCAACAAGAACCCGCAGACGCCGTTGACCGGCTCACTGCCGCTCGGCACCGGCAACACGGTACAAAACTCGATCTACACGACGACCTCCAGCAACGTGGTCACCATCGACGGCACCCCGTATCCAACCGGTGTCACAACCATCACCAGTTCGCAGTTTGCCTCGAAGTTTGCCCTCTTTGACAATATCGCTCGCTTCGACATCGATACTAATCACCCGAAAGCTCCGATCTCGATCATCGGCGATTTCGTGCAGAACACCGAAGCCTGCGGAAACCTGGCGAACATCCTGCCCGCTCCCAAGAACACACCCACTCTGACCTACAAGCAGACGGTGAACTTTACTTGCAATTCCCACTACCGGCGCGGTTACTGGGCAGAGGCAAGAGTCGGACGGCTGCAGCAGAAGGGCGATTTCCAGATCGGGTACACGCGCATCTACATCGAGCGTGAAGCTGTGCTGAGCAACTTCAATTACAGCGATATCCGGCAGGGAAGCAACGTGACCCAGCATCGATTTGACAGCTTCTATCAATTCGATAAGAACGTTCAGCTTGGGTTTACGGCGCTGATCGGACGTCCCCTGGGAACGACAGAGCCGTGGCTCACCCGCTTGCAGTTTGATGCGATCTACATCTTCTAACTGCGGCGGCAAGTGCAAGAGAGCAAAGCCGGAAATAAAAATGCCCCCGCGAGCTTAGGCTCGCGGGGGCGTCGTGTTTGTTGCGATCGAAACCTTACGGCAAGTAATAGCGGAACGAGGTCAGGAACATATTTTCGGTGGCCTTCGGGGCGCCCCCAACTCCGGACCATGCGTCACGTTCCACGTAGGAGTACTGCGGGCCGAACTGAATACGTCCCTTTGGTCCGCTGTACGGCTTGAACCAGAAGCCCACGGTAGCTTCCGACAGGGTGCGGGTGTCGCCCGTGCAACTGCCGAGAGCGCCCGGAGCGAAGCCGCCGGAGCCGGGAACCGTTTCAGTTCCGCAACCCGAGTTCTTAAACAACGGCGAACCATAGCCGGTGGGTGCGGATGGGGTGACGAGTGTGTTGGTGTACCAGGTGCGCGCCGCGTACTCCACGCCGTAGTTGAGGTAGAAATCGAGTTTTTTCGCGTGGAGTTCCGCGGTTCCGAGACCCTGATAGTTGTGAATCAGAGCCAGAGTTCCGTCCGGGCGCACGGTGGCATCCGATAATCCGCCGGTTCCGTAGCGTCCGGTACCGTCGCCACCGAAGCCATGGAATCCGAGGTCGAACATTTTGTGAGCCAGAGAAGCGCGAGCGTTGACGCCGAAGCCACCGCCCGTGCGGGTATCGTTGAAGGCGCCTGCGGCCGAAGGACCGGTCGTGCCATCACAAGGTCCGGTGGTGGTGGCGCAGGGAAAGATGCGATCGCGGAATTGCGCGAGCAATCCGAAGACTTCGAGGTGAAGAGGACCATCCTGCGCGGCCAATTTGAAGACGAGGTCCGGAGCGGCGTTAAACGAATAATTTGCGTTGAGATTGTAGAGGCCGCCGCCGGTGCCAGCTTCGCCGATCAGGAAGTTGTTGTTGGCGCCGTGAGCGGTGAAAGTGGTCTGAGGATCTTCGACTGCGAACGCTCCCCAGAAGTGATTGCCGATTTTTTTGGAGATCCGGAACCCATACTGACGAGCCCATGTAAAGCCGACAGTGTACTGCGGGTCGATGGTCATGGGCAAAGCCTCGGTCCGATTGTCGACGCCGTTCTTGGTTTCGGTAAGCAAGCTCCACATCTGTCCGCCGGTGAAGGTCCATCCATTGTTAAGCGCAGCTTGTGCCCAAGCCTGCCGCTGACGCATGGTGTAGGAATTGCTCTGGTTATTGTTCGAGGTCACGCCGGCAGAGAGAAAGTCGGCTTCGTAGTAGCCACCGATCTTCGCGCTGCCAAGCTTGCCTTCGGCAAGCAGCGAGAGACGGGACTGACGGCCGGAGCCGAAGAATTCCGATATGCTCGCCTGGCTGGCGCCAGGATAGGGGATACCGTTGAAGGGAGTGTTGATGTCGGAACCGAGGGCGCGGCTCCGGTACACAGTTTCTGCCGCCAGGAACCCGCCGGGGGTAAGAGTGATGCCCTTATAGTGAAGGGCCATCGGGCTCTCGATCGCCTCTTTGAGATTTTTTTGAGTTTCCTGCAGGCTGAGTGCGGTACTGCTCGAGTTCGCCTTAAGATCATTTACGTCGCTGCGCAGGGCATTGACGTCGCTTGCCTTGCTGGCATCCGCTGCGGCTGCGGCGGCCTGCTGTGCCTGAGCTTGAGCGGCGGCAGCCGCGGCCTGGCTTTGATCCAGACGTTGCTGCAACTGTTGAACGACCTGATCGCGACTTTGCAATTCCTGGCGAAGTTGTTCGATCTGCTTCTGCTGCGCCTCGATTGCGTCGGAAAGGTTCTTCAGCTGATTGGCCACGCTGGGGGTCTTCGTGGTGGTCTTTTTCTTAGCAGTACTGTCTGCCGCTTGGGGTGCAGGGCCTGCCAGAGCCGTGCCCGCAAGAGCAAGCGACAGCACTCCAACTAAAGCGCGTTTCATGTATCTGTCTCCTGAATTACTCAATTAAAGCCTCGAATCGAAACGGCTCCGCTCGCCAAATTCGCAGGGATGCCGCTCGATAACCGTTGGCGTGGGGTAGAGATAGCGGCTTGATGCTAGCCAGCGTTTGTTACATTTCTGTGAATGCGCGATGAATATCATGTGAATTGCCGGAAACATATCGCATTGCGAAGTATGGCCGGGATTGTATCGCGAAATCTGTCTTGCACTTGCATTCCGGTTTCCGATTTGGGGGGATGCTGAATCAAGTTGAGAAGGATTACCGAAGTGCATCGTCCTTTGCGAATGGTCGATTTCTGGCTTATAGTAAGGAAAGTCGTTGTGCGTCGACTTTTTTGATGCAGAGGGATGCGTCCAGCACGGCAAAGCATCGGACACCACGCCAGTGGCGGTCGCTCATTTTCTTTTGCGTAACGCTCGCTCTGTGCGTCAGCCTTGCGAGCCGCACGGTTGATCTGAAGATCAGCGATCACGCCGCCGCAACCAGCGCCACCCAAAAAGCGAAAATCCAGCACCTCGACAAAGATGCTTTTGGTTGGACCTCGCCGGTCTCCGCATTTGCGATTTTTCTTGCCCCCGCTCCTCACGCGGCGGCAATGGTAGAAGAACCTCTTCTCCTGTTACACACGCTTGACGCGCCTCTGTACAACCGCCCCCCTCCTGTCGCTTAGCGATTTTCTTTTCCCTTAAAGCATAAGTTACTGCTGCATCGTGCGCTGCTTCGCATGTCGAAGCTCTTGAGCACGTTGCTTCTGTCAGCCTCACCGCGGCATGAAGCGACAGCTCATGACGCGCAAGGCAGCATATTCAGGAGCCACCCGCGCTATGACTGATTGTTCGTTTCAGGAGCCAGCTTCCGCGAGACGGTTTAGTTGGACTGGTGCCATCCCTAAAGGCTCAGCGTCGGCCCGCGTGAACGATCTTCCGTCTACGGCGGTCGTTGACTCTGGAACCGGAAGGGATTCGGCACGATGAAGAGTGTTTTTTCCATCTGCTCTATTTTCTTATGCGCGTTTGCGCTTTCGAATTACGGCTGCACGCAGGTCGCGGCGAATCTCTCAGCCCAGGATCTTCCAAACGCGCCGCTGCCGTCGCAGTCGTCTGCGCCCGCGTCGCAGGGACCGCAATCGGCGCAGGGACCTCAGAGCGGTCCCGCAGCTTCTCCGCAAAGGTTGTCGCTCAAAGACGCTGAGGCGCTCGCACTGAAGAACAACCCCCAGATTTCGGTAGGCCGCCTTACCGCCTTGGCAGCGCAACAAGTTGTGCGCGAGACGCGATCGAGCTTATGGCCGACCGTGAGCGGCGACTTGACCGGCGTCGACTCGCTCAGCAATTCGCGTATTACGGCCGGCGGGTTGAACAACCCCATCATTTATGACCGCGCGGCAGGAGGAGTCACCGCAGGTCAGCTCATTACGGACTTCGGCAGGACCACGAACCTGGTATCGAGTGCGAATCTCGCAGCCAAAGCCGAAGCGCAAAACTCCCAGGCCACAGATCAGCAGATTCTGCTTGCCGTGAATCAGGCTTACTACAGCGTTCTGCAGACGCACGCGGTCTTGCGGGTGGCCGAAGAAACCGTGAAGGACCGCCAGTTGGTGACCGATCAGGTCAGCGCGCTGGCGGCCAATAAGTTGAAGTCCGATCTCGACCTCAGCTTTGCCAACGTAAACCTCGCGCAGGCGAAGCTGCTGCTGCTGGATGCCGAGAACAACGACAAGGCCTCGCAAACAAGTCTCTCCGCGATTCTGGGTTTTCCCACCCTGCAGAATTTCGTGCTCGTCGAGGATACCGAGCCGTTGACAGCGCCGCCGGGCGATGTGGACGACCTGATCGCCGAATCATTTGCAAAACGTCCTGAGATTCATGCGCTGGAATATCAATATGAGTCGTCACAGAAGTTCAAGACCGCGGAGCGCGACCTGCTTTTGCCGGAGGTCCGAGCTTTAGGGGCTGTGGGTGGAGCGCCTGTCCGGAACGATCACCTTTCGAGCTGGTACTGGGCGGTTGGCGCGAACATCAATATTCCAATTTTCAACGGTTTTCTCTACAGCGCGCGGGCACATGAAGCGGACCTGCGATCGCAAGCGGCACACGATCGATTGCTCGATCTTCGAAACCGGATCTCCCGCGATGTGCGCACCAGTTGGCTGAATGCGAATTCGGCCTACCAGCGGCTATCGGTAACACAGCAACTCGAGCAGCAAGCGCAACTGGCCTTGAACCTGGCGCAATCGCGATATCAACTCGGCCTGGGTTCCATCGTTGAGCTGAGCCAGGCGCAACTGCAAGCGACACAGGCGGAGATTGGGACAGCGCAAGCCGGCTATGACTACCGTGCTGCGCTGGCCGCGCTCCGCTATCAGACATCGGGGCTGTGATGACCATCTTTGGGACACATGCCTGGCTGGCGATCGATCTGCTTCCGCACTTGGTCGAGAGCGCATTTGTTTTGTCGCTCGTGATCGTGACCATCGTGTTGAAGATGCAGCGGCTGACTGCGGTCCAGTTCTTCTGGTTGGTGGCAACTTTGCTTTGTATTTTCTTCCTGGTAACGATGCTGTTCTACATGAAGTACGCGTGACTTTGGGCGTATGGAGGAGTGGGTTGGCGTTGAGAAACGAAATCGATGCAAGTGATGAGAGCCAAATATGAACCCGACTAAGCGATGGGTCTCGGTCAAGTCCGGGGTCGCAGCATTGGCCGTGAGCGTTGTTGCCGCGGCATGTTTTCTCACAAGTTGCGGGCGGTCCGGAGCGAATACAAAATCGGATCCGGAAGGCCCCGCGCCCCGGGCAGCCGTGGTGGAAGTACGGCGACGGCCCGTGGCGAACACGCTTTCCATTGCAGGGGAGTTCCTCCCGTATCAGGAAGTAGAACTGCATGCGAAAGTGTCCGGGTACATCCGGCAAATTAACGTGGATATCGGCGACCACGTGAAGAAGGGGCAGATCCTCGCTGTCCTTGAGGTGCCGGAACTCGTGGCGCAAGTCAGTGAGGCCGTTGCCGGAGTCAAACACAGCCAGGAAGAAATCGCTCGCGCGCGGAACGAAGTAACGCGCGCCGAAGCGGATCATGCGGCTTTGCACGCCGCCGCAACCCGGTTGAGGCAGGCGTCTGAAACGCGACCTGGGCTGATTGCCGAGCAGGAACTCGATGATGCGACGGCGAAGGACCGATCCTCACAGGCGCAGGTGGATGCGGCGAAATCCGCGCTGGCCGCAGCGCAGCAGCAGCTCTCGGTCTCGCAGGCGAATCAGCAGCATTACTCGGCGATGTCGGATTATTCCCGGATCACTGCTCCGTTCGATGGAGTTGTCACTTGGCGCTACGCCGACACTGGGTCTTTGATCCAGGCTGGAACATCGAATATGACTTCGATGCCGGTGGTCAAGCTCTCTGAAGTTGATGTGCTTCGTCTCAGAATCCCAGTTCCCGAGTCGCTGGCGGCCAGCGTCCACGACGGCGAAGTGGCGGACATCCGGGTGCAGGCTACCGGAGAGCATTTTGCCGGGAAAGTGAAGCGCTTCACCGATGCGCTCGACCGCTCGACTCGAACCATGCAAGTCGAGATCGATGTTCCCAACCCGAACTACAAACTGACTCCCGGTATGTATGCCGATGTCTCTCTGAAAGTCCAGAACATTCCAGACGCGTTGACGGTTCCCGTCCAAGCGCTGAGTCGTAGCGGCGACAAAACAACCGTCCTGATGGTGAACGAGCATAACCGCGTGGAAGAACGCGAAATTCGTGTCGGCGTAGAAGGCGCGAATCGGGTGCAAGTGCTCGCAGGGGTGGATGAGGGGAACAAGGTCATCGTGGGCAGTTTGAGCTCGTTTCAGGCGGGCGAGAGAGTTGAGCCCCACATGAGCGCGCTTGCTGATGAGAGCTACAACACGAACGAAGGAGCGCAATAGCCATGTCCGGCTTTGCCATCAAGTATCCGTATTTCATTATCATGCTCTGCCTGGTTGTGGCCGTGGTGGGCGTGACGACCGTAGCGCGCATGCCGGTGGATCTGTTTCCGAACATCAATATCCCGGTCGTGGTCGTGGCTACTTTCTATTCGGGGATGCCGCCGGAGCAGATCGAAGCCAATATCACGAATCCGTTTGAACGTTTCTTCACCTTGGGCAGCGGCATCGATCACATTGAATCTCGATCGCTTACGGGCGTCAGTCTCATCAAGATCTATTTCCAGCCAGGCACGAACCCGGATGCCGCGGTGAGCGGCATCTCAAACCTGGCGATGGCGCAATTGAGGCGCCTGCCGCCGGGGACGCTGCCGCCGGTCGTGCTGAAGTTCGACGCTTCCAGCTTGCCGGTTTGCCTGATTACGCTGAAGGGTCGCGGCCTGAACGAAACCCAGTTACATGATCTCGGCCAGTTCACTGTGCGCAATCAAATCGCAAATGTTCCCGGCGCATCCGTGCCTCAGCCGTTTGGCGGGAAGTACCGGCAGATTCAGGTGTATGTCGATCCCGTGAAATTGGAAGCGCATCAGCTCAGCGTGATGGACGTGGTCCGCGCAGTGAACAGTGCGAATGTCATTTTGCCGGCCGGCGACGTGAGAATCGGCCCCAAGGATTACGACATCTACACGAATAGTCAGCTGCCTACCACTGCCGACATCAACCGTTTGCCGCTGAAGGCTGAGGGGAATGCGGAGCTCTTGGTGGCAGACGTCGGTCACGCGGAAGATGCGGCGGCCATCCAGACCAATATCGTTCGCGTGGATGGGCAAAAGTCTGTGTATCTTCCGATTCTGAAGCAGGGCGGCGACAGTAACACGATTGCCATCGTCAAAGGCATCAGGAACTCGATCAAAGACCTGCTCGATGTGCCGCAGAATCTCGTGACCAAGGTGGTCTTCGACCAGTCGGTCTTCGTCAAGACGGCGATCTCGAACCTGGCAAATGAAGGTGGTATCGGCCTCGTCCTCACGGCACTCATGATCCTGATTTTCCTCGGAAATGTTCGCGCCACACTCGCCGTGATGCTGTCGATTCCCCTGTCGGCGCTGGCGGCATTCCTTGCGATCAATGCCAGCGGCGGGTCCATCAACACGATGGTCCTCGGCGGCTTGGCGTTGGCATTCTCGCGATTGATCGACAACTCGGTGGTCGTGCTCGAAAACATATTCCGCCATCTCGAGCGTGGGGAAACTCCCGAAGTTGCGGCGGAGAGAGGAGGTCGCGAAGTGGCGATGCCCGTGCTGGCCGCGACCTTCACTACGGCGATTGTCTTCTTCCCCGTGGTCTTTCTCTATGGAGTAAGCCGTTTCCTATTTACCGCATTGGCAGCCTCGGTCGTATTCTCGCTGTTTGCTTCGTATGCCGTGGCGATGACGGTGGTGCCGCTCTTCTGCTCGCATTTCATTCAATCGGCGCATGGGGAGATCGGGCATTATCCTGGGAAAACACCGTTTCAACGTTTCGTTCGCGGGTTCAACCGGCGATACGATCAGATGCTGATGCGATACGATATCGCGGTCCGCCGAAGCTTGCTGCGCCCGATCGCGAGCGTGCTTGGCATCCTCGGCATTTGCCTGTTCAGCTTCGCTCTTTATCCCTTGTTGGGGCTCAGCTTTTTCCCACGCACGGACCCGGGCCAGTTCGTGATTAACATCAAGGCACCGACGGGCACCCGACTCGAAATCACGAACCAGTACATGAAGCGGGTTGAAGAAGATATTCGCGAGGTGGTGTCCAGCGGAGACTTGGACATGATCGTCTCGAATATCGGGATCACGCCTGATTTCTCCGCGATCTACACGAGTAACTCTGGTCAGCACACCGCCTTCGTGCAAGTCAGCCTGAAAAAGGATCATAAAGTCGGCAGTTACGAATATATGCGCCGGGTACGAGCGAAACTCGCTGGGGACGTGCCAGAGCTCTCCACCTACTTTCGATCGGGCGGCTTGGTCGATTCTGTGGTGAATCTCGGGCTGCCCGCCCCGATTGATATTCAGGTGAGCGGGAACAGCCAGAAGGAGGCATATGTCATCGCTGCGCGCATTGCCGACAAGGTTCGCGGATTGCAGGGGGTGAGTGACGTTCTGATTCCCCAGGATCTGGATTATCCGGGAATCCAATTGAATGTGAACCGCGAAATGGCGGCTCGCCTGGGACTTTCGTCGGAAGAAGTAGTCGATAACGTGATTACGGCGCTCACTTCCAACGGGATGATTGCGCCAAGATACTGGGTTGATCCGAACAACGGTAATAACTATATGTTGACGGTGCAGTATCCGGAGACGGAGGTTAAGTCACTTACCGACTTGAAGCAGATTCCACTGCACGCAGCCGGAAATCCGAACCCCACCGACCTTGAGGCTGTATCTGACATCAAAATGATTAACACGCCTACGGAGGTCGATCACTATCAATTGAGGCGTGTGATCGACGTTTACGTCGCGCCGGCCGGTCAGGATTTAGGCAGCTTAGCGAGTCGCGTCGACAAAGTCATCTCCCAGACGAAAGTGCCTGAAAATGTCCGGGTCACGATGCGCGGTTCGGTGGAGGGCATGCGGCAATCATTTAAAAGCTTTGCGATCGGATTGCTGCTGTCGGTTGTTCTCGTTTACCTGATCCTGATGGCGCAGTTCGCGTCTTTTGTAGATCCGTTCATCATTTTGCTGGCGATTCCGCCAGGTATTACGGGAGTGATCCTGATCCTGCTGGTCACACACACGACGGTGAATGTCATGTCGCTGATGGGGGTGATCATGATGACGGGCATTGTCGTATCCAACAGCATTCTGATTGTCGAGTTCACACGGGCGCTTCGCAAAGAAGGCATGGCAATCGAAGAGGCCGTGGCAACCGCGTGCCGGGTGCGTCTGCGGCCAGTGTTGATGACTTCGCTGGCAACGATTCTGGGCATGATTCCGATGGCTTTGGCTCTGGAAGCGGGTAGCGAACAATACGCACCCCTGGCGCGCGCGATTATTGGTGGACTTGCGGTCTCGGTCGTCGTCACCGTGTTTGTGGTGCCGGCGGCCTACTTGGCCATCCATCGGAGGGAAGAGACGGTGGCGGCGCAAAGTTGAGCCCTATGGTCTTGTTGGACAGTATCGCGGATCGCCTGCAAGGCACTTCAGGACCTCGTGAGTGGGCGAGTGAGCCGCATGGAATTCGCAACCACCGAGATACTCGAGCACAGCATGGCCCCGGCAGCAAGAATCGGATTGAGCTTGCCCGTGATCGCGAGGGCGATGCCGAGAAGGTTGTAGAAAAATGCCCAAAACAGATTTTGCCGGATAATGCGCATGGAACGGGAGGCCAAGGCAAAGATCGCCGGGATTGTGTGCAGGGATCCGCGCATGAGAACGACGGCTGCCGCCTTCATCGCCAAGTCCGCGCCAGAACCCATGGCAATGCCAATGTCGGCTTGCGCCAATGCGGGTCCGTCATTGACGCCATCTCCGACCATCGCCACGACGGAACCTTCGTCCTGAAGGCTTTTCACCAACTTTGCTTTGTCTTCGGGCAGAACTTCAGATTCATAGTGGTCGGCATGGAGTGCCGACGCGATTGACTTCGTTGTGGCCTCCGCATCCCCAGAGAGCAGGATCACGGAAATTCCCTGGTCTTTCAGCGATCGGACCAGGGAAACAGCATCGCGTCGGATGGGATCGCCGAAGACGGCAATTCCTTGAACCTCGTTGTCCCACCCAAAAAAAGTAACGGTTTTGCCTTCACTCTCGCGCTGATGGGCTTCGTTGAGCATCTCGCCACAAAGACCGATGCCGGTTGTAGCCAAGAGGCGGCGATTCCCGGCGAACACCTCTTTTGTATCAACGAGGCCGCTGATGCCGAGACCTTTCCGGATCTCGATGTCGCTGGCGGCGGTGACGGGTGCATTCTCCGCTCTCGCGAAAGCAACGAACGCCTTTCCCAGCGGATGCTCAGAATATTGCTCGAGCGAAGCGAGTCTACTTAGAGCGATGCTGGCGTCCCCGGGTGGGCCATAGAGCGACTCGGTCGCGAACCCGGAGTTCCTTGAATGGGGACCCACCACCAACGCCAAAGGTTCGGACGATTGAGAACGGAGGTGAAACTCTAGCAACTTCAGGTTGCCTTCAGTCGCGGTGCCAGTTTTATCAAGAATCACCACATCGACCTTCGGCGACGTCTCCAATACTTCGCTGTCCCGGAAAAGGATTCCCGATCGCGAGGCCGTCCCCATCGCCGCCGTGATTGCGAGCGGCGTTGCCAGGCCTAACGCGCAAGGGCATGCGATGACCAAGATTGTGATAGCGCGAATGAGCGCATCGCCGGTCGACGTGATCCCCGAAAAGCGGAGGACAAGAAAAGCCAAGCCGGCCAACAGCACGACGGATGGAACAAAGATCTGCGCTACCCGATCCACATTTCGTTCAAGATCGGATCGACTGCTGAGGGCGGCTTCGACCATCTTCACGATGCGTGCCAGAGTGGAATCAGCCGCCGGCCGCCGCGCTGCGATTTCGAGAACGCCATCGAGATTCAAGCTGCCTGCAGCAACAGAATCCCCCACCTGCTTCGTGACGGGAGCTGCCTCGCCGGTCAGGAGCGACTCGTCCGCATGGGATTCGCCCTTTACCACGACGCCATCAGCCACGATGTGCTCTCCAGCCTTCACCACGAACACTTGCCCCGGCTCGAGCGCTTCTACGCTGGCAAAACGCTCTTTCCCATCCGCGAGCAGGCGAGCCTTCCTGGGCATCCAGCGATGAAGGTTGGTAATCCACTGGGACACGCGGTCCTTTGCACTCCGCTCGATGATCTTGCCGGTAAGAACCAGGGTCACGATCACACATGCGGTATCGAAGTAGATGTGTGGATCTCCACGGAAGCTTTGAACGATGCTGAAGACATAGGCGGCAAGGATGCCCAGACTCAAAAGCAACTCGGCTCGGATCGTACGGTTCCGCAGGCCATGATAGGCCAGAGAGAGGATGGGATAACCGCAGTAAAAGACTACAGGCGTCGCCAGCGCCCAGATCACCAGGGGAACATATCGCCGGATGCTGTCCGCAATCTGTTCGAAGAAGCTCACGTACAGTGTCATGCTGAGGTACATGACATTCATCCAAAGAAATGCGGCCACGCCCAGCCGCAATAACAGGCTTCGTCGCTCCGCGTCTTTCCGGGTTTCGTCCGATTGAGATTTGGCGCTGGTGTAACCAAGGTCTCGAATCGATTTCTCGATGCGGCCCGGCGGCACCAACTGAGGCAGATACTTTACCTTCACCAGATCGTTGGCAAACGATACTTCAGCAAGTTGGATTCCCGGGATCTTACGGACAACTCGTTCGATCAACCAGGCACAAGAATTGCACCACATGCCTTGGATGTGGAGCACGACTTCCGCACACTCTGTATCAAGCGCAATGTCCGGGGACACTGGGCCATGATCCGCTTCTGGCTTGGAGACCAGGCCCAATTCGAGGCTGCGGCGGAACAGTTCGGTTTCCCGAAAATCCTTTCCAGGGGGCGTGCTTTCGGAAAGGATCAGATATACGTTCATGCACCCGATGCAGCAGAACTCTCGCTTTCGGCCGCGAACCGGCTGCACGACAGGGTGCCTTCCGCAGGGCAGGCCGCACAGGTCACATGCTTGAATGTGCGCCTTGGAATCAATGGCGGGCATTATCAGCGGGAATGGCGTTTACAGGTTGCCCGTGTTCATCGAGAAATATCGGGTGAGTTCGCTTGGTGATGACGTAGGTACAGATCAGGATGCCGATGAAGAGGCAGAAAACAGCCCACAGAAAATAAACGAACGAAGCGGGCTTTCGGCTTGCCCGGTTGGGTGAAATTGTAATCGCACTCATAAGGAGCTCCTGGACTGGGCGGTGACGCCCGCGATGCCTGCAAAGATGGGGAGCCGGTAAAACCCGCCGGCTCCCCCAAGGTTCAGTAGTTCGGAATACCTAGAACTGAGTTGAGAATCGTACGATGGCGTACTTCATCAACCAGAACATTGGCTCCGAAGTTCAGCACGCCTTTCGTCAAAATGTTCGAGGCCAGAGTGCTGTATGCGAGGACCGCACCATTTTCGCGATCATGGGCTAAGCGGAGAATGTCCTTTTCGTTGTGCAGCGAGCCGAAGTTGTACTTTTTCTCCGCCCCTTTTGGCTCGACGCCGAGTGATTTAAGAACTCCGCTAATCCCATCCCGGTGATACTTGTGATCGCTTTGAAACGCCACGGCGACCTTCAGCACGTCATTTGAAAGCAGTTTGCTCTCAGCGCCGGCCTGGTATGCAGCCACCGCTTCCTCTTCCAAATAGAGCGCTGCGGAAAGGATTCCGAGGTCCCCACTCTGCGACTGACCGTGAAGCAGCTTCGCATCCCCTGTCAGCAAATACAGGAGAGCGCCGGCGCTGGCGGCACCTGCCAACTGAAGCCACTCACGCCGGATCCTAGCCGCGGAAGAATGTGATGCGTGAATATCGTGTTCTTCCATGAATTCGTACCTCCTTTGCCCAACTCAATATTTGAGGCGCTCGGTTACGTCCATGCCGAGCAATTGCTTGAAGACAGTATTGTGTCGAACCTCGTCTTCGAGAATCGGCACTGCCGCGTTCAGCACTTCGCGATTCTCGAGCTTGCCTGCATTTGCCAGGTACGCTCCTTCGGCTCCGTCTTCGAGTCCTTGAGCAAGTTTCACGATGTCGACTGCGGAGTGAATCTCGCCAAAATCATAAGTTGCTTTTGGCGCGACCGGAGTTCCTCCGAAACGACGGATATATTTCGTTAGTTCGTCCCGATGACGCCGATGATCCTGCAGAAAGCTGGTGGCGATTTTCAGTTGCTCGTCCGATAACAACTTGCTTTTTGCACCGGCTTCATAGGCTGCGATTGCTTGATGCTCCAGTCCTAAAGCGACGTTCAGGATGGCCACGTCACCTTCGAACTTAATCGCGGTGGCGCTCTCGGTCGCGGTAAGAGCCAGCGCGCCAATCACCGAAGCCGAGACGCTCGCAGATTGCAACAGTTGCCGTCGTGATACTTTCGGTCTGGCTTTTTGATCCATCTCCTAAACCTCCCTGCATTTCATGGCAGCGACTTACGCTGCCGATCGGTCGTATGGACACTTACCTTGCTTTCTCTACCAATGCAGGCCTTGTTTGAAAGTGAAGGTATTGAATCCGGAGTTCGATCCTTCGAGTTGGTTGTGTCGGAAATCCGCGCCGATCGAGACTTTTGGACTTACGCGGACTTCAAAACCACCGCCGATCTGTCCTCCGAAGAGCAGGTTTCCCTGGCCATGGGGTACACCTCGATTCGCGAGTTCAGGCGCGGTCGGCGCCAGTCCCCCGATCTGCGATCCCTTCAGCAGGGCATTCAGTGTTGCGCCCAGCGTCGAAGAACCTACGGGTACGTTCGCCAGCCCGGGCGAGTACGCGTTCAAGGATGAAACCGCATCGAAACTCTTGCTGTTATTGTCAGAGCCGATCCAGACATACGCGCCCAGGCCGCCGACCAGGTAGGGGCGGAAGCGGCCGAGCTTCGTGATCGCATATTTCAATTCGAACGGCGCAACTGTCAACACCTTCGCCCGCTCTTCGACGACGCTCGTGATGGGGAGTGGGCCAGCGAGGTAGCTGGTCAGACTGGTGGCATTTCCAGCGGTATTGCCGAGGTATGCGTTCGTCACGGCGTTTGCCAACACGTTCACACCCGAGGTCGTGGTTGCACTGGTAACCGAGCGTTGCAGACCAATCATGATCTCGTAGGAGAGTTTTCCTCCTGGCACGTTTTTCCACGGGAGGTCAATGTAGCCTCCGGTGGCAAATCCGCTATCCGCCTTATAAGGATTGGTGGCTCCGCCGGCGAAAAAGCCTAATTCGGCTCCGATGTGCCCGATGTCTGGCAGTAATTCTCGCGGCGGCGTAAAGGTGCTGCTTGTTGGGGCGGGTGGGGCCCCGGCGGGCATACCACCCGGAGGCAGGAAGCCGATAGCAGCATTCGGGAGAATCGGTTGGGCCGAAGCAACTGGCTCCATCATTGCCTGGAGCTTCTCGACAAGCCGGCTCAAGCGGTTAATCTCTTGCTGCTGGTTGTCGATGCGCGCTTGCAACGCAGCGGTAGTCGGCGCTACATATCCCGAAAACGTCGAGGCGGGAGCCGTCGCAGTGTTCGCAGCCAACTGCAAAGGCTGCAAGGTTTGTGCAACCACGAGCGTAGAAGCTGCGAAGACGATCACGGCCATGCCAGCTTGTACGAGTGTCTTGCCGGTCTTTCGATGCATGAGGTCCTCCGTTTATGAATTGCCTGGCCAACTTCCTTGCACTGAACGATTGAACTGCTAACCACAAGATCCCTTAGCGAGCCCCATTAAAAAGGCGTGATGAAGGTTTCTTCGGCTTCATCTTTTTCGTTTCCGACACGGCTGATCAGCAGAAAATGATTGACGCCCGGCTGCAGATGCGCCGAGGCAGGAGCTGCAATCTCAAATTCGCGCTCCGCTGTCTGGTTGCCATCGACCACGATCGCGTTTTCAAAAGACGCGAAGTGCGTCCCCGGAAGATTCTCGATATCGAGCACCACGGTCTGTTGCTGCCGGCTGCGGTTCGCGATCTTCAGGCGAAATGTGTTGTAGATGGTTCCCTCGGCGTCTTTGCGATAGAGAGTAGTGCGGACCGGTGAGATCTGGACCATCACCGTCCTGCGCATGGCCAGCGCGGTGAACAGAGCGGTGCCGTAAAGCAGGATGATCAGCAGCACGACGACTCGCTTGGCGTCGCGAATCCCAACCTTCTGGTACCAGGGTCTTCCTGCTTCGCCCAGCTTTTCGCCGTGCTCTCCCCACACGTAATGAATCAAGCCTTTCTGTCCCAGGCGCGCCAAGACGTCGGTGCACGAATCTATGCATTCCCCGCAGTGGATACACTCAATCTGATAAGGCGAGGTGCGGATGTCGATTCCCATGTGGCAATCGCGCACACACTTCTTACATTCGATACAAGCATGGTTCGGGTCGCGATATTGCACGATGAGGGTGTTGTCGTCGCCTAACATGCCTTGCAGATATCCGTAGGGACATACCGTGGTACAGAAACGCTGGCGAAGGAAGAGGAAGTCCAGAAGCGTCAAGAGCGTTGTGACTGCGCCCGCAAACCCGCCGGCGGTCTTGATGTCGAGCGACAGCAGGCGATGCAGGAGATCGCGCGGCTCGACGAAGTAGGCGATGAAGCCGAAGGCCAGTATCGTCGAGGCGATCGCGGCAATCAGGAAGAACAAGGATTGGCTCAGCACCTTGCGCTTGCGAGCATCCCAGCGCACATACTTGTTGACCAGCCGCGCGATCTTGCTTTCAAGAGCGATCGAGGCCTCGCTGAAAATCATTTGTGGGCACAGATAACCGCAATACACGCGTCCCCAGATCATGGCCATCGCGGCGACCACGAACATCAGGAACATCAGGGAGAAGAAAACGATGGCGAACTCATTGATCCACAACTCGTACCCGAAGAAGTAAAAGCGCTGATGGGGAATATCGAACCGCATCAGGCTGGTTAAGGGAAAAGTGAAGAACAGGCAGACGCAAAGCAGATGAATGATTTTGCGCAGGCGGTGATAGCGCTCGCCCGGTTCGATTGGTATTGGTTTGGGGCGAGGTCGTTTTGGGGTCGAAGTTTCAACCGTGACGAGTTGCGGAACCGAGGGCTTGTCAGTGGCAGACATGCTGGGCATGGACTCCTTGCAGGAGGTGAGGCAAGGCTCCGCGGAGAATCAAAGCTGCACCCATCGCCATAACGCCGGCCGCAGCGAGTTGCGTCCCCACACGCTGGAATCGCGCCCGCAGGGCAGAAGAGAACATGCCGACAGCAAGGAGAGCGCCTGCGGTGCCGGCGCCAAACGCCACCATCGTGCAAGCTCCCCACAGGAGCGAGCCAGTCGCCAATGCACGGAGCAGCGCCGCATAGACGAGGCCACAAGGCAGAAAGCCCAGGCCCACCCCCAAAAGGAAGCGGTGTCCAAGGCTGACCGATCCGATGAGCTTAGAGATGGGTCGCATGAAACGTGCACTGATCTGCAGAAGGTTCGTGCGGAAAACACCGGGGCCCGGCAGGATGCCGGTCATGAGATTCCGGCGAGGAGCATGATGCCGCCGCCGAACAGCGCGAGGGCACTGGTGATCCCAGTAATCTTTCCCACCAACCCAATGGCCTTGCCGGTCAATCCAGCCAGCGCCCCCAAGAGAGCGTAGGTAAGGATCCGGCCACTGTTATAAGCGAGATGTCCGAGAAAGAACTTGGCTGACCGAAGCGTTCCCTGGTTGGCCGAGAGACTGTAAGCAAGCACAATTGGACCGCACATCTGAACGCAGTGGAGGCTGCTTACCAGTCCAAGGATAAACACGACCGATAATTCGACGCCTGTCACCGGCTAGCCTTTCCTCACTCACTGGGACGTTCGCGCAGCGGCGGATTGCAGGAGCTTTTCGTTGCGTGTTGGAACAGTCACGCATTCGCGATAGAACTTGAACTGCTTCATGCCGATGGCATGCGTGGGGCAACGCGACGCGCAGAGCGCGCAACGGATGCATGTCGATTCGTCTTTCAGCATTACGCCGCCGAGGGAGTCCAACGTACGAGTGTCCAGGTCGCGAAGGTCGGCGATAGACAGGTCGAGGGATTTGGACACCATCTCGAGCCCGCGTGCTTCCTTGCAGAGTTCGCTCAGACCGACAAGCCGAATGAGGTTTTGTGGACAGATATCAATGCATCCTGTGCACGCGATACACATCGCCGTATCGAAAACTGTGTTTATGTTGCAGCGCAGGCAGCGTGAGCCCTGCCGTCGGGCTTCTTCTTCTGGATAAGCTTCTTCGATAATGTCGAGCGACGCCGAACGAAGTCCGGAGTCGATGACGGGAGGGTTGCTGCGGGGCAGTTCGTCCCAGCCCTCGGCCATTGTGTAGGTCGCGGGAATCCACTCACTGCGAACCGCAATTTCTGTTCGGGTGCCGCGGAGGAAATCGTGCATGGACCGGGCCGCAACCTGCGCCGACGCGATGGCATCAATGAACAGCCGCGGACCGTGGGCGATATCGCCGCAGGCGAAAACGTCGGGTGCGGTGCTCTGATAGGTTTCGCGATTGACCTTAATCAGGCCGCGCTCGGTCGCGATACCGTCTTCAGGCTTCAGAAAAGAGAGGTCAGAAGACTGCCCGATCGCGAAAATAATCGTATCTGCGGGAATATCGCGAACGTCGCCTTCATCGAAAGTGGGGTTGAACTTCCTTTCAGAATCAAACACGGAGACACAGCGAACAGTGCGCAGTCCGGTGACGGTTCCATCCTGCCCAAGGATCTCCTTCGGACCGCGGGCATCGTGCAATGTAAGGCCCTCTTCTTCGCCCTCGACAATTTCAACCTCATCCGCGGGCATCTCCTCGCGTCTTTCCAGGCAGACGACGTGTACTTCTTTGTCGCTGCTCAAGCGCAGCGCCGAGCGAGCTACGTCATAGGCCACTTGCTCGCCTCGGCCCATTTCGGAGATGGTTTCGCTCATCGAAGAGAATTCGGGACGAACCGCGGACCTGGCGACGTCGTAAGCGACATTTCCTCCACCAATGACGACGATCCGACGCCCGAGTACGAGAGGCTTACCTTCGTTGAAGGCTCGCAAGAAGTCCATGCCGTCGTACACCATTTCCCGATCGGCCCCGGGTAGCCCAAGCTTGCGGCCCTTGGGAAGACCAATTCCCAGAAAAATGGCTTTATAGCCTTCTCTGCGCAGGTCCGCGATGGTGAAATTCCGTCCCAATCGCTGGTTGCATCTGAGCTCGACGCCGAGAGCGAGAATCGCTTCGATTTCCGCTTTCACAAGTTCTCGGGGCAGTCGAAAGACCGGAACGCCAACGGTCAGCATTCCGCCGGGTTCAGGATTTGATTCAAAAACCGTCACCTTGTAACCGATCTGGACCAGGTCGTGCGCGACGGTGAGTCCTGAAACGCCGGCGCCTACGACTGCGATGCGTTCATAATTCCCGCGATTAGGGGGCAACATGCGCTGGTCACAGCCGGCGTGATAGGTCTGCGGCCCAGCGGCTTCGGGTCCATATTGGCCGGTAACAAATCGCTTCAGCGCGCGGATCGCCACCGGTGCATCAATATCGCCGCGGCGGCAATTTGCCTCGCACGGAGCTCCGCAGACCCGGCCGCAGATGGAGGCAAACGGATTCGTTGCCCGGGCGATGCGATAGGCCTCTTCGTATCGGCCTTCCGCGATCGCCGTGACGTAGCCGCACGCGTTCGTGTGCACAGGGCAGGCGTGCTGGCACTTCACCATCTTGATCCAGTAATCGGCGCCTTCAATTGCCTCGAATTGGCTATTGTGGGTGCTCATCGACTCAGTCTTCGTCGACCTTCTTGAATGCGAAGATGATGGTTACAACGGCATAGATCACGATGAGTGCGGCGACGAAATACATGAGACCTGGCGAAGATTGCGTGGCGGCATTAAATTGCCGGACGAGTGCTCCTCGGCTGCTGTCGTTTACTTCGCCGAACATAAAAATGAAGAAGTACGCCAGGACGCCACCCGCAATTACGATGTAAGCGAACTTCAAGAACGTCGGAACATCGGTGTGTTTTCTTTCTTGGATCCACCCGTCTGCATAATCGTGAATCTCATTTGAAACCCGGTTTTCGGCCATTGCGTTGCCTCCTTACTGAGCGTCTGGTGCCGGTAGGTCTTCGTCGGAATTCAGCATTCGATATTTCGCGTCTTCGCTGCGTTCTCCCCAGTAGCCGTGCGGGATTGAGCGGATCAAGAAAAACGCCGCCCCGACCACAAAGAGGAAGAACATCAAATAGGCGAGAAAGACACTCGGATACACGTAGTCATGCATGATGACTCTCACTTCTCGTAGTCGTTATCGGGGCGCCAGTTTTTCGCACGACCCAGCGTCTGGATGTAGGCGACCAAAGCCTCAAACTCTTCCGGCTTTTCAACGATCCATGGGAATGGGGGCATCACGGAACCCGGTGTAAGGTCTCGGGGGTTCCGGAAGTGGGTGCGATGCCACTGCGTGTCGTATTTTCCGCCCACCCGCGACAGATCCGGGCCGGTACGCTTGGTCCCGAACATGTGGGGACTGTCGTAGACGAACTCGTCGGGAGTTGAAATCGGTGAGTCGACGCCCTTCCAGCCGGATCTCTTGGTGTCGGCAAGAAGAGTGCGAGTCTGTTGCGTGTGGCAATACCAGCACCCTTCGCGGACGTAGATCGCTCGCCCTTTCAGTTCGAGTTCGGTATAAGGACGAAGCTTGCCCGTTGGTCCCTTCGAAGGGTCGTTGTTTTCAAATGGCTTCGACCAACTCTTGTCGACCAAGGGGGGAACGACGGTAGTCAGCAATCCGCCAATAAAGAAGAAGACCAGTGCTGCCACCACGAAGCCCAAAGCACTCTTGTCAGTTTTTCCTAGCATCGCATCCTCCTGGTGGACTTACGCTCTGACCGGTTGGGCGGCTGCACGCGGGGCGCTGCCTGCGCCGGCTACGGTCGCCATGATGTTGTAGAGGAAGGTTGTGATTCCGAGAAACATCAGAATCCCGGAGAAGAAACGCACGGTCCAGACGGGTTTGAGAGCTTTGACCGTGTCGATGAACGGAATCGAAGGATTATTCCATTGCCAGCCCTGCCAGAATCCACCCAGCCAGAGGGTCACGAAGAATCCGAGTCCGCCGATCATGAAAAACCAGAACGTCCAGTTGGCCAGCGCCAGCGAGTGCAGTTCGGTCCGAAACAACCGGGGGATCGCGTAATAACAGCCTGCGATCGCGAAGAAAGAAAATGCGCCCAAAACCGCCATATGCGCGTGTCCCGGAATCCAGTCGGTTTTCGACACGATTGCGTTTACGGATCGCAGGCTGTGCATCGGACCTTGGAAGCAGGTCAGCAGGTAAAAGACGACACCGGACATCAGGAACTTGAGAGGGACGTTATCGCGCAGTTGGTGCCACTGTCCTTGCATGGTGGCGAAGAAGTTGTAGACGACGGTCCACACCGGAATCAGCAACATCAGCGAGAATGCGATGGCGATGGTTTGGAGCCATTGCGAGATAGGCCCGTGCAGCATGTGATGGGCACCGGTCCAAACGTAAACGAAGGCCAGAGACCAGAAGCCAATCATCGAGAGCTTGTGGCTATAGAGCGGGGTGTTGGACGCCTTCGGGATGAAGTAATACGCCAGGGCCAAGCCGATCGGGGTGAAGATCAAGCCAACAGCGTTATGCACATACATCCAATTCAAGTTGGCCTGATTTACGCCAGTCGTAAAGAAAACCGCGATGTTGCCGGTGGCGTAGACGAAGGTGGTCCACAGAATCGTCGCCATCGTGTACCAAACGCTGACATACATCTGTTCGTACTTGCGGTTGGCAACCGTCGCAAAGATGTTAATGCCAAAGCAGACCCAGGCCACGACCACCAAAGCCACCAGGGGCAATGGCAGTTCCGCGTACTCCCAACCCTTGTTGTAGCCCAGGGGAAGTGCGACCACTGCGCTCAAGACGATGACGTTCCAAATGATCGCCGTGGCGACGCCGAGCTTCTCACTCCATAATTTGACGCCACAGAGCCGCGGAATAAGGTAATAGGCAAGTCCCATGTCGGCCGCCAGCAGCCATCCAAAAAGCATGCCGTTCACGTGCAGGGGACGCAGCCGCCCGTACGTGAGAATCGGCACGCTGCCGAGAAGCTGGGGCCAGACAAATTTGGCGGCAATAGTGAGAGCGATAATGCCGACCACAAAGAAGTAGCTGATTGAACTGAGCAGGAACCACTTGGCAGTGGTGTCTTCATGAATCGATTCCGCGGCACTGATGGGAACCGCTCCGACCGTGGCCCGGCCGGCGACTACCTGCGCTGATTGTGTCATCGCGCCTCCTGATTGAGCTGTGAGGTGAGCTTCGGCGACGGCTCATCCGTTCGAGCCGCCGGCTTTTGGTTCAAACTGCGAATAAAGTTGATGAGATTCCCGACGTCATTCTGAGTGAGCCCGTAGTCGATCCACGAGGGCATGGCCGTTCCATCGACTCCGTAAGTGATCGATGTGAAGAGTCGCTGATCGCTGACGTTGTTGACGAAGGCGCTGTTCCGGAGATTGCGGGGGCGCGGGCTGATGTCGAGAGAATTCGGGCCTTTGCCGTCAGCCTTCCGTCCGTGGCACCCTGTGCAGCGCTGCAGAAAGATTTGCTCTCCAGCCGCGATCGATTGCGAAGTCGCTGTCACCGGATTCGTCTCCGGGACCTTTCGCTCCTTCAGAGGTTTCCGTGACTCTTTCACGAAATTCTGGAATACGTAGGCGAGCACGTCTTTTCGTTGCTGTTCACTCAGGACACGTTCCCAGGGCGGCATCGACGTGCCGGGCACGCCTTCTTTCAGCGACTTCAGAAAACGCTCATCGGGTTTCGAATTCATGAAGGCGGCTTTTGTCAGGTCACGCGGCGCGGGATCGAGGTAGAGGTAAGTGACACCCTTGCCATCGCCCTTTTCCCCGTGGCAGCGTGCGCAGAGGCCCTTGTAGATTTCCTCGCTATTCTTGAAGCTGGGTGCCGTATTGCGGCTGAGGAGATATGCGCTGATGGCCTGATAGTCGTTCTCGCTGAAACCGAATACCGGCATGATGGAATCAGGAATCCGCGATCGCGGCTCTTTGAAATGCTCCATCAGCCAGCCTTCGTTGCGAATCAGCCCTTCAAAGGAAAGATCCGGAGAGATGTGGCCGTCTTTGTCGCCCAACCTGTGGCACGCGGTGCAGGAATGCAGCGAGATAAGCTGCTCCCCGCGAGCTGCGGACGGGGCGTTGTCGCCAGCGCCGCCCGGACCGACAGCCAGCTTCGATTGCTGGAGCCGTGCCCGATACTGTTCCATCGTGGTCTCGGAGAAGTTCATGCCGCGGCGGCTTTTCAGGAAAATCACGATTGCCTTGATCTCGTCATCGCTGAGATCAAACTTGGGCATGAATGAGGTGGCGCTGTAAGCTCGCGGGTTTACGGTATGGCCCCAGAGATAGTCGATGCGCCATCTCTTTCCAACTTCAGTCAAGTCGGGACCAAGCGTGCCGCGCGACAACCCCTCGATGCGATGGCATCCATAACAAGCTTTCTCAAAGAACAGTTGCCGACCGCGTGTAACCAGCGGCGTGCCGGCGAAGTTCTCTTCGGTGTGGCATTGCGCACAATTCGCTTGCATGTACTCGACGCCGGTCAGCTTGCCTTTAAACTCCCTTTTCCAGGTTTCCTGGGTCGTAAAACCGAGCATCGGCATGGGCCAGTTTGGGTCTTGTCCATGCGCGTAGAAGGCGTCCAGACCTCGGCCTTGCCCGTCGTGGCAGATGGTGCAGCCGAAGTCGGAGAATTTGTGGCGGCGCTCCCATTTGCCATTTCTCTGGACGTCGCCGAGCGCTGCGGAGTAGGGATGGGCATGCAGCGGTTCGGCGTAGTTCGCAAAGCGTGGGTCGTCGCTCGCGGCATGGCAAGTGGTGCAACGATCCACCCGGGAATCACCAAACTGGGTGACAATAATCTGCTCGATGCGCGGCTTGAGGGCATCGGCCGCAGCTTTCTCGGAGTCGGTTTTCGCCAAGCTGCGAGCTTGCTCGAAGTAAGCGGTCTGGTGCTTCTCCCACAGATTGAAGAATTGATCGCGGAAGACGATCCCATGCACGATCAGAACGACAAAACTCGCGATAGCCAGTGCGACGCGCGTACTCACAGGATTCTCCTCATTGTGTTCACCATGGAGAAACAAACTCCCAGTTCGCTCCGCGGAAGAATGTGCCGACGATGATCAGGATCACGTTGATGACGGCAAAGGTCACGAACAGGGAATTGGCCAACAATCGTTCGCGGGCAAACCATTTACCCACTCCGGCTACCTTTCGGTCGAGATATGGCACCAGCAACAAGATCAAAACTTCGATCGTTGGAATACCCACGCCGCCCCAGAATGCGGAATAGCTCACCATTTCCTGCAGTCCGAGGAAGTACCAGGGCGCTTTCGCAGGATTAGGCGGATGCATCACGTTGACGGGTTCTTCGAGAGGCGCGCTGAAGAACAGAGAAACAACCAGGATGGCGGCGACGGTGATGACAAACACGAGAAGCTCGGCGTGGAACAGATCGGGCCAACTGAATAGCGAACGGTCGGTAAGCTTTCCAACTTTGGTCAATGGGCCGCGGACCAGGCCCTGAATGCCAAATCGCCGTTCGTGCACGATCGCAGGTCCGGTGCCAGTGGCTGCAACCGCCATCGTCATGGGTGCGGGGACGGCGTCGTTCCGGGCGGATGAAGACAGTGGAACGGGTTCTTCTTCCTCGGGACGGGCGAGTCCGCCGTCCTTGCGAATTCTCCAGAAGTGAATTGTGGCCAGCAGCATCAGAACGACCGGCAGCACGGCGACGTGGAGAACATAAAAGCGAAGCAACGCTTCCTGGCCGACCGTGGAATCACCCAACAGGAGAAACTTGACGTCTTTGCCGAAGACGGGGGCATAACTTGCGATCGATGTGCCGACCGTGATCGCCCAGAAGGCAAGCTGGTCCCAAGGCAGCAGGTAACCGGTAAAGCTTAGGAACAACGTCACTAGTAATAAGAAAACCCCGATGACCCAATTGAACTCTCGCGGAGGCTTATAGGCACCGGTCAGAAATACGCGACACATATGCAGGAAGACCACAGCCACCATGGCGTGCGCCGACCACCGATGCATGTTTCGAAGAAAAATGCCGAACGCCACAGTTCCGCGGAGATCGAGCATCCGGTCGTACGCTTGGGTCGTTGAAGGCACGTAGTAGAACATCAGGAGAATTCCGGTCACCGCCAGGATCAAGAAGAGAAAGGTAGCCATCAGGCCTAAACCAAACGTGTAGGTTGCCTTCAGGCTGTGGCGGTTTACTTTGACCGGGTGAATGTGGAGGAAGAAGTTGGTGAAGCTGGTGGAGGCCCGGCCGTAATCCGAGGAAGGAAGCGGATTGCGAAAGATTGAGCGCCAGATCGCCTCCGGCAGATTCCACCACGCTTTTTGCGGACGAACCATCGTTGGAGTGCTCATACCTTCAAATAAGTCCCCGCTTCGATTTCGTTGTCTTTGTCCACCACTAACTCGCCGTTAGGTGCGAGAGTCACCCGGAACCAGGGCAAGGCGCGCGGTGCCGGGCCTCCGGTGACGTTGCCGTCCTGGTCGTAATGCGAACCATGGCAGGGGCATGCGAAACCCGTTTCAGAAACCGCGACAATGCAACCCAGGTGAGTGCATGTGGTTGAAATGGCCGCCAGGCTGCTGCCTTCGCGCACGATGCAGACCCGTCGCGTGTCCAGGGGAATGCGTGATCCGGCCGGGAAATCCTCAGGTTTGCCGATGGAAAACCGGTTCGGCTGCCCATAGGTGGCGCGGGGACGAATGAAGATGAGATTGGAAACCGCTGCAATCAACGCCGAGCCGAACAAACCGACGCCGCTCAGCCAAGCCAACATCCTGCGCCGGGTCATGCTCTCTCGGCTGTCCTCAGCCTTCGGTTTGACGGGATTTGTCATCATCGTGATCCACACCTCCTGCTTGCGGCGATCTCACCAACTCCTCGAGATCGGACCAGAACACCTGGTACTTCGCGTCTTCGAGATCCCGGAAGTAGTTCCGCTTCACAGCAAAGACAAAAACGAGTCCTGCTCCGATTCCCATACACAGGCTTGCCAAGATCGCGATCCAGGTCACTTCCATAAGGCCACGACTCGAAGGCTTATCCGCAGAGTGTCAAAACGGGCTTCACCAAAATGTCGCGATTGGAACTGTGTTTACTTCTTCTCAACCGGTGTTTGGAGTCGGTCGCCAGTTTTTTGATGGAAGCCTTCGCGAGCGCTTTGCGGAGAGCCTTTTGCGCTTGGTTCCAGACCGGGTGAGCGCCACACCACGACCTTCGTGTGCACATTGATTTGCCCGGCAAACAAAGGTTGATCCGTAACGGGCCTTCCATGATTTCGACGATGTCGAGCAGAGAAATCGACTCCGGGCGTACCGCGAGCTGAAATCCGCCACCGGCCCCGCGTTGCGAACGCACCAGCCCGCGTTGGACCAACTGCTGAAGTACTTTCGACACAAAACTCTCGGGCGCTTCCGACCCACGTGCGAGTTCGGAGACGGGAAGACGGGAGCCGGCGGGCAAGGTTGCCAGGTGGATCACAACTCGTACGGCATAATCGGTTGCGCGCGTGATCTGCATGGGTGGTGCTAATTCGGACTATTTGTGTCTGATTTCGAGGGTCAGTAGAAATCAGCTCGCGGCATTCGTCTGTGATTTGCCGCACGCAGCAACGTGATGTGGCCGAAGGATGGTTCCAAAAAGATATTCACGGAGCAAAAGTCGTTCTCTCAGGGGTGACAATCACAGGCATGACCGATTCACGCAGGCGAGTCGCATCCTGGAGTGGAAAGAGATTTTTGCGGCAAAGATGATGGCGCGCCGCGCAGCGGACGGGTCGCACCGAAGATGGCCTCCAGAACGCAAAGCTGGCGTGGCGATTGAGAGACACGGTGGGGATAGTTCTGGGCAAGGAAGCCCGGAACGGGAGCGGTGCACAGCGCAACTGCTCATTTGGTCCGGTGCGATCTGTCGCCGAGCAGACGAGGAAAGAGGACTTACGCGGGAGGAACCAGGTGCTCACGAATGGCAAGCTTCAGCAGATCTGAATTACTTCGCAAACCGAACTCGCGCATGATCCGATACTTATGAAACGCCACCGTGCGGCTGGTGAGCTTGAGGATGGTTGCAGCTTCGCGCATGGTACGGCCTTCCGCGAGCAACTGCAGAACTTCCCGTTGACGGGGAGACAAAGTCTTGCGGCGGTGAACCTCCGGCTCGTGAATAAATTCGTCGACGAGACGTTGCGCAATCGAGGGCGTCACGTACGATTTGCCGCGCAATAGCTCCCTCACTGCGAGAATGAGTTCTGCCCCTGCCGATTTCTTGAGCAGGTATCCGGAGGCCCAATGTCGAAGAGCTTCCGCAGCCACCGTGGTGTCTTCATTCATGGTGACGACCAGGAGCTTGGTGTGAGGCATGAGGCGCTTTAATTCACGGCCAGCGTCGAATCCATTCAGGAGAGGCAGCCCTAGATCGACAATCACCACGTCCGGTTTGAGCTGCAGGGCAAGAGCCAGCAACGAGCGTCCATCGGCCGCAGTACCGACGACCTCAAACTCGGCCTCCAGAAGCGTGCGAAAAGCATCCACGACGAGCGTGTGATCATCCGCGAGCAGTATTCGTGGTCGCGCCAATCTGATAGCTCCCACACAAAAGATAAAGGCCGACTCGAGTCCCTGAACCAAGGACAGGCATGGCGTGGATGAAGCTCGGAGAGCCCAGGTGCAACCCGAGGTACGCTAAGGTAAACCCGCGCCACGCGGGACAAAACTGTCAAAAGTGACAGCCTGATAATAGAGGAAAGAAGCACGAAGGATATTGGCGCTGTCCGAGACAGGCCTGCGCGAAACGCTTGGTGCTGGATCGCTCTGGTTGTTCGGGACAGCGGCCCATGATGGCGCAGCTGTCCGGGAGTTGCGGCTCACGGTTCCACGATATTCTGCGATGGATTGCTATGCCTCTGGGTTTCCGCTTCGATACGAGAGACTCCGCGAGTTCATTCTTGCGCCCGTTTGCGACGCGTTTTGAGCTAGAGGGGCACAAAACTGGCGCACAGTTTTCGAGTCCCTCACAAGGGATGTCCTGCGAAATCGTTCAAGGCTGGGGTCTTTCGTTCGACTACGTGGCCCTCGGATCAGAGCCGGCACAATAGTCACTCCCCCAAAATGCCTGAGTATCTCGTTCAGGGGATGCGGAGCCAGTCCTTTTCATTGACGAACTTTGTTCTCTGTTTACCTCCGTAGGTATACACGACCTTCAGATTCTTCTTGTTTCCCTTATTGGGGTCTCCGCCCATCGTGTCATTATTTACTTCCATCTCAACCCGATTATTTCGGATCTGCGACCGAACACGATTGGTGACGTCGTTGCCCTTGCCGTTATACCCGTAAACAGCGCGGTCGATCTGAAGCCGAGGGCCATTGTTGTTATTCACACTGTTATTGTTGATTTGCCGATTTCCTATTTGCGCTGCAGCATGGAATGTCGCAATCAACGAGATAGCGGCGCATACAAATAAGCGAACTCGCCATGTTTTCATAATGGTGTGCTCCTGTTTCGATTCTGTCTGGTGGTACTGTAGGGCACGAGCGGGCAGAATTGCGGCTCACAGACCTGACCGTGCCTTTTACGACCATTGCTTTCTGTACTTCAGTGCTTCAACTTTGCGTTCGCCATCGCCTGCTTGGAGATGTCGTAATCGTCGGGCACTTCAATCACTCCATTCTTTTTCACGTACTCGGAATAATCGTTCGACATCTTCGCGACCAGTTGCGGCTGCGAGGCTGCGAGATCCGAGGATTCGGTCGGATCGGTTCGCAAATTATAGAGGTGCCATTTGCGATCGCCGTACGGAGGAATGTTGCGCACCAGCTTGTAATCGCCTTGATAGACGGCTGCTCCGCCCGATAACTCTTGGGATACGGAGACATCGTCTGAGTAGACCTGCCGGGATGCACCGGTAAGTAAAGGCACCATGCTCTTGCCTGCGAGTTGGTTCGCGCCCGGACTGGCATTGGCGAACTGCAGGAGCGTGGGAACGATATCGACCACACTGGTAAACGCAGCGGTGCGCTGGCCTATGAGAACGGACTTCGGATAGGAAACGATCAGCGGAGCGCGGATGCCGCCCTCCGACGCAGAAGATTTAAAACTCCAGAATGGGGTCATAGAGACATTCGCCCAAGCCGGGCCGTATTCGACGAAGCTCCCTTTTTGACCCATGTGTTCGTAATCCATGTTGAAGTTCTTGGCGTAGTAATCCGGAAAGTGCGTCATCAACTCGTGCGCTTCACCACCGTTGTCACTCAAGAAGACCACGATGGTGTTATTCAGCACACCCTTCTGCTTAAGATGCTCGAGCACGCGTCCGATGCTCATGTCCATGTATTCGAGCATGCCCGCATACACAGCCATTTCTTTCGCCTCCGTACGCCGCTCATCGTCGGAAAGCGCATTCCAATCGGGTATGACATGAGGAGTCACTAGGTTCAGGCCAGCCGGCATGATACCCAGATCGACCTGGCGCTGATAGCGGTAATTCTTCATCTTGCTCCAACCTGCCTGATAAGTTGACATGTAACGCTGGGTGTACTCGTCAGGAACCTGCAAGGGCATGTGAACGGCCTGATAGGCCAGGTAACCGAAGAATGGCTTACCGTCGCTCAGGTTGGCATCGATCCAACCGATCATCTTGTCGGAATATGACTTACTGGAATAAAACTCCGGAGGCAACTCGGTTTCATGCAGGCCATCAAAGAAGTGCACGGCCGGATAACCGGGGGTGTACGACTTCTTTTCGTAGTTGTCGGCGCCGCCCTCGGCCAAGATGAACGAATTCTCAAATCCGTTTGAAGCGGGCAGCGTTTCCTGGGTGTAGCCAAGATGCCATTTCCCTGCCATATACGTGTGGTATCCGGCATTGCGAAGCATGGTCGCAATGGTCACACCACGTCCATTCAATCGACCTTCATACCCGGGCTTACCGCGTTGGTTGTCGGAAAGAAGTTCCACCATGTTGCCGAGTCCTACCGCGTGATTGTCCATGCCTGTCATCAGCATGCTGCGGGTGGGTGCGCACATCGAGCCGACGTGGAAATTCAAAAACTGATAACCCTGGTTCGCCAGTCGGTTGAGGTTAGGCGTATAGATCTCGCCACCATAGACACCGAGGTCGGACCAACCCATATCATCCGCAACAATGACTAGGATGTTCGGCCGCTCCTGGGAAAACATCGGCAGAGCGAAGAAGAATATCGTGAGCAGAACAACCTTGAACATCTTTAAGCCAAAGCGCTTCATGTGAGTGCTCCTGTGCAGAGTTAAGAACAGTTGCGTGCCCGCAGTCTTCTAGTTCTTGATTTGACTCAACCGGAGAATTGCCGCCGCTGCGGTATAGCGAACGGCATCTTTCTCGTCGTCCAACTTCCCGGCAATTTGCGGGATGATGGCGCGGTTATTTCGACGGGCAAGGGTGTCCAGGACTGCCATGCGGACAATCCAGCTCTTGTCAGATGTGGCCTGGACCAGGGCCTGCTCGGTCTTTGGGTCAGGATCTGTGGTCAGAATACGAGCAGCTGCCGCGCGCACCGGAGAAGAATCATCTTTGGTGAGCATCTTGAATCCCGTGTAACCGATGCCGCCGAAGGGAACGAACCCAATCCCTTGCTCGAACCCGAACTGCGCCATCTTTTTGGGATCGCTGAGCATCTTTTTTTGGTCGTCGAGCAACGATCCGCCACTTTTCTTTTCGCCCGTAAGCACCGCGTAATAAACACCGTATCCGCGGTTATCCCCAAGTGCGATCATGGAGCGGGCGCATGCCATCACGACGGCTGGTTCCTTTTCGTCACCCAATACTACGTCGGCTAGCTTCGATGCCGCACTAGTCGCTTTCATCTGGCCCAAAGCATCTGCGGCAGCCGCGCGAACTTCCGGCTTCGGGTCCGCTAAGGCTTTGATGGCAAGGTCCTGCGCTTTTGAGTCGCCCTCAAGCAGCCCTAGAACGCGAACAGCCACGGCCCGCTCTTCTGTGGTTTTATCCGTCATCCCTGCCTCTAAGACAGACCATGCACGGTCGGTTGGGTTTTGGGCGCTCGCTGGAACTCCGGCTGCAAATGCGAGCACAGCAAAGAGCATCAGATAAAAGAATCTACAGATCTTTTCGCCTGCTTTGTAGCGGTTCATAGAACGCTCCTGTTAAGTAGCACCTAGCTTGCAAAATCACGCTGGTTCGACGTCTCGGGCCCGGAACTGCGATGTTCGTGACCATTGACTTAGTGGGCTTCGTTCGCGTGTCAAGAGGGTTACGACAACGATCATCAATGCTGCCAGTCCCCAGGCTGTCAACTTTCTGAAAGTTTGTAATCAGTTTTTTCAACCCACCTTCTCTTCGCTCAATGCATTGACGATTGGTCCATTCCACTTAGGGAAGTTTGATCGGCTTCAAAGGAAATACGACCATCATGTT
>Ga0335069_10000861_pt1 | contig 48634 bp, 81 predicted proteins | sample Lox_Sample_11_FD_206714 | JGI IMG/M metagenome (GOLD analysis project Ga0335069, IMG submission 206714) | Soil microbial communities from Loxahatchee National Wildlife Refuge, Florida, United States - Lox_Sample_1.1 | ecosystem: Environmental > Terrestrial > Soil > Wetlands | place: USA... | reverse complement strand
GAGTTGGCGGGGGTGGCGGTGTGGCATCGGCAGGATGGGGTACAGACGCTGAGACACTATCTGCCAAGGGTGGAGGGGAGAAAGCGGGAACAGAAGGTGTATGCGCCGGTGGTGGCCGAGCCCGTGGATTCCGAGCATGACGAGTGGTTGGGGTTTGGCCTGCAGCAGCCGTTGGTGGTGATGAGAAGGGCGCTGGAGATGGTGGAGGACAAGGAGAAGGTGGTGGTGGACCCGTTCTGTGGGGCGGGCACGACCTTGGTGGCGGCGCGAATGATGGGGCGGAAGGCGGTAGGGATAGAGGTGAATGAGAAGGTCTGCGAGATAGCGCGTCGGAGGCTTGAGAGATGAAGACAATTCTTACCCTTATCGCCGTCCTGATCCTGAGTGGATGCTGGGCGAATCCCTACGCATATAGAGGATACGGGTATCAGCCCTACGTGTATCAGGTGCCACAGGATAACTTCGGCCAGCAGTATCGATACGTGGGGCCCGGAGGACAGACCACCTTCTACCGCGGATTAGGCGGCGGGAACTACCTCGTGCAGGGAGCGGGCGGCAACGGGTTCATTCGGGGGTTCTAGGTGAAGATCGTACGAACTGCAGAGGTTGATGTAGTTCCGAAAGAAGAAGGAACCATATTCATTGACCTGTCTGCGGAGCAATTGGTGGTGCATCCCTACGAAGCCCGCATTATCTATGATCAATTAAAACAGGCCGTGCGCAAGTACGGTCGTAAATATCTGTTCGATGAAGATTGACTTCCTCACCATCTCAACGATGGAGGTCTGGCATTACCAGTCCATCGTGCGCGCCCTGTGCGCCCGCGGAGTGGACGCCCGCTGCATTTCCCCTGGACTCGACCTGCACTCCAATCAGATTGGCTGGGACGACCCCTGGAGAATAGACAAGCTCTTAAGGACTCTCAAATTACCGTACTGGAAAAGCCGCCGGCACGACGCTCAGTGCGTCATCACGACTCAGAACTACGGCTTCGTCCAGGACTATCCCTGCAAGAAGGGAAGAATGATGTACGGGGTGGGGTTGGTACGGCCCAAGGAACAGATGGTGGACGAGCGACCGATGGACTTCCACCTCGTGCATGGACCTCTCGGAGTGAAGCAGCAATTCAGCGACCACGCCCTGTATTCCCCTTCCCTGCCTCCTGAGAAGGTAGCGGTGATTGGCTACCCCAAACTCGATGGGTACTGGTCGCTCGAGCAAACCCGGCAGGACCGCATCACCATCCTTTATATGCCGACGTGGGGCGAGCGATCATCGATTGAGGAGCACGCCCTGAAATTGGTTCAGAAGTACCGAAAAGACTGGCTCATCATCAAGCCCCATCACTGCACCATTCAGCACGAGTACCAAAGGATGGAATTGCTCCAATCCTTCCGGCGCGGAACGGGTATGGTAGACCTCTGTCTGGACGATGTTCCAATCGAAGGACTCTACCGGCAGGCGGACCACGTTCTCACCGATGTATCGTCCGGAGCGTTTCCCGAAGCTCTCCTGATAGGGAAGGCGCTGGAACCTTTGGGCGATCGTTCCGAGTTGGTGGTGGAGAATCTGGACCCCAAGTTCCTGTTCTCCACGACCAAAGGTCAGGACGGCGAGGTAGCTGCGGAAGCTATTCTGGAGTTTATATGTTCTACACAGTGACGACGTTAAAGGCTGAACGGTGCGTTGTTGAAGCCAACTCCACCGAAGACGTACGCAAGGCTCTTGGAAACGTTGAGCCAGTCGGGAAGGTGATCATCATTGCCGCTCTTGGGCCTTTCTGGGGAGCGCCATCAACCATCATTAGCATCCTTCCTAGCAGCCAAGAAGATAAGGCCGAAGCTGCAGCAAGTGGATACAAGTTCGATGAGTGACGTAGTGCTCTCGTGGGTGAGCGGCTCCCATGTAGGAGCCAAGTTCTCCCATGCAGTAGATATCCTCATGGACTTCGATCGCAAGACTCATCAACTCATCGCCGAGCGCATCAGCCACGAATCCTCTCTCATCGACCTGAACCGGAACCGCTGCGTCTACACCTTCCTGAACGATCCACGCTTCGAGTCCAACTCGTACTTCTTCTTCGTGGATTCCGACATGGTGTTCCTACCCCATCAATTCTACGGACTCTACTACACCGCCAAGACCCGGGATTTGGACGTGGTGGCCGGCATGTACTTCGGCCTGAAGAACGGCATCATCACCCCCAACTGGTATCTGGAAGGAGGTCCGCGTGCCTATCATTCGGTGCCGGAAGTCGAAGGAAAGCTCATGGAACTGGGTGCCGTCGCGATGGGCTTCACCTTCATTCATCGCCGCGTTCTCGAGGCTATGTGGGAGTACGATAACTTTGCTTCGTGGTTTACTCACGACCTTGTGCTGGGGGCTGATGGTCAACGGGATTCTATTGGTGAGGATTTATCGTTCTGTCGAAGGGCGAGAGAAAAGGGATTCAAGGTCTGGGGCGACCCGTCCATAGGGGCGATTGGACATGAAAAGCCCGTAGTGCTGGATTTAACCTGGTTCCTGATGCAACGTAACTGGCTGGAGGCTCAGAATGAAAAGCACCGAGGAAGTGAAACGAAAAGCCGCTGAACTTCATCAACCCTTCGCGGATTTCTTCCATGAGCAACTCGACCGCGATATCCCTGATGTGGCCGAGCAGTTGAGGATTATTGACGCCTTCTGCGAATTGCTCAAGGTGACGGCGAGCAATCGACTGCACGAAATCAAGGGCGATGGCATCAAGCAGCCGCTACCCTTCGCTTTGGGCGGCAAATATTCGTCTCTCAAGGAACCCACTGAACAATGGTTCGCCAAGCACCTGCCCGAAACATACGGCACGGAAATCGACCAATGGCGAGTTACGGGCTACCTCTGCGAACGGATGATGGAGATGTGCGCGAACGAACTCGATGCTCTGGCGTTGCAGGACGAAGCCGAGAATCGCAAGGTCAAAATCTACCAGTGAAATGGAGCAGTTCTTTGAAGCGGTCTGGATAGAAGCTGCCTTCCAGACCTTCCGCAAACAACATGGCATCGGGAACGGTAAGGCGAATCGTGAGAAGTTCCTGCGCATGATGCCGAAAGCGATGGATGAAATCATTCGTCGGAATTGAATGGGCAGGCCTAACAAACGAGAACTGACCCGCGATAAGCCGCGCCCTCAAGTCATAGAGGCGTTCGCCAATCAGATGCGGGCGGAAGGCGAGCAAGTCCCCTCCGGCTCCGAAGATACCTTCAAGGAATGGCTGCAGCGGAAGTCCGAAAAGGAACTGTGGTTCTTCTCCCGCTGGATTCTGGGCAACGACTTCCTCTCTCTGGGCAAGTTCCACCGCACCGAAGTCTGCCCCTTCCTGACCGATTTCAGCCACGCCCGCTTCAAGCTTCTGATGCTCCCATTCGGGCACCTGAAAACCACTGTCGCATCTCGTTCTCTGCCCCTTCATGCCTTGGTTCAGCATGCCTCCACCAACATCTACTTCCCCGGCATGAATGGGTGCAATACGACTATCTGGCTCGTCAACGAGAATGGCGAGAAATGCAAGGAGAATCTGCAGGTCCTTTCCGAACACGCCCTGACCAACGACTGGCTCTATTGGCTCTGGCCCCATGTCTTCTGGGCTCATCGCAAGGAAGCCAAACGCTGGACCGACGACTACATCGAGGTCAAAAGGAACACCATCAAGGCGGAGCCATCGGTCAAGGCGCTGGGCATCAAGGGCGGATTCATCGGGGGCTACTACGACATCATCATTGCCGACGACATCGCCGCTCTACAGGCATCCATGGACCCCCCTCTCATGGAACGCTGTAAGAAGTTCCGTCGAGCTTCCATGACCAGGTTCCACGACAAGAAGGCGGGCATTCATATCGGGGTAGGAACCCACTGGGGCGCCGATGATGTGTACGTGGAATGGAAGAAGGACATGAGAGTGGAAACCATGATCCGCTCCATTCTCGAGTTCGATGAGGACACCAAGACCGAGAAGGTGCTGTGGCCCGAGAAGTATCCCCCCGATGTAGTCGAGCAGATGCGCAAGACCAACGACGCCATCGAATGGGCGCTCTGGTACATGAACAAGCCCGTAGCGTCGGGCTACACGGCGCTTAGGTGGGAAGACCTGCGGGAATATCAGATGAGTCCCGATGGCAAGGAACTTTACTTCCACGAATCCGAAATGGATGAGCGGATCGAATTCAGGTACAAGACCATCTCGAAGAATCTAGGATTTGTGCTGGGCAGCGCCCGCTACGATCCCATGAACGCGAAGCCGAGAACCAAAATCCCATCAAACATGGACTCGGACTTTGTGACTCATATGAGGATCAAGGACGGGCGCTGCCCTTCCTGTGGGCTGGAGAAGAATCCCGATGGCACTCCCACCTGCAACCATTCCTCCGTGACCGATACTGATTTCGGATACAGGTGGCTCGGCCAAAGATGAGACGCGATCGGCTCATCATCGAGATCATTGATTCCTTCGAGGCTAATCCTTGGTACGACCTCGAACGCGACCGCTTCATTCATCGCAAATTATTGGATGAAGTCGTCTACAATATATGGGCACGCAACCTGTTGGAAATGGCGAAGGAACAGCACGATTGACTCACGTCTGGAAAGCCAATCCAATTTGTAGATGCAGACAATCGTCGTAAACCGACTCTATAAGGTCTGCATGGCCGACCCTGCCGGTGGACCCACCTTCGGTCGCAGGCAGTCGGGCCTATCCCGTTCCGCCATCTGCGTCCTTGGCGAGGACGACATGGAGCGGATGGTCATTCTCGAGTCCTTCGCCAAGCGCATCGCCCCCGACCTGTTCATCAATAAAATCTTCGAGGTACAGGAACGCTGGCGCCCGTCCGTGTTCGGCATCGACGCCACCGGACCCCAGTTGCCCTTCTATCAGCTTCTGCTCAAGGAGGCGCGCGAGAGAGGCGTCAAGTGGAACCCCCGGCAGATCACCTCCAAGATGGACAAGATTGACTCCATCGAAAAGGCCATTCAACCCATCGCCGCCGCCGGCAGACTCATCCGGCCCAAGGAAATTGAGTGCCATACCCTGATGGAGGAGTGGCGGCAGTTCCCGACCGGCATGTACCTCGATGCGATGGACACTCTGGCGTGGGCAATACGGCTCTTACCTACGGTCCTGCCCTCTCACATGAAGCTGCTTTCGGAATCCCAATTGTTCGCCTACATGCGCAGGATGGGCCTGCCCGACGATATGATCCGGGAGCGAATTGCCGCGCGAGACCAGTTCAAGTAAATATACTCCATGCCTGAGAACGCCGGCGCTGCGTCCGTAGAGATAGCGAATAGAGTTCGCGACCCCCAATTCATGGGGACTAGCCAAAGTCAGGTCATCAATCTCCTGTCCTACAGCCAGCAAGTCACCAACGGTATCCTCCATGATTCGGTGCTGTCCGGTTCTCTCACCATTCAACCTCGCACCCTGATTTACCAGCTCTCCACCTACTTCCCGTCCGCTATCAAGGTGCTGGCGGTAACGGACGAATCTGGACGGGATTTGAATCCTCTTTTTAATGCAGAAGCTCTCCAGTGGTTGAATATGACCTGGCCGACTTCTTTAGCCAACTCCCCGCGGAACTTCGTACAGGTGGGTGCCGATGTCCTGATTCTCTACCCGGGCACCAGCCGGGTGCAGACGCTGACGGTGAAGTATTCGCAACTCACCCCGGCTCTGGCGACCGCGGCGGACTACACCGTTCTGCCCAATGAGGATAACACCCCCATCAATGCCCTGACCGAGGCTTTGCTTCTTCTCAAGGGCCGCGACCTCAATGCCGTCAAGCAGACCATGACCCGATTCCTGAGCAGAATCACGGAACTAAAGGCGGAGCACCGGTGAGTTACGTTGGATGCAAAGGGAAACTTGCGGCGTCCGGGCGAGTGTTCACGGTGATTGCGACGTTTACTCCTATTGAGGAATTTGCAATCGAATTCGATGATGATCACACTTGTTACCGTGGAAAGTTATTTGGTGAAGGCGTATTGGCGTGGCTTGAAGTGACTCCGGGCGCAATGAAAGGCGAGCCTAATGGGCACTAAAGCCGACTGCCAGACTCTCTGTACCCTTCTTTCCAACGGGCAGTTCGACACGTCCCTGTTCGATGGGTTCTACACCTACACAATGGCCGTAGCGGAAATCGCCCGCTTCCATACCGTGGCGACTCCCATCACCTTCACCGCCAAGACCTCCACGGTAAATCTTCCCCCTGCTCTGCTGAATCTCATCACCCTAATCTACGACGATACCGTTCTATCCGACTTGGAGCTCAGGGAACTGGAATCGCTCAATCCGGGGTGGCGCAATGTCACCGGCAAGCCCATCTCGTTCACCCGTCAAGCCGAGAACGTCAAGACGGTGGAAGTCTACCCGATACCGCAAATCACCTCCCCGCTCATCATTCCGGTTCACGGCCTTCCTACCGGGCAGGACTATACCCCCGGGAATGGCATCGCCATTTACGCGCAGCAGGTAGCGGACGACTGCCTCCCTTATCTCGTGCTGCCCATCTCCCTCTACATCCTCGAGCGCGAATATATTCGGGAGAGTGACCACATGGACGTGGCGTTTGCCATCATGTGCAAGGAAATCGGCAAGCTCCTGATTGACCAATTATCCGACATCTTCCTGGGACCGCACCCTTAAATGGCCACTCTACCGACCACGCCTCCCAACCAGTTTCGCAGGTTCTCCGGTCCTACCGTCGATACGGAGCAGGGCAATCGGCTCATCTACGACCTTGAGAACAACTTCAACATTCTCAACCAGAACATCAATGCGTTGAATGCCGCTGTCGGCTTGGCGCAAAACCAGTTGGCGCTCAATACGGCGACTCTGAACCAACTCACGTTGCCCACCTATCCTGGGGCGCAGGGACAACCGGGGGGTGGCGGTACACCAATTCCCCCGGGTTCTACGGGCGTCGTGGAGACTGGCGTGACGCCCTTCGTAGCTTACTATCCGGCTAACGCCGCCGAAGTAGCATCATCAGGGACGAACTTCGTCTATCTCAACCCGAACAAAGTCATTAACGTCCTGACTTATGGCGCCAAATGCGACGGCATCACTGATGATACTGCTGCAGTGCAAGCGGCATTTAACGCTTGTGGCGCGAGCGGGATCGTGGAATTTCCCCCAGGCACCTGTATTATTTCCAGCGCTATCACAGCTTCAGCTATTAGCTCTCTTGCTGTTCGTGGGGCCGGTAAGAACGTCAGTCTCATTTCGCTCAATTCCACCACCGCCGATGGACTTGTCTTTGACACGATCGCCCAAGGGTCGGTGCAAGTTCATGATCTGACCATCGAGGGTAACGTAGCTGCCGTCTCTGGTGCGCTGCTCACCATCACCACTGCGGGTGCATTTGAGAGCGGCAATAGCGTTGTCCACGATTGCGAGTTTTTACAAGGATGGAATCAGCTCGCCTTTCTCAAAGCCAACACCTGGATGGCGAATAACAATTCCTTCCTGAACTTCGTCAACTATGGGTTGCTCATCAACAACACCAACGCGATTGATTCCGGCGACATGGCGGTTTACGGTAATTTCTTCGACTCAAGTGTCGCGAGTAACACTCCGCTCAATTGGCTGTCGGGTGGCGGGCTTAAGTTTATTGGCAACAAGATTCTGACCGCCAACTGCACCGCTGGTCTTGCGGTGTCGAACGTCACCGCGTCTGGCGTTACCAGCGTCTTTTTAATTCAAGACAATAGTATAGAGCTACCGTCGGGTGGTTCTTTTGGCATTCTCATCCAGACTGGGGCGTCGGGTGCCCAATTGGCGCAGATTGTCATTCAGGGCAATGAAATACTGGGTGGCGGAACCGCCGGAATTGCGTTCAGCGTGGCCGGTGGTGGCGGTGCATCGATTTCGGGTGTGTCTATACAGGGTAATGTTATCAATGGGGTTCCCACCTCCCTTACGATGCCGGGAGTATTGAGTATCATCGTAGATGGTAATGAGTTCCAGAATGGTTCGGTTGGCATCAATGTAAGCAGCGCGACAACTGGAACTATCGGCCCAAATCTTTTCAGCGGCGTCACCACTAATTATTCAGGACTCAACGCCAGTGTTACCCTGCTTGATGGTCCTCCGTTCACAGTTGCAACGTTGCCCACCGTCGCAAATGGTTCTCATGTCTATGCGTCTGACGGGACGCCTAATACCAATCCTGTGACTGGGAGCGGTAGCGGTTGTCTAGTGTCGCGACAAAATGGTGCATGGGTGTCGTTTGGAGCGGGTGCGGGTAGCGGGACCGTAGATACTTCCGCTCAATACGACATTCCCTATTACAAGAATGGTGCGACGGGCAACGAAGTCACTGGAGCGGCGATCAGTGGCGTGGTGGTGGCCAGTACGTCTGGCGCTCCCGCTGCACTTGCGGGTAATACGCTCGGTGCCAACAACTTCGCCAATTCTATCAATTCGGCGGGGGTCCTCTCGGGTGCGCAACCCGCGATGTCCAACATTTCGGATTACGGCGTCAATACTTGGACTCCAGCCGATATTAGCGGCGGCGGTCTATCATTGACGAACACACGCTGCACCTACACGGCAATTGCCAATCTGGTATTTTTGTACGCGGACATAACTTACCCTTCGACCGCAGATACCCATACCGCGAGCATTTCGATTACCGGTCCTTCCGCGATCAGCGGCGTCGCGGTCGCCGCTATAGCGGCGCCAGGATTATCGACCGATGTGGTCGCATATATCACGAGCACCAACCATCTTCAGTTTTTGAGCAATGCCAGCTCATCCTTCTTGACTAATGCCAATATGAGCGGCGTACATGTGCAATGCCGTCTGGTATATTCAACGACGGCGGGTGGATAGATGCCTCAGAAACGAATTTCGTTCTCATCCTTTGACCGTCGCTTGGTCGTTGCCGGCGGTCGCGAGCAAACGGGTCTGGCGGGCCTGCGCAGAGCGTCCGGCGTGGCTCCAGAGCAGACCACTTCTATCATGTCCAGATGGGGCTCTCCGCTCCTCTATCCCAACATCGGGGCTATCCAGCTCTACTACTGGGGCGGCGACCGCTACGCCTACGACGGCACCAATCTCTACAAGAATGGGGTCATCTTCCTGTCCGGCTTTGACGGTTCCAAACTAACCTTCAATTCCATGCCTCCCGGCACCGGAGTGGAGGACTACTTGTTCATCCTCGGGGGCGGAAAGACCCCGTTCAAGATTGCCCCTGACGGCACCACGTCCAATTGGGGCATCGTGGCTCCTCTGGACGGCATGCAGGCGCGCACCGCGGCTACCGACACCACCACCATCGATACCTTCGATAGTTCCGCGGCGAATTGGACCCCAGTTAATTGCTCGGTAGCCAACGAATCGACCATCGTTCAGGCGGGTACGGGGAGTCTCAAGATTACACCTACCGCAGGTCCGTGGAGCATCACGTGGACTCTGGTGTCCACTCTGAATCTCGCGGTTTATGCGGACAACATCATCTCGCTTACCACGGATTACATCTCGCTCTGGTTCAACTGCAAGCATCCGACCACGACTATCTGGCTCGAGGTCCTGTTCGACGTGAACGATGGGTCGTTCAAAAAGGACTATTACTCGGCGGTAATTCAGGTCGTCCCCACGACGGCCAACAAGCACGCCGCCGATGCCGCGGTCATCATCTCGGCGCCTGCCGATGCGTGGTTTCAAGTAGCGATCGCCAAGAGCCAGTGGCTCAGGACCGGCACCAATCTCAATCTCGATTGGAGCATGGTGCAGGCCATCAGGATTCAAGGCGGCTATTTACCCCCCGACAGCAATCCCCCCCAGAATGCGCCTGTTTATGTAGACAATTTCACCATGTTCGGCGGGTATCCCTTGGGAACGGGGCCCATCGCCCTTCAAGGCGGCGCGACCTTCCAGTATCAGGTGACATACGGCAACGACATCACAGGGAACGATTCCAACCCCAACGACACCCCTCTCGTCATCTCGAATGTCGCTGAACAGCCGGTAGTCCTCTACAACGTCCCGATTTCTTCCGATCCGCAGGTGACGAATCGTAAACTGTGGAGAACGCAGGAGGGAGGGGCGGCGCTGTTCTATCTGGATAAGATTCCCGACAATACCACCACCACCTACACCGACGTGACCTCATCTATCCCGATGGAACTCATCCTGACTCCCTGGGTAAAGAACGTCACCATTCTGCCCGCCTATTACGTCAATGAGGGGAACGGGTACTACGCCTTCACGGTATCCGGTGGCACGACGGGCAATACCCCGCCTAATTGGAACATTCCGACGACTACATGGGCGGCCAAGGAACCCATCGATGTAGCCGGGGAAACTTTACTCCCGTCTCAAACCAAGACCGCCAATTACTCGGCATTCAAGGCCCTAAGTGCGGGCGTGACGGGAGTAGTCGAACCCAACTGGCTCTCCGTTCCGTCTGTCGGCGATACCATCGTAGACGGTACGGTTACGTGGCAAAACATTGGTCCCTTGATTACTTCCGATGGCCTGGTGAATTGGCAGACACAAGGCTTGAACGCCGTTCCGGTTCTGGGCAACGATGAGGTTCTGCTGGACAATGCCCCCCCTCTAATCACCTACGGAGATGCATATGGACCTTTCCAGGGAAGCATGTTCTGGACTCGGGATTCCTACCCCGGGAACGAGCGCAACGTCTACGCATCGCCTCCCGGCCGCCCCGAATCAGTAGGACAGGTCTATTTTGTGTCGTCTCAGAATGACCCGATGCAGAAGCTGATGGAGTACGACGGGGTTCTGTGGGCGTTGTCTCAAGACCATGCTTTCTACGCACAAGGAACGTATCCATCGATCGCTTTTGTCGCCGTCATGGGTGCCCATGGAACGACGCAACCCTACACGTTGACGCGAGTACACGGGATAGGACTTATCTACTGGGCGCACGATGGAATCAGGATCCTGTCGTGGGGTTCCTCGAGGCTCATTGCCTTCCCTGAAATCTCCCCTATTCTCCGCGGGCAGATGGAAGAGAACATCCCCGCATGGTCTTACCTGACGCCTCCGACCTGGAGCGCCCGCATCAAGGACGAAATCCTGTTTTCCGATGGGCAGCGGCTCACTCTTGCCCTTGCCTACGATGGCCTTAAATCGGGAGAACTCATCTGGCGGGTGCCGGGTCCGGTCATGACGGCGGCCTACCACGATGAGCAGACGGGTGAGGTACAAGCCTCATGGGGGCAGAACATCTACCAATTCGAGCAGCCGGGAACCTTGCTGGATGGTTCCAACCCGATTGCGTTTGAGGTGCAGAGTCCGGGGGATTTCCCCGACCCGGGCGCTCAATTCACGACCCAGAGGCTCTACATTGCGGCGAATCTAAATGTGTCGGCGGTAGGGCAGGTTCTGACTCCTACGCTCATCATTGATGGGGTAGAGAGAACCCTGCCCGTCCTTCCCGCCAAGTCTGGGCGATTCACATACGAGCTCGCGCCCAAGATGGTAGGCAGGTTGTTCGACGGTGTCCGGCTGACCGGCAATTTGACGGGCAGGGTGGAAATTTACAACATCTCAGCCGATGTCTGGCTCGGGGAACAGCAGGAATGAAGAAAGCCCTAAAGACGGAAGTCGTGGAATGGGCACCTGCAGCTATGTGGTGGCATTACAAAGCATTGGGTTTCCGTAAGCTCAGCACCGACCGTAAGCGAAAGGGTTGGGTGCAAATGATGTCGGTCGCGATAGATGCGGACAAACTCAAGGAGATCGACGAAGGTCCGCTATGGTACGGGGAGCAGCAAGAATGATGAATGATGAAAGATTGGCACAACTGGTTCAGTTTACGAAGGCACTGGTGGATGCGAATCAGGCGGGCGTGTATCAGGTGCCCCTGATGGCGACCCCTGAAGAGGCATTAGACCTTCTCTTTGAAGTCGCGCAACATCGGAGTTTGGCGCCCCTGTGGGAGCCCGATAATGCGGGCGGATTGAAACTCCGATTGGTGAAAGCTGATTCGGTGCAGTGAGCAGCAGGAATGAAGCTATATAAATTCCATTACGTTCTTCGGCAACACGGAAATGGCGCTATTTCCGCTTCACCAATGATCGTAGCGCGGACATTCGAGGAGGCGGTCGCTATTGGGATTGACGCATACAATCGCACTCAATCGGAAGAAGAGGTGACTGGCCAAACCTTTGGAAGTAGTGGTTCATCGTTGTCTCTGACCCTTGAAGAATTCGTTGATTTAGATACCTGCCTACATCGGGAGCAGCAGGAATGAATGTTATCGCCATCAAAACGCAAAGGATATCGCCCCGTAGATGGAAAGCATACGCTGATGAGTTCCCAGGCTTGGAATGTATTGATTCGCAACCCGACCTTGCACGGCAGGAATTATATTCCGCGATTCTGAACCTTGAGAGTATGTTATTGAAGCAATGGCGAGAACGTCAGTTGCCGCTATGCTGATCTACGATCCTGACCGCCATGAGACTTTGGTAGTTGATTGGTTCCTCCGCCAATTGCGTGGCCATCCCGAAGAACTCGAAAATCTGTTCGCCTCCCCGCTCCGCTCTCTCACCGAAATCCTCGGATGGGCCAAGCACACCGTCAAGATCATGTTCGAGATGGACAACGGCGGTATCTGGATAGCTTCGTGGGTCGAGCCGGTTCTTTCGGGCGCCTACTATGGTCTATGGGTCCGGCAGGACAAGCGGCAGACCAAGGGAATGCTGAAGCATGTTGATGAGGTGCTGGACTATTCCCTCACGCAATTCCCCGTCTTGATGGCAATCACCAAGCAGGCGCGTTTACAAGACGAGATGGAAAGACTAGGATTCGTCAAACAGGGAGACATCCCTTTTCTATTCGATGGTCACGATGCAGGAATTTATTTTTTGACCAAGGAGTCCCGCGATGGGCGGAAGTGGCGGCGGCAAGACCTCAAGTCAAAGTTGGCAGAGTCCCTACGCGCCTCTGTTGGCGAAGTTCGGGAACCAATTGTTCAAGAACGCCCAGCCGACTCTGGGCCTGCTGTCCAGCCAGACGGCGGAGGGCCTCCAGACGGGCGGGGTGAACAGCCGTATCCCCCTCGTAAACGCAAACGTCGCAACGGCAAGGCAAGCGTACAGCACGAGCTACCAGAACCTGAAGAATCAATTGGCACAATCGGGTCTTTTGAACAGCAGCTTCGGCCAACAGATTTTGGGACAGGCGCAGATGCAGGGGGGGCAGGAGATAGCGAACATCCCCTCCCAAATGACTGAACAATTCATCTCTGGTGCGCTGCCCACAGTCGCGGGGCAGGCTCCCCAAGGAGTGAGCGCATTGGGTACAGCGGGCGGTCTCTATGGGGGGAGCACTTCCACGCCATCCTTCTGGGATTACTTCATGCAGGGTGCGAATGCGGGCTCTGGATACGTGCCGCCACCGTCTTCTGGCGGTGGTCCAATAAACATATCGATGGGTCCATAAATGGCCGGAGCATTGGGATTATTGTTTGGCTTTGGTGCGGGTGCCGCTCGCAACAAATACATGCAGGAACAGCAGGGCGCGCAGAATGCAGCCGATCTGCTGATTGCCCAAGCGGGCAAGGACCCGAGCATTCTTGATTCTCCTGAAGCGCAGAAGATCGTCACCAAGGCTCGCGGCAAGGATTATTTGCAGACGATCCAAATGGCACTGCAGCACCATCAGGCGATGCGTCAGCAGGCTACACAGGAAGCGCAGACCGCGCCGCAACCGACGCTTATCGGCGGCACTCCTGAAGCTACCCAAGGACAGGACCAACGCACCGTCGCCCAGACCTACGTGAATTGGCACAACCAGTTCGTCAATTCTCCGCACTATCAGAATCTTCCACCCCACGTGCAGAAGGAGATGGACAAGCAATTTGAACTCGCCAACGGGATTCTAAAGACCTACGGCGAGATACCTGCTGAAGCAGAAAAGGCTCAAGCAACCGAAAGGGCAAAATTGGCTCCTGATATCACGGCAGCAAAGGCGAAGCAGGGGGCAGATATCGCAACGGCGCGAACGGTTGCAGAAAATACCGGCGAGGCGCGTGCTGCCAAGGTGGGAACCGCCGCCGCAGAAGCGGGCGCGGGTGCCAGTGCTCGATTGGCGGTGGACGCATCTCAACAAGCATTGGATCTGGCTGGAAAGAAAGCGACCGTCGCGGAAAATGCACGCCGTAAGGCGGCGGGTGAGGCACCGCTCACCAAGGCAGAAACAGAGAAAATCTCGAATGGGATTCAGGCTCGTGCCAAAAATGCCTTCGCCAATTACGCCACAGCAAATCCGCCGCCGAGTCTCGCGCTACGAACAATAGCATCTGCTCAAGGTGGCGATTTGATGAAGGATTGGACGGACAAGCGCAATGCCCATATCTGGCAGACCGATCCCGAAGTAGCCAAGGCCTTGGACCTGCCTCGTCCCGATGGGTTGTTTGTAGCCGGTGATCGTCAAGCGAAAAATGGCGTCACATACGAACGAGATGCCAGCGGTATCTGGCATCCGGTGAAGTAGTGTGCCCGATACTCTTACCGACGCAGATTTTGCCAAGACCCTAACTGATGAAGACTTTGCTTCTGGTGCAGGTGGTTCCATCATGGAGCCAACCGGCCAGAAGATTCGTCGTATCGGCAAACAGATAGGCACCGAAACCATTGCCAAGACCGCAGGCGCTTCTCCCGCGGTTGCTGGTGGGGAGATGGGTGCGCAAATTGGCGCGGCGGTGGGTGGGCCATTTGCCCCTGCTACTGCTCTTGTTGGTGGTGTAGCCGGCGCTGCTATCGGCGGATTTTCTGGTCCTGCTACCGAGTATTATGCGCGCAAAGCGATGGGACAGCATGTGCGCCCACCGAATATGGACGATGCCATCAAGTCATCCGTGATGAACGCTTATTGGGGGATGCTCGGCCCTGTCGCCGCAACCGTGGCAGGCAAGGGTGGAGCAGAGGCGGTTGCTCCCGAGATGGAGAAGGTGCCGCGTACTCGCGCCAATCTCCAGCAGGCTCTCAAGAATCGAGACGTATGGCACGAACTCGGAATGAGCGACGAGCAGATTGATGCGATGCGCGATTCTCCCGAGCTTCAGCAGGAGTGGCTTGACAACGTAAGCCAGGCCGAGAAATACAAGGGCGCATGGCAGACCACGCTCAATCAGACCCGTTCTGATTTCAACACCCGTTATGAAGAAGTAGGCACCAAATGGGACGCTCCCGCTGATGCGCAGGGACTCGCAGCAAAGATGCGGGAAGCTGCGCAGACCGAGAACATCCGACCAGGATTCAAGAACTGGCTGGAAGCCAAAGTTAATGAAATCACTGGCGAAGGTGCCGACGTAACGAAAGACCCCGGTGTTCAAGCGCAGATTGAAGCACAGCAAAAAGGAATTACCGACAACACACAATTAAGGAAGATCGCGCAGGAAGCACGCGAAAAGGCGAAAACTGGCCCATCATTCTCCGCTCGGGATGCCAAGGAATTGCGGACTGAACTTCGTTACAAGCTGCCCAAGAGCGCCAACAACTTCGAGCAGCAGGCTTACAATCAGGTGTTTGATACCGCCACGCAGAGCTATCAAAAAGCTCTTGATGATGCGGGCGCCACGCCAGAGCAGATGTCTCGTATCAAGGGACTGGATCAAGAATGGAAGATGATGCAGGACACCATCTACGCATTCGACCCACGCGATGAAAATTACGGTCTGAAGGCCGCGCAGGCGTTGTTTGACCCGATGATCAAGGGACATCCCGAAGATGCGGTGAACCTGATTCGGTTGGCGCAGAGGGCTGAGGACATTCATCCCGGTCAGGTGATGCCGCAAATCAAGGAAGCCTTTCTGCAAAAGCTGTTCAATGAATCAGCGACTGGTAACGCTCCCGTTGAAGAAATGCGCGCCCTTCAAACGGCGCAGCGCCAATGGGGCGGCGAGAAAGGTACGCAACAGGTTGTGCGGGCGCTATTCGGTGACAATTCTCCGCTCAGTGATCCAGTTACGATGGCACGCTACTTGGGAACTCAACCCGAAGCGGTAGTGCAGGGCATCGCGAAATCCGGCTCTGCGTTGTCTATGAGAAGCTGGCAACGATACGCCCTCCGTGCTGGTGTGTTGTTCGGGGGGTATGGTGCTCTGACTGGTGGTCGATTCTTTGGTGATCTGTCAAAAGGCAAGCCGGAAGCCCTGTTGATGCTCGGTGGGATATTTGCAGCGCCGTGGTTCGGTGACAAAGTGATGGCCTACGGTTCCCCGAAAGTGCAGAACGCTTACGTCAATTTCAGGCTGAATCCGAGTTTGGATACGATGGAACAGTTCTCGCGGGTAGCGGGTGGGGCGGCAGGCTCCTACGGGACGCGATTGGAAGAGCAACCCGAGACCAATCCGAATCCGTTGCCGGGAACTGAAGTAGCAGGCGCTAGGCCGTAATTCCTAGAAACCCGCCCTTCTTTTCTATCTCTTTTTCCGCTGCTTTCAGGCTGGATTTATCGAATCGGATGCCGTCCGCCTCCAGCGCATCGGCCGCTTCTTCGCACATCTCGCGCGCGTCATCCTTCGACGCTCCCCATCCTAATGCCGATCCGAATTCCACATACTGCGAATCATGGGGAATGATCCATACCTTCCCGTCCCTGACGCAGTGGTTGTGAAAGGCGTATCGGTCAGCGAATTTCTTGGGGAACTCAACCTGAAGGAAATCTTTCGCTACCACATCGGACTTGAGGACGATTTCGTAGCAGTAGCGAGCATCTCCGTAATCGGGTGTCTCATCGTTCAAGATGACATCGTTCAGATTCCTGATAGCTGCCATCATCACGCCACCTGGAGGCGATGGAACACGGCAGGTAGCGTCGGTCATGTAGATGGTGCCGTCCTTGGTGATGCGCATCTCGTTAGAAAAGAAGTTCTGATACTTGTGCTGCTGGAAATATCCAGACAGTACACTTACCAATGGCCCCAAGGCTTCCGGCAATTCATCCACGATGAAGCCGAAGTAACCCGAGTCCTTGTTCTCCACTCCCATCAGAGCGGGAATGTCGAAACGTCCATTTCTAACGAAGGTGTCTATCCCTATCTCAAGAGCATCGGGAATCGGGTCTTCTACGATGAAGTTCATGGACTTACCGATAATGCCGAGTCTGTGCTTCAGAGATGAGAACCACGAGGCTTCCGAGGCGTCCCAGTTGCGATGATGAACCGTCTCTAAATCACCCCGGTACGTGGAAACCTTGACGTACTTGTTCTTGTTCTCTTGGAGATGCTCAGCCAAGCCGTCGATGCCCTCGATTTGGATGGCGTAACCGACGGGGAGATTATTGTCGGACAGGAACTGCTTCAGGAACCATCTATCGGTTTCTATTTCCGACCCGCCGTTGCAGCCCCATGATGGTATTCCAAGCTGTCGAGCCAGAGTTTCAAATCCGCCGAGATAGAGGTCGGGGACGATGACGTGAGAGGCCTTGCCTTCGAGCATGAAGGTGATTGGGTCATCCACTCTCTCAACGTTCGGTAATCCCGTGCCAGGGGCGAACTCGCGCGAGGTTGGGAACGAATTGTGCCACGAGCTGTAGTACGCGACTTCCGCAGTTTCGGCCATCTTCGCGGCCAAGTTGGTGTAGAGCCCATTGTCAATTACAAGAGGTTTCTGCATTTGGGGCACATCACGTAGCCGACTGTGCGGGCTTTGTCGTAGCTGATTGGGTCAGTTTCGCGCCATTGTTTTCCGGGGAGTTGATGCAAAGTCAATCGGACATGGACGAACCATCGGATGCAGCATGGAGGATAACCGTTCCATAGCCCTAGAATCCACTCGCCTAATCGGGAGCCTTCCAAGTATCGGATGCGCAGCCGTTGCCAATCAACAGCCATACAACGAGATGGAATCGAAGTCGTCGTCTTCCGCGAATATCAGGATGAACGCTACTGCCATCTGTTTATGTCGCTAAACCCGAGAACGGCTCGTGGCCCGTTGGTCCGGCGGTTTCAAAGGTCATTTGTCGCCCGCGCTTCATAAAGGCGGATTGAAACAGACCCCAAAGAAAATTGAAGGCTTCCTCACTGCATTCGACATGGTAGCGGTACTTCTTGCCGTTCTCGTCGGTCAGCACGATATTCGGTTCCATGAGACGCACTTTACCCCTACGTATTGACGACGCCAAGCGTCTGGCGTAAATCTCATGGGGAGTTTTCGAGACACTCGCAATTAGAGGTAAATAACATGCCCCGTGGGAGCAACAGCTCAATTGAAACAAGCCGAGTCAGCGCACAGGAGCGATTCAATTCCAGCCGAGGCAACGGCAAGACCGACGCCGGCGCCGCCATCCCGAATTCGCCCTATCTGAAAAAGGGCTTCGGTTCCGAGAAAGGCATGCAGTCTAATCCGAAAAAGATGCCGGCTCCTCGCGCGTAGAGGGAGGGGACTCCGATCGCAGCAGGCATCGCAATCACCACGAACGCCACGCAATGGACGATCACGTATTCGGCGTCCGCAGCGGCAGGGTTCACGCTCCCCTATCAGCTTTGGCCGGCGTCTACCGACCTGAACCAGAAAAAGCCGTTTCTGCCCCGTCGCGCCGTCGCCACAATGGATGGTGGCTCAGCGGGCAATAAGATCATCATTCAGGACGCGGCAAGCTCGTCTGATTGGGTGAAGTGGGTGGCTGCGAATGACGACTTCATGCAGCCCCTTGAATGGAAGCGCGCCACCTACGAAGCTGGTCCCCTGACGCCGACCATCACTCAATTCGACGCCGGATACGAACTCATCATCTATTTTTAAGGTCAGAATGTGCCGGAAATCCGCTCTACCCTCAACTTCGAGCAGGATGGCAGTCCTCTACCGGATATGCCTGCGGTATTCCGGCAGATTTACCCTGAATCCACTGGCGTCGTAACCATCGCCGCTACGGCGGATAGCAACACAACTTCCTACCATGCCGTAAATCTGAACATCACCACGATTTCGTGGCTGTATCTGACCTGCGACCAGACCCTCAACCTCAAATTCAACGGCGGTTCCGATGTATTCGCTCTTGATGCGGCGGGTGCCCTTTTATTCGCGGGAATTAGCTTCAGCACCTCCACGCTGGTCGAGTACAACAATCCCTCGTCTACCACGACCGCCAATATCACCATCGCCATTTACGGGAACAGTTAAGCCGTGCGTACCGTAGGAGTCGGGCTCGGCAAACCCATCAGCCTGACGCCGGAGCAACGCTCACGGCTTCGCTCGCATCTCCAATCTTCTCATCGTGACGCCTTGGACCAGAGATTCGGCGTTGAGAAGATGTGGCAAAGGTGCGACAACTCCTATGTCGGCCAATCGCCCGCCGATCCGCGCTGGACGCCCTACAAAGAGGCTCCAGTAATCGAAGTCACCATAGGGGCGATGGTCACTGATGCGGTCATTGCTCAAGCCAATAATCTCATCTTCCAGACGGAACCTATCCTGACCATTGCGCCGACCAAGGAAGAATTTGAGAAGCACGCCGACGCCCTTCAGAGGCTCGTAGACATAGAAGTCAAGAGCAAGATGTGGAACTTTCGCGGCGGTGCCACAGAAGGTCTGACCGACGTGGTGAAGAAAGGCAACGTGGTTTGGTATGTGCCTTTTACCAAAACCGTTAGAGTGACGGACATCGAGGAAGTCACCACTTTCGGCCCCAAGATTTACTGCCTTCCCTTGGAAGATTTCATCATTCCCGCCAATTCCACCAAGGACATTCAGACGGCTCGATTTGCCACCGCCCGTTTCTGGATGGGTCGTAACGACCTGAATCTCAAAGCTCGACTCAATAACTGGTCGATAGACGATGCTTTAGGTGGCGGATACGGAAGCGGGGGAGATTCCAACGCGCCTCGGTATACACGCCTGAGAGCGGCAGGCTTAGCGGGTATCTCGGGGGAGAAGTACGAAGAAGTCGCGATCGCGGATACGTTTCTGTATTTCGACCTTGACGGAGACGGTCGCGAATACGATTTAGAGGTCATCTGGAACATGAGTTCAGGGGGAATCCTGAAGTGCATGTTCAACCGCTACGATTGCCGTCCCTTCGTGATGGAAGCCTACCAGGACCAAGCGCATACGTGGGTGGGCATGGGCACCATGCAGATGTCGGAGCAATTCGAGCGCATGGCGACGGAGTTATGGAACAACCACATCTGGAACGCCATGATCGCCAACATGAAGGTGTTCAAAGGGCCTTCTTCCGCCATGCAGGAAGCCGAGGAAATCTATCCCGGCAAGTTCCTAGTAGACGATAATGGCGCCGTAGAGACGATGGACATGGGCAATGTAAACCCCGCGTCCATTCAAGCGTTTACCATGCTGATGCAGATGGTCCGCGAGAGGACCGGCACTCAGCTCCTGAATCAGCCCATCAGGAACAATTCACGTACCCCCGCCAACACGATGGCGATGATGTCGCAGCAGTCGAATACGAGGTTCACCCCTCAATTCGACAACATGAGAAATGGTCTGGCCGACTGCGTGATGCAGTGCATCTACCGTCTGCAGGAACAGGTAAAAGGCGGTCCCAACCAGAGGCGGGTAACGCAAGGAATTATGGACGTGCTGGGCGACGAAGATGGGGAGTTGGTGATTCAGCTTCTCAAACAGAAGCGCCCGTTGGTGGAGTCGGTAGAAGTCCAGTTAACCGCGGCGTCGGTATCCGTGAATCGTGAGGCCGACCGACAGAACCTCATGCAGTTGGCGACTCAGGTGTATCCCCTCTATTTTCAGGCGATTCAGCAATTGGCTCCTATCAAGGCTCATCCGCCGTTCCCGGGTGCGGATAAGGTGGCCGATCAGGCTGCCGCAATGATAAACAAGGTCATGCACAAGCTTCTAAAGACCTTCGATCAGATTGCCGAAGTGAAGAAACTCACTATCGACATTGATGAAATCCAGCCGGTAATGGCTCAACTTGGCATGGAGCAGATACCGGGGCAGATGAACGGACTGATTCAGGGCATGACGGGCGGCATGCAGCAGAACGGGAGCGCGCAGCAATGAGTCCGGATAAACTCATTCGTGCCATTCAAGCCGATGTATCCATGCTGACTGGCATCAATAAGTGGTTGGATGAGGAACGGCAAAAAGCAATGGAACGGCTAGCCCGGGCGGAAGGCACCGAGGTCTACCGCATACAGGGCGAAGCTAGGGCCATAAACACGCTCAAATTTGAACTCAAACGATTAGCGAGGCTGCGGGATGGAGACGAGGTTGACGAACAGAGAACGGGCAAAAACGGATCCGGTATTCCGCGCGGCCTGTGAAAAGGCCGGTGTGTATCCGTCCCGCCAGCAGTTTCGCAAGTTCAAGTGGAAAAGGGGCGCTGCATATCAGGCCCTTATTGACAATCATAACGAGAAGAATTGCCAGCCATGAAACCGTGCTCGCGCTGCAAGAAAGTCCAACCCTTGACCGAATTCGGCCCGAATAAACAGACGAAGGACCGGCTGCAATCATGGTGTAAAACCTGCTGTCGTGAGAAAAATCGACAATGGCAACGCGAATGGAGAGCAAACCATCCCGAATATTTCAGGCAGATGATCTGGCAACGGGAATACGGGTTGGACAGGGCGGAAGTCGAGGAATTGCTTGTTAAGCAACGTCATCGCTGCGCCATCTGTGAAGTGCGTTTCGTTATGGATGGACGCCATCAAGGATTTTACATCGACCACGACCATAAGACCGACGAGGTTAGGGGTTTACTCTGTCAGCGATGTAATCACGGACTGGGGCAGTTTTGTGACAATCCAAAGTGGCTTCGTAAGGCCGCCAAATATTTACGGGACGTGCGCATCCCTATTGACAAAGCGTACAAGCATCCGTTAATGCTCTTTGCTGTAAAGTAGAATTCTTTCTCTAAGGGAAGTGCGAGAGGCCCCCGTATGTAGAGGCTTCTCGTGTCCGAAGAGACAAAAGAACTCACCCCCGAACAAAAAGCTGAACAAGCTCAGATAGACCGCATCACCGCCGGTGTCACAGCCGGTGTCGCTGCGGCTATGCCCAAAATCACGGAGCAATTCAAACCTGCTCCTGTCGCCGCGCCCGTTCGCCAAGAGCCCGTTGCGCAATTAACCCGTCCCAGCGAGGACGAAATTGCCGACGCAATGGTGGAAGGCAATAAGAGCAAGGTAGCGGCCCTCCTCCGCCAGCAACGCGCCTACGATGACCAGCAGCGCAATCTTGCGGTCGCGAATCTAACCACGAGCGGTGGAGCGGCCATTGGGTCGATGGCCCGCAGCGTGGCCGAGCAGACGCTTGGTCCCGTCTATAAACGCTTCAAGAAAGACATTCAGGCGATGGTCGATAGCTACGTGCAAAGTAGCGGTGCCGTCGAGACTCTCGAAATGCATGAAAGGGCATTCCAGATCGTTAAGGGACAGAATGCCGATGTCCTTATCGAAGAGGCGCGTCAGGAAGCCATTCGCAAGGCGCGGGAGCCCGAGGAATCGCTGACTCCCGAAGGCCGCCGTCCCCAACAGATTCAGGAACCGGAACCCGAGAATCTACAACAGATCCTCAAGGGCGACTGGAAATCCGAATTCCGCGTCAAGCAGCGGGAAACGGGTGGCCGGTCGGATGATGAGGAGTTGCGCAAGCTCGGGTATCGCGACTTCAAGACTTTCGTCGAGATTCGCAAACAGAACGAAAAGGTTGAGGAAGAGACAGCCGGTACATTCGGCCTTGATTCCGACTGGCAATGTACCGCACACGGCATGAAGTCCTGCCAACGCTGCCTCAAGTCCCATGCAGAAGGAACCTATGTCTAAACGTAGTCCCGAACATCTTGCGGCAATGGCCGCAGGACGCGCACGCAAGGCATTGGAACGCAAGCAGGCGGCTGATGCTCGTGCCCTTCCTGCCGGTGCTCAACGCGACGAACTGAGGGCCATCAATAAGGACCATCTCGAACAGGAGATGGAGGCTCGCGTAAACAAGCAGGGTATCGAAGGCATCGACCGCTCCAAGCTGGAACGCAAGGACAACGAAATTCAGCGCCATATCCGGCGGCGCGACAAGTCCAGCGGCATTCCCGTCAAGGGCATGGAGCCCGGCTACAGATACGCCTTTCTGACCAACTCCATGAATCATGGGAGTCAGGCGCAGGCGAATATCCGCCAGCAATTATCGGACGCCAAGTCCGTGGGATACGTGCCGGTTCAAGGCAAAGACCCCGCCGGCGCGGAATACGAGGGTGGCGACGGCGTGTCGGGGACTACTCTCCGCGGAGTAGGCGATGTTTTTCTCCACAAGATTCGTGAAGAGGACTATCAGGCGACTCTGGCAGAGGATCGCGAAAAGGCGCAACGCCAGGGAATCATCGAAGACAGAGCCGTCGTATACGCTCGCGAGAGATTGGGAATGAACGTGATGCACAACATCGCGGATCCCACCGACAATTTCGTACAGCAACGCGAGCGCAACGTGGGCGCGGGTTCTTTGCGGTCGGAAACCATCACCGTGGGAATCAATCCGGGAGTCATGGTCAATTCGTCGCCCGCCACGGAAGGAGACTTCCGCCGCGGGAGTCTCAAGATGCCCAACGGTCAAACATACACGCCCGAAATGGCGGCGCGTGCCTATGGCAGGAGAGTCTAAATGGCAAGCAACATTCAGCCGATAAAGGTTGCCTACATCATGGGGGGCTGGGGCGATCAGCCGCAGCAGCTCTGGCCGGAAGGCGCCAGCCAGTCTTTCAAGATCGGCGCACCGCTGAGCTTCTCGAGCGGCAAGTTGATCATCACCGCCAACGTGCTGACTCCATCGATCGCCGGCATCGCGCTATCCAACGCCAGCGGCACCTCGACCACGGAAGCGACTGCCAATATCCAGACGGTTGTACCCTTGGCCAGCGTGGTTTTCGCAGTCAGTTGCGACACTACGACCACCTCGGGAACGGCGGCGCTCGGTACGGGCAAGCCGACCGACTTCAACGTCGGAGGGACGTATCAGCTTCTCGAGGACAGCACCTCGGGCAACTACTACGTCGGCACCGGCACCAGCAACGCGGTGTTCCAGATCGTGGGCTACGACCCGACTCTGGCTTCCACCATCAACGGTCCCGTGTACGCACGGATTCTGACCAGCGTAACGATTTGGACTTGATGACGTGATTTCATACTTGCCATTGACTATAATGGTCACATGGCAAAAGGAAGAAAACCGAAATACGTAAACGAGACTCCGGAACAGAGACTTGAACGGAAGCGCAAATACCATCGCGAATATGCCAAGAAATGGCGAGCAGCTAATCCTGAGAAATATAAAGCTGCAGTCAGTCGTGGCAGAGAACAGCGCGCTGCATATCAGAAAAAGAATCGCGAAGTATATCGCGAGAATCTTCGACGATGGCGCGCTAAAAAAGGCGATGAGTGGGTACGTGCTAACGCGCGCGAGCAAACTCGTAAATGGCGCGAGGCGCATCCCGAGCACGTTGCCAACTATCAGCGAGAATATTCGCGAAAGTACCGGCAGCGGCACCCACACAGCCGCTTGCGTTATAACTACGGACTCACCGACGAACAAGCACGTGACGTTTACGCGCGTCTCAAGACAGGTCCATGCCAGATTTGTGGAATCACTGGACAGATGTATCCAGACCACAATCACGCAACTGGTAAATTTCGTGGTTTATTGTGCCGACATTGCAACTTCGGCATTGGTCATTTCCGCGATAACACAGAGTTACTCGCGGCAGCAATTAAATATCTCGATGGGAGTTAGAATATGCCTGCTGTAACGTCTGCGTTCGCGGACCTCCTGAGTACCCGCTTCCAAACCTTCCTCGTCAATACCGGGAAAGAGTACAGACGTCTCTGGCCGGAGTGGTTCAAGGCCGTTGACATGGATACCAACCCGTACATCTCCGAGAAGATTTCGGGAATGGGCATCCAGTACGTCAAGCCGGAAGGCCAGCAGTTCCCGCAGGACTTGCCCATCATCGGGTCGTCCTTCCAAGTGACCGCTACTCCCTACGGGCAGTTGTTCTCGGTCACATGGGAAATGTGGCGTGACGACAAATACGGTGTGATGGGGGAGATGTGGGGCGACATGGGCCGCTCCAACCGGCTCCGGCAGGAAGTGCAGGCGTTCTCCATGCTCAACAACGCCTTTTCCGTGAACACCGGATACGACAACGTGCCGCTCATCACCAACGCGGCCGCTCCGCATCCCGACCTGGATGGCACCACACAGGTGAACCGGCCCACCCCTGACATCGCACTCAGTCAGACCGGCATTCAGGCAGGACAGATCAACTTCGACAACCTGAACGACGACCGTAGCCGCCCGCAGGACGTTGCAGCGACCAGACTGGGCATCAATCCGGCGAACCGCTATCTGGCTCGTGAACTGCTCGGTTCCTCAGGCAAGACACAGACCGCCGACAACGACATGAACGCCCTACTCAACGATGGGTTGGATTGGGGCATCATTCGTTACCTGACCCGCACTCAGGACTGGTTCCTGCTGGCGCCGATGGATCAGTCAGACGCCGAATTCATGTGGCGCGACCGCCCGCGTAGCAGGAGCTTTGACGACCCCTTCATAGAGGCGGCTGACTTCACGGTATATCAAAGGTTCGCCACGAGGCTGGGGGACTGGCGCTGGGCATATGGCAGTACATTGGGATTTTAGCCCATTGACATTCCCCGGCAAGGTTAATATGATTGGGGGATGGAAAAAAGAACTGACCGTGACTACAAAGCTGAGTGGGAGAGACTAAAGAACGATCCGGAATTGATGGATGCCAAGCATGCTTATCTACGTGAATGGCGTGCGCAACATCTAGAAAAAGAGCGGGCTCGAAGTCGAGCGAAGTATGCGGCAAACAAGGAATACTACAAGCAAAAGGGCAAGGCGTGGTATGACGCCAATAAAGACCTTTACCGCGAAATATACGAACCGCGTCGCCGCGAAAAACGAGCCGCTAATCCGGAACCCGACCGTCAGCGAGTTCGAGAATGGCATCATCGCAACAAGGATTACCGCAAGCGATACGACCAAGAGCGACGCGAGGGACCGCGCAGGGAACAGATTCTTAAACTCATGCGTTATGGTGCGCACAAGCACTATCTGTCGCGGGAGAAGTACGAGGAAATCTATCCGCGATTACTCAATGGACCATGCGAAATCTGTGGTAAGGAAGGCCCGATGAAGATCGACCACTGCCATGAACGGATGGTCTATCGCGGTGTTCTTTGTGACCAATGCAATCGAGGGATCGGCTTCTTGCGGGACGATCCCAAGATTCTGATGAACGCAATCACCTACCTCTCGCGAGGGGTAGCAGGTTAAGCGTGGGTGCGATTCCCACGGGCAGCGGCGTGAAGTCGTCCGTTGTTCCAAGGAGAAATAGATGAGCAGACCAACTGGATTTCCTTATGGCGTAGCGAGTTACGGAGTTCCGATGTTGCCGGGGCCGGGAGTTGCACCAACGGGGCAATTTCCATCGGCGGCGGCACAGATGAACGGTTACGTGGGGGTGCAGTTTGTCAGTGCCTCCAAAGGCTCCGATAGCTACGACGGCCTCAGTCCCCGGTATCCCCTGAAGAATCTCGACACGGCTTTTTATCGCTGTGCCGGTGGCCAGAACGAAATCATCTATGTTCTGGGCGGTTCCTCGGCAGTGTCGTTCTCGACCGGCAATAGCTGGTCGCCCACATCGGGAAGTACGGGACTCCTCTGGAATCTGTCTGAAACCCACCTGATTGGCCTTGCGGCTCCCGGGTCGAGCGGGCAGCGTGCTCGTATCACGAATGGGCTGACGACCAACCTGTTTACTCCGCTCATCACCGTCAGCGGAAGTGGCTGTTATTTCCAGAACGTCGAAATCTTCAACGGTGGGGCGGATGCTTCAAAAGCGGCGGTGGCTCTGTCCGTGACCGGTTCGTACAACGTATTTGAGAACTGCCAGATTTCCGGTGGTGGACATGCAACCGCGGCCGCAGATAACTCCTGCCGGTCGCTGGTCATCACAGGAACCGGAACCGGTGGTGGCGGCGAGAACACTTTCCGCGATTGCTACATTGGCCTGACCACGGTCAAACGTGGCGGAACTTCGACGGAAATCGAACTCAAGACCAACACCCCGCGCAACTGGTTCGAGCGATGCACCTTCGCGACGGCGGCGAGTGTGACCACGGTTGCGCTGGTGACGATTGGCGCCGGTGGGATTCAGGATTTCGTGGTCTTTCGCGATACCCTGTGGCTCAACCCGGGCACGTCGCAGGGCGGCTCGATTTGCGCACAGGCATTGGCTGTGACAACCGCCCCTGGTGGAGTCATCATGCTCCATAACTGCTTGTCTGGTGGCGCGTCGGTATCGTTCACCAAGTTCCAGACGACTGCTAATGCGGATGTCTTCGGAGACAACCCAGGCAGTGCGGCCAGCACCTACGGTGTGGCGGCGACGAGCTGATGAAACCCCTCGGTGGAAAGACGCCTCCGTTGCCTCCGGCGCCCAAGTCCGGTCCCATGCCCTATGGGATTCAGCGCAAGGGTTATGGCGGGATGGAGACTCGCAACAAGCCCACTTCTGCGGGTAGTGGCGGCAAGGTAGCGGGGAATTAACATGCCAGCCAAGTCAAAGAAGCAGCGCAGGTTGATGGCGGCAGCGGAGCATGGGGCGAACTTCCCTATGGCCAAGAAGCTGCGCAAGTCCATGACCAAGAGCCAGATGCGGGACTTCGCCAAGACCAAGGAAAAGAACCTGCCCATGAAGAAGAAAAAGACCGTCAGCAAGCGCAAGAGCAAGTCCAAGGCGGTCGTGTCCGAAGTCGGGAAGGCGCTTTCATGAAGAAGAAATCCATGAAGGGATTCCACGGCGGCAAGAAGGGCATCGACAAGGGCGGCGCTTTCGGTGTGAAGCAAGCCTTTACTCCATCCTCATCGCCGTTCATGGGCAAGAAGAAGGGCAAGAAATAGCTTTGTGGCCGAAACCCTACAATCAATTGCTCGAAGCGCCGTTGCACAACTCGGCCTCGACAAGGGGTACGAGCTAGCCACCCAATACTGCGCACAGGGATATCAGGAACTCTGCGCTCGCGCCAAGTTCCGCCATCTAAGACAATTCGGTCAGCTTTACCTTCCTGCTCCCATGCAGGCGGGCACCATCTCGCTCACCCTCGATACGCCGACCATAACACTGGATTCAACGGCTCTCGCGGCCCTGCAGACCAATCCGTTCTATCAGTGGCCGCAGGGGATGACGGGGCTGTGGTTCAGGCCGCAGATAGGCATCACTTGGTACGAGATCGCCTATGGCGAGGAAGTGAACGGGGTGGGTTATCTCATCCTGAAGACTCCCTTCGCTTACGACAATTCGTATCTGGTGGGGACCAACCAACTCACGCAGTCCAACGTGACGTATTTCATCATCCCGAGATATTTCCCCTTGGACCCGACAGCCAGACAGTTGGGCGTGTTCATGGTCGATTTCGTGTTCAGACCCCTTCGGTGCATCTCCGAAGACCAGATGAACCGGATGGTGCCATCTAGGTTTCTCATCTCGAGCTACCCCGAGTATTGGGCGGAACTGAACTCCAACCTGAACATGACCGGCATACCCAAGATGGTGGAGGTATACCCCTATCCGTCCAACTCGGTGACCCTTCACTACACCTTCTGGCAGACACCGCCTCTATTGAGCTATGGGGATTACCTGCCGCCGACCATTGATTCGGACATCATCCGCACCTACGCCAAGACCTACCTTGCCAGCAACGAATCAGGCAGGGCGATACGAATGGGGAACTTGGATCAGGCAGCCTTCTGGCGCAACGTATCGAATCAGGAAGAAGGCAAATTCGAGAACAAGATAAATAGAGCCATTCGCAACGATCGGGGACCAGAAGATTTGAAGCTGACGATTCGCAGAATGGGCTGGCAGGGACCGATTGATTATGATGCGATAACGACCGCCTTCGAGAACTTTCTTGCAGTTGGGTACTGAACTATGAAGAAACTGATTCCATTCATTCCGGTCGCCTTGCTGCTCTGTGTGGCGGCAACAGCGCGTAGCTGGACGAACAACGGTTATGCCCCGGGAGTCACCGCATCGGCTACGCCCATTTCCGTTGGCACCTCAACGCCGGTTGCGGTCGTTACCTGCGCCACCTCTCTCTACGGGACCGGTGGGAAGACTCTCTATCTAGACTTCGCCGTGAATGGGGGGACTGCAGGAACCGACAGCTGCTACGTGCTTCCGGCGGCGTCAGCGTCTCCATGCGCTGCGGCAAGTCCGGCACCCAATGCCAACCTCGCCCGGGGATACCCGCTGCCGACGGGTGGATCCGGCTGGCAGCATACGGTCATCAATTTCCCGAGTGCCGGTGGAGCGTCAATTCTGAGTTCCGAATGGGACGCGGTGTGTACGGCGGCGTCCATGAAGGTGAGTCCTACCACCCTTCCATGAAGCAGGCATTGCTATCACTGGGGTTCGCGATCGCGGTGCTGCTGCTGGTGGCGAGAACAAGCCATGCGCAGGTGGCAACGCCGACGCCTACCGCGACCGCTACGGCGACCGCGACTGCCACACCTACTTTGACGGCAACCCCGACTGGAGTGGGAACGCCGGGGCCACGGTCCTCGCCCAATGCCTTCGGGGGACCGCAGCCGTTCGGCAAGGGGTCCATGCTTGGCGATAACCGGGGCGGATTCGATGACTCCAACGTCGCCAATGTACTGAATGCCGTCAATCCGCAAAGCTCGGCTTTCGGCGGCTCCCAGTACCCGGGGCAGCTCTACAATTCGCTCTCCGGTGAGGATGCCTCCCGCTACAAGGAATTAGGCGGCGCGAATTGCGTCTCCAACGTCATACAACCCGCCGGAACCGCCAATCCGAACTCATGCCTGGGGACCACCACTTCCGGGCTTACTATGACGTTCGCGACGGCTTGCGTGGCCTATAATTTTGGCTACCGCTCCACTTGCGGGCTTTCTTCGGTAACAGGCCCTACGGGAGGCTCCGATTGCCCGGGAGGTAACGCCATCGTCTTTCAAGACAGTTCCACTACTTGGGTGGCGATGGACGAGAATACCACGGGTTCCAACTCGGGATTGGCTAATTTTACGCGGGTAACAGGCACCCATTACCTTATTGATTCTATCGATGCTTCAAGACCCACCATGCCGGCGGACGCCCAGTTGCTGATGCAGGTGACGACCTCGGGAGGGTCCATCACCAATGTGGCTGATCTACGACTCATGTGCGGGGCCACGTCCAGTGCAGGTCTGATCAACATCATGGATTACGGCGCCAAGTGCGATGGAAAGACCGATGATTCCACCGCCATAATGAACGCCATTGACGCTGCCTGCCCGTCCTCGGGGGCTGGAACGGGGTATTCAAGCGAAACTCCCTGTATCCGTCCGATATTGGTGCCTCCACCGGCCAATCTCTGCTGCCGGATTCATACCTCTTTGGATATGACCATGCTCCAGGGGCTGTCTTTCGGTGGATGGCCACAGGGGATGGGGCTGGGACCGAGTGTCATCTGCAACGACGCAGGTTCCACCTACTATGCCTTGGACTTGGCAGGTAGCAGCTACTATCACATTCACGACCTCCTCATCTCGTCCCAGATTTCAGGGGCGACCTACACGGGCAACGGGGGCAGACGAGGCATATTGGTGGGCCGAGTCGGGTCCACTTCCAATCAGGCGGCTCAGGGAACCATCGATCATGTGCAGGTGGACTTCAAAGGGACCACAGCTAATTTGGGCGGCGTACTGTCCGTCGGAATCTATTTATACGGTGCTGAAGTCACCGACCCACATGATGACCAGATGGCGGGTGATTTTCCTTGGGTCATCACCACCCACAATCCGGTCATTATTTCGACCGCGGCGCCCACTTCGGTGCCGACTCCGGCCGCGCCGCCAACCCGTCCCTCACCGACACCTACGGGAAGCGGCAGTCCAACGGCTACGCCTAGCGTGACGCCTACTCCTACGGCGTCTCCTACGCCTTATACGCTACCGTCGCCCATCGCGACTCCGGTGGCTCCGCCTACGGCTAGTTCGCTGTATCAGACTCTGGTTTCGACCAGCGCGGGGTCTACCCAGAACGTCCATCTCAACAACGATTTGGGCATAAGCACCGGCTACGGGCCCGGATTATGGGCGGATTTCGCGTGGTACTTGACCGCGGACAATTTCTACACCCTCAACGTCAATCCGAGCGATCCGAACACCAACGTGTCCAAGTTCGCTATCGCATTGAGCGGGGGTAACAGCAACCTCCAGATGCGGAATTTGGTGGCGGAGCACTGGTACTCGGGAATGTGGGTGCAGGGAGGGTTGAGACATTCCAACTTCTACGGGGAGATTCAGGACACCGGCAATCCGACCACTGGAGCTGTGGTGTCGTTCGATGACAACACCAGCGGCGGGGCGCTGAATGTCTTCGATAACACCTTCCATATCGACCCTGCGGGCTTTACCAGCGGACCTCTCTACACGGTCGAGAACGTCTGGGCGCAAACGTTCATGAACAACACGTTTGATTGTGATTTCAACGATACTTGGTGCGTGAATCTGGTCGCTAATAGCCCCGCTCCCAACGGCTGTCCCGGCACCGGCGCGGCTGTCGCCGGACCGCAATCCGTTTGCGATACGCATGTCACCGGGTCGGGCGTGAATGCACTGGGCATGGTGTCGATCGTCGCGCCTTCGGGCTCGGGCTTTACTTTGGACCTGAACGGCCATAACGCTTGCTCAGGATTCAACGTGGCGCTCGGCGCGTCCGATGGAGTGGCGCTAATCTATGCGCCTTGCGTTAACGGAGGCGGGGAGATTTTCTGCCAAGACCTCGGCTCAGGTGGCGGCAACACACAGACTGCGGGGCCTGTCGGCTGCAGCTCGGTGGCCGATTATGTAATTGCAGTCGGTGTCCCGGGGCACTTCATCAATTGGCAGCAGATGCGATGAGCCATCTGGTAATTCTTGCGTTTCTTTCTGCGTTGGCAACGGGGCATCCGCAGACCACCTGCGTCCACGGCGGCCCATTCTTGGCGTCTACGCATGGCGTGATGGTTGGTGAATGCGACGCCGGAGCGGGCGAGAAAATTCCCGTCCAGCCCAATATGGGCCCTGGGCAGAATTGCACGACGAACTACCTTTGGGTGCCTCCGGCGGGCATCACAAGCCCCGACTCGGACCCGAACATCTATGTCTGTCACTTCGACATCGCGGTATCGGTACAGAATCATAATCCCAAGAATACCGAGATGCTCTGTTTAGATGGCCAGTGTTGGAATATCGCTCCAAAGTCCGAGGGACATATCTCCAGACCTGACCACACGCACTGGATGCCCTCCATGTCCACCCTTTGCGATCTTCCTTCGCCCAAGGGGTATGGCTGCGGCCTTCAGGGAACGACCATCCTACCCTCCGGTTTTGGTATGTGCGCGAACGGTCCCGACCTAACCCTGACCAGCCTGATTCGTATCGACGAATGCGTCCCGTAATAGTGTGCGCAAATATCTCATCCCGCTATTCCTGACTCTCCTGTTCATAGCGGCGTTTGCCCCGTTCTTACGAAGCACAGATACCCCCGCCTACATAACCGCATCCCCTACCGCCACCGCTACCTGCGGCAGTATTACCTCGTCATTCACCCCTACCAACGCAGGGGATACGTGGGTGATGATGGTGGGCGCGGCAGGTTCCAGCACCAATCCGGTGCCCATTTTAGTCTCCGACAACAATGGTGGTACGTGGGTTCTGCAGGGCATGGTGAGCGGAGCTAATGGGGTCATTTCGGTATTCACGTCCCCTAATCACCCATCCGGGGCTACCACCATCACCATCACCGACAATGCCGGGACTGGCACCTGTGGACAGGTTGTCTACATGTACGAGTTCAGCAACCTGTTCGTTGCCCTGCCTGATGCGGTCGCTACCAATACCGCGGCCGGCTCGAGCACGACCTGGAGCGCCGGCACGACGGCCTCCTTGTCTCAAGTCACGGAAGTGGCTGTGGCGGGGTTTCTGGACAAGAGTGGTGGCAGCACCATCGCCAGCGCATCAGGTGCCACCAACGGCTTTACGCAGCCTGCGGCGGGGGTAAAGCAGGATTCAGGCAAGGAAGTGGCGATGGGGACGACCTACAAGATTACGGCCGCCACTACCGCTCTAAGCACTCACCTCACGGCATCGGCGTCAGTGGGCAGTTCCGTGTCCATTCTGCAGAGTTTCATGTTGGGAGGGCTTCCGGTGCCGCTCTGTAGTCCGGGGTTTAATGCCGTAGGGTTCGGATGCGCCTCCCAGACGACAGGTGCGGCGTGCCCGTCCAGTACGTGCGACGCGCAGCAGATTTGCTTCTTTGGACCCGCCAATCCGGCAGGGGCGACTCCGGCACCGATCTGTTTGGCGCAATGCACCCTGATAAATTCGTTCTCTTTCCCTGATACGATTTATGTCAATGGATGCAATCCATCGGGTCCGTGCCCCTGTTCCGGTGGAAGTCCGACTTCGACGCCGACGCAAGCGGTAGCGACGGCCACCCCGACCTATAATGCTCCTACGGCGACACCGACCTTTACCGCCGTACCGACGCCGACCGTACCGCCTCCATTCCCGACTCCGACGACAGGCCCTACAGCCACCCCGAATCCCGGCTGCGTACAGCCTTATTCCAGTGGGTTGGGCGTGTGTGTGACCGGGACTCCCTGCTTCTGCGGTGATTCCTGTGCATCTGGCGTGCCTACTACATGCGGTAGGACTGTGTGTCCAAGTGGCGCACAACTATGGGGCGGCAGTTGCATCTTAGGGACTTCCCCGTCTACTGCGATATTTGAGGTGCCAGCGTGCTGTTAATCATGCGTTGTTTGACACGCCACGCCTTTGAACGTTGGTTCGCGCAAGTTCGACATTCGCGACCCAAAGGAACAAGGTAGGTGTTCTTTTCATCGAAAATATGGCCGCGCTTGCAAAACTTTATGCGACGGCCTCGACGAGCATTGTTTTCCGCTCCAGATACGGCTTCGAGATGCGCCGGATTGACGCACCTACGATGCATACAAGCAGTTCCCCTTGGACAAAACGGGTCGCTGTTATGACAAGTGTGATCTATTTCATATTTGGTCGGTATGGGTCCAACAAAATGTTCATAACTCCAACGATGAGCTGGCATCTTTCGAGGGCCGAAACGGAATTTCCCATAACCATCTTTGTCGATGTTGCCTGTCCAAAACCAGCATGTGTCGGTTTTCTGAATGAACGCATTGAATCTTTCGATGGCAGTGCGACGCATAGGAATACAGAGTACCACCCCATTGGTGATTATGCTACGACTTGCGTGCTGGGGACATCTCCATCGACCGCCATTTTCACGGTGCCTGCTGAATGTCCTTGAGGATGCTAGCCACCTGTGGGAATAGAGCAACAGAAAGTAGGTAAAACCCGTCTATGCCTAGCCCCTCGATTATTCTACATTCGTATCGGCCCTACGAGCTTCTAAAGGGGTTCTGGATGATTGATTGGCAAAAAGCCTTCGCAGGTATCATCGTCATTCTCCTTTCAGTGTTGGCGTTCATGGGCGCATTTGCATGGAATTCGATCAACCAGATGCAAACCGATGTGGCGGTTATCAAGACCAGATTCGAGAGCATCAACAGCCAATATTCCGATATGAAGGTCAGCCAAGGAAAGTTGTGGGACAAGTTGACCACCGACGAAGAGAAGATGCAGGCGACAGACCTGAAGGCGGATGCTGCAATGGCCAATGAGTGCGCTGACTGCGCCAAGCGGGAGGCGGAGGGCGTGCGGCATTCACGATGATCGTGTGTACGACCTGGAAGGAAAATCCGACCACGACATCCTGGTGGAACTAAGGACCATCATCGCGACAGACCACGAGGATTTGAAAAAGAGAGTGAAGATACTGGAGCAGCAGCAGGCAACGGAAAGAGCGAATCAGAAGGGACTCTATGCGTTAGCGATGCTGCTGGGGGGTCTATTGGGGCTGTTATCGAACGTCTGATGCGTCCCTAGCAGTAGGGCGGCTAAAAGCGTATGAACGGCATTGGAGGGCGGGGATTAGAAAAACGATTGGAATGGGGATGCGGCTGTGGTGACGACTTCCCCGCCCTCTGATTTGGAACTTATGCGATACATGGAGACTCGGCAAGATGACTCAGTATCTTGAGATGCTTGGCTATGTCGTGGTGGGCGCTGGCCTGCTCGTCGTAAATCATCTGTGGTTGGGCGACATGCCTGAGTTGAAGGTGGCGGGTGTTGCGCTCATCGGGGTCGCAGCAGGATTCGCGCGGGGCTCCTACGTGCCTCCACTGACAGGGAAGCCATGAACCCACGCAAAATGGCTGGTTATGGCTGGCGTCCCCAGCTCCCCGACCATCGCGACTACAAGTTGGTGCTGCCTGCCGCCGTATTACCCGCCGAAGTAGACCTTGAAGGACTCTCCCCGCCGGTTTACGACCAAGGACAGGCCGGTAGCTGTACCGCGAACATGGGTGCCTATCTCTGGCAGTTCTGCGCGTACAAAGAAGCATTCAGCGACCGCGCCGTGCCCTCGCGCTTGTTCCTGTACTGGAATGAGCGGGTGCTCGAGGACAGCACCGATTATGATTCGGGCGCTCAATGCCGCGATGCCTTGAAAGTGCTCGCTACGATCGGGACGATACCGGAGACGGAATGGCCGTATGATCTGAGCAAGCTCACCGTCGAACCCACTGCGCAGTGTTTCGCCGATGCGAAGGCGGAGCGGTCGCTCCAGTATCGCGCGGTGGATCCGAATCGGGCTGCAATCAAGGCGGCGCTCGCTTCGGGGTTCCCGGTGGGATTCGGGTTTACCGTCTACGAGTCGTTCGAGGGGCAGACGGTCGCGCTTACCGGGTTGATGCCGATGCCGACGGCGGGTGAGAAGATCGTTGGCGGTCATGCGGTCGCGCGGGTGGGTTACATCGACAACGCGCTGCTCCCGCGGCCGCTGCCCAACAAGGCGGTGCTGGCGCCGCATCCGAGCGGCGGCTACTACAAGGTCAGGAATTCGTGGGGAGCCGACTGGGGGATTAACGGTTATTTTTACGCGCCGTATGACCTCGACAAGTTCTCCAGCGATTTTTGGGTGCTACAGGCGATCTGATTTTCGGAGGGTAAATTATGCGCTGGCATTGGCAGAATCTAAATGAAGGTGGCTCTGGATTGCGATACGGTAGGGCGTGGTTCTATCTGACCAAGCATCTGACGTTCAACCCCGAATGGACTTTCGGCCGAAACGCGCACACCGGCATCGGCATCAAGTTCGGCGGCGATGAAAGAACGATAATGCTCTCACTGGGCATTGCGTACCTGTTTCAGGTCTACGTGAGTTTCAACGGCGCATGGCCGCGCCGCTGGGGCTTTGGGAAATACGGCGAGCAGGAGCGCGATTTCTCGCTTCGGTGGTCAGACGGAGATATCCATCTTCACTTCGCGTCTGATTGGACCGAGCCGTCATACCACGGCGTTCATCGCAATATCTGGACGCAGCCGGGAAGCCGTAGCTGGCTGATCACCCCAAAAGACATTCTGCTCGGTAGACCCAAATATGAAGAGCGCGAAATAGAAACGGTGCCAGTCAAGATTCCCATGCCAGAGAAAGTCTACGACGGCACCGTCAAGATATTCGAGAGCACATGGACTCGCCCGCGTTGGCCGTGGTTTCCGAAGCGAATGCGACGTACCACCGTGGACGTACCGACTGGTATTCCATTCCCCGGCAAGGGCGAGAATTCATGGGACTGTGGGGATGATGCAACCTTCGGATTGACCAGCCCCGCAACAACGCCCGCTGCGGCGGTCGGTGCAATCGTTGAATCAGTTCTTAGGAATCGCGAACGATATGGCGGTCGCGCATGGACCCCAAAGACCGCTGATAACGGAGAACTGAACTAATGCGAAGAATAGCAGTGGTGGTGTTGGCGATTGGGCTCGCGGGATGCGCGAAGATTACCCTGACCACAACCTGTCCCGATACGAGTACGGGCGTGGGATTCGCGCTCTCAGGCAGTACCGTGGGCAACACGGCGCTCTCGATGCTGGGTGCCGCGGCTCAGGGGGCGAAGTTCGCGGCCAAGGAAGGCGCGGCTGCTCCCGCCGGCACGAGCGCCACAATGTCGTACGAGTATTTCCCCGTCTTTGGCGCTGACTCAGGTTCTCTGAATTGCACGCAGCCACCGCAATCGACGGTGGTGGTCGCCTCGCCTCCCGCGAGCGTAATCCATTGACCAGTAGCGAGTTCACCCACAAGCTAATGCTCGTAGAATCGGGCGGCGACGCTTTTGCGTGGGGCGATGACGGCCGGGCGATAGGTCTATGGCAGGTTCATCCATCCTGGGTCTTCGATTGGGCTGGCAGACTGCGCCTATCGCCCCTGGTCGATGAGCGATGGAACGACTTCGTTCAGAGATTAGTGATCGCGTTCTTCGAGTATCATCCAGCGGACGGCTTCACGCCGGTTCAGGTCGCGATGCACTTCCACCTCGGGCACATCGTGTATGAGGGTGCGAGCACTTGGGATGTTGCCTACGCGGAACGCTTTATGGCTGCTTCAGTTGCCTGAGAATCTTGTGCGCTTCGGACATCACGCACCGTGCATGTGCTTTTGAGCAGAGTTCCCCGTCACCGATGATTTCCCGGATTTGCTCGTCGGTGCTGCTGGTTTCCACGTACTCAAACCATCCTTGAATGAGTTCGATTGCCGCTTCTCGTGGTGACATTGGCATCTGCATTGGATTAGCTCCCCTGTGTTATGAATATAGCGTCCCTTGTAGTACCGCCCGCACCATTCGTGATCATGAGACCGCATGAAGCAGGGCGACGGCGCGTGGAAGTAGAACCGCTCTTGCTTCACCGCTGCTCCGTCTGCGTGAGGGCTTCGCGTTCCAATTCCTTCAGCACTCGGTCTATGTGCTTCACGATGAGATTAAGGCCGGATGGTTCGCCTCGCCATCCTAAGCGCATATTCTCGGCTACTGCACGAGCACTCAATAGTTCATCCTTGATGCTCATTTCGCTGGGCCTTCCTTGGTTCAGACGCATTCATTCCTGATGCGCGCTTCGTCGGGAGCAGGAGCGGCGGCTTCACCAGCTTCTTTCTCGGCGCGGTCACAGACAAAGTGGAGTTGTAATGCGCGAACGTCCATGATGCCATCTTCTGCGACAGCCCTTTGACGTACATCTGCAATTAGTGTTTGAAGCACCTGCCTCACCCTGTCCACCGGATTATCCCAAATCCTGACCAGCTCATCCCGCTGCTCGGTGACACGTTCCAGCTTGGCGCGGAGGTCATCGCGCTCCTGCGTCATTCGCTTTACGTATTCCCGCTCCAAGTCTTGCAACTCAGGTGTCTCGTATTCCCGCTCCGATTCCTGTGGCGCTTCGGGAGGCTTTGGGGTAGGGACATCGTGGTGATAACAATTCGGATGCCATCGAGAATAGCCACACGGCTTGATTGCTTCGGACTTCTGCGCCGACTCCGCAGTGGGCGCGGCGGGGATGGTGCCGAGGTAGGCTTCTACCGCGCGTTTAGCTGCGGCACACGAATCGTATTGACCGAGATGTTTGTAAGGATAACTCAGGCAGATGCGAGCGTCCCACAGATCGTTGCTGTCGGCTTCGACTTCGGCCAGTAACCGACCAGTCTCATTGTCGTAGAGCTGTTTCGGGCTGGCAGACCAGCGCCCATCTCGCCACGTCCACTTCGTTGTCTCGCTCATGGGCTACTCCTTGGTTAGTTCGGCTTCGACTTGCTTGAGAGTTTTATCATTCCGAGAGCGTGCCTGCCGTTGTCCAGTACAAAGAGGACAGTTGGCCCCACGCGTGCCTTCCTTATCCCAATGCTCGTGACCGCCCATCGAAGTGCGTAAATCTTCATTTGCGTCAAGCAGCAGCTTTATCGCCCGCACCAGCTTGGGTGCGAGGTTGGCGGCGGCGACGATGTACTCGGCGTTTAATCTACGTCCTTCGGTATCAGTAGGCGGTCCTGCGACAAATGCGAGGTCCATCATGCCAGCGTGAACTAGGTGCTCATCGATAGAATGATATGCACTTCCCCACGGCCTCGGCGTCGCCTTCTCCCCCTTCGCAATCAGGTCATCCAGAACTGCGTTTAGGTCTTTCATAGGGCTATTCCTTGAATGGATTAGGCACGATCTCCGCGATGATTTCTCGCTTAAGCGAGGCCCACTTGTCTCCTTGATTGACAAATGGCGGATAGAGTGCGACCACCCACAGACGATCACCTTTCCATCGACTTGGATCCAAGGTGCCATGCAGGGCGTTCTTCGTGCAGATTTCGAGGGGACCAGAAATCTCTTCCACGCTCCCGACTTTACGCGGCCCGCCAGTGCCGCCATTTGCGGGACGACCATCGGCAGCTGAGCGCCAGAAGGCCAGCTTGCAATTTTCTGGTGTTTTCGCCCGTTGAGTCGGTACGAATGAACTAAGAACGAGTGCCCAATAGCCGTCACCGTCGCCGTCGCCGTAGCCGTCACCGTCGCCGTAGCCGTCGCCGTCGCCGTCACCGTCGCCGTAGCCGTAGCCGTAGCCGTTGCCGTAGCCGTTGCCGTAGCCGTAGCCGTAGCCGTAGCCGTCGCCGGCGCCGGAGCCGGAGCCGTAGCCGTCGCCGTCGCCGTAGCCGTAGCCGTAGCCGTTCACTTCCAAATTATTGTTTCCCATGCCTTAATCGCGTCGTTAGACGCCTCCATGACTGAGGTCACGTCCTGCAGGGTGATTGCAGGGACCGCTGGCCCAACTCTGCAGTCATTGGATGGTCCGGTCGCGGCCAGCCCGAGCACGCCCTTGACATCCGCAGACCAGTACACACACATCCGCGCCCGCGTGATCGTGACTATCTTCGCGTCCTTGCGACTCTTGCCGTCCAGGTAGCCGAAAAACACCCCACGATGAGCGGTAGTTACTACCACTCCCTTTCCGTTCTTGCTCGACATACGTTCTCCTTTGCGTTTAATTGCGTTTCGTTTCACCTGCTTGGACTCACCACGCCCTGATGCTGATCAGGGGCTACGGCGTTGTAGATAGAGAGCGCCAGGGCCGCAGAGACGGCGCCGGCGGTAACGATGAAGAAGCCTTCACAGGCTACCGGCGTAGGCGTGGCGGTAGGCACCGGAGTTGCCGCGATGGTGGCTGCTAATAGGAGAATGGGGAGGGTCATTTTAGTGCAGCACCAGCCACATGACGCCCGCGCCGAAGGCGAAGTAAATCACGAAGCCGAGGCTCTCCATTACCAACCAAGTCAGGAAGGGTGCGTTCATTGGCTTAGCTCACGGGTGATGATTCCATCCTCGCCCCAGTACTTGATAAGCTCTCGTGTCTCGCGACCAGTGGCGAGCAGGCTGGCCCAAGCGATGCCGCGGCAGAGATTGGTGATCCACTTAGCTTTCATGGTGCTTCCTTCGCGGCGTATTCGATCATGGTCTTAAACAGATAATCAGCTAGCCACCATTGGTCATTGAAACCGAATAGTAACGATAAGGAATAGAGCACGTTGAGTCCCGCATTGGCCTGTCTCAGGTCTGCGGGGCTCCAGAACTTAGCTTTCAAGACCGATCTCCTGGGCGATACGCTGTGCAAGGTCAACGAGGGTGTTCGACCGCAGGTACACAGCGTCTAGGCGCGTTTCCAGAGTGTCCAGCCGCTCCATCAGCGTCGGCTTCTTGGCTTCCACGGGAACTGACACTTCAGCGTAGTAGTTCTTGCCGTTGCTATGCCGTCGCACAGCCGACACCAAGCCCCCGATGGAGGTGCGCTTGAGTCCGTACTTACGGCGCACCACTTCCTTGTCCACCCCTGCCTTCAAGTCTAGATATGCGTGCTTTCTCTTCTGCTCTTGGGTCATTCTCGTGCCTCCTTCTCGACGGCTCTAAGGCCGTGTTCGATAACGATCTCTACAACTGCCGTAAGTGTGCGCCGTTGCCGCTTCGCCAGCAGCGCCAGCCGCTTCTTTAGTTGCGGCGTCATGCGCAGCGACACATAGGGCCGAACGTGTTTGCTGTTCTCGCTTTGTTCCATGCTGCACATACATAAACAATTGCGTGCTAAATGTCAAGCACGTCTGTTGACATTCGTTGTGCACCATGATTAGATTCATCCCATGAAATATCACATGCACCCGCGAGAGTCGGGTTATCCTGCGGGAGTACAGAGCAACCATCCTGAGTTCGCGACGGCGGCAGAGCGTTATCAAAATCGGCCGCCTATCTGTCGCGTGCATAAGTGGGAACCCTATCGTCGGACCGACCTGCCATTGTGCAACGCCGAGATATGCGTCAAATGCAAAGTGACGCGCTATGGAGCAAACCATGACTGATGAAGCAATCGAAACCGAGAGTCGGCAGGTGACGGTTCAGGAGCCGAAGCCAGCCTATGCGCTAACCGAGTTGACCGCCTCCGACATCGTGGAGAGGCTGGCCAAGATTGAAGACGTGCAGCGGCGGGCAATGAAGCCGGGATTGGACTATGGCGTCATTCCTGGCACGGGTAGCAAGCCGACCCTGCTCAAGGCAGGAGCGGAAAAGCTCTGTGTGCTGTTCCGGCTGGACGCCCAGTTCACGGTGGAGCGGGTGATGGAAGGCGACCATCTGACGGCTGTGGCAACCTGCACGGTCTATCATCAGGTATCGGGCCAGCGGCTTGGGTCCGCGATCGCCATCTGCTCGTCTCGGGAATCCAAGTACGCCTACCGGAAGGCTTCCAGGAAGTGCCCGCAATGCGGTCGCGAAGCCATTATAAAGGGCCGCGCGGAGTACGGCGGGGGTTGGTTGTGCTTCAAGAAAAAGGACGGCTGCGGGGCCAAGTTCGAGGACACGGATACCCGCATCACGGACCAACCCGAAGGACGGGTGCCGAATGAGGACGTGGCGGATCAGTTCCCCACCGTTATCAGGATGGCCGAGAAGCGGGCCTTGGTCGCCGCGGTGAGGTTGGTAACGGGCGCCAGTGCCATCTTCGATGAGGACATGCCGGAACGGGAGCGCACTGACCCTGAACCTCCTTCGGTGCCTCCCGCCTACGACCCGGAAGCCAAGGCGACAGATGATCAATGGGCGTTGGTGACGAGCCACGCCAAGCGATTGCTTGGGGCAAAGGACGGCAAGGCGTGGTGTGCAGATCAATTACAGAACATGGGCATCAAGGTCAGGTCAGGCATCAAGGTCAGGACGTGTGCCGAGTTGATGGCAAAGCTGACCGAGCTCAAGGAGCGCATGGCTGTGGAGCGGGTGACGGCGGACGATGGCGCGGATGCCGACGCCGGTCGCACTGATCTGGACGAAGATGGGGACATAAAATGGTAGAGGAGCAGCCCAAGCCCGAGGTTCAGGTCTTACCCGACGGTCGCGTACTCACGTACCCGCCCCTAAGCCGCGAGGAAGAGAGGATTCTGCGGGTGCTGGCGAAGGGCTTGTTTGTCAGCAGATTCGCCTTGTCCTGGGCGTATTACGAGGCGGCAGGGGGCAACCCACAGCGCATAAACAAGCTGGCGCGTAGGATGGGGCGTTTGATGCCGCTTCAGGTAATGCTGGTGGATGAAAGCGAGGAAGTTGGCGATGAAAGTATACGTGGTTGAATTTCAGGGGATTGATGAAGGCAACTTTGAGGCGGTCTTTTCAACGCGGGACAAAGCGCAGGCATTCATTGATCAGCATATGTGGCAAGACTATCTCCACATCATAGAAGCTGTGGTGGATGAAGTAGAAAGCCCCACCGGGGGGTGACACGGCAGGGCTTTCAGAGCAGAGGGAAAAGAGGATTACCAACGATGAGTCTAAAACCTTGGAACCATAAAAGCAATACGCCCCCGCGAAGTGCGGAGGCGCAGTGCTTGTCTCTGGGGCTCCAGCCAGTAATCGTCCCCGTGTTGACATTTATCGACTGGCGGCGTAAATGTCAGGGTGCTTACAACGACGATCCATATACAAACAGAAATCAGGGTCGTCTGCAAGGGATGGGACCGCAGAGACCTGACTTGCCGTGCGCGAATGTGTCGATAGGCGAGGAAGTCGAGCTGGGGTGGCGGGGCCTGCTGAAGTCGAGTAAACGATGGAAACCGGCGAGATGGAGCCGGGGATGACGACAACCCTAAAGCACTGTTAGCCGTACCGGAGGCGCACCATAGATATGGCAGCGATGGAGAACGTAGACAAGCAAGGTCGGGGACCCGGCGGTCCTATGCCTGCGACTCGGGAGCAGCTATTCGCTTTATTGGAAGTGGAACAGAAGAAACTCCAACAGCAGAAAGAAGTCGTTGAAGGGCTCCGCAGAGTGATATTTGAATTGGATCAGCGAGATGAATTAGCGACAACGTCGCGCCACTAGGAGGAAGAGTCAAGTGATAATACGAGAAATCATTGACCGGCTTAATGACTGTGCCGGAAGCTTGGAAGAACATCCGACTGAGGAATGGCGTGTGAAGAATACTGCCGCGTTTCTGCGTGCGACCGCTTTACGTATTCAGCGCGATGTGGAATTGCAAGGCAAAATCGCGCTAGTGAAATTGAATCACGACCTTAAATGCCTGCTTGAAGATGAGAAAGGCGATTCGGTTAAGTGAGGGGAAAGCATGGAACAATCAGGCTTTGACGCATTCTATGCGCAGTATCCACGGAAGACCGGCAGGCAGGCGGCGCTAAAGGCATGGGGGAAGCTCAAGCCGGACGTGTTCCTCATCAAGGAAATCATGGACGGGTTGTCGGTTGCGTGCGAGGGATGGGCGGGCAAGGAGGTGGAGTATATTCCGCATCCGGCGACCTGGTTAAATGGCAGACGTTGGGAGGACCAACCCTCTAAACCCTTAAGTGCCGTTCCTGAGGGCAGGCCTAATTTCTTCACGGGGTTGCCTCAATTCGAGCCCATCACCGAGGAGGAGCGGCAGAAGAACCTGGAGCTGCTGAAGGATTTGCGGGAGAAGCTGATAGCGCGCCTTGATATGCGTTCCAGACTACGGCTAAACGGGCGCATCAGCGCCATGCACCGATGAAAAAAGAAACTAAAGCGAGTTGGGCACGATGGATGAAACAGTGCGGGTTTAAATTGGCGAAAGGGGCCTCTGGTATTCAACTTTGGACTGGTGTTGATAATCCGCGACATATTGTCACCATATCGCGGAGGACTTGGAATCGGGCGAACCATGGCTGATTACCACGACATACCAGCCTTTCAGCATCAGGCGCCGCACGAGGACGGGCATTATAGAGGCAATGGCCGGCATCGGTATCAGTGCCCGAGATGCAAGGGCTGGTTTGAGTTCTCAAGGAGTTCGGTGCATTCAGGGGCGGCGGGCCGGTTTCTCTACGGCCATCTTGAAGAATGTGGCTTGGTGAAAGAAGGATGACCATTTACGATAAATACGCGAGTTTCACGGGTGATGTGGTGACGACAAAGTTTCCCGATCGCAAGCGTAAGGGCCGGGGACGCTACAAGGCGGTCCCATTGGAGACGGATGAGGCGGCTAACCTGATAGCGTGGAAGTGCGCCTTTATGCGAACCTACCCGGAGCTCGAGCTGTTATTTGCCATTCCCAACCAGGGCGCCGCCGGTCTTAAACGCCTACAGGTGGAAGGGACGGTCCGCGGTATACCCGATTACATGCTGGCGGTGCCCCGAGGCCGCTTTAATGGCATGTTCCTCGAGCTCAAGCGTCGCAAGGGCAGCAAGCCGAGTCTTGAGCAGTATCACTTCCTCGGGGCCCTGACCGCACAAGGCTACTACTGCACGATAGCCTATGGCTGGGACGAGGCACGGGACCGGATCGTTCAATACTTGGAGGAAAGGCTCAAGCCTGAATAGAATCGACATGTACGCGAGGATGCAGTTTCGCCCACGCCTTCATGGCGCATTGGTGCTTGCAGTAAAGCTTGGAATCGCGATTAGTTAGGAATCGGTCGCCGCACTCAAGGCATCGCTTTGTCACTTTTTCTTTCGGTTTGTATCGACTCATCGCCTAGAATCTCCCTGATGCGCGGCACGATATAAAGCTGCGCCTGTTCAACCGACTCGAAATACAAATCATGCTTGACCGAGTTACACAAGAAGCAGGACGCAATCCAAGGACCACGATTGCCAAATACGACCCACGGAAGGAAATGGTCCCAGCAAACTTTCACCTCCGTCGCAAATGATCGCTCACAATATGCACAGCGATGACTCTGCTTAAGCAAGATTTCCTGTTGAACCTTTACGCTCGGTTTCCTGCGCGGAGCGCGTCCATAACCACCCGATGCGTAGACTCTTGCACGCCAATATCTGTTTGCCATACGCGCATTGTACCACAGCCTTATCCCCGTATGTCAAACGCCCACTGCCCTATCGCCGTCCCCGTTCCCATAGCCACGCCCAACAGAGGAGGATGAGGCCGGCAGTCCAGAGGTAGGCGATAAGGTAGGTCATCGCGTCTTCTGGCTTTCGGCTAAGTTCTTGAGCAGTTCTTGGGCGAGTTGTTTGGTTGCTTTGTCCGTCATGGAAAGTATGGCAATCGAGATGATGGCTAGTGATGCTTCGATGCCGTTGAGACTTGAGATCAGTTTGGTCCATTCATCGTTCACTTGGTTTTCTCCTTCACTCTCAAGACAAATACGGCCATTTGTGCGTATGGATCGCCACGTTCGGCCAATTCAAACAAGCGAACCAGATACTGTAATAATGGAATCGATCCAGCCATCATTTGTGATCACGCTCCCATTCAGCAGCATCGGATTCGTCATCGGTCCATTCGTGGGCATCTGATTCAGGCACGCCATAAGGCCATGGGTGGTTAGCTGCCCTTACTCCGCAAATCAAGCAGGGCTTGCCCAGCTCCCGCAGGCGCTCCGTCTGTTCATCCCAGGCTCTAAGGGCATCCGCATGCATCTGGTCGATGAGGTCCACCACGCGCTTTCTCGCATGGTAGTGGCACAGATTCTCGCAGACTTCGCCAGGAGCATCGAAGCTGAACTCTGGGGTTCTGCCGCATGAATACAGGTGCTCATCCTCTTTGGTTATCCTGTCGAAAGCGGAACAACGGCGTTCGGGCTGTATTTGGTGGCGTATGCGTAGTTCGTTCACTTGGAATCCTCCTTATCCCATTCGATGGGATTTGCTGTCCACTCGCGCGTTATTCGCGCGGAAGTCCCATGTGATTTCGCCCGCATCGGCGACAAGCGCCCGTCGGGCTGTCCTCAAATGCATGGTCCCATCCAGTCGGCGCGGAATGCCAAGCCTCTAACGGCTCGTTTGTAAAGAAAACGGCTTCGGCATTTGGTGGGGTACCGACTTCGCAATAAGTTAACTTGCCGTTCCGGCGCCCCAGATAGCGGACTGGTACGACATAGCTATACTTTTCGCCATCCCCATCGATAAATGCGACGGTCTCACGACAAATAGTCCCTTCTTTCATCGTCTCTATCTCCTTTGTTTGCCTTCCTACTCGATTGACTCGAACAGGATGCTGAATGGCGTCACTTGAATTTGCTTCCACTTCCCGCTCAAATGCATCCGCTCGGCCTGTTTCAGTCCCTTGAGAGTCGTGGTGTCGATTCGCTTGTATCGTTTCATGATTGAATACAAAGCATGAGACATGCCATGTCTCTAATTCCCGTATTCATTGAACTATTCCCTCCTGAACCATGCTCCAAGTGACAAAATATTGCCGCTTCTGTCATTGGATTGTCACTCGCCACATGGTTGCTTGAATATTTCTCTCTTGATGTGGCAAAATATCGCCAGTGTCCAAGCAACTCGACCATGAACGTCTAATCCGCCGTCTTAATGGCATCCGCTCTGCCGCTCTCGAGAAGCAACGCGAACGTGATAATCAGGCCAAACTTGACGCCTTGACACCTAATCTGATAGACCGAGCAACGCATCCAAGTGTTTCGGAAGTCAATCCAGACAACCTAGTCCTTAAATGGTCGGATAGCTTAGGTCGTATGATCCTCACCAAACCTAACGGCGCTACTGTCTCTCTCTACCGCAATCGCTACAGACATCGCCGTCACTCACGCTTCTAACCGACCGTGCGCTTCAACAGCGTAACTGGCCGCGCCGCTCTCTGTGCCCGCGGTGGTCGCGCCGCCGCTAAAGTTCACGCTCGCTCTCACTTCGCACATCAACGCCGTATCGGTGCTATCGGTCGCATCACTAGAGCTCGCTTAGCATTGTGTCGCAAGCTAGCTATCGTTGACTCCTTATGCGAAAGAGCAACAGGTCTCCCACTATGGTACGTAGCTCAAGAATACGCTGCTGGCAGATTAGATGAGCTAATGGCTAGCTTACCCAGACCACAAGACATGATACCGAAATAGTAACCCAAATGGGGTTCGCATAACATCGATTATGTTAACTACGCTACTAGCTGCCAAGTGGCAACGTCACAGAGCTCGCTGCTACCACTGCCGGCACGCACGCATCCCATGCAGCACGGCTATCAGGTTGTTCGCCAGGTGGAATGCCCTGCTTCGACCCCGCCGGGGGGCCACCCAGCGCCTTCTGTAGATATCGTTGATACAGCGTCCCCAAGTTTCCACAAAAAATTAGTAGAAAATTCTGAAAGGGTAGGTGCAGAGACTTGACAGGTCTATGAGGGTAGGCTAGTCATGTCTCTATGGATGAGTGCATTACTGAGGAGTGGCTGAAATCTATCGGCTTCAAGTGGCATCAGTTTGACCGGCAGCCAAACAAGCAGTGGCTGCTCTGGCTTGGTTGCGCGACTCATCAATCGGAGAAGCGGGGACAGTGGTCAAGCATGACTGGCACCGAAGATATTGGTCTTGAAGTAACGCCCGTCGGTCATGATGACGAGTGGTTCTGCTGGTTTCGCAGCGATGTTGCTGGACGCTACTCACGATTCCTCCACATTCGCCATCTAAAGTTCCAGCGGGAACTTATCGGTCTGATCGAGGCTATCGCTGGCATGCCGTTCGATTCGACTAACGCGATGTATGGTTCACTACACTGCGCGCGCCATGCGGCGGCTATCCGCGAGATGGATATGCGACGAGACATTGACTGGATGAAGAATGGACCATCTTGGCGAGACATTGAAAAGGACGATACGCGTGGGGGTGCGCTGCCTGAGCACATGGAAGCAGCAGAGAAGAGCAGACGGAGATGAGTTACCCCTTAAGAACCTGCAAGTGTGGGCATGAGCACCGTTGTTGGGCGTTGGATCCGCGGGAGAATGGGAGGCGGCGGTGGACTAGCAAGTGCGTTGGGGCAGCGATGGACCCGACAGCCGTGGAGAAGGCGAGCAAGGCACTTCCTTGGAAGCCCGTGACCATAGACACGAAGCCGAGGGGGAAGCGATGATGCCTGGTTCGGTGTACGCAGACGGGCTGGTGAACCTGATTCACATGGACTGTCTGGAGTATCTGGAGTGGGTTGGTAAGGAGTGCGTGGTGGTGACAGCGCCTCCGTGGTTTGAGGCGCCAGCGGCGGTGGACGAATTCTTTGAAAGGTGTGAAGCGGCAGAGATAGTGACGTTGTGGAGGTTTTGGGATCTGCCGCCGATAAGTCAGGAGCGGTACGAGTTGGCGGGGGTGGCGGTGTGGCATCGGCAGGATGGGGTACAGACGCTGAGACACTATCTGCCAAGGGTGGAGGGGAGAAAGCGGGAACAGAAGGTGTATGCGCCGGTGGTGGCCGAGCCCGTGG